>Ga0194125_10014475_pt1 | contig 10093 bp, 5 predicted proteins | sample TA2KigC250mmetaG_FD_148626 | JGI IMG/M metagenome (GOLD analysis project Ga0194125, IMG submission 148626) | Freshwater microbial communities from Lake Tanganyika, Tanzania - TA2015034 Kigoma Deep Cast 250m | ecosystem: Environmental > Aquatic > Freshwater > Lake | place: Tanzania: Lake... | reverse complement strand
CGACATTGGAATGTCGAGCTACGTTCGGATGTCGGGCACGGCGCAAACTCGTCCAGCCACTCCATCTGTTTCACCGCGAATGTGCCGGGGCGCAGCTTGGCGGAATTGTTCGCGATGTATAGCCTCATGCGCGCCAGTTCCTCGGCGTCGCGCACGATGCGGTCGAAGGACTCCGTTTGCCACAGGTGTCCCCGCCGCACGATCGCGTGTGCGCTGAGCGACGTGTCTTTGCCGATCTCGGTGCTCGTGAATCGCTTGATGGAGTAGAGCCATTCTTCCAACAGCACGCCGGGGAACGGCTGCACAATTACATGCACATGGTTCGGCATCACTACGTAGTCGCCGGTCCAAACGCGCTGGCCGTGAAAATACACCAACGATTTGCTGACAATGCCGTGGGCTTTTTCCAGCAGGCAACTGCCGTGGCACTTGTCCAACTCGACAAGGAATTGCCGCTGCTGTTCATGCTCGAATGCCCGCCGTTCGCCCGCAGAAATGGCGAAATAAGCGTCGCTCCAGCGCTGCGGGTCGAGTTCGGCCCATGCTGGATCAACTCCATGCGCTTGCAACCAGTGGTGACGCTCAAGGTCCCACTGTTGCGCGACGACTTCGGGAATGGAATCCGCGAGACGGAAGGTCACGAAGTAGGTCGCGCCTTCGAGCCGCAGATGCGGTAGATTCCGCCGATAGCCCGGCACCAGCCACGGCTCGTCCACTTCGAACCCGCGAAAGACAGGGCGTTCAGGGATGCTCGTCGGTGGCGACAATTTCTTCATAAGTAGCTCGACATTCCAATGTCGAGTTCTTCGTGCCTCATATCATTCTTCGCCATTCTTCTCGACATTGGAATGTCGAGCTACTTCGGCGGCAGTTTCGCGCCGTAATAGACCGCGCGGTGGCGGTTGTCGTCGAAGGCGAAGTGGAGCCATTGTTTGTCCCTGCTGACGAAGTCGGCGGAGAGGCAAAATCATGGCTGGCAAAATCATGATTTTGCCCAAGACCGTCGCTCGGAAATCTGAGTCGCCTGCAGGGATTTCGCGGCCTCCGGCGCAAGGAGAGCAAAGAACGGATTCAGCTTCATTTCTTCTGCGGGTCGTAATTCCAGCCGGCAGCGCGGATGGCACGGCGCGCGTCTGGATTCCAGACGTGCAACGTGGATTCATAAAGGCCGAACGCCGCGACACCGCGACCGCTGTAGGCTTTCGCCAGCGCCTCGACGGCCTCCGGCGAGAGGAAACCTTTTCGCCGCTTCCAGTTCTGTGCGGGATCAACGTCGTCGAAGTGATCCGCACCGGCCATCGCCTTGCCTTTGGCACCGACGGCGGCGACGGTCGCGTCAATGGTGGGACGCGGTCCGTTGCCGCTATACCAGTGGGCGTCCACGATGGTGTTGATCAGTCCGGCTTCGATAAACTCCTTGCCGCGCAAACCGAACGCATCGGGGCCGCGGCAGCGCACCGCGATTTCGATGTCGGGGCCGACGGCCTGGCGCAGCTCGACGAGAAAGGCGCGCAGGTATTCCGAAAACAGCTCCTGGATTTGCGGATCGGAATACACATCCAGCGGCTCCATGTCCTTGCCGAACTTCTTCTTGAAGGCATCGGCGACGATCGGTTCGTAGCCGGCGATGGGCGGATGCCGCAGCATGTCGAGCAGGATTCCCTTCGTGCCGGTGGAGGCGATCTGCTTCAAAAAGCTGACGTAGAACGCGCGCACCTCGGGATACGCGAAGCTCAGCACGCGCTGATACGGCGTGCGCTTGTAAGGCTGGACGGGAACGCGCGCGCCGGTCTTCGGGTCCTTCTGCGAGACGAGCATCTGCGCGCGGAACTCCGGATGATCGTGCCAGAAGTTCGCGTAGGGCGGGCGGTTGAAATTGGTGAGCCGCACCATCGCGTGAACGTCCGCGCCGATCTTGCGGCCATACTCGACGGCGACCTTCAGCGGATCGAAGCGGCGCGCGAGGCCGAAGTATTCGTTCCAGCCCGCGACGCAGTGGTTCCTCTGCTTGAACTCCGCCTCGTCCTGGTCGCTCCAGCGCGGCGCGGCAGCGGGCACGGCGAGCGAATTATCGAGGCACGTGCCAAAGCAGCGCCAGTAGATGCGGCCGAAGCCCGCCTGCTGGTGCCGCCAGATTATCGCGTGGATGTCCTCCTCGGTCTCGGCGGTGCCGTTCCAGAAGATTTCGTCCACCGTGTCGAGCATCGCGAACAGCCGTCGCTCGATTGGCGGCAGCTCGATCTCGCGCTTTGCGGCGGCCACTTCCTGCTCGCTCATCGGCACGAGACGGAGGTGCGAGATGCCGCCCATCCAGCCCGCGCCCGCGTGCGGCCTCGGTGCGGGCGGCTGGAGAATGTGGATCGTTTTCCCGGTGAGGTCCGCGGCCTTCCAATACGCCTCGGCGACGCGGCTCGTCGCGCCGCGCGGCGCCTGCAAATACTCGGGGAACGCCTCGCCGGAAAGTTTGCCCAACAGATGCGGCGTGCTCCACACCTCGATCTCGTCGGCATACAAGCCGACGTGGATGCGATACCAGCCCGTCAGCTTCGGCGCGACGACCAGTTCCGGCACGCGGTAGGGCACGAAGCGGAACATCGGAATGACCTGCCAGAGGCTGTCCGGCTTGTGCGCCTGCTGGCTCGGCTGGCCGGCCATGAGGATCATCCCGTCCCTCGCGCCCCAGTCCTTCGCGTCGCGGTTGAGCCACCACTTGCCCGGCGTCGGCGAGTCGGCGCGCTGGTCCGCTGTCGCTATGTCGGCCGCGCTAATGATGATTTCGCCGCGTTGAGCGGCCACAAGCGCGGGCTGTGGCACCCACGCGAGCTTTGCGATCTGAAAGCCTTTGATGCTCGGCAAGAGCGACGCGATGCAAAACTGGCCGTCGTGCTGAAAAATCTCCGGTGCGCCGACCGGCAGCGTGCCGACGAAATGGTTCGCGTCGTCGTTGATGCCGAAGTTGAGCGGATCGGTCGAGCGATAGACGCTGGTCAGCGCGTCCTTGCCGTAACGCTGTGTGCGGAACAGATAGAACTCGCCCGGCCACGGCTCGACGACAAACGGGCACTCAGCCGACGACGGCCCGTTGCCCGTCCGGCCGCCCGCCGCCACGATGCGCGACGCGCTCCACGTGCGGAGGTCTTTCGATGTGCGGCAATACACCGCGCCGAGCCGGTTCGGATGCGCGGCGTAGTAGCAATGCCACAGGCCGCCGATGCGAATGACCATCGGGTCGCGCGCGTTGGCACCGGTTCCCTCGCCAAACATGCCTGCGCGCCCGTCAGCGTTCAGCCGGCGCGTGAAACTTTTTCCATCGCTGCTCGTCGCGGCGCAGATGTGTTCCCAGTCGCCGTAGAACATCGTGAAGCGGCCGCCGTTCTTGATGACAAACGGCGCCTGCAAGCCGCCCGGCGATTCGCCGAACTTCGCGTCGGCCTGCATCGCGATGCCCATCGGTTTCCAGTCGCGGTCGGTGAGTTTCGCGCCCTCCCAGCGGTGGAAGAGCCGGGTATTCCCGCCGCATTTGGTGTGGCGGATGCAGGACCAGAGTTGCCATGTGCTGTCGGCGGCCTGCCAGATGGCGAAGTCCACCGGCTGTTGTTTCGGGTTGGTGAACTCGCCGAGATCGGGATCGCCGGCGATCTGCCACCGGTCGCCTTGGATTGTGGGCATCAGAACATCGCCACCGTTCAATGCGCTGCTTGCGATGAAGCAGCCGATGCTGAACGCCATGTGCTTGAGAGGCAACTTCTTCATTTGCTTTGCCGTGAGGCCAGACCAGAGTGTCTGGCCTACTTCAAAGATCCCAGCGATTTCAGGAACGCCTCGGTCTTGCGAAGCGTGTCCTCATAAAGCGCGCGGTCGAACATCAGGTAGCCGTGCTTCCCGCCTTCGTTCACATCGAGATCGCAGCGGTTGCCGGCCTTGAGCATCGCTGCGTGGAACGCCTGCGCACCCTTGAAAGGCGTCACCGTGTCGCCGGTGCCGTGAAAGATGATCGTGGGCGGCACGCCGGCTTTCACACGATGCAGCGGCGAAATCTCCTGCCATCGCTCGCCGATCTTGGCGTTACCGTAACCTTCCTTCGAGGTGTCAATGACGGGGAAATACAGCACCAGCGCGTTCGGCACGCACGACACGCTTGTGTCCTCGCCCGCCTCGTCCACGCCGTCGAAGAGCGCCGTGCCCGCGGCGAGGTGGCCGCCTGCCGAGCCGCCGTTGGCGACGATCTTCTGCGGATCCACGCCCAGCTCCGCCGCGTGCGCACGGACATAACGCATCGCCGAGCGGGCGTCTTTCACGCAAACGAACACGGTGCTGCCGGAGCCTTTCTGGACGAGGCGGTATTCGACGCTGATGGCGACCATGCCACACTTTGCAAAGTGTGCCGCAAACGGATACTGCCGCCGCGGTGACATGCCGGTCCAGCCGCCGCCGTGGATGGTGAGGAAGCAGGGCCGCTTGTCGCCGGGCTTGAGGCCGGGCGGATCGAAGATGTTCAGGTGGAGTTCGCGATCACCGACCTTTTTATAGACCACCACCCGCGTCGGTTCGAGTTTCGCGGCCATGTCGTTAATCAAATCGCGTGCCTTCGATTCCGCTCGTGGTGCAGACACTCCTGTCTGCGCTTTCTGCGCTGGCGCGGGCAGAGGAGGACAGACAGGAGTGTCTGTCCTACGGGCTGGCAACTGCGCCTCGATGCTCGCGGCAACGGCCTTGGCCAAGAGTTCGTAGCCCTCGGGCGTAAAATGCACGTCGTTCGGGCGGCCCAGCTTTTCCATCACGGGCAGCGCGACGGCGTAGAGATCGTCTATGGCCACGCCGTTTTCCTGCATCACTTTCACGGCGACTTCGTTGCGCGCCGGGATGCTGTCGAACTTGCGCCCCGGCGAGAGCACGCCGCCTTTGGGCACGGGCGTGGTGGTGGCGAAAATCAGCTTCGCGCCCGTCGCTTTCATCTGCGCGACAAGCGTGCGGAGGTTGGCCGCATACTGCTCGCGCGTGGCGCGCTGCGTGGTTTCAGAAGAATACTTCGCGTCGTGCAGGCCGAAGTTGAAATGGATGACGTCCCACTTGCCGTCGCCGAGCCAATCCTTCATTTTCGCCAGGCCGACATCGGTCGCGCCGCTGTTGACGGGGATGCGATGGACGTTGGCCTTGCCCTTCAACAGTTCGCGCACGGCCAGCGTGTAGCCGATGGAAACGGAATCGCCGACGAGCAGCACGCGCGGCAAACCGGGCACGTCCTTGATCGGCCGGATGGCGGGTTTTTTTCCGACGTCGGAGTCGGCGACGGTTTCGCCTTCGTTCATCCTGCGCTTGCCCGCCTTGGCCTGCGCGTCGGCCTTCTCCAGCAAGGGCGCCAGCGCGGGATTCTGCGCGAGTATGGCCTTGCGCTTGGCATCCTCCAGTCCCTTCGTTGCCTTGCGATACGCCACGGCAATCTCGTGTTTCCGGTCGGCCGGGTATTTCGCGCGGTCGGCTTGGTAGGCTTTGCGCGCGGCGTTGAATTTCAACGTCGCTGCCCTCACCTCCGGCGTCTTCAGCGCAGCGCTTTTGGCGGTTTCGATCTGCTGCGTTTCCTCCGGCGTCAGCGCTGTGTCCGCCGCGCGTGTGCTGGCAACCAGCGAAAGGCCGGTCACGATGGCGAGCAATACTGTGTAGCGTTGGAACATGCGGGGTTTCTGTGGAGAAGTCTTCGCCAACCAGACCGCCGCCCGTAACGCGGACACTCCTGTCCGCGCTGTTCTTTGCGGCCGCAACGGCGCGGACAGGAGTGTCCGCGTTACGGTTCGATTGCAGTTGCGCATCATGTGGTTGGCTCTCATGTCATTTCCTCACTTCCGTCGGCTCGGCAAAGTCGCTCTGCATGTCATACGGCAACTGCCAAACGCGCTCGCCGGTGGAATCGCAGAAATAGAGGCGCGACTCAGAGAACTTGGCCGGGTTGCCATCGGCCCAGAACGCGAAGAACGGGTCGCGCGCGTGGCGCGGGCGGCGGGCGTAATTGTGGTTGAGCGGACTGTTGCGTGTGATCTGCTTCTTTAGCGTCCAACGCTTGCCGTGGTCGCTGCTCGTCCACAGGCACATCTCGCCGCCGCCAGCGTAGGGCTGCGGGCCTGGCAGCGTCGGGAAGATGACCTTCCATTCATCGCCGCTGACCCACAAGCTGCCCATGTCGTAGTTGTGATCGGTCCGGGTGATCGTGCCGGTCTGCCACGCGCGGCCGTCCCAGCGTGTGAGGCGGACTTCGCGCGGGTCATTCTCCGGGCCGGGTTCGTGGCCGGGGCTGATGACGTAGAGCAACAGCGGCCGGCCGTCGCGGTCGAAGTTGAGGTCGCAGGTGTATTGCAGACGATGTTGCGCTTCGTAATCAATCACCAGCGCGGGATTTTTCACGTCGCTGAGCGGCGTCTCCAGCGGCCGGCCATCCACGGTGGTCCACGTCTGGCCGAAGTCCTCGGCCTGGACGTAGTAAAGGTTGGTGCGTTTGTCGGCGCTCCCGCCGGGATGGTAGTTGAAGAAGCTCGCGATCTTGCCGTCGCGCTGGCCGCTGACCTGATAATGCCCGCCGAGGCCGGCGAGCTTGCGGTCGTCGCTCCACGTGCGGGCGTCGGGACTGGTCTCCCAGTAAAGCTCGCGGCCCTTGGTGTATTTCGTGAACAAATGGAGCCAGCCGCGTCCCGCGATGAACCACGGTTGCGGGTAGGTCATCTCCTCTTCCGAGATGCGCTCGAACTCCGCGATGCTGAACGGCGCTTTGCTGCGATACTTGAATCCGGGCCGCTTGCGCCCGCGACCGCTGACAAACACCCAGACGTGGCCTTTGTCGTCAAGGTTGATGCTGCCGTTGTCGTGCGGGTCATCCACGCCGAGCTTGTCGTGGACGATCACCGAGCGCGGCACGCGGCCGGTCCTGTGGTCGAAATACGACGCCATGACCAGCAGGCGGCGCTCGTCCTTCGCGGTCGTGCCGCCGTAGGTGAAGAACGTCTTGTCCGCCTCCGGCGAATAGACCGCGATGGGATTGTGGTTGGCCGTGTAGGTGCCCAGCCCGCCCGAATATTTGTCGCCGTGCTTGGAAAACTGGCCGAGCGTGAACCAGATGCCGCGATAGCCGGCCACCGTCCCCGAAATCGCCGGCAGCGGCGGTTTCGTCGCCATCTTGGTCTGCGCCGGAGGTGCTACATCAACGTCCGCCTTCTCAGCGCCCGCAGGCAACTGTCCCACCGCATCAGCGACATAGTAAGCCTCCATCACGACCACGCCGCGCGACGCTTCGAGCGCGATCTCAGCCGGCCCGGCCGGCAGCGGGAATTGCCAGAGCGCGCCAACCCGGTGCGTCGCCTTCGCCGCGGGCCATGTCTTCCTGAACACGACCTTGCCGTTCAGCTTCACCGTCAACGTCCCGCCCGCGAGCGAAACGGCGCTCACCTTGAAGCCGAAGACTTTGTCCCGGTCGAAGCGCGTCTTGATCACCAGCGGCGCGTGCAAGCTTGCCCCAGACTCACCGTAGAGCCGCGTGCTGAGTTTGCTGGCCGCTTCAACCATCGCCTCGGCGCTCAACGCGCTCAGATCGACTTGCCAAGTCTGCGGTTGCTCGCCTCGGGTCGTCACGCCTGGCTTCAATACGATCAGTCCCTGCTCGGCGGCTAACGCAACGAATGCGGCCAAGCCGAAGATCGAGACGCAAAGGCAAGCCAGCAACGGAACGAAACTCTGCGAACGTAATCCTCGTTTCATGGCCCCACAGCCTGCCACCTTACCGCTCTCGCGCCAAGCGCGGGCTGCCGGTCAGTCCGGTTTTCGCCGACGGAGCAAGCCACGCCGCACTCGGTAAGTGGCGCGCGATTCTTTGACCTGAAAGCCGATTTCTTTCTTGGGCGGCTCTGGCAGCGCGGGCGGGTAAACCCGTTGGCCGCCATGATTGCGCCGTGTTCGGTGAAGGCCCGCGGCAGGTCGCAGGCGTTGCGTTTGGGTGCGGGGCGACGGGGAAAACTATTGCGGAGTTGAATAACTCCGCAATAGTTCTCCCTCGCGTTTCACATAGGCCCGTCCGCCCTGTCGCCGTGGGCGCATGGCACACGCCCCGGAATCGCTATCCAAACCCGTCGCCCCGACTGAAACATTCCACGCCGCCGCAGTGCCTTGTTCACGGCGCACCTGTATGGCGCGATGCAGGCAAACCACTGTTTTGGCGGGGCAGCTTTTGCTGGGGCGCTCATCCGCGTGGCGCAGTTTGGTGTCACACGTGCGACATTATTTTTTGCCACGTGACCGGGTTTGTTTCATCATGAACCTCGGCGTCAATCGGCGGTTGAGGGCTGTCATTTCCGGGAAGCTTCGCAAGTTTCTCGCTCGGCGGCCCGAAAGAGAGACCGCGACCGGACCGGCCGGCCCGATCGAATTCCTCGAGGAGCGGAAAGACGCCCGCATACCGACCCTGAGCGGGTGGTTGTTCCGAGGCGTAAAACCCGATCAGGTGGTCGTGCGTCGGCGGCAGAATTTCGCGGCCTTGCTGGACGCGGTGATGGAATGCACGCGCATTCGTCCGTTGATCCCCAGACTGGTGGATGGAGCTTCTCCCGGTTTCTTTCCCGTCATCGTGGCTGGCGATTCTGCGCGGTTCATTGAGTTTTGCCGCGCGCGGGGAGTGCGCGCACACTTGCTTTGGCCTCGGCTGCACCCGGCGTTTCCTGCGGAACAGTTCCCGGAAACGGTTTGGATGAAGAAGCAGGTTGTTGTGCTCCCTGCCCATCAGGACTTGCGTGAAGGTGATTTGGCTTTACTGCAAGAACTGATCGCGGCTTGGCAGCAAGCAATCACATGACCCGAAAGCCCCGGTGAAGGACGCGCACCTCATGTGTGCGACCTCCGGCGAAACATCCTTCCCATATCGTGCAGCAATCCGCCCAACACCGGCAGCGCTTGCGGGTGGTGAACGCCGCTATCAATTCGCTCTGCCGGTCGAACAGGACCACAACCGTGCGCATGGCGGACACGTCGCCCGGGATATGCTCCTGAACGATCGCGCCACCGAACCGGGCTGTGCATGCCGACACGCTTCGCCGCAGCGCGTCGGGATCGTTGACGTAACTGACGCCGCTGGCTGCGCCGACATCCGTGCGTGGTTTCACCACGAGCGTCACACTCCCGCCGCCATCCGCCAGAATGCGGGCGGCTTCCTCCAACGAATAGGCAGCAGGGCAGGGAATGCCCCACTGCGCGCATTCAGCCCCGCAAACGGCGTGATCGAACGCGGCCGTGAACGCCTCCTGACCGGGGACGTTGATGGCGGTGAGCCGGCTCAGCTCAGCCGCGTGACAGCAGGCCGCCGCGACACTCTTCGTGCCGAGAGGCAGGAACGCATCCGGCCCCACGGCGCGGACCAACTCCACGAGGCTCTGGTCAAAGCGCGAATCCGCCGGGGCCGGCAGCGCGTGCACGGTTCTGAGACAGCGCGAGCGCAGGCCGAGCGGCAGGCGTCTGGAGTCCACGCCAATGAGTTCGTGGCCGGTGGCTGCCAGGTCGCGTATCACGCTCAATCCGGCGTTGTCCGTCGCGTTGGTGAGCAAGATGCGTTTGCGAAGCATGGAAGTTCGCAGCCTGTCATTCCCGGACACAACTGACACACCTTCCTTTTGAGGCAGCCCGGCTGACGGCCTTTCAAAAGACGACCGGTGCGAAAGAGGTGGGTGTCGTTCAAGAGTCACGGCATCACCTTCCGCCGGCCGTGCCTCCTGCGAGCCGCTCCGGCCCGTCAGACCCGTGCCCAGAAATGTGAGACGATCGTTTCAGCTTTTGGGGGCATGGTCCTTGATGGCCACAGCACAACCGGCGTCGTTGCTCTTGCTTTCCTGCACTCCGGATGTCCTCTGCGCTGCCCTTTTTGCGCGCGCCGTGAAGTAGAACGATCGTTCCATTTCACGGCGCAAGCCAACCTGCGGCCATGCGGGACTGTTCGCGATGCCCCCAGGGCGCATCCGCACACTGCCCCCAATCACCGTGCTGCGGGTTTGGAGTCCCGGCTTTAGCCGGTTGCATCTGAAGCGTTGGAACTTGCTGAAACCGGCTAAAGCCGCGACTCCAAACCTAG
>Ga0194125_10014474_pt1 | contig 10093 bp, 13 predicted proteins | sample TA2KigC250mmetaG_FD_148626 | JGI IMG/M metagenome (GOLD analysis project Ga0194125, IMG submission 148626) | Freshwater microbial communities from Lake Tanganyika, Tanzania - TA2015034 Kigoma Deep Cast 250m | ecosystem: Environmental > Aquatic > Freshwater > Lake | place: Tanzania: Lake... | reverse complement strand
ACAGCGGCAGAACGCTGCATTTGTAAGAAGATTAGTGCGGGCGTAGTTCATCGGTAGAACACCAGCTTCCCAAGCTGGATAGGAGGGTTCAATTCCCTTCGCCCGCTTAAATTTTGCTTTACCGAATTTATTATGCGTAAACTAAAGTTTTTCCCCGGTATTCTGTATACGGCATACTGCCTACTGTTTTTAAACGGCTGTGCTACCTCTCCCGTTACTACTATGCCTGCCGTAGTCACGCCTCAGGTAACCAACCTGCCCGGAGTATACCACCGCGTGGAAAAAGGGCAGACCCTCTGGAGGATAGCCAAGACCTACGATGTCAACCCGGAAGAGCTGGCCAGGATAAACCGCATCACCGATACCTCTAGCATCGAGGTCGGCCAGATGATCCTCATCCCGAACCGCAGGACCCAGCGCATCGTGCCCGTAGCCAGCCTCTACGACGACTTTATCTGGCCCCTTAAGGGAAGGGTCGTCTCCGGTTTCGGCGGGACTTCAAACAATATGATAAACAAAGGCCTCGATATCGCACCCGAAAGCAATGCCGATGTGGTCGCAGCACGCGGCGGAAGGGTGAGTTTCCTGGCGGATAATTTCGGAAACTTCGGGAAGACCGTCATCATCGACCACGGGGACGGTTTCTCCACGGTATATGCGCGCTGCGGCGAAATCTTTGTAAAACCGGGGGATATGATCCAGAAGGGCGCGATCATCGCAAAAGCCGGTTTTGCCGGCCGCGACAGGAACACTTATCTGCATTTTGAAATAAGAAAGCTCCACATCCCCCAGAACCCTTATTATTATCTGCCATGAACAGAGAAGAGATCTTCGGGCGCAAAGAATACGTCGACACGCTGATCAAGCGGGCCAGGGGCCTCAAGGACGGCTACCGCCAGAACCTGGCCATCATCGGAGACGAGATGGCCGGCAAGACCTCGCTCATCTTTGATTTCCTGGAAAAGTTCCATGATAACAACTACCTGATGCTGTATCTGGAGGCCAGGCCCGAATCGCCGCAGGAGTTCAGCCGCAGATTTATCGCCATCCTGCTCTACAATTTCCTCATCAACAGTTCGCAGGAACTGAAAGAAGACCTGGATTTTCTTATCCGGAAATCCGAGAAGTACATCCCCCGGACGGTCCAGAAGATCAGGCTTATCCTGCAGGCCGCAAAAAGGATGAAGAAGCACAATATCTTCAGCCAGCTCCTCTTGCTCTGCGACAGCATAAACAGCGAGACGGGCAAGTTCTGCGTGGTGATCATAGACGAGTTCCAGAACCTCGAGGGCCTGGGGATCAGCGGACTCTACCGCGAATGGTCAAAACTCCTGGTCACCCAGAAGAACACCATGTACGTCATCGTCAGTTCCCAGAAGTTCAGGGCAAAAAACATCCTGAGCAAGCACCTCTGCCTCTTATTCGGGAATTTCGAGGTGGTCAATGTCGAACCATTCGGCATAAGGATGAGCGAGGAGTACCTCGACCGGCAGCTCTACGGCCTCACCCTTGAACCGGCGGAAAAAAGTTTCCTGGTGCATTTTACCGGAGGCAATCCTTTTTACCTTAAAGTCATCTGCGAGGAACTGCACCGGGAAAAAGGAGACCTCGCCGAAATACTCGAGAGGCTCCTCTTTGACGCCTCCGGGATGCTGAATCAGCGCTTCTCGAACTTTATCAGGCAATTCTCCGGCGCAAAGGGCAGCGGCGAATACACCTCCATACTTTACCTGATCGCAAGCGGCAGGAATAAACTAAAAGAATTGTCTTCGATCCTCAAAAAGACCGGAAAAGAACTCACGCCCGGGATAAACCGTCTCCTTGAATCTGACGTCCTGACGCGTAGCGGCGACTTCCTTAAGATCAACGACCGGGTCCTCGGTTTCTGGCTAAGGTTCGTCTACCAGGGGAAGCTCTTTTCGCTTACCTTCGACGCCAGGCATCAGAAGGCGGCTTTCCGCGGCAAGATAGATTCACTGATGCAGGAGTTCTACCTGAGCGCCAACAAAAGCATCCCCCAGAGGATAACCGAGCTGCTGCGCCTCTTCGAGGATGAGACTGTCCAGATAGAAAAGAAGAGGGTGCGCCTCAGCCACTTCCGCGAAATAAAGCCGCTTGAGTTCTCAAATCGCGCGATAAAAGAAGGGCTGATCTGCCGCTCCCGGGAGAGCCTCTGGATCATGGCCTTTAAACCCGGGATGCTCACCGAAACGGATATCACGGAGTTCAGCCGGGAATGCAAAAAATACCGGCATAAGCTGCAGAGAAAGATCATCGTCACCCTCGGCGACGTCGACGCAAATACTCGCCTGAGGGCGATGGAGGAGCGCATCTGGACATGGGATGTGAACTCCCTGAACCAGATGCTTGACCTCTATTCCAAACCGTGGGTGATAGCATGAAGATCGGAGTGATCTCGGATACCCATATCCCTAACGCAGCCGAGGCCATCCCGAAAAAGATCCTTGAGGACTTTAAGGGAGTGGACATGATCGTGCACGCGGGGGACCTTGTGGATCTGGCGGTGCTTGAGAAGCTCAGATCCGTCTGCAAGAACGTAAAGGCGGTGCGCGGCAATATGGATTCCTACGAGGTAAGAAAAAACCTTCCCGAAAAAGAGGTCTTCACCGTCGGCAGGCACCGCATCGGGCTCATGCACGGCTTTGGCGCGCCCGCCAACCTGACCGAAACCCTGGCCGAAGCCTTTAAAGACGAAAAGTTAGACCTGATCATTTTCGGGCATTCGCACTCGCCGTGTAACGAAGAGAAGAACGGCATCCTCTTCTTTAATCCGGGAAGCCCCACGGATAAGGTCTTTGCCCGGTATAATTCCTATGGAATAATCGAGATTAATGATAAAATAGAGGCAAGGATAATCAGGATCTAAGATGGATAAACTCTGGGCGCCCTGGAGAATAAAATACCTCAAAGCCGCAAAGCTTAAGGGGTGCATCTTTTGCCGGGCGAAAAAAGAGCCCGTAAAAAACTTCTGTATCCTGAAATCGAGGCACTCTATGGCCATTCTGAATATCTTTCCTTATAATAACGGCCACGTCATGGTCTCGCCACTTAAGCACGTGAAAGACTTTTCCGGATTAAAAGACGCCCAGCTTCTGGACCTGCTCAAAACCGTACAAAGAGTAAAGCGGGGCCTGAGCAAGGCCCTGAAACCACACGGCTTTAATATCGGCGTCAACCTGGGCAGCCAGGCGGGCGCGGGGATCACCGGGCACCTGCACATACACATCGTCCCGCGCTGGAGGCAAGATACGAACTTCATGCCCGCGATATACAATACGAAGATCATCTCGCAATCGCTGGCTGAGCTTTATAAAAGGCTGAAAAGATGCTAGACCGGAAACAGAACAGAAAACTTGAAGAGACGGTCCTTGCCCCCTATGCCATGAAGAGTTCCGAGAGCCGGGGCAGGGTGCACAAAGAGCCCGAGCATCCCTACCGTTCGGCATACCAGCGCGACCGGGACCGGATCGTGCACTCGGCAGCCTTCAGGAGGCTGGAATATAAGACCCAGGTCTTTGTCAACCATGAAGGCGATTACTTCCGCACGCGCCTGACGCATACCATCGAAGTCGCCCAGATCGCCCGGACCATCGCCACAAGCCTGAGGCTCAACGCCGACCTGACCGAGGCGATCGCCCTCGCCCATGACCTGGGGCACACCCCCTTCGGCCATTCCGGGGAAGACGCGCTCAATGAATTGATGGCCCGCTACGGCGGATTCAACCATAACCTTCAAGGCCTGAGGGTCGTGGATTACCTCGAAGAAAGATACCCCGACTTTCCCGGCCTGAATCTGAGCTGGGAGGTCAGGGAGGGCATCGTAAAGCACTCGTCTGCCTACGATATCTCAGTCAAAGTCAAGGGCCTGGCACCCCAAGAAATGCCCACCCTTGAGACGCAGGTAGTGGATATTGCCGACGAGATCGCCTACGACAATCACGACCTTGACGACGGCCTGACCAGCAGCCTGATAAAGGAGGCGGATCTTGAAGGGCTCTCCATCTGGAAGAATATCACCAGGAATATAGCAAAAGGCAACGCCGCGCTTAACCCGAACCTGAAGAAATACCTGATCATCCGGTCGCTGATCAATCTGCAGGTCACAGACCTCATAGAAGAGACAGAGGAGAAGATAAAGAAGCTCAGACTGGGCTCGGCGGAAGAAGTAAAAAAACTGGATAAAAAGGTCGTGTCTTTCAGCCCCGATATGCTAAAATTAAGAAAACCTTTAAGGTCATTCCTTTCCCGGCGGCTCTACCGGCACTACCGCGTGGTGCGCATGAGCGTCAAGGCCAAGCGCTTCATCCAGGAACTCTTCAGGGAATACGTCACCAATCCCGGGCAGCTGCCCGATGAAACTCAAGACAGGATATCCCAAGACGGGGTGCATCGCGTAATCACCGACTACATCGCCGGAATGACAGACAGGTATTGCCTAGATGAATACAAAAAGCTATTTAACCCCTACGAAAAAGTATAAGTTCCTGATCTCATCGGCACACAGCATCTTCCGGCTGGTGAACTCCACTTATGAGCTCAAGGAACTGGTCAGCCGCCTCTCCCGCCTCATCTGCCAGATCTTCCGCGCCCACTTCTGCCTTATCCTGCTGCTTGATAACACAAAGAAATATTCGGTCCTGAAGTGCATTATAAGCGGAAAGAAAAAACACGTCATCGACCACAGGCAGAGCCTTTCAAACAGGGAAGAGAGAAGGATCCTCAAAAGCACGGGCTCCATCCGCCAGAATCATATGCTGGGTGTCCCGCTCATCTGCGAAGACGTCATGGGCCTGCTCATCATCAAGCGCCATAAAGCTGCCCCTGCCTTTGACAGCTCCGACCAGGAGATGCTCATGACTATCATTGAAGAAGCGATGATCGGCATAAAAAACCTGCAGCTCTACGAAGAACAGCAGAGGATAGTGCTGGGAAGCATCAAGTCGCTGGTGACGCTCCTGGATACGCGCGTGCCCCAGGAATACACCCATTCCCCGTATTTCAGCCGCCTGGTGAGTGCCCTGGGCGTTGAGATGCACCTGAACGAGAAACAGATTGAAAGCTTGAAATACGCCAGCCTCCTGCACGATGCAGGGAAAGCCGATATCCCTCCGGAAATACTCACCAAGACCAAGAAGCTCACTCCTCAGGAGTTCGACATCATCAAAAAACATCCGGTCAAGGGTGCCGAGATCTTAAGGCCCCTGCAGATACTGCGGCCGGCCATACCCATAATCATGCACCATCATGAGAAATACAACGGCACCGGCTACCCGTCGAGGCTGAAAAAAGGTCAGATCCCGCTGGGGGCGCGCATCATGGCTGTGGCTGACGCCTTCGAGGCGATGGTCTACGGCCGGCCGTACCGCGAAAGGATGGATATCGCTTCGGCGATCAGGGAGATAAAAAAGAAGAGCGGTTCGCAATTCGACCCGAAAGTGGTAGAGGCGTTCCTGAAAGTAGTGAAGAGGATAAACTCAAAAAATTACTTGAAAGAGGCAGAATAGAGGATATATAATAATTGATTATGGAAAGGCCGGAAAACAGCCAGCTTGAATTATTCTCAAAGACAGGGGAGCCGGTGCGGTTCAGGCGCCGCGATTCAAGCCCTTTTTTGCGGCGTTTTCGCGGCTATGAAAAAAGGATCCTCTTCCTGCTGGGCATCGCGCTGGTAAGCATCATTTCTTTCACCCTCGGCGTCGAAAGAGGAAAAAACCTGCGGCCGGATAACGCGGCTATCCAGGCGGTCAGACAGGAGCCTCAGACGGTGCCGGTTGCGCCCGCGCCTGCTGAGGTGACCCCGCAGGCTCCGGTAGTGATCATCCGGGAACAGAAACCGCAGGCCCAGACTAAACTGACCCAGGAGTTGACGCAAAACGCCTATACTATTCAATTAGCCAGCTATAAGAAGCACTCCTCTGCCCAGAAAGAAGCGCAGGAATTACGTAAAAAAGGCTTATCGCCCCTGATCCTCCCTAAAGGGAATTGGATCATATTGTGCGTGGGCAATTTTAATCAGAAAAAAGATGCAGAGATCCTGCTGCTGCAGCTTAAGAAAAGGTATAAGGATTGTACCGTAAGGAGGCTCTAGAGATATGACAATTCATCCGTCACTGAAGATTTCCGAAAAAGATAAAAAACAAAGATCGGTCTTAAAACGCGCCGAACGCTTAAGGCAGATGGCTGATAAGGGCAAGTGGAAAGAAGGGGACCCCGTATTCGGGCTGCCCAAGATCAAGACTATCCGCATCAAGATCAAGAAGGAAAAGGTAGAAAAAGCCCCTGAAGCTGCCGCCGCAGAAGGCGCCGCAGCCGCCCCTGCTGCCGAAACCAAGGAAGCCTCCGGCGCCAAGCCCGCAGCCGGTAAGCCTGCCGAGAAGAAATAATCATGCGACTTGCACTCGCTATCCTCCTGGCTGTCTTTAGCCAGGCCCTGGCACAAGAGACAGTGATATTCACCGGCGAAATCACCTCCCCGGACATAAATGTGCGCGCTGACTCAAGGGTGACCGCGCCTGTGATCTGCGCCCTGGATAAGGGCGAACAGGTGGAAGTAGTGCTTGAGGCGCACGACTGGTACAGGATAAAACTCCCCAAAAAAGCTCCCGCCTACATCAAGAAGAGTTTCGTGGAATGTATCGCTCCTGCTGCCCCGGACCCCAGGCAAAAGAAAGAAGCCCCCAAAAAAGAGGAGCTCTGCAGCAGCGCAAAGCTCCTGAATGACCGGGTGAACATCCGGCTCGGCCCCGGCGAATCCGCGCCTATACTAGGCATGGCGTATAAGGATGAGCCGGTAAAGGTCGTCGCGGAAGAAGAGGGATGGTACAGGATCGAACCCACGGATAAGGCTTTCGGCTGGCTGAACAAGAAGTTTGTAAAAAAGGCCGTGCCGCCAAGCGAAACCGGGCCTAAACCCAAGAAGAAGGGGGCAAGATAAATTGCCTCTCATCGGCCTGATCTTTGCCTTTCTGATATCATTCGCCATGCTCATCATCGCGATGAGCGTGCATGAGTTCTCACATGCCTATGTAGCTTATAAACTCGGCGACCAGACTGCGAAATATTCGGGCCGGCTCACCCTTAACCCCCTGGCGCACATCGACCCGGTCTGGACTTTCCTGGTGCCGCTTATGCTCTTTATCTCTACGCGCGGCCAGTTCGTCTTCGGCGCAGCCAGGCCCGTGCCTATAGATTACCGTTACCTGAGAAATCCCAAACGCGATATCATCTGGATAGGCTTGAGCGGCCCGCTGGCAAATATCGTCTTTGCCGCCGCCTTAAGCCTCTTTCTGAAACTCCCCCTGCCTGCGGGGTTAAGCTTCATCCTGAAAAGCCTCATCGCCATAAACGTGGTGCTTGCCGTCTTTAACCTGATCCCTTTACCGCCTCTTGACGGCTCGCGCATCTTAAGCGGCATCCTGCCCGAACCGCTCGCTTACTTTTACAGCCGGATCGAGCCTTACGGGTTCATAATCGTGATCCTGATGATTTATCTCGGGCTTTTTGATTTGCTGATCTGGCCCGCGGTGACCCTAATCCTCAGATTACTGGGAGTGGCGGCATAAAATATGCAAAAAATAAGGCTGGACTTAAAAAAGAGGTCATACGATATCGTCATCGGTAAAGGTATCCTGAAAAGGCTGGGAAGCTTAACCCGCAGCCTGGACCTCGGCGCTGACGCCTACGTGATCACCAACCCTTTTCTCAAAAAGCGCTTCGGCAGGGCACTTGAAAAAGCGTTGAAATCTGCCGGCTACTCCGTAAGGTTTAAAACCGTCCCGGACGCTGAAAAAAGCAAATCTATCGGCATAGCCTTGAAAGTCCTCAAGGACCTGGCAGCCTACGACAGGCAAAAAAGGGTCTTTATCGTGGCCTTCGGCGGAGGGGTAATCGGAGACCTGGCAGGATTCATCGCATCCGTTTATAAGCGCGGGATACCCTATATCCAGATACCCACTACCCTGCTTGCGCAGCTTGATTCGGCTATCGGCGGCAAGACCGGGATAGACCTTCCGGAAGGAAAGAATCTGGTAGGGACGTTTTATCAGCCGCGTATAGTATTAAGCGATATCGCATTGCTTTCCTCCCTGGACCTGAGGCAATTAAGGAACGGGCTGGCTGAGGCGGTCAAATACGGCGCCATAAAAGACGCGGCTCTTTTTTCGTATCTGGAAAAGAATTACCGGAAGGTCCTTGCCCGCGAACCCTTGACGCTGGAACACGTGGTCGGCTGCGCAAGCAGGATCAAGGCCGGTATCGTGAGTGCAGACGAGAGAGAGGAGAAGGGCCTGCGCACCGTGCTGAACTTCGGCCACACCATCGGCCATGCCATTGAAGCTGCGGCGAGATTTAAATCTTATAATCACGGGGAGGCGATCGCCTTAGGGATGCTGGTAGCGGCTGCGATCAGCCTGAGGCTGAAACTTACGGAAAGAAATACTTTAGAAAGGCTGGAAGGATTGATACGGCGGATCGGCCTGCCGGAGCGGATCAGAAAACTCACCCTAAAGGGCATCATCAGCGCCCATTACCGCGACAAAAAGTTTATCGGCAAGTCCAACCGCCTCGTGCTGCTAAGCGCTATCGGCAGGACAAAGATCGCCAGGGATATTCCCTTAAGAGTTATTAAAGAGGAAATAAAGAAAAGGTCCTGAAAGCTTACTGCGGGATGCTGGAGAGTTTGATGGTCTTGCCGTCGCTCTCAAGCTCGACCTCGTTAAAGCCTATCCTGACTACCCTCGCCTTTCCCACGACATCGCCTTCCGCGACGACCTCGTCATTGATGATAGCGAAGCCTTCATCCTGGGAAAAGAAGACCCCGCTTAAGTAAAGCTGGTCGCCGGAAGCCTTCTTTGAGCCGGATACAGAAAAGGGATTGCTCAATCCGAAAGCCATAAAGGGAGTACCTGTTCCTGCAGCGGGCTTGGACCTGGGCCGGCTTGAAACATTCAGCAGGGTATTGCCCAGAAAAAGAAGAAGGCATAGGCCCAGGGCATACCACAGATAGACCTTCGGTTTTTCGCTCACCCCCCCCTGGGGAGCGGCGCTTTCAAAGGCAGGCTCGGCGGAAAGAGGGCAATCGTTCTTCAGGCTCAACTCTTCGGCTTTCTTCAGGGCATCGTGGATTATGCTCATCTTCTCACTCCTTTAAGGTATAGGTTTCAAGTTCCGTAAGCGCCTTCCTGACAACGTGCACGTCGATTTTACTAGTCTCGGAGGCAAATCCGGCAAGAAGGGCCCGGTCGCAGGCCATATTAATCAGTCGCGGGGTGCCCTGAGAAAACTCGGCGATGAGCCTGACCGCTTCGGGGCAGAACTCAAGCCCGCGGCAGGAGCCGGCGATGCTCAGGCGGTGGTCGATGTAGCTTTTCACTTCATCAAGCTCAAGCGGGCCGATGTGGAACCTGACCATCACCCTCTGGCGCAGCTGCCTTAAGTCGTGCAGATTCAGCCTGTGGCTCAGTTCCGGCTGGCCCACCAGGATCACCTGCAAAAGTTTTTCTTTATCCGTCTCGAGGTTAGAAAGAAGGCGGATCTCTTCCAGGAGGTTAGGCCTCAGGTTCTGCGCCTCGTCAACAATCAGGACCACGTTGTTTCCGGCCTGAAACTCGTTCAAAAGGAACTCGTTCAGCTGTTCGATCAGGCCCAGCCGCGTATTATCCTGGATCTTGAGCCCGAAATCGCGTATGATCGAGCCTAAAAGCTCAAGCTCCGAGAAATAGGGATTAAGGATCAGGGCGGTCTTTGTTTCTTTGCCCAGGCGGTTAAGCAGGTATCTGCAGAGGGTGGTCTTTCCGGTACCGATTTCACCCGTAAGCACGATGATGCCTTTCCTCTGAAATACGCCGTAAGAGAGATGGGACAGGGCGTCCCTGTGCCTGCGGCTGAAATAGAAGAAGTCAGGGTCGGAAGTAACGTTGAAGGGCCTTTCTTTGAGTCCGTAGAATTGGCAATACATCTTATTTATATGGATTATAACAGAAAATAAGGGTTTTGTAAAGCCTATAGTTCATATTGACACGGCGCCGAAGTTGTGTTAATATCTATGCAAAGAAAAAGGAGGCCAGCCACGATG
>Ga0194125_10014472_pt1 | contig 10093 bp, 7 predicted proteins | sample TA2KigC250mmetaG_FD_148626 | JGI IMG/M metagenome (GOLD analysis project Ga0194125, IMG submission 148626) | Freshwater microbial communities from Lake Tanganyika, Tanzania - TA2015034 Kigoma Deep Cast 250m | ecosystem: Environmental > Aquatic > Freshwater > Lake | place: Tanzania: Lake... | reverse complement strand
GCAGTGGTTCGTTGGGCAGTACCGCGATGAGATCGGGCCCAGGGCGTTTGCCGGCATCGGGAAGTGGTTCGACGGCGGCGTGCGCAACTGGGCACTCTGTGACGTGGTCTGCGGGGAGTTGCTCGCACCGCGGCTGGCGTGCGGCGCGGTCAAGCTGGACGCGCTCAAGAGCTGGCGCGCCTCGCCCCACAAGTTTAAGCGCCGCGCCGTGCCGGTGGCCATGCTGGGGCTGCTGGGAAAGCGGGGACAGGCCGCCCTGTCCACGGGGGCGGCGCAACGGGGACAGGCTGCCCTGTCCACGGAGGCGGCGCAACGGGGACAGGCCGCCCTGTCCACGGGGGCGGCGCAACGGGGACAGGCTGCCCTGTCCACGGAGGGACAGGGTGGCCTGTCCCCGTTGTTGGAGTTTCTGCGGCCGCTGATGCGGGATGCGGAGAAGGTGGTCCAACAGGGACTGGGGTGGTTCCTGCGCGAGGCCTGGAAGAAGCAGCCCGAGCCGGTGGAGGCGTTTCTGCTGGAGTTCAAAGACACCGCCCCGCGGATCATCTTCCAGTACGCCACCGAGAAGATGACGGCGGCGCGGAAGGAGCGGTTCCGGAGGGCAAAGGCAGTGCGGGGCTGAAAGCCCCGCGCAGGCTGAAAGCCTGCCCCACTGGTTATTCGTAGGGGATGCGCTGGCCGTCCAGGAGGCCCTTCATGTAACCGATGGCCAGCATGCGGCCCAGGATGCCGTAGCCCGGCGACTGGTTGTCCTCCCCTTCGATGGTGGGCGCGTGGTCCGGGCGCATGGGGCCCTCGAAGCCGTTGTCGTGGTAGACCTTGAGCATCCGCGCCATGTCGGTGGGGCCGTTGTCGTGGAAGGTCTCGCGGAAGCGCTCGCCCTGGCCCTCGATGTCGCGGAAGTGAATAAAGAAGATCTTCTTCTGACGGCACCACTCGCGCGCCAGGGCTTCGATGTCCTCGCCCATGGCCTTGAAGTTGGCCTGGCAGAAGGTGACGCCGTTGACGGGGCTGGGCACGATGTTCATCGCGCGGCGGTAGTTGGCGGCGCTGATGAGGATGCGTCCGATGCCGCGCAGGGGCGAGATGGGGGGATCGTCCGGGTGCAGCGCCATCTTGACGTTGGCCTTCTCGGCAACGGGGATAACCGCCTTGAGGAAGTAGGTGATGTTATCCCACAGCTTCTGCTCGCTGATCTCCCCCCAGCGGGTCAACCCCTGTTCCTTGGCCGCGCGGTTGTCGAACTCGCTGGTCAGCGCGCCGCCGCGCTCGGGAACATCCACCTTGGTGCGGTACCAGCCCAGGCCGGCCATGAAGTTGTAGCAGACCATGTTGATGCCGACCTGGCTGAGGGCCTGGATGGCGGCGATGTAGTTCTCGATTTCCTCGTCGCGGCCGGGCGCGCCCAGCTTGATGCGCTCGGCGGGGACGGGGTGGCTCTCCACGCCGGCGATGGTCATGCCGGCTTCCTTGTACTCGGCCTTGACCTCCTCGAGGGCCGCCACGTACTGATCCCGGGGCGCCCGCGCCAGCACGCCCGCCACACCCGCGATGACGTGGTTGACGCCGATCTGGCGAGCCAGCCGGAGCCTGGCTGCCGGTTGCGTGCCCAACGCCAGCGCCAGCTTGATGCCCGTCTTGCCGGGGGCGGGCTTGCGCAGCGGCCCGCGCTGAGCCAGGGCCGGGGCGGCGCCGGTGGCCGCCAGCGCGGCCAGCGTTCCCTGTAGGCAATCTCTGCGAGTGTGTTTGGTCATCTTGCTTTTGATGCTAACAGACGCGGCCAGCCGTTCGCGCGGAAGCTGTCGTACAATCGGGCCATGAAGCCTCATGTGAGAGTGAAGAGCAGGCGGACCTTTCTGGGCCTGATGGCGGCCGGCGGCGCGGCGGCGCAGTCCAGCGCACCCGCCAAACCCGGACAGCCGTTGACCGACCAGGACAAGATCGATGTCGGGCAGCGCGGTCCGGAGATGATCCAGCGGGCCTCGGCGCTGGGCGCGGAGAACTTCAAGCAATGGAGCAACTGCGCCCAGGCCACCATCGGGGCCGTGCAGGACGCCCTGGAGTTCGTGCCTAAGAACGGAGACGTGTTCCTGACTGGCAGTTGCCTGCATGGGGCCGCCACGGCCACCGGCAACGCCAGTTGCGGCGCCTTCACTGGGGCCGGCATCGTGATCGGCCACGTATGCGGCAGGACGCGGGCGCGGGCCTCGGAGCGCGAAGCCCAGAAGCTTGCCACGGCGCTGGTGCGCCAGGTGGCGGGCAAGTTCGAGGAGGCGTACGGCAGCGTCATCTGCAAGGACGTGCGCGCGAAGGTCGAGAAGAAGTGCGCCGAGGTGGTGGCCCGCGCCTCCAGTTGGACGGCGGAGGTCATCCTGAAGCAGTTTGCCAAGAGCGAGAAGGTGTGAGGGGCGAGAAATGGATCGCCGCGCTTTTGTGGGAGCCGCTGCATCAGGCGCCCTCGACCGGAGCGCCGCCAGCGATCGCGTCCGCGTCGGCTTCATCGGCTGCGGCGGCCGCGGGCGCAGCCTGCTGAGCATCCTCTCGCGATGCCCGGACGTGGACATCCCGGTGATCTGCGATGCGATCGGGCCGCGGATGGAGCAGGCCAAGGCGCAGCTCGCGAAAGCCCGCTTTCCTCAGAAGCCCATGACCGTGGTGGATTACCGGCGGGTGCTCGGGTGGAAAGACTTGGACGCCGTCTTCATCGCCACCACGCAGCACTGGCACGGGTTGCCCTTCATCCACGCCTGCCAGGCGGGCAAGCACATCTACGTCGAGAAACCGCTCTCGCACACGGTGGCGGAAGGGCGGGCCATGGTGACGGCGGCGCGCAAGCACGGCGTCATCGCGCTGGTGGGGACGCAGCAGCGGGCCGGCGCGCACTATCGGAAGGCGGTCGAGATCGTCCGCTCGGGACGGCTGGGGAAGATCGGACTGGTGGAGTGCTGGAACTACGCCGACCGGGGGCCGCGGGCGGGGCGGTATCCGGACTCGGAGCCGCCACCCGGATACCACTGGGACTTGTGGCTGGGACCGGCGCCGTACGTGCCCTTCAATCGCGCGCGGCTGGAGCACAACTGGTGGTTCGACTACGGCGGAGGCGTGCTGGGCAACTGGGGGCCGCACCACTTCGACATAGTGTTCTGGGCCATGGGAGTGGATGCGCCGGCCACGGCCGTGGCCACGGGCGGGAAATACGTGATCGACGACCTCGCCGATACGGGCGACGTGATGGAAGCGTCGTGGGAGTTCCCGAGCTTCCTGCTGACCTTCCGCCAGCGGAGCTTCAGCAATTTTCACCATCTCCAGTCCAGGCCCCGGCACTACGGCATCTGTTTCTACGGCCGGCAGGCGACCCTGGTGATTGACCGCTTCGGCTATGCGATCTACAGCAACAGCGGCAGCAAGCCGTACCGGTTGTACCAATTCCCGCTCGAGCCTCCGGTCGAGACCATGGAGGGGGTGCAATCCGCCGATCCCGGCCAGGCCGCGGCCAAGGGCGCGCAGGACGGGGCGTTCCAAAGGATGTTCCTGGATTGCGTGAAGCAGCACCGGCAGCCTGCGGTGGATCTGGAGTTCAGCCACCGGGTGAGCGTGTGCGGCCACCTGGGGAACATCGCCTGGCTGACGCGGCGCAGGATCCAGTGGGACGCGAAGAAGGAGACCATCCCGGGGGATCCCGAGGCGGCGCGCCTGCTGGCGCGCCCGCGCCGGAAGGGTTACGAGTTGCCGAAGGTGTGAGGGGAAGCACAAGCTAAAGCTTATGCCACACGGCTCACGCAGGGGCTTTCTTCTGTGCGCGGGCGGACTCGGCGCCTTGCGCGGCGCGCCGGCGCCGAGGCGCAAGTGGGCGCCGAAGGTCGCCGAGAACATCGGCTCGCTCGACGAGGCCACGCTGCGGTGGCTGGCGCAGATCGGCGTCGAGTGGGTGGACCTGCAAGGCGCGGAGGCGGTGGATCGCGGCAAGAAGGGGCATTGGACGCCGGATGACGTCCGCGCAGTGGTGCAACGCTGCGCGGAATTCAATCTCAAGGTGGCGGCCATCACGGTCCCGTTCGCCTGGCAACTGAACGCGATGCTGGGCAAGCCCGGGCGGGACCGGGACATCGAGAACATCTGCCGGAGCATCCGCGCGACCGGCGCGGCCTCCGTGCCGGTGTTCCAGTACCGGTGGTCGCCCGACTTCTACTGGGGCCCGGAGATGGGCTACCAGCGCGTGCCCGGCCGGGGCGGCGCGCTCTACACCGCCTTCGACTTCGACCTGGTGAAGGACAAGCCACCGTTCGAGGAGCTGGGCCCCATCTCGCGAGAGGAACTCTGGACCCGCCTGCTGTATTTCCTAAAGCCGTTGACGGAGGCCGCCGAGAGAGCCGGCGTCAAGCTCTCGCTGCATCCCAAGGATCCGCCGCAGCCCGTGGTGAGGGGCGTTGCGCGGCTGTTCACCAACGCCGGGCAGATCGAGGAATTCCTGGACGCCGTGCCCAGTCCGGCCAGCGGGTTCACCTTCTGCCAGGGCACGGTGACCGAGATGGGCGCGGACGTGATCGACGCCATCCGGCGCATCGGCGGGCGCGGCCGCATCCACCACGTTCACTTTCGCGCGGTGCGGGGGCGCGTGCCGCGGTACGTCGAGACCTTCATCGACGAGGGGGACGTGGACATGCTCGCGGCGATGCGCGCCTACAAGGCGGTGGGTTACGAAGACGCGCTGGTCTCCGACCACACGCCGCAGCTCACCGGTGATCTGCCCGGCGGCAAGCTGGGCCGCACTTTCTCGCACGGCTACATCCGCGCGCTGATCCGGGCGGTGAACGCGGAGGACTGAAGCGAAGCCGACCAGGGGGCCGGCTCGCGGGCCAGGGGGCCCGCCCCACGCTATCAGACGCGGGCGCGGGCGGCGCGCCAGCCGGCCTCCAGCACCGCGCGGAGTTGCTTCAGCAGGGCGGCCTGGGAGGCGTCGCGCGCCAGGTTGGTGTGCTCGTCGGGAGCGGTCTGGTGATCGTAGAGTTCTTCGTCGGGGTAGGGACCTTCCCAGCGGATGTAGCGATATCGGTCGGTGCGCACGGCACGCCCCACGATGCCCTCGGGGGCCGACACCTGGGTGAAGGCTGCGCTCTTCCAGGCGCGCGCGGGGTTGTCCAGTAGCGGGACAAAGCTCTGGCCTTCCAGATGCCCAGGCCGCTTGAGGCCGCATAACTCGGCCACGGTGGGGTAAACGTCGATCAGCTCGACCAGCGCGCGGGAGGACGCGCCGCGGGCGCGCCGTCCGGGCGCCGCCACGATCAGCGGCACGCGCGCGGATTCTTCGAAGAGGCTACGCTTCTGCCAGCGATGGTGCTCGCCCAGGTGCCAGCCGTGATCGCTCCAGAAGACGATGGCGGTGCGGCTGGCCTGGCCGGTGCGCGCGAGGGCTTCGAGCACGCGGCCCACCTGCCAGTCCATGTAGGAGATGGTGGCGTAGTAGCCGCGCAGGGCCTCGCGCTTGTCGCTGTCCTTCATGCCCATGTCGTTGGCGCGGGTGTTGATGGCGATCTCACTGGCCCTGGGGATGTGGGCGAGATCGTTGGGCGGGTTGACCACCAGGTTCATCTTCTCCAGCGGGTACAGGTCGAAGAAGCGCTCCGGCGCAACCGAGGGCACGTGGGGCCGCAGGAAGCCGAGGCCCAGGAAGAAGGGCTGATCGCGGCGCTGGTGGATCAACTCGATGGCCTGCTCGGCGGCGCGATCGTCGGCCTGGTGCTTGCCCTCGCCCTTGAAGCTGATCCAGTGGAAGGCCCCGCCTTCGCCGATGTGGGGCGTGACGTTGCGGCCCTCGCCGGGCGTCTTGTTCTCCAGCCCCGGCGGGCTGATGGCGACGTCCCAGGAGGGCGGATCGTCCCACTTATTGGTGCCCACCGAGCCGGGCACGTTCATGTGGTACATCTTGCCCAGGCGCACCGAGTGGTAGCCGTTCTGGCGGAAGAGCTGCGGCAGGGTGAGCGCGTCGGGCACGGTGTCGCGGATGGCGATCTCGTTGGCCCATATGCGTGTGGAATCAGGGCGCAGGCCGCTCAGCATCGAGGTGCGGCTGGGGCCGCACAGCGGGTACTGGCAGTAGGCGCGGTCGAAGCGGACGCCGCGCGCGGCCAGCCCGTCGAGGTGCGGCGACTGCACGATGGGGTGCCCGTAACAGCCCAGCGCGTTGCGCAGGTCGTCGGAGGCGATGAACACAACGTTGGGGCGGGGCGCGGCGGTCTTCCGGGCGAGCAGCACAGCGGGGGCGCCGGCCAGAAACGATCGGCGGGTCCAGGCGTTCGACATGACGATTAGTGTATCGCGGTAGACTGGCCGCATGGACAGTACGCGCAGGCTCCGCGGCGTGGCCATGGGCGCCGGGTATTTCTCGAAGTTCCAGTACGAGGCCTGGACGCGCATCCCCGAAGTCGAGATCACCGCCATCTACAACCGCACCGAGTCCAAGGCGCGGCGGATGATGGCGGCGTACGGCATCCCGCGCTACTACGCCGACTGGCGGGAGATGATCGACCGCGAACAGCCCGATTTCGTGGACATCATCACCAACCCGGAAACGCACGAGGAGATGTGCGCGCACGCTGCGCGGCGCGGGGTCCACATCATCTGTCAGAAGCCGCTGGCGCCCACCTTCGAGGAGAGCCGGCGCATCGTCGAGACGGCGCGCGCGGCGGGCGTACGCTTCATGGTGCACGAGAACTGGCGGTGGCAGCCGTGGTACCGCAAGATCAAAGAGATCCAGCAGGCGGGCGACATCGGCGAGTTCACGCACCTCTACTTCCGCATGCGCATGGGAGACGGCTGGAGCCCGGATGCGTATCTGGAACGTCAGCCGTTTTTCCGCGACTATCCCAGGCTGCTGATCTACGAGACCGGCGTACACTTCATCGACACCTTTCGCTACCTGCTGGGCGAGGTGACGGAGGTCTACGCCAACCTGCGGCGGCTCAACCCGGTGATCAAGGGTGAAGAGACGGGCCAGGTGTTCTTCCGGTTCGCGCGCGGAGCGACGGCCATCCTGGACGCCAACCGGTACAACGAGGTGGAGTCGCCGTCGCCGCGTTACACCTTCGGCGAGATGCGAATTGACGCGATGGGCGGCCATCTCACCATGGACACGGAGTCCAACCTGCGGCTCAAGCCGCTGGGCCAGCCGGGCGCAGAGGTGGACTACGAGCGCGCCAACGTGAACTTCGCGGGCGATTGCGTGTACTTCCTCCAGCGGCACTTCGTGAACTGCATGCTCTCGGGCGGCGAGTTCGAGGCCCACGGAGAGGATTACCTGAAGACGCTGCGGGTGGTGGACGCGGTGTATGAATCGGCGGCCGCGGGGCAGGTGGTCAAGCTGGCGGCACAGCAGGTCGGAAAAGGAGGCGTGGAGTGTTGAACAGAAGGGAGTTGCTCGGAGGGAGCCTGGCGAGGCTGGCGGCGACGGCGCGGCCGAACATCTTGTTCGTGCTGGCTGATGATCTGGGATGGTCGGATCTCTCGTGCTACGGCAGCACGTACCACGAGACGCCCAACCTGGATCGTCTGGCTGGGTCGGGCATGAGATTCACCTGCGCATACACGGCGGGCGCGGTGTGCTCGCCGACGCGGGCCAGCATCATGACGGGCCAGTACCCGGCGCGGGTGGGCATCACCGATTACATCCCGGGCCTGAAGGTGGAGAACCGCAGGCTGCTCGCCCCCGACGACCTGCACGAGCTTCCTTTAGACCAGGTGACCCTGGGCGAGGCGCTGCGCTCCGGCGGCTATCAGACCTTCTACGGCGGCAAGTGGCACCTGGGCGGAGCGGGCTTCAGCCCGGCCGAGCAGGGCTTTGAAGTTCACGTTGCGGAAGGCGGCGGCCCGCGGGACGGAACCACGGCGAACCGTTACACGCGCGGGTGCCTCGATTTCCTGGAGCGGCGCGACGCGCGGCGGCCGTTTCTTGCCTTCGTCTCCTACAACGAGCCGCACACGCCCATCATCGCGCGCGAGCCCTACATCCGGCACTTCGAGAAGAAGGCCGCGGCGCTGCCCCGGCTGACGGAGCCTTTCATCCGGGAACGCGACGGACTGACGCGCGTGCGGCAGGACAACGCTGCTTACGCCTCGGTGCTCTCGTCGCTCGATGAGCACGTGGGGAGGCTGCTGGCCAAGCTGGACGAGCTGAAGCTGGCGGACAATACCATCGTCGTGTTCACCTCGGACAACGGCGGCCTGGCGACGCATGCCCAGGGCGGTCCCACCAGCAACGCGCCGCTGCGCTCCGGCAAGGGATGGCTGTACGAGGGCGGCATCCGCGTTCCGCTGATGGTCAGAGCTGCGGGAGTGACGCGCGCGGGCAGCGTCTGCGACACGCCAGTGATCAGCACCGACTACTACCCCACACTGCTGGAGCTGGCGGGCCTGGCGGCGATGCCAAAGCAGCACCGCGACGGCGCGAGCTTCACGGGGCTGTTGCGCAGCCGGACGGCGCGGCCGGGGCGCACGCTGTACTGGCACTATCCGCACTACCACGGCTCGACCTGGGCGCCCGGCGGCGCGCTGCGCGACGGCGACTGGAAGCTGATCGAGTTCTTCGACGAGGACAGCGTAGAGCTGTACCGCCTTAGCGACGACCTGGGCGAGCGTCGCAACCTGGCGGCAGCGATGCCGGACCGGGTGAAGCAGCTCCGCGCGCGGCTCGCGGGCTGGCGCAAGGAAGCGGGCGGGGTGATGCCGGCGCCGAATCCGGCCTGGACGCGGGAATGACCAGATGAGACCGGCACTGAGACTGCTGTCCGACGAGCTGATCGAACGGATTATCGCGGAGGCGCGGGAGCTGCTCGCGACGCTGGGCGTGGAGATCCACAACCGGGCGGTGCTGGAGTTGCTCGCCGAGCACGGGGCCGCGGTGGACCTCGAGGAGTGGCACGCCCGGCTTAGCGGCGATCTCATCGACCGGGCGCTGGCCAGCGTGCCGCGCTCGTTCAGGCTATTCGACGTGCTGGGCAATGAGACGCACGATTTCGCCGGCGACAACGTCTACTTCACGCCCGGCTCGACGGCCATCAACATCCTGGATGGCCGCACCGGCGAGATGCGCAGGCCGGATACCGCGGACTACATCCGTTACGTGAAGGTGGTGAGCGGCCTTCGCCACATCGCCTCGCAGAGCACCGCGTTCATCCCGGCGGACGTCCCCGCCCCGATCCAAGACAGTTGCCGGCTGTACCTGAGCCTGCTCTACGGCGAGAAGCCGGTGGTGACCGGGGCCTTCACGGTGGAAGGCTTCGAGATCATGAAGGACCTACAGCTCGCCGTGCGCGGCAGTGCGAAGGAGCTGCGGGACAAGCCGCTGACCGTTTTTTCGTGTTGCCCCACGGCGCCCATCAAGTGGAGCGACGTGACCAGCCAGAACCTGGTGGACTGCGCGCGATGGGGCATTCCGGCGGAGCTGATCTCGATGCCGCTGTCGGGTTTCGTTGCCCCAGTGACGCTCACCGGCAGTCTGATTCAGCAGACCGCGGAGAACCTGAGCGGGGTGGTGATCCACCAGCTTGCCGGGCCGGGCGCGCCGCTGCTGTGGGGCGGCTCGCCGGCCATTTTCGACGTCCGCTACGAGACGACTCCGATGGGTGCGGTCGAGACTATGATGCTGGATTGCGCTAACAGCGAAATCGGCAAGCGCATGGGGATGCCCACGCAGGGTTACATCGCGCTCAGCGATGCGAAGCAGTTGGACGCGCAGGCGGGACTGGAGACGGGCATCGGGGCCACGCTGGCCGCGCTTTCGGGCATCAACAGCGTCTCGGGGCCGGGCATGCTGGACTTCGAAAGCTGCCAGAGCCTGGAGAAGCTGGTGGCGGATAACGAGATCTGCGGTATGACTTACCGTCTGCTCGCGGGGATCGAGCCGCGTGAGGATTTTCCGGCCCTTCCTCTGTTTGAGGAGTTGCTTCGGGAGAAACACCTTCTGATCGCGGATCACACGCGGAAGTATCTCCGTAAGGAAATCACCTTCCCCGGCACGGTCATCGACCGCGCCAACCGCGACCGCTGGGAAAAGAGCGGCGCGCTCGCCCTGCGCGAGCGGGCAGCGCGGGAGGTGGCG
>Ga0194125_10014465_pt1 | contig 10097 bp, 10 predicted proteins | sample TA2KigC250mmetaG_FD_148626 | JGI IMG/M metagenome (GOLD analysis project Ga0194125, IMG submission 148626) | Freshwater microbial communities from Lake Tanganyika, Tanzania - TA2015034 Kigoma Deep Cast 250m | ecosystem: Environmental > Aquatic > Freshwater > Lake | place: Tanzania: Lake... | reverse complement strand
AAGGAACTTGAAAATAAGGAGAAGAAGTAAGGGGGAAGTTCTATTAGGGCTGTAAATCTTTCTATCCAAGGCCTTCCCATAGGGGAAGGCTTTTTTTGTTATGTCGACCTTAACGTTGCAGTGAAAAGGGAGATGGGCATGCTTCCAATCCTTTACAATTGCGGATCATTTCTATGTTTTATGGGAAACCGTCGATATTTCCTGAAGTGACCCTGGGAGTATGTATGAAACCTAATCAGCAAAACGATAAAAGGTTCCGCTGTAAAGGCTTTTCAGCATGCCCACCTCCCTTTTCTTATGATATTTACGCAACTGCCAGGTCGACATTCAAGAATTTTGTGTTATGATATCTATCAGAGATCGAGAGGAGTGACCCACACCGATCGTTTAAATTGGAGGAGGTGAGAAGAGATGAGGGAGAACGTGGAAAAGGCTTTGGAGAAGATTCGCCCTGCCCTGCAAGCGGATGGTGGCGATATCGAATTGATTGATGTGGTGGATGGAGTGGTCAAGGTAAGGTTGACCGGCGCCTGCGGAGGATGCCCGATGTCTCAGATGACCCTGAAGATGGGGGTGGAGAGGGTTCTGAAACAGCAGGTCCCGGAAGTGAAGAGTGTGGAGACAGCATAGGAGGAAGAGAGGCCTCATACGCACGAAGGGTAGAATCTCTATCTTCATTTTCCCTTACTCGGGGAAGGATTTGAAAACCTTTGTAATTTCCTCTGGAGAATGAAAGAAGGGAGAGAGGCTTAAGGCGAAAGAAAGTTCTTTTCTTCCTTCTTCCATATTCCTCTCTTTTGCATGAATGAGAGCCAACCCGTAGTAAGTTTCTGCAATCCTTTTGGCAATCAATTTTCCAGTCGTATCTTGAACCGTGGACGTCCCCCTATATCGTTCAGCCTCCAAGGCGATCAGGGCCTTCGATTTAAGGAAAAAGGATTTGGCTTCTTCTGCCTTTCCGATGCGATAGAGACACCAGGCATATCGGTTGAGATAAAAAGGGCTGTTTTCACTTCCGGACTTAAGTATTTGATAATGGGGCAATGCTTGTTTAAATTCTCGAAGTTCAAAAAAAATTTCAGCCAGGTGTGATCTCATTGCTTCCTGATCGATCGATGCACTAGGCCGGTCGATGGCTTCCTCCAAATATTTCCTCGCTAAATTCCATTGGCCCATTCTTTTGGCAATCAACCCAAGGCCGTAATTCGCATTCGAATGGACGGATTGAATATACCCCCTGTCCGCAGGAGGATATTCTTTCCAATAGGGATGACGGAAGTGTTCTTCTGCGTACTTCAACATCTTCCGGAATCTCTCTTCCGCAGTTTCATTCCGACCTTTCACATAGTCAATCCAGGCAAGACCTTCCACCGTACTGACATTTTCAGGGTTGATTCGGTTTGCCAATTCAAAATATTTCTCCGCTTCCTCCATCATTCCTATCTTGAAAGAGACCCATCCCTGTAGAGAGAGCGACTTCTCGTGATGAGGATTCTGGCGTAGGGCAGATTGGAGGTGGGTTTCAGTTTCGCCATAAAGCTGTTTTTGAAAGGCCACCAGCGCTCGTTCATAGTCAGTGCTTATTTTTAATGATGCACAGCCTGACAACGCGAGACAGATGAATAGAATCGCGGAACCTAAAAATCGAACCATCTCATTTCCCTTTGATCATTTTCATTCCCACATTGGCTGTGACGTGATTGGGAACATATTTCAAAATCTCTAAAAAGACTTTTTCCGCCTCTTCTCTCTTTTCCTGTTTGAGCAGGGACCATGCCAGGCCTGCCTGCATCTCAATATCTCCGGGATAACTCTGCAATACCCTTCGATAGTGGGCTTCAGCCTCTTTGAACAATTTCATATTGTAATAGATATAGGCGAGTCGGCTGTTGGCCAGGTAGGAGGCTTTGTCCAGGAGGAGAATTTCCTTGCCCACTTTTTCCGCCTCGGCCCATCTTCCCTGTGCCATCAGCGGAAGCATGAGACCCAACCTTGCCTCAATTGAATCCTTATTGAGCCTTATGGCCCTCTGGTAGGCATTTGCAGAATCAGGAAATTTTTTCCCGAGATAGTTGAGCCATCCCAATCGTAGATGGAAGAAATAGCTCTTCTCTTCGAAACGTTCCGCTCGCATCAGAACGAGGAGGGCTTCCGTATAGTTCCCCTTTGCCTCTTCGTCATAGGATTGCTGGTAGATCTGGTGAACCGACTCTCCCGTGGCAAAAGAAAGAAAGGGGAATGAGGTGATGATTAAAATCAATGCAATGGGCCTTTTTTTCTTCATGGGGCACCCCCTGGGTTATTTTAATTATTTTCTATTTTCGAGTCTTATGACTTCGACTTTTTTCCCTTTACATTTAAGATGGCTTCCCACCCATCCCCACCCTTCACGAAATATGGCTTTCGTTTCAATCGAGGGATAAGAAGGTGGATTTTGGATCGCAGAATTTCCAGAAACGATCAACTCTCCCTCCCTCAATTCACAACGATACTCCATTTTCACCCCCTTACGGCTGAAGAACGGGGCCATCAGGTCTGAGAGGACTCTCTTCGCTCCGGGCAAAAGATGTCTGAGAGGAAGCATATCCTGGTAGGTGAGGTTCTCAGTTGACTCGTAAGGAACACGAGGTGCAGAGGCGTAAAGGATCGAAAGTCCGGAATCATGACATCCCTCAAAATCATAGATGACAAGCAGGCTATTCTTATTTTCAAAACGAATACGGGCCTTGTGTGTCAGTGAGGAGAGACAGAGATGGCCGAAGAGATCAATGGAAGTTTCGACCTCCTCGTTCCACTGCCTGTCTTCGGAACGGCAGATCAATGAGATCTTCTGACCCATTGGAAAACTAAAGCAGTCGGCGACCACCTGATTTCTGTTGAGATTACGGACCCTTTCTTCCTCCCGAGGGACATGAACTCCCAGAAGGAGAGGGGCTTGTCCTTCCAGGATGATCTCATGAAATTCGCTATGGATGGTGGGAGAACCGATTCGTGAGGTGGCCTGAAGATGGAAGTGGAGGTGGGGGATGGAAGAACGTCCCGAGTTTCCACAGAGCCCGATTATATCTCCCTTTCTGACATAATCTCCCTCCTTGAATCTTGAGGACCCGGCGGCGAGATGACAGACCATAGAGAAGCGAGACGGATTATGTTGGATCATCATCAGATTTCCCCAGTTCTCTTTCAAATTGGGTTCTCCAACTGGGTTATCTGGAAGGTAATTAACCACCTTGATGATCTGACCATCGGCACAGGCCAAGACTGGAAGTTTGTAACAGAAATAATCTGAAACCTCCTGGCCTTCATTTCTGTAAGACTTTCCGGATGATTCTTTGACCTCAAAATCAAATGCATGTTCCCAGAAGGCCAGGTGCGTGGGAGGGGTCGCAGGTCCCTGAGTGCAGGTCCATATCCCAAGAAAGGGGAGACTGATCGGATATTGGAAATGGGAACCAAACCTCATGATCCGTGTTTGATAATGGAAGAGATTTGATTCAGGTGTATCGGATTCGAAGTCCACCGATTTAGGATGTCCATCCAGAGTTCTCTGGCTCATTGCATAGAGAAAAGTCAGAAGGGTGAGGTTGAAGGGGAGGATCAGAACCGGGAGACCTAAGGATGAGAGGAGTTCGGCACTGCCTGCCCAAAGGATGGCACATAGAAGAAGGGCGAAGCCCGCAAGGAGAAAGGACGACTTCTGCGGGACGAACCAGACGCCTCCCATGGCCATCGAGGTGAGAATGAAGTTAAACCCAATTGAAATATAGAGGTGCTCCGTGGGAAAATGGAATACCCAGCGTATCAATAATGCGGCTATGGCAAATCCGATGAAGGAGAGGAGCGTGGCTACTCGACTGAAAAGGAGAAGGGCAGCAAAGAGGATGATTCCTGATATCACATCTGGCATGAAGAGGATCGCTCCGAGCGATTTCAGATACCCTGTTACGATTTCAGGGAAGGAGAATTGAAAAACAGATGGGACGACTCCATTGAAATTGGAAACAAGCCCCTGAATATTTTTGGAGGCAGCCAGAACCGGAAAGAAGACGATCAAAAAAGGAAGGGTCAGGACCGGGAGGTTGAAATAATACCCGAGAGAGGCGCGGAGAGCCGCAGTGATCAAGACGATGGCAAAGAGAGCTGGCAGAAAAACGATGATGAGATTGAGGTTGGGTTTGAAAAAATAGGTGAAGGCGAGGCCGATGAGAAGGCCATTATAACCAAACATTCCTGTCCGGATGACCTCTGTGCTCAGGTGAAGAAGACGGGCAAAGAGATTGGAGAGCAAGACTGCGATTCCCCCTCCGATGAAGAGGTCCGGATGGATGACCGTTGCAGCGAACATTAAAGCACCGACCCGCCGATCCTTAGAGAAAAAGATCTGAGAATAACTGAGGAGAAAAGGATCAAGGAGGTCCAGCCATTTCCCCTGTCTTTTCAAGTCAGAATATCGAATTAAATCCAAGGCGGGACCTCTTCAAGGGCGACCACATGGTCAAGTGTTTCCTGGTGGCGGATCACATCACACTGGCCTTTCCGGGAGATCATGACCACATTGGGTCTCAGGGTGATGAACTGCATCCACTGGGTCACATTATAGGCGCCTACGGTTTTGATCACGAGGTGGTCTCCTGTTTTTACTGGAGGATAGAGAATATTGGCCCGTATCACATCGAGATTCATGCAGAGAGGGCCAAAGATCACCGTGGGCTCGAGGGTGCCGTTAAATTCCTGAGCAGGGACGATCTCATGCTTATACCAGAGAGATGTGATGAGATGGTGAATCCCTGTGTCAACCACCAATGCCCTCCGGCCGTCTGAGAGGCGTTTATTTGCCTGCACCGTAGTGATGAGAGTCCCCGATTCATCGATTAAAGCCCTTCCGGTTTCGAGGATGAGCAGGGGGAGTTCAGAGGTGGGACCATTTAGACCCTCGAGACCTTCCCCAATGGCCTCCACATATTGACCGAAAGAAGGAGTGACTTGGTTTCCAGGAAGGTACTGGGAGTGAAGCGTATTGATTGAGGCAAACCCTCCACCCAGATCGATCCATTTAATCGATATTCCCATCTCGTCACGGAGACGTTTTGCAAAGAGGACCATCTTGGAAGTTGCTTCCCGATAAGCGAGAGGATCCAGCACAAAGGTGCCGATATGACAGTGAAACCCTGCTAGGATTAATTTTTTGCCGATGGCCAGCCGCTTCACTGCAGACCAGGCCTGCCCATTTTCAAGATTGAATCCGAACCGGTCCCAGTTCGGAGTCGAACTGAGAGAACAATTGATTCGGATGCCTACTTCCGGCCTTATCCCCAGACGGTCCGCTACCTTCTCTAACAGAGAGAGTTCATCGAAGTGATCAATATGAATGCGTGCTGTCCCCTTGAGCCCTTTTTCGAGAACCGATTCGGTCTTATAGGGTCCGTTCAGAATGATCCGATTGACAGGGATCTTGAGCCGGACTGCCTTATCGAATTCGAACTCCGAGACGACCTCAGCCCAAGAGCCTTCTCTGTCAAAGACTTTGCAGATGGCATCCAGGTAGTTGGTCTTGTAAGACCAGGCGAGTTGAAATTTCGGGTAACGGAGGGCGAGCAACTCTTTCAGTTCACGGCAGTGGTGGACCATTGTCCTTTCAGAGAAGACAAAGAGAGGGGAACCGTATTTATCGACAAGATCCGAGACACGGCACCCATCAATGTGGGTCATCGGCGTGATGGCCTGGATTCTTCCGAATTTATCAGACCATCCGTTCTGATATTTCACCAGGATCGGTTTCTGATAAGGGGTTTTGGGTTTGTCCATTTCGAATCTCCGGGTCTGTTGAAAATTTATCGGTATTGAATCTCTCCTTTTGAGAGGATCTCTTCAAGACGATCGATCTTTACAATCTGTTCAAGGGAAATCCGGACAAACATGGTTCCCACCTTAGGCTCCGCCATGGGGTCGGGTTCGATTCCCATGGCCATCTGGGCAACGGCCATCGGAAAATTCTGCCCAGCGCCCACACAGAGATACGTCCAAGCAGGAAAGCGGGGATTGATCTCAATCAGAAAGTAGCGTTCCTCTTTTGTTTTCAGGACCTCCATCTCAAAGGGGCCGCGCCATTTTGTGATCTGGCAGAACGTTTCTGCCATTGATAAAAATTTCGGATCTTTTACTACCACTCCTGCCCAACCTTTTCCCTTCTCCGTCAGAGAGGTTTTCTTCATCGGGAGGCTCCCGATCATCTCACCCTTGCCATTTCCGACGGCAAGGACATCATATTCCTCCCCGATCAGAAATTCCTGGATGATGACCGGCACCCCCCACTGAGCCGTGGTTTGGTAAAAGGCGGTCCATGCCTCCTCTGTTGTTCTGACCAGGGTGGCACCATAGAAGATTCCCTTCAGCATATAGGGGAATGGGATATCCTTTGAGACCTGACAGAGGGAATCCATGTCGGAAACGATTCGGGTTCGAGGATAATCGATATGTGCCTTCTCACAAACCTCGCCAAGATGAACTTTGGAACGAATATCATATTGCTGTTGTGTTGGCAAAAACAGGTGAATTCCCATACTCCTCAATTCGGGTTCCAAACTGATGAAACCGGATATCTCAGAGTCGAGCGTCGGAATGACCAGAGAGAGATCGGTTTTCTTCTTGATGTACTCAAGGCGCTGGCGAAGGGGGAGTATTCCCTCAGAAGGAGGGGGAATGAGATAGGCTGAATCAACGAGGTCGGAAGCATATAGTCCGGGATCGAGTGAATGGTAAGCGAGACCAATGGTCTTTCCCTTGAAACCAGGATGGGCACGAAGAGATCGGATGACCGAGATGCCAGGACCTGGATTATCCGTGGCATTGAGCCCTGTCACTCCAATGACCCAGTTGAATTGATCCATAATTGATTCCGATATAGAATAAAAATTGTTCTCCAAATTTTAAAAATGAAAACTTTTGGGCAATAACTCGGCTTCCTTCAACAGATTAATAAACTCGTAGATGTCACTTCTTATGTCTTCTTCAGTGATTGTAAAATAGTTCCTGATCTCGGACTGAATGGTCTCAATATCTTTTCCTTCTTTTAGGAGTTGCAGGATGAGTCTTCCGGTATCATTGGTATTGAATGTCGATCCTGAATACGGATCAAAAAGAAAGCCGGACTCACTGACAGCGATATCTTTTAAGCGGTTCATCAGAGTTGGGTCCATTTTTTGTCCTTTTCTGGCAAGAATAGGTAAATCATATTAAAACGAGCAAATTTGATACCAAATGCATTAAATCTTTCAACCCATTGTTTTTAATAGGGTCTTTTTATATTTAACCGTATAGAGAAATGAAAATGAGAGATTTTTTGCCATTTTTGCGCCTGAAATGGAAAAAAATTGCATAATTGTGGGTTTTTCAAAAGATTTGATAGTCAGGGTTGGTAAAAAATAAAAGGCTTGAAAAAATGAACAGCCTCTCCTATGATAATCAAAAAAAAGAAGGAGGAGTGAGATGGTAAGAAAATGGAAAAGTTTTTTCTGTGCAGGGATGGTTCTTATTCTCGTTCTCGGAATCTATGGGTGCGGCGACCTCTTCTCCTTTCGGACCATTCGGGAGAGAGAACCAGAAAAGACCCAGCCGATTGCAACATCCTACAGGTTTGAGGATGTTCCTTTGCCACCGGGGATGACTCTCAACCGGAAAGAATCGTTTGTCTATGAGACCAGAGCCATCCGGACGGGACTTCTTGTCTATGAGGGAAAAGGGGAGATGGAGAAGCTGGCCAATTTTTTCAAACAGCAAATGCCAAATCATGAGTGGCGGTTGGTGAGCAATTTTGAACTCCACAATGTGATGCTCACATTTATCAAAGAAGGTTGGAGCAGTGTCATCTATATTCAGCCCCGGGAAGATGAGACCAAAAGAATTGAAATCCGGGTGGGTCCTATAGAGATTAAGATTCTTCCCCAGGCGAAATAAATTTAAACAGGTTTAAATGACTGAAATAACCGAAGCCTTTCGTCTGGAGTCTCCCGCAAAAATTAATCTAAGGTTGGAGGTCTTAAAAAGAAGGGAGGATGGGTACCATGAAATCAGGACCATCTTCCAGAAGATCAGCCTTCACGATACACTCTATTTCTTTTTAAAGCGAAAGAAAGAGATTCGTATTAGAACGGACCATCCCAGCCTTCCTACTGGAAGAAGGAATCTAGTCTATAAGGCAATCAGAATCATACTGGATCAATCCGATTATGAGGGAGGAGTCGATGTCCTGATTGAAAAGCGGATTCCTCTCGGAGCCGGCCTTGGGGGAGGGAGCAGTAATGCAGCGGCCACTCTCAAAGCGTTGAATGAACTTTTAAGTTTAAACCTGAGCAAAAAAGAGTTGATGGTAAAAGGCACTCAAATAGGAGCAGATGTTCCCTTCTTCTTATTTAAGGGGGCTGCTATTGGTTCAGGAATTGGTGAGAGATTGAGAAAAATTACACTACCTCGATTATGGTACCTCCTCATCAATCCTGATTTTGAGGTATCCACCCGTTGGAGTTATCAAAATTTCGTATTGACAAAAACGAAATATCATTTTAATCTTCATGAGTTATTAAAATCGTCAAGAGGAATTTCCGGTCTCCTTTATAACGATCTGGAGGGAGTCGTATCCGCCAGATACCCGGAGATAGCTTTGATGAAAGAGATGCTCCTGTCAGCCGGTGCGACAGGAGCCCTAATGACTGGAAGCGGGCCAACTGTATTCGGTCTCTTCTCAGGAGAAAAGAAGGCCACAGAGGGATACAAGCAATTAGAGGGGAAGGTGAGGAGAAGAGGCTGGAGGATTATCCAGGCACATAGCATCCCCTAAGATAATACCGAAATCCGAAATGATTTAAACTCTAAACACTAAACTCTAAATCCTAAACGAATCTGAAACTAAGAGATTATACTGTTTTGAGTCTTGTGGTTTGAATACTTGAGTTTGTTTAGAGTTTAGTGTTTCGGGTTTTGGATTTATGGTTTAAGATTGGGGTGTCGTCAAGCGGTAAGACACAGGTCTTTGGAACCTGGACTCGGAGGTTCGAATCCTCCCACCCCAGCCAATATATTAAAGTGAGGAGTAGGGGGATGAGAACCTTTCCCCGACATGAGGAGGGGAATAGGGTTCGGCGACCCCGGCAGAGTCGGGGGAGGCGGAGAGAGCGAAGCGATCGAGCACATCCTCCCCCCCCCAGCCAGAGATTGAAATGGGAAATAGAAAATAGAAAATGGGAAATAAAAAGAGCGTTCCATTCATACTTCTCATTTCTCACTTCCCATTTCCTATTTCCATACGGGGGAGGGACGAATGGTGAGGAGAAGGGTGATCTTGGAAGAGGATAAAAATCTGGATTGGCTGAAGATCTTCACCGGAAATTCCAATATGAATCTGGCCGAGGAGGTTGCCAGGAATTTGGGCACGACCCTTGGTAAGTCCATGGTGAAAAATTTCAGTGACGGCGAGATTAATGTCGAGATTGATGAGAGCGTGCGGGGAATGGATGTCTTCGTGGTGCAATCCGTCTGCCATCCCGTCAACAATAATTTGATGGAACTTCTCATTATCATCGATGCCTTGAAGAGAGCCTCCGCGGAAAGGATTACCGCGGTATTGCCCTACTATGGATATGCCCGACAGGACCGGAAGGTTTCCCCCCGGGCACCGATTTCAGCCAAATTAATTGCGGATTTGATCACCACAGCAGGGGCTTCAAGGGTCCTCACCGTTGACCTTCACGCCGGTCAAATCCAAGGGTTTTTTAATATTCCCGTGGATCACCTCTTTGCCGCCCCTGTGCTTCTGGAGTATCTGAGATTTTTAAAGAACGATTTAGTGATTGTTTCTCCGGATGCAGGAGGCGTGGAAAGGGCACGGGCCTATGCCAAACGGTTGAATGCTTCGCTGGCCATTATTGATAAACGGAGAGAGGGGCCGAATGTTTCACAGGTGATGAACATCATCGGTGATGTTTCGGGAATGGCCGCCATCCTGGTGGACGATCTGGTAGATACGGGAGGGACGCTGGTTCGTGCAGCCTATGCCCTAATAGAAAAGGGAGCGAAGGGAGTCTATGCTTGTTGTACCCATCCCG
>Ga0194125_10014464_pt1 | contig 10097 bp, 18 predicted proteins | sample TA2KigC250mmetaG_FD_148626 | JGI IMG/M metagenome (GOLD analysis project Ga0194125, IMG submission 148626) | Freshwater microbial communities from Lake Tanganyika, Tanzania - TA2015034 Kigoma Deep Cast 250m | ecosystem: Environmental > Aquatic > Freshwater > Lake | place: Tanzania: Lake... | reverse complement strand
TGTCGAGTTCATCTCGCCCCTACTACGACTCAAACCTGCTCGAATGGCAAGCACTTTCTCCAACCCCAACAACCCCAAAGCCCAAAGAATCTAAATGAGGTTACCGTGGGAGGCGATCAGAATTGCTGAAAACATCCTTGACTTCCTGGAGGCGTTGGTGGAGGCGCGCTTCATGAACTTCACCGCCCCGCTCCCTGCTGCAGCCCACCGCCCCGCTCCCTGCTGCAGCCCACCGCCCCGCTCCCTGCTCCAGCCCACCGCCCCGCTCCCTGCTGCAGCCCACCGCCCCGCTCCCTGCTCCAGCCCACCGCCGTTGTGGCTCCGGCGCAACATCGCCTGGATAATCCTCCTCCTGTTGCTCCCTGACGAGGTGGTCAGGGCGGACGCTGCGCCAACCGCGCCTCGACCCGAGTACCACCCCAGTCGTATCCTCGTCAAACCGGCCGTTTCGAGCCTAGCCACCCTGCATGCGAGCCTTCAAACGCGCGTGCTCAGGAAATGGCCGCGCATTGGCAACCTCGAGGTCGTTCACCTCCCGCAAGGTCTGACCGTCAAGCAGGCGATTGCCGCCTTCCAGGCCAGCGGCCAGGTCGAGTATTGGCGGATCTGCTCATGCCGATTCTGCTGATGAGTGACGAGCGTCTGTGGCGGATGATGAATGGCAGCTACGTGGAATCTAAATTCACTGACGGCGCCTGGTACACGTTCCGAGACGGGTCGTGGCAGCCGGAGGAGCCCACGCTCAATGTGGGCGAGTCCTTCTGGAGCTACCGAAACGTTGGCCTGTGGTGGAGCCGTAACTTCTTGGTGTGGCCATGAGAATTCCTCGAACCGAAGCTCTGCCGGCAGTACTCCGGGCGCTGGTGGTCACGGTCCTTGTGCTGGCTGGGCGGGCAGCGTCCGCGCCCAAGAGACCCAACACCCGGTCTATTTCTTGGTGATGCCGAGACCCAGCTTCCCATACCCAACCCTCAGAAACCAGTCATGCGTGGTGCCTTTGAGCCAGCCGGAGCACATCGAGCATGCCCGGCAGTTGATCGCCCTGGATGCCGTTAACCGGCATGGAAGCTCGGACCCGCTGCCCCCAAACAGTGGCACAATTGTGGTAGCCCAGGTCGCTGCAGGTTCGGACGGCGTCAACAGGAACTACTCTGTTCCGGGCTTTCCTGCGTGGTCTTGGCACCTGGCCGGGCGTGTCGGCTTCGGAGACTACATCGCATGGGAGATCGCCGCCGTGCCCATGGGCATTGAAGCCTTTATCGACTACTACGTCGAGGAGGGTGCTGGATTTATACACTCCACGATCGGCCGTGAGTTGGGGCCGGTCCCGAATGGCGCTTAGTTTAGGTCCTTGTTTCTTGCGGTCTGTTTTTTCGGTAACGGCTCCGATGCGAGATGTCCCTGAACCGGTGGCGAGGTTTGTTGAGCAGGGGATGAGGCTTTGGCCGCCGTTTGACCGCCCGCGGTTCGCGCCGACCGGGTCGCTGCGGCACTTCATCAAGGGCGAGCAGACAAAGTAACTCGGAGAGTAACTGTCGTTGCTTCTTTTGCGAGCGCGCTTGGGCGATGGCCAGGCTGTACTGGCGACTGGCATCGATGGTTCCTTTGAAACTGATGCGCTCGACGGGCACTTGGTAGAGGGCGCCCGCCTCGACCGCCAAGGTGCGGATCAGATTGTAGGCGATGAAGAACATCTCCAGCTCCTTGTGAACCATCTGGGGACTCCTGCAACTCAAGCGCTCCATCCCCAGGGTCGTCTTGATGTGGCGAAACCACAGTTCAATGCGCCAGCGTCGGGCATAGAGCAGGGCCAGTTCCTTGGCCGGATAGGCTTTGGGATCCAGCAGCGTGGTCACCAGCGTAACTGATTGGGCGCGAAAGCCTGGCACCTGGAGGGCAAAGCGCAGCACCCGCACGGAGAGCTCAGCGGGAATGCGCTTCCAGAGGGTGTTGGGCAAGTAGCGTGGTTTCTGGCAGGGCTTGCGCCAAGTGAAGAGCCGGTCCTGCTTGGCCAGCCGTTGGCCTTTGCGCAAGTCGGCGGCGCGGGCCTGGTGGAGGCGAAAGAGGCACTGGACGCCCCGCTGGAGCAACAGGGCGATCAGCACATAACTGGAGAAGCCCCGGTCGGCCAGAGCCAGGTCACCAACTTTGAACCGATCCAAGAGCTTCTGCAGCAAGGTCAGTTCATGCTGGTGTTTGTTGCCTTTGGCGTAGCTCAACAGGGCGCCGGTGGCCAGGCAGAAGACACCCACCAGTTTGAGCAAGGGGAAGCCGCAGCCTGGTTGTTGGGCGCGGGACTGTGGGTAAGCGCGCTGGTTCTTGGGGGTATCGGGCAGAGTGATGGTGGTGCCGTCGATGACCTTGGGGCGCAGGCCAAAGCAGCGTGGCTCACTCAGGGCGGACAGTTTCTGGGCGTGGGCGGCGATGGCGCAGCGGATGCGTTGGAGCAGGTCCAGGGGCAGACGGAGGCGAGCTTGGCAGTAGCCGCCGGTTTGCTCATCGATGTTGCCTAGGTCGTGGAGGTGGAGGAAGGCTTGAATCTGGCGCACGGCTTCCCGGCAGGGAGAACCGGGATTGAGGACTTGGTTGAGAAAGGCCCAGAAGGTGCGCCGCAGGGTATAGATGCGCTCCCGGCTGTTGGGGCCCTCGTCGGCCTGGGCTAAGAGCCAAGCGGGGATGAACTTACCGAAGAGTTCTTCGAGGTGGAGGAGGCTCTGTTGGCGCACGACGCGGAGGCGGCGGCCACAGGCGGCGAAGCGGGCGCGCCAGGCTGGGAAATCAAGTATCGGCATAACAAGTATATATACTTGTTACGGCTTGACGTCCAGGTTAAAATGCTGCTCATGCAAGAAAATCGATCTGCCTCACAGTTGCTCCAACGCCGTTATGAGCGCCTCCGGCAGCGCTTGGCCCGCATCGGCCACATCAGCCAAGGCTCCGTGCTGGACCGCTCGACCCTCAGCCCCCCGCGCCACGGCTATCAGTGGACCCGCAAGGTCCGCCAGAAAACGGTCACCGTTTCCCTCAGTCCGGCACAGTACCAGGCCTTCCGCCAGGCGGTGAACAACCTACGCACTCTCTGGAAGACCGTGGCCGAAATGGAGAAGGTATCGCGCCAAATCCTCTTTCAGACCGTCCAGGACACCCGTCGTCGCAAAAGGTTGCCCAAGAGAGTTTTAGGCCTTATCTAAGCGCCATTCGGGACTGACCCCTTTCTGACCCCTTTCCCGCGGATGGCGGAAAAGGCCTACAGGCTCTGGCTGGATGACGTGACCTTCTTGCAGGTTGAGTTCTTGACCGTGCGGGGAAGAGTCGTATCCTTTGTTGTGCGTTTGATGCGCGCAATGGGCGGTCGCTGGTTGAATGTGGTTCGCTACGATACGGCGCACGGCCTGCCGCACCGCGACCTGCTGGACCGGCATGGGCGAATCGTGCGCAAGGACTGGTTGCTGGAAATGCCTTTTGACCAGGCCTTGACCTACGCGAAGAATGATTTGGAAACGAACTATGAACGCTACTGCGAAGCCTTTGAGAAACGCTAAAGTGCCGGCCCTGCCCCGGCCCGAGCGCAATTGGAAACGGATGACTGGTGCGGAGATCGAGAGGATGCTCCGGCGCGACGGGTTCAGACCCACCGATGCGGAAACCAAGCGTCGCCTCCAAGCCGCTGGCCACTGGGGCATGCCCGAGGAGTGACGCCGGCTCTGCTGCGAGCATGCTCTGGGCGACTTGCTTTGGTGTTCCCCTTTGCCGCTCGGCCCCGGGCCTCCGCACCCGGTGGGTTCCCTTTCGCGTCTTTCGTGTGTTTCGCGGTGACCTCGCTTACGGATTTCAGATTCTGGATTTCGTCCTGGCGCCATCCCGAATTCGGTATCCAGCATCCCGTGTCCAGCCTCCAGGATCGTGAGTCCTCTTCTTGTCACCAGTCTTTCTGTCAGATTCCTGGGTGTGACACTCCACAGTTGCCAATAATAGGACCTGACCCCTTTCCTTTCCCTTTCTGATGCGTCCCGCGAGGCGCAGAGGCTTTTGGTGGACGATGCTCAAGCGTCGTGAATCGAGGCGACTGACCCCATCCCCGTTGCTTGCGCCGGGGCAGTCTTTCCATTAGCGTTGGGCGGTTATGGGATTGGTTCACGCAGAGATCGAACTCGTCAACGGCGAAGACCTCGTCCTCGTCCGGCGGAAGCTGCTCGGGGCGGACAGAATCCGCCGCATGACCGTGCAGGCGAACGCGGACAGCGGCGCTTACATGCTCTGTGTGAACGAGGGTGTGCGCATGCAACTGGGCCTGCCCAAGATCGAAGATCAGATTGCCATTCTCGCCGACGGTTCGCAGCATACGCTCGAAGTCATTGGTCCCATCGAAGTGCGTTTCCAGAACCGGCGCTGCATGGTGGATGCCATGGTATTGCCCGGGGAAGGCGAAGTGCTGCTGGGGGCGATCCCGATGGAAGACATGGACTTGGTCGTGCTTCCCCGCGAGCGACGGCTTGCCGTGAATCCCGCGCACCCCATCCTGCCCGCAAAGCCAGTCAAATGAACCATGGGTAATCTGCGTTGGGGATGCGGTGCCGTTCGTGTCCGCAATTCCGGAACCGGAAATCGGAAATCGGAAATGAAAAGTGGAGGAGCAAGGTGTCAGGGGCAAGGGCGGCACAGCCACCTGGCCGTGATCTCGCTGGGAGATTCTTACCAGCCGAGGTCAGGCAGTTGTCAATACTAGGGACTGACCCCTTTCTGACTTTGACCCCTTTCTGACTTTCGACTTTCTTGACGATGAGTTGAAAGACAATGGACGACGAAACGGATGATTCAACCATATGCCCCTGCCAGACTTCAATCCGGCCGGCGATTTGCCTCCGGGAATCCATCTTGCCACCCTGGGCGAGGTCTTGAAGCGTTTTGGCGCAGGCGGCATCCGGGAGAGCCGCACGCGGCGTTTGACTCACCTTTTCGAATTGGCCACCCGCACCGGTCACCTTCAGCGCTTTGTGGTTTTCGGCAGTTACGTGACGGCCAAGGCCGAGCCAAACGACGTGGATATCATCCTGATTATGGACGACGGCTTCAGCCTGGAGAATTGCCCGATGGAATCCCGCGCCCTCTTTGATCATGCCGTGGCCCAAGCGCGCTTTCAGGCGAGTATATTTTGGATCCGCCCTGGCCTGCTGATTGCCGAAACAGTTGAACAATTCATCGCGTACTGGCAGGTTAAGCGCGACGGCACCAAACGCGGCATCGTGGACGTGACGATATGATCAGCAGCGAGAAAGAGTTCAAGGCCGCCTTGGAACGCATCGAGCGGTTCCAAGACTGGCTTGTGCAATTCCGGCAGACTGCCCGTGTATCGGAGTTCGAGGCTCTGGCCGGCGGCTATCGCCTCGAAATCGAGCGCATGCAGGCCGAGGTCTTGGACTACCTGCTGCGGCCGGTGACAGCCCGGCAAGAACCACAACCCGCCTGACGGGCTGACCACCGGTCCACCGGACCACGAGACCACAAGGTCATGAGAGATTACACCAAGATTGAGGCGTGGAAGTTGGCAGACGATCTGACCGTCGCCGTCTATGAGCGCACGCGAACTTATCCGCGGGAAGAAATTTACGGGCTGACGAGTCAATTGCGCCGGGCATCGTATTCCGTGCCGGCAAACATCGTGCTCCGCCCCGTAGGCGCATGACATTCTATGTTTACGCCATCCAATCAATGTCTGGACGCATTTACATCGGACAGACTGCGGATTTCGAAAAACGCCTTGCTCTACACAATGCGGGAGCCGTTTCTCCGACACGTCACGACCGCCCTTGGACGTTGCGCAAATTGCAGGCGTTCGGCACGAGAGAACAGGCCCGATATCTTGAGAGGTGTCTCAAGCGATCCAGGGGCAGTCGACAAAAATGGTTGGCTACGAAATAGCATAAGCAGGATTGGGGCTGCGCGCCGGAGGGAGGGATCCTCGCGGCAGAGCAAGAAGGACTACCTCCACTTTCTGTACATTGCGCGTGGCTCCTTGTCCGAAACACAATACTTTATCCACCTGTCGCAGCGCCTTGGATATTTGTTGGAAGGCGAACGCAGGGATTTGATTGGCCAGACCAGGCAAACTTTCGCCTGCCTTCACGGCTTGATCAAAGCGGTCGAGAAGGAATCCGGGAAATTCGCCAAAGCCGTCGCATTATTGACCAGCCTGCTGGTCCTTGGTCTTTGGTCCCGTAGTCCCGTAGTCCCGTAGTCCCGTAGTCCCGTAGTCCCGTAGTCCCGGCATTCTGCATTCTGCATTCCGCATTCCGCCCTCCTGCCAGGCGCGCTTGCCAATAGCCGGGACTGACCCCTTTCCCAGACCCCTTTCCCACCAGCTCGAAGACTACAACAGCGCCCTGTCCAGCGTGGACGAACTGGGCAACCAGATCAAAACTCAGGAGAAGAAACTCAAGGACCTCACCGAGCGCATGCTGGCCGCCGTGGCTGCCAGATACGGCAAGGACAGCGACGAATACGAGAAGGCGGGCGGCACCCGCAAGAGCGAGCGCAAACGCCCCGCGCGGCGCGGCGGCAAGAGTTCAGCGAGTTGAGCCGCCCGGCAGACGGCCGGCAAACCGATTGCGGACGCCACAGGCGCGCCGAGCGCGGGTGGCTTCAACCGCTTTTCGCGCCCTGCGGATGTGGCGAATTGTATTGCCACCAAAGAACGCAAAGCCCACAAGACGCATATAGCCGGGACTGACCCCTTTTTCGTGACCCTGCTCCCCGCTCCCGGCTCGGCGCCTTTATCCCTTGATTCAGGCTCGCAAACAAAAGTGAAAACCATGAATACTTGCCGCCTATGTTAGCCAGTTACATCGAAGCCGCCATGGAAGCCGCGGCCTACGAAATCATCGAAGGTGAGGGCATGTATTGGGGTGAAATTCCGGCCTGTCAGGGCGTGTGGGCCCGGCATCGGACCTTGCCCGGCTGCCAGCGCGAGTTGCGCGAGGCGCTGAGTGATTGGATTGCGCTCCGTCTGCGCTTGGGCCTCGAGATTCCCGAAATCGCCGGTCTCAACCTTAATCGCATCGGCCAGGAAGCGCATGTCTAAACTGGCGCCGGTTTCACGCCGCCGGTTCATTCAACGGTTGCGGGAACTGGATTTTGACGGGCCCATCGCCGGCGGTAAGCACGCCCAGATGCGACGCGGTAACGTCACGTTGATCATTCCCAACGAGCATGAAGGGGAAATTGGGCCGGGATTTCTAAGCCGTCTATTGCGCCAGGCGGGAGTGACCCGCGATGAATGGCTGGGCGGCGGTTGATCGCAAACCCGGCTCGGGTGTTTCTCGCCCATTCAATGTTCAATGTCCCAATTCCCGTAGCCGCGTCTCGGCAGAGCGCGGACCATCTGAAATCTGCAATCCGCAATCTGCAATCCACGATCGCCAATTCCGGTCGCGTGGCGCACCGCGCTTTCCTTGGCCCGTGGAGTGGCGAAGCCTACTCCACTGGGCTAGGGACTGACCCCTTTCCAACCATCAACCACCTTGTCCTCCGACCGCCTCGGGAGTTGATTCCATTCTGTGTATGGAGCATACTCTTGTCATGCATAAAGAAAGTTCCGCTATGACTCGCTCGGAAGTTTGCAGCGTGCTGCGCCCATTACGTCCGGAATTTCATCGCTTGGGCGCGCGGCGGCTGTGGGTGTTCGGCTCGCGCTCGCGCCGGCGCGGGCGTGCGGACAGCGATTGGGATTTCCTGGTTGATTTCGAGCGTCCACCGAGCTTGGGAGATTTTATGGGGCTAAAACTGCTGCTGGAAGACCATTTGCATGCCCGAGTGGATCTACTTTCTAGGCAGGCCTGCAAACCCCGGTTCCTGGACGCCATCCAGGAGGATCTCGTTGATGTCGCGTAATCCCAAGCTTCGCCTGGAAGACATCATTGAAGCCTGCGACCTGATTGCGAGCTATGTGATGGACTATGATTTCGAGCGCTTTCAGCAAGACAACCGAACGCGCGATGCGGTGATTCGGTGCAGAACCTGGGTGGGATCAGTCAGGCCCGACTGCTGCGACAGCTCGGCAAGCTGATACCAGACCAAATGGCGGACATTGACCGGGTAGTGAAAGCGTGGCTCGGTCTGGTGGGCTGAAACGGCGCCACAAAGCCCGATGCACTGACGCGCCCTCCTTGTCCGAACCCAAAGGGCAAAGATCGAAGATGGAAGATCGAAGACCGGGCGCAGCGGCGACAGATGCCCTTCCATCTCCTGTCTCCCAGCTCCGGGGCCTTTTTCCGCCCCCTGCCTCCCGCCCCCTGACGCCGGGGCTCCGTGGTCTGTCCTCCCCGCTCCGCTTTCAGCGCTTCAGCATTTCAGCTTTTCTCGTTGCCCCCTGATAACCGATAACTGATAGCCCGTTTCCTCTGATAACTTGCCTTCGCCCCCCCCCCACTGCCGCCTTTCCTCTTGCCTTCCTCCGCCTTCGTCCTATACGTTCAACCCGAACTGAACGATCGCCCGGCCCCGCGAATCGACCGGCACGAAGTGTCCCCAGCGACCAATGCAGGGAGCTGAAAACAGAAAACAGAAATCCAACCGCCGACGCCAACCTCGCCGACCGCCCTTGGATTTCTGCTTTCTGCCTTCGTTGCGCACTTGCGCCTGGGTCCGTAGACCGTAGCCCGGTGGTCCCGCAGCCCGGTGCACTCCATTGATCGCCCACGACGAGCACTTCAAGGGCCTGCTGCGGACCTTCTTTCGGGAGTTCCTCGAGGCCTTCCTCCCGGACTTGGCCGCCGATTTGAAACCGGGCCGCATCGAGCTCCTGGACAAGGAACTCCTCGAGTCCGCCGGCCGCAGCGCTCGACCGCGCTTCGTGGATCTCGTGGCGAAGGTGCAGTTTCGGCGCCAGGCTGGTTTCGTCCTGGTGCACGTGGAGCACTGGTCCTCGCGCCGGAGCGACGCCCGCCGCCGGATGTTCTTCTACGCGGCCAGACTCATGGAGGAACGTCGCCTGCCTGTCTATCCGGTCCTGCTGACCTCTTACGACCGACCCCTAAGCCGGGAGCCGGACCGTTACGTCGTCGAGGTGCGGGGCTTGCGCGTGGTCGAGTTTGGATTCCGGGTGGTGCAGCTCAACCGGTTGGGGTGGAGGGACTACGCACGAAAGCCCAACCCGGCTGCCGCCGCGCTGATGGCCCGCATGAGGATCGCGCCGGTGGACCGGGTCAAAGTGCGGCTGCAAATCCTGCGGTTGCTGGTGCAATTGTGCCTGGACCGTCGGAAGATGGACTTGATCGCGGGTTTTGTCAGTGCGTACCTGGCCCTAACCGGGAAGGAGCACCTTGCCTTTGCACGCGAACTCGATAGGATCGAAGACCGGCGAGAAAAGCGAAAAGTTATGGAACTGATTACCGAATGGGAACGGAAAGGTCGGACCGAGGGCCGGACCGAGGGCCGGGCCGAGGGGCGGCGCCAGACGCTCCGCGAAGATATTCTGGACGTTCTGGAGGCGCGTTTCGACGCCGTGCCCTATCCACTGCGTGAGCGGATCCAGGCCGTGCAGGCCGAGGCGGTCCTGAAGAAGTTGCTGCGGCAGGCCGCACTAGTTGCTTCATTGGCCGAGTTCAATGTCGAATCCGAGCGGTGAGGTCGGGGCTTAGGTGATCCACTGCCGCACTCCGCACTCGGCGTTCCGCGTTCGCTCTGTCCTCCGTCGTGCGCCCCCGGATACCGTACGGTCCAATCGTCGCCACCCTCGTTGTGGGCAAGTGCAAATGCCAAATGTACAAGTCTGCCCCTATTGCCTTACCCTGATAACTGATAACCAATAACTGAGAACTGGTCTTTTCCCCCCTAATAACTAATAACCGATAACTGATAACTTGCCTTGGGCCCCCCCCTGATAACCGAGAACCAATAACTGATAACCCGGCCCCGGCGCTTTCAGCATTTCGCTTGAGCCCACCGCTCACCGACGCCTGTGGTCTCCTGCTCCGTCGGTTCCGCAATCCGCAGTCCAGAATACGCAATCGCATCGCGCCGCTGCCGAAATCCAAGTCCTGCGTCAGTTGCCTGTTGCCGAGCTATGAAACTAGCTGAAATCGAAAGCCAATTGGAGGCCT
>Ga0194125_10014462_pt1 | contig 10098 bp, 12 predicted proteins | sample TA2KigC250mmetaG_FD_148626 | JGI IMG/M metagenome (GOLD analysis project Ga0194125, IMG submission 148626) | Freshwater microbial communities from Lake Tanganyika, Tanzania - TA2015034 Kigoma Deep Cast 250m | ecosystem: Environmental > Aquatic > Freshwater > Lake | place: Tanzania: Lake... | reverse complement strand
CCTCGGCCTCGGCGACGGCCGGAGTGGCGGTGAAGTCGAGGACGAGTTGCGGCGGCGGCGAGGGCCGTGCCGGGGGGGCAGGCTTCGGCTGAGTCCGGCGGCGGGACGGCGGCGGTTCGGCCGGCGGCAGGGCGGCGGCGAGAATCTCCCCCCAGGAAGAGAGATGATAATCGGCCAGTCGACGGGTGAAGGCCACGACGTCAGGGCTCAAGAGAGGTTGGGCGTCGCGGACGGCGGCCAACGGCTTCAAGGCCACGCTCTCGGCCGGCGGGTCGTCGTGCTCCCTGACGACGAAGCCCGTTTCGGTCCGCCGCCCCAAGGGCGCGTCGACCCGCGTTCCGGCCTTCAAGGGCGGGAAGCCCTCGGGCCGGAGATAGGTGAACGCGTGGATGAGGGGCCGGGGAAAAACGACGTCGACGTACCGGCTCATGTCCTGCCGAGCTTGGCCATGACCTGCTTCATGTCCTCCCAGACCATCCGTTTGAGCTCCTTGTTCCCCTCGTTGCGGACGAGATAGGAGGGATGGAAGGTCGGCATGACGGGCAAGCCCCGCCAGTCCTCGAACCGGCCCCGGCGTTCGGTCATGCCCCGGTCGCTCGGGGCGAAAAAGTCGGTCGCCGTCTTGCCCAGGGTGACGATGACCTTGGGGCGGATGACGGCGATCTGCTCGAGGAGATAGGGGGTGCAGGCTTCGGCCTCGGCCGGCCGGGGGACGCGGTTGTCGGGGGGCCGGCACTTGACGATGTTGGCGATGAAGACCGAGGGCCGGGTGAATCCCATGGCCTCGATGATCCGGGTCAGAAGCTGGCCCGCCCGGCCGACGAAGGGCCTCCCTTGAACGTCTTCCTCATGGCCCGGACCCTCGCCGACGAACATGACTTCGGCCTCCGGATTCCCCTCCCCCGGCACGGCCTTGGTCCGGCCGGCGGCCAAGGGGCACTTCCGGCAGTTCGTGACCTCGGCCGCGATCGCTTCGAGCCGCCGGGAGGCCCCGCCGGACGTTCCGGCCAAGACGAAATCGGCTCCGATCTCGTCGAAGAAGCGAAGCCGCTCCTCGAGGCCGTCCGGAAGGTCATCGCGTCGGTCCACGGAGCCTCTGGAAGGCCTCCCAAACGCGGCCATCTCTATTCGAACGTGGCCAGGATCGGCCGGAGCTCGGCCATCCGGTGGTCCGTCCGGCAGCGGGCGCCGAGAATGATGGCTTCGAGCTCGAGCACGGCCCGGTCGAGCCGGTCGTTGATGACGACGTAATCGAACAAGCCGACCTCCCGGACCTCGGCCTTGGCGTTCCGGAGCCGGCGGCGGATGACCTCGGGAGGGTCCTCGCTCCGCTCCTTGAGCCGGCGGCGGAGCTCGCTCGCCCGGGGGGGCATGATGAAGACGAAGACCGCGTCGGGCCGGCGGTCGCGGACCTGCCGGGCCCCTTGGACGTCGATGTCGAGGATGACGTCCGCTCCCTTTCCCTTGGCCGCGACCTCGGACTTGGCCGTCCCGTAGAAATGCCCGTGGACCTCGGCCCATTCGAGGAAGCGGTCCCGGGCGATCATCCGCTCGAACTCCTCCTTGGCGACGAAATGATATTCCCGGCCGTCCTGCTCGGACGGCCGGCGCGGCCGGGTCGTGTGGGAGACCGAGAACCGGACCCGGCGGATGTCCTTGAACACATGGCGGAGGATGGTCGACTTCCCGCAACCCGAGGGACCCGTGACGACGACGAGCATGCGCCTCCTCCTTGTCAGACGATGTTCTGGACCTGCTGGCGGACGGCCTCGACCTCGCCCTTGATGAGCAGCCCTTCCCGGGTGATCCCGAGGTCCTGGGACTTCGAGTTCAGGGTGTTGGCCTCGCGGGTGAGCTCCTGGGCCAGGAAATCGAGCATCTTGCCCGCCGGCTCCGCCGATTTCGACGTGACGAGCTTCCGGGCGGCGCCGATATGGTGCTTGAGCCGGGCGACTTCTTCGACGATGTCGTAGCGCTGGGTCAGATAGGCGACCTCCTCGGCCAACCTCTCCTTGGAGGCCGGCTTGACGCCGTTCACCTCCGTCAGCCGGGCGCGGACCTTCTGCCGGACGATCTTGGGCTGGCGGGCGAGCCGGCGTTCGACCCGTCCGACGGCCTTCCCGATGGTCCTTAGATGGGAAGCCAGCTGGGCGGCCACCTTGACGCCTTCGGCCCGACGGGCCCGGAGGACGTCGTCCAGCGTCCGGTCGAACGACCGGCCGAGGAAGGCGGTCTCGGCCGGAGTGAAATCCTTCCGCCGGAGCTCGACGGCCTGGGGGATGCGGAAGAGGTTGTCGACCGAAAATTGGACCTTGGTCCCCAGGCGGGACGACACCCGGTCGACCGACCGGAGGATGTTCTCGAGGAGGCCTTCGTTGACCTCCACTTCCCAGCTGGACGCGTCGGGAAAGAAGAGGTCGATGACGACCTCGACCCGGCCCCGGTGAAGTTTGGCCTGACAGGCGGTCCGGAGGCGGTTCTCAAGCTCCCCGAGCGGCGCGCCTTTGTAGTTCCAGTCGAAGAACCGGTGATTGAGGCTCTTCACGGCGACCTTGGCCCGCATCGTCCTCGAGGTGAAGCTCCGCTCCGCGTACCCGGTCATGCTCTCGGTCATGGGGGGCCCTCCTCGGCTTCGGGGAATTGGAGGTCGTGAAGCTTGCGGTAAATGCCGCGGCGGCGGATGAGGACATCGTGGGGCCCCGACTCGACGACCCGGCCCCCGTCGATGACCAGGATCTTGGAGGCGCTCCGGATCGTCGACAGGCGATGGGCGATGACGAAGGTCGTCCGGTCCTTCATGATGTGGGCCAGGGCGAGCTGGATCAGGCGCTCGGACTCGCTGTCCAGGGCGGAGGTGGCCTCGTCGAGGATGAGGATCGGCGGGTTCTTGAGAAGAGCGCGGGCGATCGCCAGGCGCTGCCGCTGGCCGACGGAGAGAAGTCCTCCCCGCTCCCCGATGAGCGTTTCGTAGCCCTTGGGAAGCTCCATGATGAAAGCGTGGCATTCGGCCGCCCGGGAGGCGGCCATGATGGCTTCCATGGGGACGTTGTCCAGGCCGTAGGCGATGTTGGCCCGGACGGTGTCGTTGAAGAGGACGATGTCCTGGGTCACGAGCCCGACCTGGGAGCGGAGCGAGGCCAGGGTGACGTCGCGGATGTCCCGTCCGTCGACGGTGATCCGCCCCGCCGTCGGTTCGTAAAAACGGGCCAGAAGGTTGATGATCGTCGTCTTGCCGGCCCCGCTCAGGCCGACGAGGGCGATCGTCTCCCGGGGCTGGACCTCGAAATCGACGTCGAAAAGCACCGGCCGGTCGGAATGGTAGGCGAAACCGACGTGGTCGAACTTCACCCGGCCTTGGACGGCGGGGAGGGGGACCGCGTCCGGCCGGTCATGGATCTGGGGCTGGACGCGGAGGACTTCCTGGATCCGGTCGTGGCAGGCCACGGCCTGCTGGACGACGTTGTTGGCCCGGCTGAGCCGCTTGATCGGCTGGAACATCAGGAAAATGGCCGCGGCGAAGGAGACGAACTCTCCGGGGCTGAGATGGCCTTCGCCGATCCTCCTCGCCCCGACGAACAGGATGAAGGCCCCGACGGCGGCCCCCAGGAACTCCATGAACGGCGAGGAAAACGCCGAGATCCAGGCCAGCTTGAGGTTGATCCGGTAGTAGCGCCAGGTGGCGGCCAGGAATTTGCGGAGCTCGAAGGCCTCCATGGCGAAGGCCTTGACGATTTTATGGCCGGTGACGGTCTCGTAGATGAGGTTGTAGATTTCGGCCATCTTCGCCTGGCTCTGGCGGCCGCGCTTCTTGAGGTGCCGGCTGAAGGCGGCCAGAGGGGCCGCGGCCAGGGGGGTGACGACGAAGGAGACCAAAGCCAGCTTCCAGTCGATGACGAACAGGGTGGCGAGCAGGCCGAGGAGGACGAAGGCCTCCTCGACGAGGTCGCTCATGGCCGTGCCGACGGCCTGCTGGATCCGGTCGACGTCGTTCGTCAGCCGGGACATGAGGTCGCCCGTCGTCGCCCGGTCGAAAAACCCGGCCGACTGGGTCAGGATGTGGCCGTAGAGGTCGTCGCGGATTTTCTTGACGGCTTTGTTCCCGACGGCCTTCATGAAGAAGGAGGACAGGAAGGTGAAGACGCCCTTGCCGAAAAAAACGAGGACGACGGCGAACGGCAGGACGCGCCCGACGTTTTTCGGCTCGACCCGGAAGAGCTTCCAGAAGACGTCCATAACCCGCGTCTTGGCCGCCGTCGGAGAGGCGGACGGGGCGGGGGCCCCGGCCTCCGCCGCCGCGGGCTTCGCGGCCGGGATGACCTGGTCGATGACCGGCTGGACGAGGTTCACTGACAGTGAGGTGAACAGGGCGACGAAGATCGAGCACAGGAACGCCAGGGCGACGAGCTTCTTCTCCCGGAGGGTCAGCTTGAGGAGGTCGAACATGCCGGCGGCGCCTCAGCGGGACTTCGCTCCGAGGACCTTCCGGGCCAGCTCGAAGGCGTTGAGGGCCGAACCCCGGGTGAGGTTGTCGGCCACGAGCCAGACCCAGTATCCCCGGGGGTTCTCCGCCTCGGCCGAGATGCGCCCGACGTAGATTTCGTCCTTTCCCGAGACCGTGATGGCCGAGGCCGGGCAGGACTCGCCCGCCAGGGTGACCTTGAAGACGGGCGATTCGGCCAGGGCGGACTCGACCTCGCCCGGGGAGGCGTCCCGCGAGAGTTCGAGGTAGGTCATCAAGCTGTAGGTGTGAAAGACGGGGGCCTGGATGACCGCCAGGACGAGGCGCAGGCCGGGCAGCCCGACCACCCGCCGGATTTCGGCCACGATCCGCGACTCGGCGGCGCTCGGACAGCCGCCTTCGGCTCCCTCCGCTTGGGAGAGGATGTTGAAGGCGATCTGCTCGCAGAAGATTTTTTTCTTGGGCTCCGCTCCGCTCAAAAGGGCGACGCTCTGGCTGGCCAGCTCCTGGATGCCGGAATCTTCGAAGGCCGAGACCGGCTGGAGGACGAAAGACACGGCCGCGGAGACGCCGAAGGCGGGAACGAGGCGATGGAAGAGATGAGCCAGGATGACGGCCGCGGGATGGGGCGTGGCGACGAAGGCCGGAGCGTCGCCGTCCAGGAGCCCGTCGTTGACCCCGGCGACGACGAGCGGGACGGCCTCGTCGGCGTTGAACGTCTCGTTGAGGTCGATGGCCCGGAATCGGCCCTGGGCGGCCTTATCCCGGAGGGACTGGGCGGTGGCCGGGTCCGTGGACAGGAAGACGAGGTCCTTGCCGTCGAGGGAGTTCTCGGCGAGTCCCTGGATGACCATCGGCTCCTTCTTGAACTGGGTGAGCTTGCTGTATTCCTCCTTGACGTCGGGGTCGAAGAAGGAGATCTCGAAGGAGGGAAATTTCTTGTCGCTGAGGATGTTCTTGATTTCCTGACCGCGGAGGGAGTCCGTCCCGACGACGGCGAGCTGAAAAGTCTTCTTCGGCGTCTTGGCCTTCGGCATGACGGGATGGCGTTCTGGACGGGCTCAGGGATGCGTTTTTTGGGCTTCCCGCATGAGGAGATACATCCGGTCCTTGAGCGCCAGCTTGCGTTTCTTGATGTCCTTCTCCTCGAGTTCCTCGGCCGGAGAGAGAAAGGGCTTGGCCGCGAGCCCGGCCAGCCGGGACTCCTGGATCTGATGCTCTTCGAACAGCTTGCGGAACTCGGCGCTTTCGGCGAGCAGGCGCTCTTTCAGCCGAACTTCGTCCATTCCGTCGTCCTCCAGGGGGGCAGAATATCATAGCTCCCGGAACAGGGCAAGGAGCCTCTCCGCCAGGCGCGCCCAGGTGAATTCCTGGACCCGGGAGCAGCCCGCCTCGGCCAGCCGGAGGCGGAGGGCGGGGTCGCCGATCAGGCGGGAAATCCGGCGGCGGAGGAGGGCCGGCAGCGGAAGGGGCGCGACCAAGGCCGTCCGGCCGTCTTCGGCGAAGTCGCGGGTGCCGCTCGGGGTGCAGACGACGGGGAGACGGCAGGCCATGGCCTCGGCCGTGGTGTTCGACCAGCCGGCCCGCCACTCGGCCGAGACGAATAGGTCGGCCTGGCCGAACAGGGCGGCCATTTCGGACTGGGGAAGGTTGAGATGGAAGTCGTAGGGGACGTCCGTCCGGATGAGGGACCGGGGGTCGCGGCGGTCCCGGCCGACGAGCGTGTCAAAAAAAATGAGCTTGAGGTTGGAGTGTCGGCGGGAGAGGCCTTCGACCGCCCGGATGGCGTATTGAATTCCCTTGCGGCGCTTGGCGACCCGGCCGTAACAGAGGATGTTGAAGGACGAGGAGGGGGGGCGGGCGTCGAGGGGGTGGAAAATCGACGGGTTCACGCCGCCCGGGGCGCGATGGCAGGCGAGGCCGTATCTTCGCCAGAGGTAGTCGCAGATCCCCCGGGAATTTCCCAGAAAGCGGTAGGGCCGGCGGACGACGTCCCGCTCGAGCTTATGCCTCTCGAGGACGAAGTAGAAGAATTTGGCCCGGGCGCGGAGGCGGTCGAACTCCGAGAGCGTCGAATACTCGCTCGTCAGTCCGACGTCGAAGGCCTCGTCGGCGAGGGCCGAATAAGGGCGAGTTACGCCGAGGAAGGGAAGCCAGGCGGGAGGCTCGCCCGAGGCATGGAACAGGGTGAAGGCGTGGCCGCGGCGGACGAATTCGTTCCCGATTTCGATATAACGGCGGACTCCCCCGAAAACTTCGACGTGGGGAAGGACGGCGGCGACGTTCACAAGCCCGATTCTATCAGATAAATAATCAGGCAAGAAAGTAAACTCTCGGGCTTCGGATCGCGTATACTGGGGTGGAGACGGCTGAGCTATTTTGCGAGGAGGTTTGTCGATGAAAGCAAAATTCGTCGCCCTGGTCGTGCTTGCCGCCTTCGGCACGAGTTGCGCCACCGTCTTCAAGGGGAACCACAGCCGGGTCGGATTTACGTCCGATCCACGGGGGGCCAAAGTCTACGTCAACGGAGAATACATGGGCGATACCCCGATTCGGCTGAAGCTCGAATCGCGCCATGATTACACGGTCGAATTCGTCAAAGACGGATTCAAGACCAAAGCCTTCCGCCTGACGAACCACATCGGGCCGGGCTGGGTCGTCCTGGACGTCATCCTCGGACTGGTCCCGGTGCTGGTGGACGCCCTGACCGGGTCCTGGTACGACCTCGACCAGAAGCATCTCAACGCCGTCCTCGAACGCCAACAGGAAGTAGCGGCTAGTCGCTGACTATTAACTCAAAGTTATAGAGAGAAAAAATTATTCGGCGATTATTAGAAAATTTCCGAAAATTTTATTGACTTTCAAAAACCGCCCGATTATGGTGACAAGCTCCAAATGAAATGGAATGATGCCTGGCTCAGCAATATGGATTGCGATGGAGACTTCTTACTAGATCGGCATTATGGCTTTCCAACTTACATAGGCTCCGGCGCATGGTTGACGAATCATATGTCGGGGAGATATTTCGACGGTGACGGAAAAGAATGGGAATGGGTATACTTCGTTAAAATCGTTGCCGCTCCTGCAGACGCAGTAAAAGATAGCGGCGTCTGGTATACTCCAAATGGCAAAGAAATCGGCCCTGTTATTTGGGACGAATTCGCGATCATACAAGAAATCAACAATGATCCTGGCGCCGGCCTTCAAGGAAAACAATATTTGAGCCCCGTAAGTCCCGGCTTCGGATATTACAAACCGAAAAAATGAATTTCATCTTTTTTAACTGATGGATGTCCGATAAAGAAAGGGGAATTCATCTACCCGACATAAGAGGCGCGCGAGCTTATTTTAGACGAGTTCTTTAAGATCCTCCAAGGACAAGCCTGCTTTTTTGAGAATGCCGTGGAGAGTCCCCTTTTTAAGTTCATCATGCAGCGGGACCACCAACGAAATATTTTTTTCTAGGTTGTGCAAGAAAATATGGCTTCCTCGCTGGTGATCGACGACGTACCCGATTCGGCGAAGAGCCCTGACGACTTCTTTCCCAGAGAAGGTCCGGCTCAAACGTGAACCTCGATTTCCTTGATGACAGCCTTGGGCTTTGATTTAATTTGATTGACCTTCTCGAGGCCTTCCAGGTAGCAGATTATCGCTTCTTTGGCGTTCAGGAGAGCCTGTTTCTCCGTCTGACCTTGGGTAAAACAACCTTCGAGGGCAGGGACCGTCACGATAAAACCGCCCTCCTCCGCTGGAGTTAGGACGACATTGAACTTCACGTTTTTTCCCTCCGCTTTTTGATTATATCATTAAAGAGGTAGAAAGCGGCACGGGAGGCCGGCAACGCCTCGCAAGCGTTGACAACCAGACAGGGGAAAAAATATACGAGACGGCGGCCGTGGAGCTCGCCGGCCGTCAATGGCTAGATCCAACTTTCCCCCCGTCTGAATTAATCAATTTCCCCGAGAACTATGGGGCAGGAAGGGATCCTTCTGGGCTCATAAGCAAGCATCTGGGCGAGCTTGAGGCAAAATCGACAAGCCCCCCTGAATTCCAATTGTCCGGTCAAGGCCAGGTGATTACGGCTGCCAATCTCGGGAGGACATATACCGTCAGGTCGGTGACGAGATGGGCGGCCAGGGCCGAAACCAGGCCGTAGCGCATGTATAGCCACCCTTCCGGAATCAACGCGTCCTTCGGGAACGCCTTTTGGCTTATGAGTTGGACGACGCCCAATGTCAAGCCAACCAGCGTCCCGGTCACAAGAGCCAGGCGCGCTTGTTTCCATCGTCCCGGCGTCCTTGAGACCAGCTCCCTCAATCCGGCGCCCAAGCCCACCTTCTTGCCCAGCCAGACTCCTGCCGCCGACGCCGGGATGAGAAGGAATAAATCGATCGCCGCTTCCCACCACCACCCCGTGCCGGGCCTGTCTCTGAGAACGGCAAGGGTCCACGGGACTCCCATCAGAACCCCAAACCAGCCGGCGAGGAGAATCCAAACGAAGAGCGCCTTATCGGTTCTTAGATTCATTACTGCGTCATTAGCAGCCGATAGATTCTTCATTTCCTGCGACGAGGGTCAGATCATGGAGAGGAAGGGAGGTGAGTCGCGCATTCCATACAGTGTTTAGAGTCGAGCGGATTCTCGAAATGACACTCGGAGCATTTCATGGCCCGTATTCCCTTTTCGATCGCGTGGTTCAAGGTTATCACCGCGAAACGAGGAAATCAACGGCCGCTGGCTATCAGCCCCGGGCGTTGACAACCAGACAGGGGAAAAATATACTAAGCCCAGGGCTAGGTAGCTCAGTCGGTAGAGCGAAGGACTGAAAATCCTTGCGTCGGCGGTTCGATTCCGTCCCTAGCCATTCCCTTTCTATCCCCAAGGGACTCTGGTTCGCCTCTTCACCCATCGGGAAGAAGGGAGAGTCAAAACAAGGAAGAGAGGCCGGGACGCTTCCGGGCGAAGTGAACCGTCGCTTCGAGATATCCCCTGTTCTCGCCCGCGTCGAACCGCCGCCCTTTGAATAAAACTCCATACACGGCTTCGGTCTTCAGCAGAATCCCGATCGCGTCCGTAATCTGAATCTCGCCGCCGTAACCCGGCGCCGTTTTCCGGAGCGCGCCGAAGATGCCGGGAGTGAACACGTAGCGTCCCAAAACGGCCATGTCCGAAGGCGCCTTTCTCGGGCCTGGCTTCTCGACGACGTCTAAAATCCGGTAGACGCGCTCCGAGACCCTCTCCGCCTTCACCACCCCGTATTTTTTCGTTCCCTCCCGGTCGATTTTCCCTAGGACGACCGTCGAGGCGCACTGGCTCTCGAAAACGTCGAAGAGCTGCTTGAGGCACGGGACGGGGCCGTCATAGACCGTGTCGGGATTCATGACCGCCACGGGCTCGCCGCCGGCGAACTCCTCCCCCATCATGATCGCGTGCCCCAGGCCGCGCTGTTCGGGCTGGCGGATGAATTTGAAAACGGCCAGGCGTTCGACCTTTTTCAAACTCTCGACAACATCGAGCTTTCCCTTCGCCCTTAAGAACGCCTCGAGCTCCGGGCTCGGCCCGAAATGCCGCTCGATCGCCGTCTTCCAGGCCGCCGTAATGAATCCGACCCTCGTGACCCCCGACCCGACCGCCTCCTC
>Ga0194125_10014461_pt1 | contig 10098 bp, 10 predicted proteins | sample TA2KigC250mmetaG_FD_148626 | JGI IMG/M metagenome (GOLD analysis project Ga0194125, IMG submission 148626) | Freshwater microbial communities from Lake Tanganyika, Tanzania - TA2015034 Kigoma Deep Cast 250m | ecosystem: Environmental > Aquatic > Freshwater > Lake | place: Tanzania: Lake... | reverse complement strand
GGGCGCGCTCTTTACCAATAGCGGCTCGTGAGGCAACATAAGCTGCATTGCGCGCGCTCGCCGTGCGCAAGGGTGGGGGAGACGGGATGTCCATGCGCTGGAGCGTCGTCGCGGCCGAATTGTTTGTCCTAGCCTTTCCAGAGGGGACTGTCCGCCGGCAGCGGCTCGGGCTCGAAGAGGTCGAGGTAGGCCTGCGCGAGGTGGCCGGAGTCGAGGATGCCCCGGGTGTGCGCCGTGAGCGGGAGCAGGCACACTACCGCGTCGCTTGAGGCGAGCACCTCGTCCAGGTCGGTGTTCAGGTGGGCGAGTCGTCATCGAGAGCGGGGAATCTTCGCCAGAGACCGCGTGCTTGACCGCCTCTCGGGACGGCGATAGCGTCGCGCATCAGGGCAAAGGTGGTTTTGAAGTCCCTATAGTCTGCAGCCACTAGCGCGCATGGTCGATTGTGGCACCAAGCCGCCGATTAGCGACCCGATCCTGCCGCTGCCATGAGCATCGTGCGGCAAGGACGGGAAGGAAATTTTCCTTCCCGTCCGCGCCGCACGATGCCGGCGTCTGCGGCCGGATCCGGGCTGCTGAGCGGCAGCTAGTGCCACGATTGGTCATGCGCCTGGGTTTGGAGCCGTCGAACGGGGCGTTATGGCAAATACGCCTCCTACGATCACGTGCACAACGACTACGTGCAGTTCCTCACGGAGACCGGCGCAGTCGGCGCGGCGCTGATGGGCGCGCTGGCGCGGAGCGCGCTCGCCTGCGCGGTGCTGGCGCAGGCGCGCCGCCGCGATCCCCTCGCCCGCGGCGTCGCCTTCGGCGTGGTCATGGCGATCGTCGCGATCGGCATCCACAGCGCCGTGGACTTCAGCCTGCCGATTCCCGCCAACGCCTTTATCTTCGTCATCCTGCTCGCCCTCGGCTGGCTGTCGCTGCACCTCGATCGCGCCGCCCCCGAACCCGAAAAAGGGGTCTGACCCCAAATTTCGGACCCCATATTTCGCTCTGCGGAAAACCGGGGTCAGAGCCCGGGTTTGCGGGGAACTACTTCAGGCAGACGAGGGCGTCGGCGGCGGCGATGCCGAGGCCGCGCGGGCGGACGAAGAGGGGGTTGATGTCGAGTTCGGCGAGCCGCTCGCGGTGCGCCCAGGCGGCCTGCGAGAGGCGCGCGATCGCGGTCGCGAGCGCGTCGACGTCGGCGGCGGGGCGGCCGCGAAAGCCATGCAGCAGCCGCGCGCCCCGGAGCTCGTCGAGCATCTCGCGCGCAGTGGCTTCGTCGAACGGCGCGACCCGGTAAGTCACGTCGCGCAGGATCTCCGCCTGCACCCCGCCCAGGCCGAGCGCGACGGTCGGGCCGAACACCGGGTCGGTGGCCACGCCAAGCAGCATCTCGATGCCGTCGGTCACCATTTCCGCGACGAGCACGCCGTCGATGCGCGCCTCCGGCGCATACGCCCGTGCCGAGCGCCGCACCCGCTCCGCCGCCGACTCGAGCTCCTCCAAAGTACGCACGCCGAGAATCACGCCGCCCGCTTCGGTCTTGTGCGCGATGTCCGCCGACGCGATCTTCACTGCGAGCGGGAATCGCAGTTTTTTCGCGGCCGCCTCGAGCGCCTCTCCGGGCGCGATGCGGATGTCAGCGGTGACGGGTATTCCCCAATCGGCGACCAGCGTCTTGCTGTCCGCCTCGGAGAGCAGCCCGCTTCGCCCCGCCGGCGGCGCCGGGAGCGGTGACTGCGCTTCGGGAAACAGGGAGCGCGTCTCGGCGCGCCCGCGATAGCGCGCGAATTCGACCAGCGCGGCCGCGGCATTCGCCAAACGCACGGGCGAGCTGAAATAGGGAATGCCGGCGCGATCCACCACTTCGTACGCGGCTTCCGCGCGATGCCGGCGCGCGGTCCAGCCGAGCATCACCGGCTTTTGCGAGCGCGCCGCGGCCTCCGCCACCGCGCGGTTGCACGCCAGCGCGACCTCGCCCGAGAGCCCGGCGTAGAGCACGCCGAGCTGGTCGACATTCGGGTCCTCGAGCACCAGCTCCACCGCGCGCGTGAACGCGTCCATGTCGTTGAAGACGTCCGCCGTGACGTCGACCGGATTGCGCGGCGAGCCGAAGGCCGGCACCACTTTGGCGAGCGCGGCCTCGGTCTCTGGCGCGAGCACCGCCATCTCGAGGCCCAGCTCGGCGCACCGGTCGGCGAACAGGATGCACGAGCCGGCCGAGGATCCGATCGCGGCGACGCGCCCGCTCCGCGGCAATTTTCCGGCCAGAAGCGCGCGCGCCTTGTCCGCGATCTCGTCGATGTCGCGCACTTCCAGTATTCCGGACTGCCGGTACGCCGCCCGGTAGACGTCGTAGGAGCCGGTGAGGTTGGCGGTGTGCGAGAGCGCGGCCTTCTTCCCGGACTCGGAATTGCCGGTCTTCCACATGAGCAGCGGCTTGCCGGCGCGCACCGCGCGCTCGGCGCTGCGCATCAGCGCGCGGCCGTCGCTCACGCCCTCGATGTAGCCGACCATGAGGCGCGTGCCTTCGTCTTCGACGTAGCCGCCGAGCAGCTCGGACGCGCTCACGTCGGCTTCGTTGCCCGACGAGACGATGCGCCGGAAGCCGACGCCCGCCGCCTCGCACTGCATCACCACGCTGAAGCCGAAGCCGCCGCTTTGCGACACCGACGAAACGGCGCCCTCCTTCAGCTGCGGCTCGAGGCCGAGCACGCCGAAGGTGGCGTAGAGCCGGTTCTCGAGGTTCAGGTAGCCTTGGCAGTTGGGCCCGATCACCCGCACGCCGTGATCGGCCGCCGCGGCAAGCAGCTCCCGCTCGAGCGTCGCGCCCGTCGCGCCGGTCTCGCGGAAGCCGGAGCTCAGGATCACCGCGAAGCGCACGCCCTTGCGGCCGCAGGCGCGGACCGCTTCGACCGCCGCGATCGCGTTGACGGCGATGACCGCCACGTCGCAGGGCCCGTCGATCTCCTCAATGGCGCGATAGCAGCGCAGCCCGGCGATCTCGCCGCGGTTCGGATTCACCGGATAGACGCGGCCCGGGTAGCCGTACGTGGAGAGGAACTTCACCGGCTGCCCGCCGATCCGGCGCAGGTCCGCCGAGGCGCCGACGATCGCCACGCCGCGCGGCCGGAACAGCAGCTCCCACTGCGCCATCACTTCGGTTCCGGATCGACCAGCAGCCCCGGGTTGAGCAGCCATTTCGGATCGAGCGCCCCTTTCGCGGCGCGCAGCGCGCGCGCGAAAAGCTCGGGCCGCTGCCGGTCGTACCAGGGCCGGTGCTCGCGGCCGACCGCGTGATGGTGCGTGATCGTGCCGCCGCCGGCGATGATCGCGTCCGAGGCCGCCGACTTCACCGCCCAGTAGTCGTCCATCAGCCGCGCCGGCGACGAGGACAGTCCGTGGAAGGTGAGATAGGGCGCCGGGCCATCCGGATAGACGTGCGTGAAGCGGCAGCTCAGCGAGCCGGGCCGGCCGGTGGCCTTGCGCAGGGCGTTCAGCCCGGCATCGCGGATGTTGGCGTGGAAGTCCTTGAACCGGTCCCAAGTAATCGCGGTCTCGTAGGCGTCGCGGAAGATGCAGCGCGCCGCCATGTGCTCCTTGAAGAACGGCAGGAACATGAAGCGCTCGCGCCAGCGTCCCGCGGCGCCCTCGAGGTGGGCGTCGTCGCCGCCCGAAGCGTCGGGCTCGCCGCCGTAATCGGCGCACAGCTCGAGCGCGCGCTTCAGCGCGGCGTCCACCGGATGGTCCGCGGACTCGAATGCGACCACCAGCACGCTGAAGCGCCCGTCGGCGAGCCCGTTGTATTCGGCTTCTTCCGCGTCGAGGATGCGGCAATTGGTCGGATAGAGCCCCGACTGCGCCAGCGCCCGCACCGCGTCCGTGCCGCGGTAGAAGTCGGCGAACCGAATCGATGCGGTGGCGCGGAAGGTCGGCCGGCGCCGCACGCGCATCCACGCCTCGGTGATGATGCCGAGCGTGCCCTCGGAGCCGATGAACATCCGGTCCGGGCTCGGTCCCGCGCCCGAGCCGGGAAGCCGCCGCGATTCGAGCACGCCGGAAGGCGTCACCACGCGCAGGCTTTGCACCAACTCGTCGATGTGCGTATAGAGCGTCGCGAAATGCCCGCCGGCGCGCGTCGCGATCCAGCCGCCGAGCGTGGAGCACTTGAACGACTGCGGGAAATGTCGCAGCGTGAGCCCGGCGCTTTTCAGCTGCGCTTCGAGCGCCGGCCCGAAAGTGCCCGCCTGGATGCGCGCCGACTGCGATACCGGGTCGATCTCTAGCACGCGTCCGAGGTGGCGAAGGTCGATGCTCACCACCGCGGCATGGCTTCCTCCGGCGGGCGGCGTAACGCCGCCGACCACGCTCGAGCCGCCGCCGAAGGGGACCACCGCGGCGTTGGCGCGGTAGCACCAGTCGAGGATGTCGACGACGTCCTGCTCGGTGCGCGGCAGCGCGACCACGTCGGCGGGCGCCGGACATTCGCGGCGGTAGACGCGGATGATGTCGGGGAACGACTTGCTGTAGGAATGCAGCACCCGCTCGTAGTGATCGGTGGTGCACAGCTGCGCGAGCGAAGCCGGCGGCGAGACGCGCGGCGCGGGCAGTGCGATTTCCTCGGCCCTGGGCGTCGGCGTGACCGCGAATCCCTGCACGCCGAAGCGCGCCGACCAGGTCGACTCCATCCAGCGGATCTCGCTTTCCGGGACGACGTCGTCCTCGTAGCCCCAGCCCCAGAATTTCAGCCGCTTCGCCATCCTGATTCGCCTCCCTTGTCGCGCGTCATTCTGGCTTGATGCCGGCCTCCCGGATCACCTGCGCCCACTTGGCGGTGTCGTCGCGGATGATCCTCGCGAACTCCTCGGCCGAAGTGCCCGTGGGAATCAGGTCCATCTGCACCAGCCGCTGGTGGATCGCCGCGTCCTTGACGACCGCGACGACTTCGCGATTCAGGCGCGCGACGATGTCCGCCGGCGTGCCCGCCGGAGCGGCGACGCCGAACCATGCCGTGGCCTCGAAGCCCGGGTAGCCCGCTTCGCCGAAGGTGGGGATGTCGGGCGAATTCGGCGAGCGCACCGGCCATCCCAGGGCGAGCACCTTCACCTTGCCCGCCTTGATGTGGCCCTCGGCGACGATGCGGCCCTCGAAGTACACGTCGATCCGGTCGGCGATCAGGTCGGTGAGCGCGGGACCGGTGCCCTTGTACGGCACCGCGAGGAAATCCACCCCCATGCGGCGCTTGAACAGCTCGAGCGCGAGGTTGGGCATGGTGCCCCCGAGAAGCGTGCCCGCGACGATCTTGCCGGGATTCTGCTTCGCGCGCGCGATGAGCTCCTGCAGCGAGTTCACGCCGAGCGAGCTGCGCACCATGATCGTGTAGGGGTAGTAGGCGACGTGCGCGACCGGGGCGAAATCGCGCTGCACGTTGAACGGCAGGCCGGCTTCGCCGAACAGCGCGGTGTTGGTCGCGAAGGTAGTGCTCGCGTACATGAGCGTGTAGCCGTCGGGCGCGCTCTTCGCCACGTGCTCCATCGCGATGCGCGAGGCGGCGCCGGGGCGGTTCTCGGGCACCACCGCCTGGCCGAGCCGCTCCTGCAGCGCCTGCGCGATCACGCGCGCCGAGGCATCGGTGTTACCACCGGGGGGAAACGGAATCACGAGCCTCACCGGCCGCGACGGATACGGCTGCGCGAGCGCGGCGCATGCCGCGAGCGCCAGCAGGGCTGCGGAAAGGAATCCGGCGATTAGTTTCATGGCGACCTCCTCCCTTGGGGTAGCGCGCGGGCCGCCGCGGGGCCTGCGCAAACGATTGCGCATCCTCCCCCGCGGGCCGGGGCGTGTCAAGGCGTGGGGCTACCCGCGCGGCGGCGCGACCGAGCCGCGCACCGCGAGCTCCAGCGGCGGCAGAATCCGCGAAACCTTCGAGATGCGACCTTCTATCAGGTCGACCAGCCCGCGCGCCGCCTCGTAGCCCATGTCCTGCGTCGGCAGGCGCACGGTGGTGAGCGGCGGCTCGAGCATCTCGGCGAGCACGCTGTCGTGAAGCGCGATCACCGAGACGTCGCGCGGCACCGCCAGCCCGCTGCTGCGCAGGGCCTTCATCGCGCCCGCGGCCGAGATCATCGTCGCGGCGAACACCGCGGTCGGCGGCGGGCTGACGCGACGCAGCACGTCGCGCATCGCCCGTTCGCCGCCCTCCGCGCTGTAGCCGCCGACCTGCACCAGCCGGCTGTCGAACCGGATGCCGGTCGCGGCGAGCACGTCGCGGTAGCCTGCCAGGCGGTCTTCGGCGCCCGCGCCGCCGGGCAGGCCGGCGAGGTGCGCGATGCGGCGGTGCCCTAGCTGCACGAGATGCCGCACCGCGAGCGCCGCCGCCTTGCGCGTGTCGAGGAGGACGCAATTGGCCACGCCGGCAGCGCGCCGGTTGAGCACCACGGAAGGAATGCCCGCGCGCTTGAGCGCCGGCGCGAGCGTCGCCTCGTCGTCGAGCGAGGAAACGAGCACTCCGTCGACGCGGTTCATCCGCGCCAGCCGCTCGATGGCCTGGATGCCGCTCTCGGCCTGGCGCACGTGCACGATCAGGAGCGCGTAGCCACGCTCGCGCGCCGCCGCCTCGGCGCCCATGATCATCTGCCCGTACACCGGGTTGTCGAGCTGGGGCACCACGATGCCGAGCGAGCAGGACCGGGCGGTGCGCAGCGCGCGCGCCATCAGGTTCGGGCGATAACCGAGCGCGCGCGCAGCGTCCACGACGCGCCTGCGCGTCTCTTCCCGCATGCGATGCCCCGTGCCCCCGGCGAGCGCGCGGGAAGCCGTGGACGGATCGACTTTCGCGCGCCGGGCGACATCGGCGAGGGACACGGCCGCCAAAGCCGTCGCCGTCTTAGCCGCTCTTCGTTTTCCGGCGACCATGAGTGAGGAGCCTCAAATTTGCCGTGATTCTAAGTTGATGCGCCTCCAGGCCCCCAAACCGGGGTCAGAGCCCGGTTTTCAGCGGGGGAGACTGGGGCGGAGGAGCATGGGGCCGTGGACGGCGAGGTGGGCGAGGAAGGCCGCCGACCAGGCGAGGGCCGAGGCGATGAGGGCCCAGGCGCCGAGGTCGTGCACGGAGTAGGCGAGCCGGAGGAGCGCCGCAGCGAGGATGGCGAGAAAGGCGATCCGCATCGGGATGGACGCGCGCAGCGGCCGGCCGGTGTGGCGGAGCGCGACGCGAGTGAGGAGCCCGATCTTCAGCATCCCGTAGGCGCCGAGCGTGAAGGCGTGGATCCACGCGTCGCGGCGAAACGACGGCAGGATTTCCGCCACCGCACGCACCAGCAGCGAGGCAATCAGCCAGACATAGCCGAGGTGGATGCACCAGAGCAGCGGCTCGCTGCCCGTCTTCCAGCCGCGCCAGCGCGCGAAGCGCCAGGCGTGCACTGCGGCCGCGGCGAGCGCGGCCGCGATCATCAGTCCCGGGGGCGCGCCGAGCAGGTCGGCGCAGGCGAATCCGAGCATCGCAAACGCGGTCGCGTATTCGAGCGGCATCAGGATCGCCGCAGCGCGCTCGCCGCGCTCGTGCAGCCAGCGGCGCGTGAAGGCGGGGATGAAGAGCCCGCCGTAGAGCGTGAACAGAAACATGAGCGCATGCAGCGCCAGGCGCAGCGCCCAGCGCGCATCGGCGTCCGCTCCACGCGCCAGTGCGACATGGAACGCGATGTTGGCGATGGCAAGCGCCGCCAGCGGCAAGAAAGTCCAATAGAATAGCTCGCGCCTCGCGTGGGCGACGGTCCGCGCGATCACCCAGCCGAGCAGCGGCACGAGCGCGCAGTCGATGAGCGCGACGAGCGCGGGCGGCAGCCACGGCGAGCTGATGACCGCGACGCGTCCGGCGAGCCACAGCGCCGCGAGCGCGGCGAGCCGCGGCCGCGAGGATCTCGGGGAACGACTGGTCTACACGCACCTGGTCTCCGACCACTACCACTACTGGGAGGACGGCGGCGCGACGTACCACAACCGCTACTCATCCTGGGAATTCGTCCGCGGCCAGGAGTGGGACAAGTGGAAGGCGATGGTCGCGCCGCCGCTCGAACGGTTCCGTGCCATGTACCACCCGATGCAGCATCCGCAAGGCGCCGCCGACGGCCGCACCCAGGCGATGGTCAACCGCGAATTCATGCGCGAGGAAGCCGACTTCTGCTGCCCGCGCACCTTCGCCGCCGGCTTCGAATTCCTCGATCGAATCGCCGCCATAGCACTCCAGCGCATTGCGAACCAGCGAGTCGAAGAGGACGAAGATGGTCCGCATGAGGCTCAGTCGGGCTTGATGTTCGCCGCCTTCACCACGCCAGCCCACTTGGCGAGATCCTTCTCTAGGTAGGCAGCGAACTGGGCCGGGGTCGCGGGCGCAGCGGTGCTCATGCCGCTCTTGGCGAGGGTCGCGCGGACCTCCTCGCTGGCGAGCGCCTTGTTGATCGCGGCATGCAGGCGTTCAAGCAGGCCGGGGGGCGTGCCGCGCGGGGCGAGGAATCCTATCCACTGATCGGCTTCGAAGTTCGGCACACCCGCCTCGGCCATGGTCGGCACATCCGGGACCGCGGAGAAGCGCGCCGAACTGGTCACCGCAAGCGCCCGCACCTTGCCGGCCGCAACCTGCGGCAGCGCAACGGCCGCGTTCGCGAAATGGAAATCCACCCGCCCGGCGATCTGGTCGGTCATCGCCGGCGGCGCGCCCTTGTACGGGACATGCAGGATGTCCAGCCCGAGCATGGACTTGAAGAGCTCGGCCGAAAAGTGCGCGGGCGTGCCCTGGCCCGCCGACGCGTAGGTGAGCTTTCCCGGCCCCGCTTTCGCCGTCGCAATCAGGTCGCGCACCGATTTCACGCCCAGCGACGGATGCACCACCAGGATGGACGGCACGTAAGCCACGGCCGCGATCGGCACGAAATCCCTGGCGACGTCGAACGGCAGTTTCTGTCCGAGGGCGGCATTCATGTTCAGCGCGCTGGTGGTCAGCGCGATCGTGTAGCCGTCGGCTCTTGCCCTGGCGACGAGATCGGCGCCGATGACGCCGCCGGCTCCGGGCTTGTTGTCGATCAGGAACGTCTGGCCCAGGCTCGCCTGAAGCTGTGGCCCGATCACGCGGCCGGCGATGTCGACCACGCCGCCGGGCGGCCAGGGAACGACCACCTGCACCGGCTTGGCCGGATAGGCTTGCGCGCCCGCGTGTTGTGCGAAGCCTGCCGCAACCAGGGCAATCGCGAATGTCGCTGCATGGACAAAGGGTTTCATCGTCGTGCCTCCTCGTGGTTGCATATTCCGGCGCGGTGGCCGGTCGATCAGATCAGCATCGGCTGCTGCGGTTTTCGCGCGCCAGGCATGCGCGAGCGCAGCGCGCCACGCATTGCCCAATCGAACATGTCCTTCACCAGGCGATCCCTGTGGGCAACGTGCTCGGCGCTGCCCCAGAGATTGCGGATCTCGCCGGGATCCGCACGCAAATCGTAGAGCTCCCCGTCCGGCTCGCCCAGGTAGTAGACGAGCTTCCAGTTGCGGTCGCGCCGCATGACGATGTACTCGGCGCCGGTCTGGATGTGGTCCCGCGCGAGTTCGGAGTAGACGACATCCCTTCCTTCATCAGGACGGCCTTGGCGCCAAAACCCGCTATGCCGGCGCGCGCATCCTCGCCTGCATCACTTCCTCGCTCGGCTCGAGGCTGCTGCCCGGCGCAAGCGCCCCCGGCTCGATGCGCACGCGTTCGATGTGTCCGCCGTAGCGGAAATCGCCCCTGTGCGCGTAGCGCTCGCTCACCGACAGGCGCCGCGACAGGCCGATGCTCATGCCGCAAGTCGGCACGCGCAGCATCGTCGGAGACAGGTCCGCGCCCGTCAGGCGCGGTTCGCCGTTGAGCACCACGTCCGCGCAGCCCTGGCGCTTGCCGGTGGCCCGATAGCGCAGCTCGAATGCCTGCCGGCCGGCGGCCAGGGCGACAGGCTTAAGGACCGTCGGCGCGTGCCACCACTGGTAGATGCAGTGCAGCGCGCCGGCGTCGACGTAGAGCACCAGGCCGCAGAACCGGTCGCCCAGCGCGAAGATGATGCCCTCGTCACCGGGCGTCCATTCGAACCA
>Ga0194125_10014454_pt1 | contig 10101 bp, 7 predicted proteins | sample TA2KigC250mmetaG_FD_148626 | JGI IMG/M metagenome (GOLD analysis project Ga0194125, IMG submission 148626) | Freshwater microbial communities from Lake Tanganyika, Tanzania - TA2015034 Kigoma Deep Cast 250m | ecosystem: Environmental > Aquatic > Freshwater > Lake | place: Tanzania: Lake... | reverse complement strand
CATCGCTGGCCCGGACGGCGGGACGGAATCCACGCCGGTGGGTACGGTTTTCATCGGGATGGCCTCCGCCCGGGGTTGCCCGGTTCACCGCTTTCGCTTCCTGGGCAACCGCGACCGCATCCGCAGCCTGGCCGCCCAAACCGCCCTGGACCTGCTGCGGCGCGCCGTTATTTCCGAACAAACACCTGCCGCGGGCCGTATCGACTAAGAGTAAGGAGGAGGAATGAGACTGTCTCGTCTGGCGCTGATGAGCGCCTTCGCTACTACGGTTTGGGCACAGCAGCCCTTGACCGCCGAGCAAGTGCTGGAGAAATCCGTCGAGGCGGCGGGAGGGCGCCAGGCCATCGAGAAGATCACCAGCTTTGTGGGCAAGGGCACGCTGGAGGTTCCCAGCCAGGGCGTCGTCGGAGCCCTCGAGGTCGCAGGCAAAGCCCCCAACAAGCGGCTGGTCATCGTTCGCATCGAGGGCTGGGGCGAGCTCCGCCGAAGCTGCGACGGCCAGAACGCCTGGGAGGACCGCCCTGACCAGGGCTTCCGCCTTTTGGAAGGCGTGGAGCGGGAAGAGGTTTTGGCCGACTGTGTCTTCGATGACCAGGCCGCCTGGCGCAAGGTGTATTCCAAGGTCGAGCTGGCCGGCAAAGAGAAGATCGGCGAGCGCGAAACCTACAAGCTCGTCCTGACCCCGGCGAAGGGCAGAGCCACCACCCGCTACATCGATGCGGAGACTTTCCTGCCGGTGCGCATGGTCCAGCGGCGCACTACTCCGCAGGGCGAGGTGGAGGCACAAACGGACCTGTCAGACTACCGCGAGCGGGACGGCGTGAAGACTCCCCACCTCATGAAGCAGATCGCCGGCCCCCAGGAAATGATCATCAAGCTCGCCGAGGTGGAGAATAACGTCCCCCTCGAGGACGCCCGCTTCGCCAAGCCGGCGGGGAAGTGAGCGGCGGCCGGCTGAAGCCGGCCCTACTTACGCCCGGGCCAGCTCGGGGACGGCGGCGGCCCGCGACGGGGGCGGCGCGGGCGCTTCGTCGAGCCGCACCGACACCAGCCGCGAGACGCCCGGCTCCTGCATGGTGACGCCGTAGAGCGTCTGCGCGGCCTCCATGGTCCGGCGGGCGTGGGTGATCAGGATGAACTGGGTCTGAGAGGCCATCTCGCTCAGCAGGCGCATGTAGCGCTGGATGTTGGGGTCGTCCAGCGGGGCATCCACTTCGTCCAGGATGCAGAAGGGGCTGGGCTGGAACTTGAAGATGGCCATCAGCAGCGCCAGCGCGGTGAGGGCCTTCTCGCCGCCCGACAGCAGCAGCACGTTCTGGAGCCGCTTGCCCGGCGGGGAGGCCACGATCTCGATGCCGGACTCGGCCACGTTCTCCTCGTCGGTCAGCCGCATTTCGCCGCTGCCGCCGCCGAACAGCGTCGCGAAGAGCTCCCGGAAGTGGATGTTGATGGCGGCAAAGGCCTCGCTGAAACGCCGGCGCGATTCGACGTCGATCTCGCGGACAACCTTCTCGGTGTCGCGGATGGAATCCAGCAGGTCCTGCCGCTGGGTGTTGAGGAAATCGTAGCGCTGCTGGGCTTCGTGGTACTCCTCCAGCGCCTGCGGGTTGACCGGCCCCAGCGCCTCGATGCGCGCGCGGATCTCCTGGCAGCGCTGGTCGGCGGCGGCGAGGGCCTCGTCGTCCAGGGGCGTCTGGCCGGCCTCCGCCAGCAGATCGGCCACCGGCGCGCCCAGCTCCTTGCGGCTGGTCTCGTCCAGGAACTTCAACTCCGCCTGGCGCTCGACCAGTTCGACCTGGATCTGCGCCCGCCGCTCTTGAGCCTCCTGTAGTCGGATGCGCAACTCGCGCAGCGCCTCCTCGAGAGCCGCCAGCTCGGTGCGCAGCCGGGTCTCTTCTTCGCTAAGATGCTCGACCTCGCGCTGCACGCTTGCGAGGCTCTCCGTCAGCCCGGCCAAGCGACCCTCAAGCGCCTGGTTGTCCGCCGTCAGGCGCGCCCGCTCGGCCTCCAGCCGCTCCAGCTCCGCCGAGATCTCGTTCCGCCGCGCGGCCATCTCGGCGGCCTGCGAGTGGAGCCTGGCCAGCGCCGCGTCCACGGCCCGCCGGCGCTCCTCCAGGCCCGCCACCTCGGCCCGCAGCGCGGCGTGCTCCTCCGCGACCCGGCCCGCTTCCGTCTTCAGCGCCTCTAGTTCCTCCCGCGCCGCCGCCAACGCCTGCTCGTGCTCCTGGCGGGTACGTTCGAGCGCCTCCCGCGCCTGCCGCTTGCGCCCCCGCTCCTCCTCGGACGCCTGCCGTTCCCGGCCCAGGCGCTCCAGCTCGAGCCGCGCCACCGACAACCGCGCCCTGGCCCGCGCCAGATCCTCGGCCAGCTTACGCATCTCGTGATCCAGCGCCAGCTTCCCCTTCTCCTGCTCCTGCTGTAGCTGGCGCAGCCGCTCCAGCTCCGACTCGAGGTCCTCGATCTCGCCTTCCAGCGTTTCGATCGCGGCGGCGGTCTCGGCAAGCTCTTTCTGCCGGGTCTGAGCCAGCGCCTTCGCCTCGCGCAGCTCGCGCTTTAGCGCCAGCGGACCGCCCGAGGACTTCTTGCCGCCGCTCACCGTGCGGCCGTGGTAGCAGACGCCGTCCTCGAGCAGGAAATGCAGATACGGATACTGGGTGGCCAGGCGCTGCGCCGCCGCGCGATCCGCCGCCAGGTAGCAGCGCGCCAGCCGCGGCAAAAACTCGATCGCCGGAGTGGCCATGCCGTTGGTCAGATGCAGCACATTTCCCAGCGGCCCCACAACGCCGGCATCCTGCTCCGGCTCCGGCAAGGGCAGCCGCTGCGCCGTGTCGCCGTTGGGATGCACCAGAAACGTGGCGCGCCCGTCCACGCCCGCGCGCACCAGGTGGATGCCCGCCTCGGCCTGCTCCCAGTTCTCGACGACGATGTACTCCAGCTCCTCGTGCAGGAACTCCTCGACGGCCTTCTCCCAAGAGGTCTCCACGTCCACGAAATCCGCCAGCACGCCCGCCGGCTTCAGGCCCGTGGCCTCGCCCCGCTCGATGGCGGTGAACAGCCGCTTCACCGACTCGGTGGTGTAGGCGCGGTGCGAGAGGATTTCCTCGAGCGAATCCCGCCGCGCCCGGATGCGCGAGAACTCGGCGCGCAGCTCGTCCAGTTGCCGCCGCGCCTGCGCCAGCTCGGTGCGCCGCTCGGACAGGTCCTGCTCAACCCGGGCGCGCAGCTCGGAGGCCGACTCCAGCTCCAGTTGTCGCATGGCCAGCCGGTCGGACAGCTCCGTCCGGGACGCCTCCAGCCACTCTATGTCCGCGCTGGCCGCCTGGTCCTCCTTCTGCGCCCGGCCCTGATCCCGCTCCACGCCCGCCAGGTACTGGTCCAGGTGCGCCAACTGGTTGGACAGATCCGAAGCCTCGCCCAACAGGCGCAGCATGAGCTGGCGCGAGCTTTCCAGGGCCTGCTCCTTGCCCGTCACTTCCAGCCGCAGCTCTTCGCGCCGCCGGCCTTGAACCTCGAGCCGCTCGCGCGCGCTGCCAGCTTGCGCCTCCAGCTCAGCCACATCCCGGCACTGGGCTTCCACTTCCTGCTCCACTACTCCGGCGCGCCCGTCCAACTCGGACTGCTCCGCGCGCGCCTGTGCCAGCCGCTGCTCAATGGCGCCGATCTGCTCCCGCTGGTAGTCCAGCCGGCCGCGCGCTCGTTCCAGTTCCAGGTTCAGCCCGGCGTGCCTCTCGCGAGCCTCGGTCAATCGGGATTCGGTCTGGTAGCCCAGCGCCCGGCGGCGGTCGTATTCCTGCTCCTGCGCGGCGGTTTCGCCGGCCAGCGACTGCGCGGTCGTGGCGGCCAGGTTCAGATCCAGCGCGATCCTGGCCGTCTCCCGCTCCAGCATCTGGAAGCGCCCGGCCAGCACGCGCCGCAGTTGGGCTGTCAGTTCCCGCTTCAGCTCTTCGTAACGGCGTGCCTTGGCGGCCTGGCGCTTTAGCGAGTTGGCCTGGCGGCCCACTTCCTCGAGGATGTCGAAGACGCGCTCGAGGTTGTGCTTGGCGCCCTCCAGCCGCGCCTCGGCCAGCCGCCGCCGCAGCTTGAATTTCGAGACGCCCGCGGCTTCCTCGATCACCGCGCGCCGGTCCTGCGGCCGCGAGCTCAGGAGCTGCCCGATGCGGCCCTGCTCGATGATGGCGTAGCACTCCGGTCCCAGGCCCGTGCCCAGGAAGATGTCCTGGATGTCCCGCAGCCGCGCCTGGCGGCCGTTTATAAGGTACTCGCTCTCGCCCGACCGGAACAAGCGGCGCGTCACCGTGACCTCGCCTGGCTTGCCGCCGTGCGGCAGGCTCTTGGGACCCGAGCCGTTCACCTTGCCGGAACCGTTGACCTTGCCAGGATCCGCCACGTGCTCGATGTGCAACGAGGGATCCACCAGGGTCAGGGTCACCTGGGCCAGCCCCACCGGCTTGCGCTCGCGGGTGCCGGAGAAGATGACATCCTCCATCCGCGCCCCGCGCAGGGTCTTGGCCGACTGCTCGCCCAGCACCCAGTTGATGGCGTCCGCCAGGTTGGACTTGCCGCAACCGTTGGGGCCGACGATAGCCGCGATCCCTGTTCCGCCGAAGCGCAACTCGGCCCGGTCAGGGAAGGACTTGAAGCCCTGAAGTTCCACGCGCTTGAGTCTCAGCAAAGACGACTCCTCGTAGCTAGAAATCATCTCCGCGACGTCGCCGCCGCGGCTCGGGGGATTAGAACCATGCTACCCGGAAAGGCGGAAAAAGTAAAGCAGGCTACCTCATGTTGGACCTTCTTGCCGCTGGCCCCTACATATTGGGCTTCCCGGGACGAGGACACCTTCTCCCCTTCATTCTCCGCCCCCATTGTAGGCCGGCTGGCCCCCATCCCAAGAAAAAAGTCCCGGGGCTGCCGCCTGTGGCATCCAGAGGCATAATGTGGTATGGCATAGACATGCGGCCTCCACCGCAGCACCCCGCACGGCCCGCGCCCTATGTTGCCTTTCGCACCTTCCTGACCGCGCTGGAGGGCTTTCACACCGCCCTCCCCAACCGTATAGACCGCTCGCTGTGGCCTTCGCTATCCGGCGCCGTGCAGGGCCAACTGCTGGCCGCCTTCCGCTTCCTTGCCCTGGTGGACGAGCGCGACGAACCCACTCCGCCACTGCGCGAGATGCTGGCCGGTCCCGAGGCCCGCCAGCAGGTACTGCGCCGGCTGCTTGAGAAATCCTACCCGGAGCTGGTAGCCCTCGACCTCACCCGCACTTCCCCGCGGCAGCTCGAAGAAGCCGTGCGCCGCCACGGTTACACGGGCGCCACTTTGCGCAAGGCCGTCTCGTTCTTCCTGCAAGCGGCGGCTTATGCCGGCCTGGCCATGTCTTTGCCGCTGCGCAAGAAGACCCGGCGTGGCGGACTGCGCCGCGCGGCGCCGCGTCACGCGCCGGCCCGGCCGGCGGCGGCGGCCGAATCCCGCAGTGTGCGGCTGCGCAGCGGCGGCGCTCTCAGCCTAACCCTGGATGTGAAGTTCCTCGAGCTCAGCCGGGAGGACCGCGAGTTCGTCTTCCGCCTGCTGGATGAAATCTCGGCCTACGAGCAGGGGGGTGGGGACCCCGGTGCCATGCTATCATAATGCTAGCAGTCATGGCACAGGTACTTGTCCGGAATCTCGATGACCAAGTCGTCGATGCGCTCAAGCAGCGCGCCGCGAGCCGGGGAACTTCGCTGCAAACCGAGGTGAGGCAGATCCTGGAGCAGGCGGCCCAGGCTGCCCTGGTGGATCACGTGGAGGTCGCCGCACGCATTCGCCGCCGCCTGAGCGAGAAGGGCATCCGCTTCCGGGATAGCGGCGCGATGCTGGCCGAGGATCGCCTCCGTTGAGCCCCCGCGTGATCGACGCGAGCGTCGCGCTCAAGTGGTATGTGCCGGAAGTCCACTTCGAAGCCGCCCTGCGTCTACTGGAGCGGCAGCGGGCCGGGGAGGTTCAGTTCCACGTGCCCGACCTGTTCCTGGCCGAGACAGTGAACGTCCTGTGGAAGAAGCATCGCGCCGGGGAGTTGCAGCATCCCGAGATGCGCCGGATCGCGGAAGCGCTCGGGTCGATCCCCAAGACCGTCTACCCGACCGCAGTGCTGCTGCCGGCGGCGCTCGAGCTGGCGGCCGATCTTGATCGCACGCTGTACGACTGTCTTTACTTGGCCCTGGCGGGCGCGCTGAACTGCCCGCTCGTCACGGCCGACCAGAAGCTCTACCGCGCCCTGGGCCGCAGCGCCTGGGGCGACCTCCTCACTTGGGTGGCAGACCTATGACCAAACTCAACCCCTCGCGACGTTCGTTTCTGGCCGCCGCTGGCGGCGCGGCCGGGCTGCGCGCGCAGGCCCGCCGGCGACCCAACCTGCTGTTTGTCATCGGCGATGACCACGCCGGCTACGTGCTGGGCGCCGCCGGCAACCGCCTGGCGCAGACGCCCAACCTGGACCGGCTGGCCGCCGACGGAACACGCTTCGCCCACCACTACTGCAACTCACCAGTGTGCACGCCCTCGCGGCAGTCGTTCCTCACCGGGCAGTTGCCGCACTCGGCGGGCGTGACGCGCCTGCCTACGCGCCTCCCCGAAGACAAGCCCACGCTGGCCAGGCAACTCCGCCAGGCCGGGTACTTCACCGGCGCGGTCGGCAAGATGCACTTCAACCAGCCCCCCGCCCCGGGCCTGCATGGCTTCGATACCCCCATGGCCGATCAGGCTGTCGCCAAGGCCTGGAACGAGCAGGTCAAGCCACGGCCGGTTCCCTCCGAGATCCGAACCAAGCCCGTATGGCGCCCCTTCAAGGACCACGCCCGCATCTGGCTGAACTCGGATAAGCTGCCTGTGGGACGCTACTACGAGGACATGCGCGGAACCTTCATCGCGCGCCAGGCCACGCGCTTCCTCGAAGAGAACAAGGATCGCGGCTTCGCCCTGTGGGTCAGCTTCCAGGAACCACACTCGCCCTTCGATTTCCCCGTCGAGGACCGCGACCGCTTCGATCCGGCGCGCTTCGATGTGCCCCGGGTAGGGGCCGAGGATGCCTGGCAGGTACCCCTCATCTTCCGCGACCTGACCCGCGAGGAGAAGCAGGGCATCATCGCCGCCTACTACACCTCGGTGGCCTTCCTGGACCGCAATGTGGGAGTGGTGCTGGACAAGCTCAAGGCGCTGGGCCTGGACGAGAATACGCTGGTGGTCTACATGGGCGACAACGGCTACTCGCTGGGCCAGCACGGCCGCTTCGAGAAACACTGCTCCTACGAACCGGCGGTACACATCCCCTTGTTGATGCGCCTGCCGGGGCGCGTGCGGCGTGGCGTAGTCAACGACCTGACCGAGGCGGTGGATGTACCCTTCACCATCCTGGACCTGCTGGGCGCGGAAACGCTGCCCGTGGCGCACGGGCAGAGCCTGCGGCCGTACGTCGAGGGCAGGCGCCCGTCGCGCCCGCGCGACCACATCTTCAGCGAGTACCTGGAGAACGAAGAGGCGTGCGTGCGCACCGCCCGGTGGAAGTTCGTCTACTCTACGGGCAAACGCGCGCGCGGCGACGGCTACGCCACCGACAATCCCACGCCCGGCCGCTGGATGCGCCTGTTCGATCTCAGGACCGACCCCGGCGAGTTCACCGACGTGGCCGGCAAGCACCCGGACGTGGTGAAGCAGCTTCGCGCCCTGATGCTCCAGCGCTTCCGCGATACCCACCCGGAGGCCGCCCGCGAACCGGAGCGGCTCAGCGGGGAAGAGGCCCTGGACTTCTACCTGCGTCCGCGGGACGTGTAAGTCCCAGGAGAGCACGTATGGAAATGAACCGGCGAAGGTTACTTCAAGCCGGCGCGGCAACGATGGCCGGCCCGGCCTTACAGGCCCAGCGGCCCAACATCCTGCTGTTCTGCACGGATCAGCAGCGCTACGACACCATCCACGCGCTGGGCAACGAGCACATCCGCACGCCCAACCTGGACCGCCTGGCCAGTCAGGGCGTGGCGTTCACCAACGCCTACTGCCAGACGCCCATCTGCACGGCCAGCCGGGCTTCCTTCCTCACCGGCTGTTACGCCAGCTCGATGCACGTGAACCGCAATGGCAACGAGTACTTCCCGGCGCAGTACGCGCCCCGGCTGATCTCCCGCATTCTGAAGGCGGCCGGTTACGACTGCGGCATGGTGGGCAAGTTTCACTTGTCTTCCTCCTACAAGCGGGTTGAACCGCGCCTGGACGACGGATACCGGCTCTTCGAGTGGAGCCATGCGCCGCGCCAGGACTGGCCCGTCGAGCAGCAGGGCTACATGCGCTGGCTGCGCGACCAGGGGATCGATTTCAAGAAGGAGTATGGCGCGCGCCGGCGTCCCGGCTGGCCCGCCGATTTCAACGCCGGCATCGCGGCGCGCTACCACGAAGCCCACTGGTGTACGGAAACGGCCGCGTCCTGGATCAAGGGGGGCCTCCAGCGCCCCTGGTTCATCACCGTCAACACCTATGCTCCGCACCCGCCCTTTCATCCGCCGCCGGAATTCCTGGAGAGGATGGACCCGGCCCGCGTGCCCCTGCCGCTGTGGGGCCCCGGCGAGATGGAGAACCAGGCGCGCTTTGCCAAGGTGGACTTCCAGTCGAAGCCGCGCGACCCCAACACCTACCCGAGCCGTCACATGAAGGCGGCTTACTACGCGCAGAACGAGTTCGTGGATTCCTGCTTCGGCCGCGTGCTGGATGCGCTGGAAGCGAGCGGCCAGCTCGAGAACACCCTGATCGTCTACACCAGCGATCACGGCGAGGCGATGGGCGATCACGGGCTGGTGCACAAGGGCTGCCGTTTCTATGAGGGCCTCTGCCACGTTCCGCTGATGTTCTCCTGGCCGGCGCGGTTCCGGAAAGGGGTGCGCAGCACGGCGCTGGTCGAGCTGACCGACATCGTGCCAACGCTGCTGGACGCGCTGGACCTCCAGAAGCCGGACTACGTGCACGGAAGGTCGCTGGCGAACATCCTCTCGGGCCGGGCCAACCCCGGCACCCATCGCGAGTTCGTACGCAGCGAGTACCACGATGCCCTGGATCTGCCGGACCACACCCACGCCAACATGCTGCGCAATCGGCGCTACAAGCTGGTGATGTACCACGGTCATGCCTGGGGCGAGCTTTACGACCTGGAGAAAGATCCCGCGGAGTTCGCCAACCTCTGGGACGATCCCCAGCACCGCGGCGTGCGCCTGGAGCTGACCCGGCAACTCTTCGATGCGGTGATGCTCACCACCGATCCCGGCCAGCGGCGCATCGGGCCGATGTAGCCTGTCCGCGGCCGCTCCAGACCGCCCCGCGGCCTGTAGTATAATCGCTGCGTTCAAGAGTCGAGCACCGGGGACAGACGGAACCGTCCCCGCGAGGGGGACGGTTCCGTCTGTCCCCGGTGCTGTGCTTCTGGGGCAACGCCTGGGAAGCCACGGCCGGTTGCAAGCAGAAGCTGGACGAACTGATTCAGAAGTACGGTTAGCATCGTGTAACCGAAATGCCGGTACGCGCCCAGCCGGACCACTCGCTTACGCTCGTGGCTCGGAATCGGCTTCCGAGCCGTGACCGTCAGAAGGTGTGAAAAAATCGGCGGGCAGGCGAAACCGCCTGCCCCACGACGGGCTAAGTGCCCTGGTTGCACCGTGGGGCAGGCCGTTTGGCCTGCCGCCCGCACCGCCGAACCGATTTTTTCACGCCTTCTCAGGGAGCGGTTTGCGAGTGCATTTGTGGTACGGGACCTAATACCGGAAATCAGAAGCGGAGGATTCGCCCGGATTTTCGATTCAAACATTTCCAAGTAACTTTGTAACAGCTTCCGAGGCCTTTATTCATGCGGGCTAGCCGGGGGCTCGGACGGGCGCAAACTGGGTGAACAGCGCGACGCAGGGGGACCCGGTGTCGGAGAAGCGGCTTGCCGGCACTGCTGCTTGCGGCGCTCGCGGCCTCCGCGGGCGGCCGGAATGACGGCCGGAAGCGGCGCCGAAGCCCCGGGGCGCCGAAAGCCGCGCTGGGCTTGACGCGGGAGGGGGTGGGGTGTATTCTGAACTCGTCCGGGAGTCCAAAATGGAAATCCGT
>Ga0194125_10014453_pt1 | contig 10101 bp, 8 predicted proteins | sample TA2KigC250mmetaG_FD_148626 | JGI IMG/M metagenome (GOLD analysis project Ga0194125, IMG submission 148626) | Freshwater microbial communities from Lake Tanganyika, Tanzania - TA2015034 Kigoma Deep Cast 250m | ecosystem: Environmental > Aquatic > Freshwater > Lake | place: Tanzania: Lake... | reverse complement strand
CAGGCGCCGGGCTGGGGATGCGGCAGCCTTTCAGGCTGCATCGTTTTGGATCAACACGCCCCCCCCGGCGCGTTGCCTGCCTGCGGCAGGCAGGCGCCGGGCTGAGGATGCGGCAGCCCTTCAGGCTGCTCTCACGACCCCGAAGGGGTCGCGCATCCGCAGCCCAGGGCAAGCGAAGCGACGCCCTGGGATGGCGTATCGGCCAGAGACAGGAAGAACCCTGAAAGGGTTCCGCAATCATCAATCCCACACGTAGCGCTCGTCAAACGCCACGCCATGTCGGGTGAGAAACTCCCGGTACTCCTCCTGGAACCCGCGCCGCCGATGATGTGCCTCCTGCCCCGCAATGTAGGCGCGCACGTCATTCACCTTCGATGCGCTGACCGAGAAGGCCCCGTATCCCGCCTGCCAGGCGAACTTGGCAAGACCCGGATCCTTCACCTCCGGCTTCTGCTCCTTGATCCATGCTGAGGTACGCTTCTTGAGCGTGCCCACCGCATCCGCAACCGTTACGGTCCTGGATAGCCGGAAAAGCGCGTGCATATGGTCAATCACCGAGCCGACAATAACGGCAGGGCAATCCATGCGGTTCAGGACACCGGCGGCGTAGGCGTCAAGGGCCGCGCGCAAGTCGGCGTAGGCCAAGGCGCGGGTGCGGTCTTCCGTGGCGAAGATGGCGTGGATGTAGATTTGCGCGAGGGATTGGGGCATGTGGGTTGGGCCTCCGTTTCTCTTGCGCGACCCTTTCAGGGTCGTTGTTCACTCTTGCTCGTGACGTTCCCCCGGCGCGTTGCCTGCCTGCGGCAGGCAGGCGCCGGGCTGGAGATGCGCGACCCCTTCGGGGTCGATCTGCTGTTCCGCTGTAGCTACTCCCGACGTTTCACACAAGGCGGTAAGTCCGGACAGCCCTTCCACCTCGCCCCGCGGACTTTGGCGGACAAGTCGGGCTGCTCCCACGACCCCGAAGGGGTCGCGCATCCCCAGCCCAGGGCAAGCGAAGCGCCGCCCTGGGGAAAGGAGAAGGAACAGAGACAATTGAGCCTGCCTCGAGCGACGCGGGTTTGCAAGTCTTCGCTCGCTCTCTCCAGGCTCAGGAAGAAACCGTCAGGCTCCGACAGCCCGGCGCGTTGCCTGCCTGCGGCAGGCAGGCGCCGGGCTGGAGATGCGGCAGCCCTTCAGGCTGCTTTCCCTTTGCTCGCGGCTTTCCCCCCGGCGCGTTGCCTGCCTGCGGCAGGCAGGCGCCGGGCTGGAGATGCGGCAGCCTTTCAGGCTGCTCTCACGACCCCTTCGGGGTCGGAAAGAAAGACTCCCCCTCGGCAATAGTGCGGGACTCTCATCAGACGATTGCAACGCGCCACGCTCTTAATCGAACGCCCCCGGACGTTTCACGCGCGAGTTTGCGTCCTGGCCGGTCCGCGACCGCCACTGCTCCAGGCTCAAAGCCTCCTCGCCCACGGTCACGATCGGCACGGAGCCGTACCCGTAGTAGACGTTCCGATCGCTTTGCAGGCCCGACAGGGACTGCCCGTCGGTCTGAATTACCGCGCCCTTTCCGGCCACAAGCACGTTGTCCATCAAGACGGTATCCGCCGCCCCGCCGATCAGTTGCAACGCGTATCTGCCCTTGCCCGGCGCAAAACGCACATCATTGTCCCGGATCGCGTTCCCCGCGCCGGTCCTGAGCCCGTCCTCGTGAAACACCGCGATGCCGCCGGCGAGGTTGTCGAACACGCGATTGCCTGTGACCATGGTATGCTCGACCCCGTCCATGTTCACCGCGGCCCCGCCGCCGGCCCCGTTGCCGTAGATTTCATTGCCCTCGATTCTCCCGCCGCTGATCATGCCGTCGCCGCCCTCGGCCGGATCCCCGTTCATGTGCACGCCGCAGCCGTTGTTGTCATGGATCTTGCACTCGCGCACGACCGGATGATCCGTGGTGCTGAAGTAGATGCCGTGCTGCACGCGCGAGCCGGATATCTCGCATTCCTCGACCGTGATGTGGTCGCTCATCACGGTCTGAACGCCCCACCTGCCGCTGCCGGAGATTTTGCACTCGCGGATCGTGACGTGGCGCGAGCCGTTGACGATGATGCCGGCGCGCGGCGCGTTCTGGATCGTCAGGTTTTCGACGATGACGTGCTCCGATCCGCCGCCGCCCCAGAAGATGATGCCGTCGCGGCCCTGTTTCGGCCGGAGCACGGCGCCCGTGATGCCGCGGATGGTGATGGGAGCGTCCGCCGTGCCCCGCAGGCCGCTGATGGTCCACTGCTCTTCGTACACGCCGGGACCTACGAGCAACACGTCGCCCGGCCGCAGGGCGGCCAGCGCCTCCTCAATGGAGTCGTCCGGCGAGAGCGCGCGCTCGCAGGCAATGGAACAAAGAGAAAACGTGGCAACGGCTATGGTTCTGAAGATGTTCCCGTTCATTTGGCCTCCTTGCTCTGCGGTCGGCCGGCGGGCGACCCTCCAGGGAATCGGTCTGGATCAAGCTGCTTCTTCCTCCGCCCGTATGCGCTCGAGGTGCGGCAGGATGTCGGGGTTTTCCTTCAGCTCACACAGGGGCTTCAGCTCCCCGCGAATCAAGGGCCAGCTCAGGCGCGAGCCCTGGCGGATGACGATGCCCCGCACGTCCAGCCAGTCGCGCTCCCGATCCGCAAAGGCTTTCATCACGATCAGGTCTTCCGCGGAGCAGGTGCGGAGGGAGATGCCCTCCGCGTATTCAAAGGGGGTGCTCCGGCCGATCGCATTTTCCTCGAACGGCAATCCCGCCAGCGCCACGTCAATGCCGATACCATTCTCCGACTGGAGCAACGCCACGCGCTTCTCCAGCGCGAAGGTTCGTGCGTCTTTGACGCGAGGCCGGAAATGTTCGATCAATGCATCCACATACGGTTCTTCGTTGCCGAAGCCGGTCAGTAGAGTCAAATCCACGTCCTGCGTGAACCGAGGCTCACCCCAGCGCAGAACCGCCAGTCCGCCGATGAAGCAGAAGGGCCAGCCTTTGGATTGTATGAAATCCTGTATTTCGCGTCCGAGCTGGACGAGTTCGATCACGCGCGGGCTCGACTGAAAAAGGCCTGTTGTCGCACTAATCCGGATGTGCGCCCGGGTGGGTGACGCCGCACATGGGATTCGAGAATGCCCGAGAGAAACGCCACCGCGCGCGCTGTATCCGTCTTGCGAATCTCCTCCCGCCTGATCCGTTCGAGCTCCGGGCCGGCCAGCTTCCAGCACTCCACCCATTCCCGCATGCGCCGTTTCTCTTCGGCCTTGTTCATGGCATTTGTGAACCGCCCCCCCTCACCCTGACCCTCTCCCCCGGAGGGGAGAGGGAAAGTCCGCCGTATTACGACCTCCCCCGGAGGGGAGAGGGAATCTCACCTGGCGACCTTGGCGAGAGTTTCCTTCCTACTGTCTTACTGCCGCACGCTGGCCAGGCCGGAGGCGCCGTACTGGTCCTCGACGTACACGGAGTTGATGCCATGGGGCGTCCTGCGCTCGTAGGTCGCGCGGTTGCCGGCCTGGTGAATGATGTGACCGAGATCGGTGTTGGCGACGTCCCATCGCAGCGGCAGCGACAATTCGCGCAGGCCTTCCACGACCGTGAACGTCACAAGATTGTTGGTTTCGCCGAGCAGGTTGGCCTCCAGTGGTTCAACGGTCAGCGCGCGCGTACCCTTGCCCGTCTCGCAGGCGGAAACCAGGAACAGCGCGACGGCCGCAAGAAACGCCACGACCAGCACGGACGCAAACGATTTCATAGCTTCACCTCCCATCTACCTGGTTTGAGGATAGGCCCCCGCCGCGGAATTGAACAGATATTTCTTGCCGGCCAAGAAAAAGAACCCTGAAAGGGTTCCGCAAAACTCAATCCCGCGCGCCGGCACGCGGTCCGGCAGGCCAACCCGCCCTCCACGGCCCACCTGTCCCCTGTCGCCCGCGACGATTTGAACGTGCAACGGTTGTAACGACTGTAACGCCACCCTCACCCCGCAAACTTGTACCCCACCCCGTGTACGGTCAGAATGTGCTCCGGTTTGGCGCTCTTCTTCTCGATCTTGCCGCGCAGCGAAGCCACGAAACTGTCCAGCGAGCGCTGTGTGCCGAAGTACTGCGTGCCCCAGACGTCGTTCATCACCTTCTCCCGCGAAAGGGCCTTGCCCTCGTTCGCGCAGAAGTAGGCCAGCAGATCGAATTCCGTGCGCGTCAGCGGCACGTCCTTGCCCTTGCGGGACATGGTGCGCGTCTCCGTATCCACCACGCACTCCCCGAAGGCGTATCGCGCCGGCGTCGCCGGCGCCCGCTCCCCGCGCGCGAGCACGGCCTTGATGCGCGCCAGCAGCTCCCGCAGGCTGAAGGGCTTGGTGACATAGTCGTCCGCCCCGGTCTCAAATCCGTGCAGCTTGTCGAACTCGTCCTGCCGCGCGGTGAGCATGATCACGGGCGTCCGCACGCCTTCCTCGCGCAGCTTGCGGCAGACCTCGTAGCCGCTCAGGCCGGGCAGCATCACGTCCAGCAGGATCAGGTCGGGCTTCCTGTCGCGCGCGGCGGCGAGGGCGGAAGGCCCGTCCGCGGCGGTCAGAACCTCGTAGCCCGCGACTCTGACGTTCTCCTGCAGCCCCAGCATGAGGGCCTGGTCGTCTTCAACGACCAGTATGCGCGGCTTGCGGTCGGTCATGGTGTCACAGAATAGCAGCAGGAGGGATTGAGACAACAAGGAAAGAGCAAACCGTCCGTCACGCAGGCGGGGCAGCATGGCGGCCCGTCAACCGCGCAGCCGGCGCACGCGAGCCTCCGAGAGAGAAGCTGATGTTACCTTCTGTTCAAATCCTCTCATCTCACCGGCAGCCAGACTTCGAACGTGCTGCCGCGGACCGGGGCGCTGATCACGCGCATGCGTCCGCCGTGCGCGCGCACCACGTGGCGGCACAGCGCCAGGCCCAGCCCCAGGCCGGACACGTTCCGGTCGCCCGCGCCCGGTCCCCGGTAGAACTCCCGGAAGACCTTTCGGGCCACCGTGCGCTCCATGCCCGCGCCATAGTCGCGCACGGCGATTCGCACCCATTCCCTGACGCACCCCGGCAGGCGGCAGCGGCGCCGGACAGAGTCGAGGGTCACGTCAATGCGGAGGGGAGAGCGCGCCGCTTGTCGTGCGGAGGAGCCCGCGCCCGGAGGTCGCGGGCCACCCTGGAGCGTCGCGCATTGGGGATCTCCTTCCCGGCTTCCGGTTTCTTCCTCCGACAGCCGACCGCCGACACCCGACACGCTCCCCCGCGAGTACTTCTCCGCGTTGTCCAGCAGGTTCAGCAGCACCTGCGTCATGGCGCTTTCGTCCACGCGCACGGCCGGCAGCAGGGGCGAGGCTTCCACGCGCACGTCGGGAACCGCCTCAGGCGGACCTCCCTCGAAGCGGGCGCCGAATACTTCGACCCCCTTACGGACCAGTCCGGCGGGTTCCATCTCCGCCAGCGCATAGTGAAGCGCGCGCTGGCCGAAGCGAACAAAGAAGAGCACGCGTTCCACGAGGTGATTCAGCCGCTCGGCCTCGCGCACGATGGCGCCGAGAAACTCCTTCTGCCTGGCGCCGTCGCTTACCCGCCCGAGATACAGCGTCTCGGCCAGCATCTTCATGGCCGATACCGGCGTCCGCAGGTCGTGCGAGATGCCCACGACCATGTCGCTGCGCGACCGCGCGCGCCGGATTTCGACCGCCGCCTCCCTGACCACGATCCACGCGCCCGCGCAGGCGCCGAGAGCCAGCACCGTGATTCCCCACGCCGTGATCCGCGATCGCAGCGCCTCGGCTCCGCGAATACGGCCCGGGTCGCGCAGGTACACGGCGACGGCGTAAGTATCCAGCGGCGGCCCGAGTCTGACGCTGAAGAAAGGATCCCCTTCCCTGAAGGAATCGGCCGCCATGGCCGGTTGCGCCGGCGCGGCCCCCGCGAACGGGTCGTCCACGATCACCACGCTTCCGCGATCGGCGCCGGCCCGGAAGCGGATCCCGTCGCCGCGTACGGCCTCGAGAATGAAGCGGCCGTCACGCGGGCGGTCAAGCGCCTCCGCCAGTCTGAAGGCCAGGGCGTCCGGGTCGATCTCAAACCCCGCGTATATCGCGGGCCTGTCGCCGATCCGGTCAAAGGCGTAGGCCCGACCGCCCTCGGAGAACTGCAGCGGCCCCGTCGCGTCGGACGCGGACGCAACCCTTTGACGCAACAGCGCCGTCAGCTCGTCCGGAGACGCGACCGGGTACAGAAAGCCCCACGGATTGCCGAAGACGAAGACCGAAGCGACCAGGTCCGAATCCCGCTCGAGCGGTTCGGCGATCGCGCCCAGTTCGTACGCTCCGGACGTGAACGTCGTTCCCGACAGAGCTTCCCTGAGGCGCGCAAGCTCGGCCCGGACGGCGCCGGCGCCGGCGTCCGCGACGCGATCGACTTCGGCGAGGGCCGCGATCTCCAGCTCGCGCCGCAGGAACAGCTCCGACGCGCGCAGCGCACGGGCGGCCAGCACGCTCAACACCGCCGTCGGCAGCACGACCAGCAGCACCACAACGAGCGTCAGCCTCAAGCGGGGAGACATTGCCGCTATTCCGTCTACTCCCTCACCGCCGTTTCCAGATCCAGCAGCCAGGCTTTGACGGTGTCGGCGTCGGCGGCGTGGGGACGGAGCATGAGATAGCGGCGGTAGTGCATCACGGCGCGCCGCGGCTGGTCCATGCGCTCCTCGTAGAGAACGGCCAGGTTGAAATGCGCGTCGGCGTCGGAGGGATCGATCCGCAAAGCGCGCAAGTACTCGCTCTCGGCCTGGGCGTAGCGCCCTTCCCGGGCGTACACCGCGGCCATGTTGTAGTGCATGTCGCGCTTCTCCCGCTCGCTGATCTCTTTGACGTCCGAGCGGGCCTCCTCGATCGCGGCGCGCATGCGCTCGGCCTTGATCAGGCGGCGCTCCCGGGTCTGGAGTTCCACGGCCATGGCCTGCAGGGCCTTTTCCCGCTCCCGCAGGGCCGCCGATTTGCTCTCAAGATCGGCCCGCAGCGCGGCAATCTCCTTCTGCATGTCGGGGACGTCAGACACGAGCCGCTCCATTGCGGCCTGTTGCTTCTCCAACTCCGACAGCTTCGCCTCGGCCTCTTCCGACGTCGCGGCCAGATCCGCCCGGGCTTTCTCGAGCCGGCCTTTCTCGGCCTCCAGCGCGCCGAACCGCTCCTTCAGCCGCGCGTTCTCCCGCTCAATCTCCGTGAACAGGTCCGAGCCCGGCCTGACTCCGCCCGTGCCCGCAACCGGCTCGCGCGCCTCACGCGCCTTGAGCTCGGCCGCCCTCCGCTCAACCTCGCGGAGCTCTTGCTCGAGACGAGCCTTCTCCGCCTCCATCTCGGCGAGCTTCGCCTCGAGCTCCATCAGCTTGTCGGCGTCCGCCGCCAGGTCGCCGCTTTGCGCCGCCGCGGGCGCCGCTTCGGGCGCCTGTGCCTTGTCTTCGCCGGGCGAGCCGGTCGCGAGGTCCTCAATCAAGGACTCCTCGACCAGGCTTTCGATCTGTTCCGCGAGGCATGGAGACACGGCAAGCATTCCGCCCGCCAGCGCAGCAAGTGTCAGTTGCCGTCCGTTCTTCATACAACTCCAACCTTCGCTCCTCATCTTACCGGCTTGGCCTCCCTCGGCGCCTCAAGCCCCACCGATCTGAGCGGCTTGAGATCCTTCTCCAAGTCCTTCTGCCGCGGGAACATGGTCTCGCCGCTGATGATCCGCGGTGTCAGGAATACCACGATCTCGGTGTTGAGCGTGATCTCGTTCTCGTTCCGGAACAGGCGCCCGATCAGCGGGATACTGCCGAACACGGGCACGCGCCGCGTGCCGGCGTCCTTGCGGTCCATGATCATGCCGCCGATAATGATCGTGACGCCGTTCTTGACCATGACGGTGGTCTCCGCCGTCGCCCGCCGGATGACCGGCGTGGCCTCCTGCGGCGGCCCGTCGTACCAGGTCGAAATGGAGCTGATCTCGGGCTTGATGTCCACGTTGATCATTTCGGCGTCGTTGATCCGCGGCGTAACGTGGAGCTGGACGCCCACCTTCTGGAAAAGATAGGTGACGCCGGTAACGTTCGTGGTGCCGGCCTCAAGCTGCACTTCCTTGTAGGGCTGGTTTTCCACGACTTCGATCACGGCTTCCTGCCCGTCCACGACCGCGATCTGGGGATTGGAGAGTATCTTCGTCTTGGCCAGGCCTTGCAGCGCTTCCATCACGATCTCCAGATCCTCCCCGGCCACGATCGTGTTGAAGCTGAGCGTGCCGACGGGCTCCACCAGCAGGCCGGGCTGGGACATGCCGCCGATCCGGAAACGGGGCTCGAGACCCTCGAGGAACTGGCTCCAGTTGACGCCCAGGCTGAAGCGGTCCTCCAGCGCCACCTCCACGACCTTCGCCTCGATGAAGACCTGTTTCGGACGGCGGTCGAACTCCTCGATGACCCGCGCGATCTTCTCCATGGTGTGCGGCAGGTCGGTCACGATCAGCGTCCTGGTGCGAGGGTCGCCGCGCAGGCTGCCGGCTTCCTTGGACAGCAGTTCGCGCAGGGCGTTCTCGATGTCGGTCAGATCGGCGTACTGCAGGCGGAAGGTGCGGGTCTCGGTGGGCAGAACCCGCGATATGGTGGGAATGTCGGTCTGCTCGGCCACCCTGACCATCTCGGCGATCTTCTCGGGCGTGTCGATCAGGATCAGGCTGCCCGTCGTGGCGTCGGACACGATGGTGCCGACGGCGCTCTTGATCGAGCCGAGCATCTGGGCCACCCGCGAGGCGTCGGCGTACTTCAGATTGACCATCTGGATCTTCTTCTTGTCGTAGAAACTTGCGCCGTACAGCGCCTGGTATTCGGCGTCGGTCATGATGCTGAGGATTCCGCCCTTGACCTCATAAGCCAGATTGTTGGCCGCAAACACGACTTCGAGGGCGTCGCCCACCGTCACATTCTCCAGCTTGAGCTTGGTCGTAAGACCGGCCACGCCCGTACCGATGACAATGTTGTTGAGACCGGCGCGCTGGGCAAGAAACTCGATGAGCTGGTCCACTTCCCACGGCACGAGAGTCTTGAGGTACACGTTGGTTCCCAACCCGGGAAGATCGTAGTCGGCAAGGCGTTTGGGCGAAGCCGATACGTCGCCGGCCAGGACGTCCGCGCAGAGGAAGCTCGCCAGCAGCAACGACAACACCACAACGCCTATCGGCCGCATCTCTTTCACTGCCTCACGCCCGACAACCCGTTACCGCCTACCGGATCCGGATCTTCTCACTGCCGTCCGCCAAGACCACCTGGTCGGAGGAAACGGTTTCTACGTCAAACTCGCGCCCATTGAAAGGAAGTTTTTCGCCGATTTTAACGAAGTACATCTTGCCGTCGCGGCTGTCGAGGACTACCGCCACTATCTGCTCGGCAGGCGCGCCGGGCGGCGCGGACAGGCCGATCAGCCTCAGGACCTTCTCGATCTCCGGCTGGGGCGGAGGAGGCGGCTCCGGGCCCGGGCCGGGCCCCGGTCCCGCCGGCGTTCCAAAATCCCATATCTGCTTTTCGCGAAACGCTCCCTGGAGCGCGGCGATTGCGGGCAGTTCGAACTCGCCGGCGCCATCTTCGAACGCGGGGGCCTCCGGCGGCGGCGGGGTTATCTCGCCCGCCGCGGCTCCCGACCAGATCTGGAAACCGCAAAGCCCGAGCAGAATCAGAATGATGAGCGCCAGAATCCGGTTCGCCGTTCTGATCGGGCCGCCGGGGCGTCCGGCCGCGGGCTTGCCGACCGCCGCAACCGGCGGCGCCGGCCGCGCTCGAGACCGGCGCCGCGATTTCCCGCCGGACTTCGCCTCTTCTCTCGGCTTTTCCGGTTCCTTTTCCTTCGCGGCCTCGTTCACCTTCGGCTCTTCACGCGCCGGCGGTTCGGCCTGCGCCGGCATCTTCACTGCTTTGGGCGGCGCCGAAGGCGGCGATTCGACGGCGGTCCGCGACGGCGGAGGCTGGGGCGGCGGGACCAGCTTCAGCCTGGGCTTCTGCGGCGGCGGGGGGGCGACGGCCGGCGGCACGGTTTCGGGCGGGACTTCGGGCTCCGGTTCA
>Ga0194125_10014448_pt1 | contig 10105 bp, 6 predicted proteins | sample TA2KigC250mmetaG_FD_148626 | JGI IMG/M metagenome (GOLD analysis project Ga0194125, IMG submission 148626) | Freshwater microbial communities from Lake Tanganyika, Tanzania - TA2015034 Kigoma Deep Cast 250m | ecosystem: Environmental > Aquatic > Freshwater > Lake | place: Tanzania: Lake... | reverse complement strand
CTAATATGTAATCTGTTCTCAAATTTAAATTTTCATTAATATATATTGGTAATCTTTGTAATATTAAATATAACATGAATAAATATATAATTATCTTTTTTAAAGTTTTCTCTGTAATTAATTTAAGTTTAGTATCAATATTTAAATTATTAAAACGATATTCTACAATATTATCATATATATAATAAGGTGAGAAGTATTCTTCTAATGTTAAAAAACTATTTACATAATCATTTAGTTCATCAATATTATTTAAATCTGTAAAATAGTCAAAAGCATTTATATTATTAATAAAAACATTATTAAAAATAGGTCCTAAATTATCACTCATATAATTATAAAAGTATAGATAATCTGTATAATAATTATTTGACATACTTGATATAAAATCAACAAAATATGAATTATTAATAGTTGATAATTTATCAGTAAAAAAATCAATATTTAATAAACTTAATACTTGTTCATTTTGATAAATTTCTAAATTTTCTTCATATACTATATTATTACTATTTTTATATAAAACATCATACATTTTTACATATTGATAAGTAGTATTATTTTTAATAAAATTAATATTTTCCAAAATAGTAGTAGTAGGTATATTTTTAATTATTTTAATAGCATAATTAGTCATATAATAATATAAAAATCTATTAATTTCTTTTTCACAAACAGTTGAATAAGATATTTTATTATTAATAAGATTATTTAAATTAATTCTAATATCAAAAACATTATTATCAAAAGAAATATTGTATTTATAATACAATACATTATAATAATTAATATTATTTTTACCATAAAAATTGGCAACTAAATCAAATATTTTATTTATTAATGCTGCTTTACTAACTAAATTATAAAAATTATTATCAAATAAATTTTTAATATCATTATAAGTATTTTTTATGAAGATAATACCTGTATTATAAAAATCATTTTTATTTGATTGATTTATTTCATTAAGATTTTTATTAATATCAGTTTCAATAATTAAATCAATTAAATTATTACTTAAAATATAAAATAAATAGATTAATAACTCATTTGTTAAACCTGTTAATAAATTATTTAAATTTTGATAAAAACCAATACTTAATACTTGTATATTAAAATCACTTTCAAATAAATTTATGTAAAAATTATTAAATTCATTTTTATTATATATTTTTTCAGTGCTTGTTATATATATATTATTTTGTGTATCTTTTTTAAAATAACTTTTAACACCATTAGTATAGTTATTTAAATAAGGATCTTTAGATAAAGTTATAAAATTTGTTAAAGTTCTAGTATTATTTGGTGTATAAAAAATTTCAACACGACAATAATCTAAATATAAATTTGTAATATTTTTAGTTATATTTACAACTAATTTATTTAAAATATCTGTATAAATATAAAATCCATATTTATCTATAATAAAATTTTTAAATTTTAAATTATAATTTTTTATAGAATTTACTTTTTCAATATAATATTTTACATCAAGTAATAGACATTGTTCAATAAAAGATTTATAAAGAAAATAAATTATAATAATTTTATTATTAATAATTAATCTTTTATAAGTATTGAGTGTATTAGGTAAATAATTATATAAATTAATATTAGTATCATTTGTTGAATTATATAAATCAGTCACATCTTTAAAATAAGCTAAATAAAGATTAAATAGTTCAACCGAAATGTAATAATTATTCAAATAACTAAAATTATCTAATATATACTTTAATATTGAATTATTAACTTCATCATAATAATTATTAATATTTTTAATAGTAGCTAAATTATTAATACCGTTATATAAAGTATCAAAATAATAAAATCCATTTGTAATATTTTCTTTTTTAATAAAATCTGTGTATCGTTTTACATCAAATGTTTTAATTAAATATAAATCATTAAAATTGGAAATCAAGTTAAAATCTAAATATAAGTTATAAATATTATTAATTGTTTCAGTGTTTAATTTATTAGTATTATCAAAATATATTCCTAACGAATATGCTGCATCATAACAGTTTTTAGCTAAAGTATTATTTAATATATTTTCTGCTACACTTGTATTACTAACATCAACTCCTTGAATAAGACTAAATAATAGATTAAGATTATAGTTATTTTTATCAAAAAATACATTCAAAAAATTATTTATATAATCAATATTAAAAAATAATTCATTATTACTTTGAAGCTGTGTAATTAAATTATTAAAAATTAAATCATCATAATTATATTTTAATGTATTATAAATATTTGGATAAATATTATCAATATTTGATAAAACTTTTATAAATGATTTTGTAAAATAAAAGTTAGTATATATTATTAAATTTTCACTATCAACTGTATTTATTACATCAGATACAGTATTACTTGAGACAGATTCTATTTCATCATATGAAATAAAATTATCTATTAATTCTAAATTATCAAAATTATTATCTACTATTTCAAAATTTTGATAAATAACATTTGTATTTTTGGCAGAAGATTTATCAGAAATATATACTATTAAATAAAAAGTTAAATAATCTCTTAACGTAATAAAATCTTCTGATAATGTAGTAAATGTATGTAAAAATCTAATTAATAAATAAATACGATAAAATGGTGAATTTACTATAAATAAAAATTTATAAATATATAAACTATTAGCAGCTAAATCAGGTGTTTTAGTATTAATAAATGTTAAAAATGATTTACCAAATAATTGATTATCTGCTTTATCAAATATAACTTTTAAAATTGTTGAATCATTTGAAGTTCCATTGGCAAAAGAAATAGCAGGATTTTCGTAAAAATAAGTAAAAAGTTTATTTATATTTTCTAAAGTTAAGGATTTTAAATAAAAATCATTATCTCTATAATAATTATTAACAATATCTATAAACTTAAAATCAAATAATTTTATAATAGCTTTAATATCATCTATTGTATAATTTTGAATTCTTTTATATATGTTAGTATAATATAATTCATCATAAATATTAAATAATTTTAATATACTTTCTAAAATATTATCATAATATTCTTCTAAACCTTTATTTTGAGCAGTATATACTGAAATTATTTCTCCTTTTATTTGATTTAAATATAATGTACTAGTTAAAGGAAATATATTTAATGAATAAGTAAAAGAATTCAATATATTCTTATATTTTCCTAAATTATTATAAATATTAAATTTATCTGTATCTATATTATTTTCTGAATTTCTAAGTCTAGATGAATTATAATATATTACACTAATAGGTTCAATAGAACTTAAAATTAAATTTATTAGAATAATTACAAAAAAATTATATAAAAAAATATTTTCTTTTAATAAAATAGTATTACTTGGATTATTAAAAGTTATTATTGATTTATTATTAAAAAAATAATTATTATAATCATAATTTGCTATAACACTATAAAGTTCATTAAAAGTAATAAATTCATTTTTAGTTTGATTTAAAAAATTTAGAAAGATAGACGAATTTATACTAAAATTTAGTAATCCTTCAGTAGATAAATAAAGTGAATTAATAGATGTAATTATATTTGTATATAAATTTTTAAGAGTTATAATATTTTGGATAGTTGATATTTTTTTGGAATAAAAAAATGAGTTTGCTTTGCTTGTTTGATAAATATAATTTTCATAAAGAAATATAAGTGTTCTATATGATGAATTACTAAATATTAATACATTTTTATTAATAAGTATATCTAGAACATTTTTAAAAAATAAAATATTGTTATTATTTTTTGAATAATAATTTTCAAGATTATATAAAAAATTAGGATCTTTTACATTAGTTAAGAATTTTAATATATCAATCTCTGATATACACCCTATTTTTAAAAATATTCTTATATAAGTTATTAAACTTAGATTATTTATTAAATTATAATTTGATATTTTAATATGATTTTTTTCAATTAATATTAAAGATTCATTATAATCATAATTATCAGTATTTCCAAAATATATATTTTTAGGATAATAATAAATAATTAATTTCGTATTTGATTCTATTGTTGGTAAATATACAATATTATTTGTATTTATCTTATTACTTACAAGATTTTTTATATATTCATCATAAGATATAATAATATTTTTACTTCTTTTTTTATCAGTTATAATTTCAATTTCTAAAAATTTAGATAAGTTTTTAATACTTTGATTAATAAAATTAATATAATTATTTATATTTTCAGACCTAATCTTATAATATATATTTGATTCAAAAATTTTAATCTCAGTTTTTATATTATTAGAATAATTAGTCGTAATTAATAAATTATAAAAATTTTTATATATTAATTTATTTTTAGTATATAATTTATAAGATGATATTTCATTCAAATCTATTCTAATATAATCTATCCTATCATAATCTATACAATCTATAATATTAAATATTAATTGATCATTACCTAAACTATCAATATTAATATTATAAATAAAACTATAATATAAATATTCTAAATAAATATTGTAATAATTATCTGTAGAATCTGTCTGAATATCTATCTTATTATTAAATTTAATCAGATTTAATATTATATCTTTATTTTTAATAATATTTGTTGTCCATATATTTAAATAATTATTATCATTATCATTAAAAAAATTAATTTTAATAATTTCAAAATTATTTATTTCTGCTTTACTATATTTATATTTTAATATATTATAGTTATCGTAAAAAGATAATATATCATACGTTTTTGTATCAATTTGATCAACATAGGTTTTTAATATTTCTAAATAATTATTATTATTGTAACTTAGTTTTACAAGTGTATTTGTTAATAAATCACCACTAGGAGGTATAATAAATGTTTCGTAATTATTTAAATTATTAATATCTTTTGTATTACTAAATTCTTTATTATATATCTGTACTGTTGTCATATAAAAATTTGAATATCTTCTATATACAGCATTAAAAAAAGATATATGTGGATCTTTATTTAAATATTCGTATTCTGATCCAACTGATAATAACTGAATAAAACCACTTGGCATAATTATTTTAATTATAATTAATTATTAAAATAATTATATATTTATACCAAAATATATAATTAGTTCTATAAAATTTAAAATATTTATTTTTTTAGAGTTTCTAGTTCCTTTAGTTGATCTTGTGTTGCAGTTTTATTTTCTTTTAGTGTAGATAGTAGTCTATATCGTATTTCGTAATTATTTTCAAATATATTAGCCTTATTTTTATATACATTTCCATATTCATCAGGTGTAAATCCATTACTAACCAATTCCTCTTTTTTAAATCCTTTAGAAGATAATAATTCTATTGTAAAACCTAAATCTTTTAATTCTTTTATATTAAATCCAATAGTAATTAATCCATCTAAATTTTGACTATCTTTTTTAATTATTTTTAATATCCCGGATTTTTTTAAATCATCTTTATTATATTTACCTTCTCCAAATATTTCTAAAAGATTAGATTTTTTTAACAAATCAGATTTTTTTAAAAAATCAGGATGTTTAAATCCTTTTTTTAATAGTTCTTCAATAGTATAACTATTAAATTCTAATAAAACTCCTTTATCGTTATACATTGGTAAATTAGAATTTAATATATAATCAATTATAATTTTATCATCAATATTTAATATTTCAAATTTTTTATTTAGAGTATAACAAATATTTAAGATATATTTTAATAATTCTTTTATATTAACATCATCTGGTTTTTGATCCAAAAGGTCATTATAATCTATATTTATAAAAAGACTAGATGCTGTTTTTTCATCTAAATCTCTTACAATTACTTCTTTTTTTATAAAATTTTGTAATAATAAATTAATTAACATTAAATGTGTTGTATTAAGTTTTATTTTTGGTAATACAACATTATTACTTAAGAAAGATTTTATAAATATAGAACTGATAATTTCATTTGATGGGACAGCTACTAGTAGATATAAAAATGTATAAAAATGTATAAATTTACATATTACCTTTATACTTCCTTAATCCATTCATTTTTGCTGTATAAACATTTAATATTTGTAATACATCATCAACTAATTCATCTTTTGGTTCTTTTTCATCTTTTTCGTTTTCTATTATTATTTCACCATTCGAATACTCTTTTATTAAATCCTCTATTAAATCAAAACCAAAACGAGTCAATCTGTCTTTATATGCTACTATTAATCTATTTATTTTTCCTTCAATTCCTAATTTTATTATTTTTCTTAATCCTTTCCTGTTAAAATTAATACCTGATCCTATATCCTCTATTATTTCATAGTTTGGATATTTTTTAATCATATACTTTTTTTGATGTTCTAAATCATTTTTCTGTCCGTTAGTTGATACACGCACATAACATAAATTTAATTTTTCTTTATTATTTAATTTATTATCTTTTTCTTTTGTTTCACTTTCTTTTTTATTTTCTTTTATATATTTCATTACATTATATTTTCTATGTCCTCCTATTGTTTTAATTACCTCTATTTTATTTAATTCTTCTAATTTCAATAGTGTTATAGGACTTATACCTAAAATTTCTAATGCTTTCTTTTTACCAATGTATTTATCACTGTAGCAATCGTTCATTTTATATGATTATATATTGTTTATCTTTATATTTATTTATTTAATTTTATATATATAAAAATATTTAAAATTATATTAATTTATTTAATTAAATGAAGAAAAGAAAAAAATTATTTTATAAAATTAATAAAGAAAAAAGTATTAAATTACATAATAATATTATAAATTATAGTTCATTAATTAATTTGCCAACTAAAAATAAAATTATTTTTAATGATTATAATAATTATTGTTTTAATAATTATACAAATAAAATACAAACATTTTTAATTAATGGAATTAATACAAATTTATTTAATACATCAATTATTAAATCTAAATTAAAATTACAGTCTGATGATTTAATTAATAAAAATCCATTAAAGGATATTTTAGTTAAAACTCAAAGAATTTTATTGAAACCTACTAAAGAACAAAAAAATATTTTATTATTATGGATGGATAGTTGGATCGTAATGTATAATAAAGTTTTATCTATTATTAAAAATGAAAGAAGAGAACAATCTATTAAACTTAATAAACCATTAAAATATAATCAAATTAACTTAGATAATCTTAAATTAGGTATATTAAAAAAAGATTTACAGTCTTTTAAGGATGATCTTAATAATAAAACAGGTATTGATAAACACGTATTAGATAATTGTATAGATACTGTTTTAAGTATGTTGAGATCATCTATTACAAACTTAAATCAAGGTAATTGTAAAAAAAGTAAATTAAGATATATTAAAAAAACAAAAAAAAATAAAATATTTAAAATTGAATATCATTCATTAAGGGAGCATAGTTTTTGTACAAGTAAATTTGGTAATTTAATAAAGACAGTGCCTAAAGTTAATTTTAAACATGTAAATGATCGTATAACAACAATACAATATAAAAATAATAAATTTTATATGTTGGCAAGAAAAGAAGTAAAAATTAATAAAAATAAAATAAAAAAACAAAAAATAATAAGTTTAGATGCTGGTCATAAAACTTTTTTGACTGGTCTTTCAAACGATCATGTAATAGAAATAGGAAATAAAATAGATAATAAAATAAAAAAGAAATTAATAAAAATTGATAATATAAAAAAAAATAAAATAGAAAATAAAAAGAAATATTTATTAAAGCATGAGAAAGACTTGGCAAATTATATAAATAATTTACATTGGCAGACAGCAAATTATCTTACAAAAAATTATAATCATATACTTTTAGGAAATTATAGTACAAAAGGAATGGTTGAAAGTAAGAAAAGTCAAAAGATGAATAAGAGAATAGGCAGTAGTATTAAATTTTATCAGTTTCGCACTAAATTAAAATATAAATGTCTAATTAGAGGATGTAAATTTGGTTTAATAGACGAATATAATACAACAAAGGCCTGTTCAAATTGTGGTTCATTAAACAATATTGGTAGTTCAAGAGATTATAACTGTAAAAATTGTTTAAGTTTATATAACCGTGATGTGAACTCAACAAAGAATATTCTATTAAGAAGTATAATAGAATAAAAAATAAAAAGGGACAGAAATTCTATTACGATATTTGCAAAAATTCATAGTTAATAAACTATTGATATCAATCTTAATCTTTATAGGATTAATTGTAAAAAGCAATAAAGTAATAAAACCGCATATGTTCCATAGGTTTTACAGCCTAAAACAGAAAGATATAAAAAATGAAAAGTATAAGACCGAAATTAATTATTTATAATATTATATTATAAAAATTATTAAATTAATAGTTAAAATATAATATTATAAATAATTAAAAATAAGCTTATATATTGTAAATTTATACATATTTATACATTTTTATATGCTTTTAATATGCGGAAATCGCTCAAACTTGGAAGAATCGGTCCAAAATCAAAGTAGTGTCTCTGGTCTTCACCCACAAACTCCTTTAACGCAGCCTCCATCACACTCTCGCATTGCTGTCTCCATAACATTGCGAAATCGTCTCTGTCCAATCCGTCGTAGCCTAGAAGGGCAAAGCCATCATCACCTAGAAGGGCAAAGCCATTGTCATCGCCTAGGATGTCTTCCAACAACTCCTCTTCTTTCTCACTGAAACTTGCCATTATAACCGATGACACTTAATTTAATAAATTATATATAATTTCAATTTTTTTTATATCCTTTATTTTACAAATATGTTAAATTGGTTTATGGAACTAATAATTATAAAAATTTAGATATATAATAAAAATGTAAATGGATTCCGTTTTTTTTCACACGTCTCTTTCTTGCAGGCACATCTTCAGGGGATCCTGTTGAGTTCATTCCTTTGGCGTTCAAATGCGTTCTGTTCCTCAGGAAGGAGTGAAAATGTTCTAATGAGCCGGATGGCTTCATCATTACCTTCCAGCACAGCTGCCGCAATAACACGCTCGGCGAGAGTCACTTCATCTCCAGGAAATGTGTGCAACATGGAATAGAAATCAGGATGTTGTTCTGCCCTAAGTTCGCCAACACGTTGCCAAAACAACCGAACTTTTCTACTCCTGTTCAATCGCTGTTGTGCCTGACGAAATGAAAACTCGAGGTTCAACCCGATGACATTCACAAGACCTTCTACCGTTTCGACATGTTCCACCGGAAAGTCTCCATTCTGCAGCATGCTGCGCATCAACACTTGTGTTTGCTGGCATCTTTCATCAATAGTTTCATCGGGCCCAACAAGGGCATAGTTGAGTAAAATAGGCAAATTGTTGCCTGTGCCTCCTCTCGTATTTGCCATTCTGTGATTTTGGTGTTATACACATTTGAGATAATGATATTTTTCAACTTTTTTATAAAATCATACAATAAGTTATCTTTTTCTAAAAATAGTTATATAACTCTTAGTTAATTAGTATAAAAATTTTTATTATTATTGGCATAAGTTTTGAAGATATTATGTATTATAAAAAGTATGATGTAAATAAGTAGAAAAATTTTCTTGATAATTTATATTTAGATTATCAAGTATTACTATAGGTAGCGTCAATAACGCCTAAACATGCGAGTAAGAGCTTACTTCCTGAAGAGATGCATCGACCAAAGCAAGCACTCTCTGCCTGAAAGCAAGAACTTCCTCATCAAAAACACCGGCCAGATAAGCTCTCATCCGTGTAAGGATGTCACGAATGGACCCAAGAATATCCTGGCACACACCAGCACGTAAACGTGCTAGCTCTTGTGCAAATCCCACGGAAGTGAGCAGACACTGATGTACATCGTGTCTCTGAAAACGGTTTGTCAAGGGATAATCCATGACAGGTAATCCATGACATAATCTTCTTGTCAGAACAACCTCAGTTTCGACGATATTGAAAGCTAAGTCCTGATCCATGTGAAGAGCAGGTAGAGCTACAGCAGCAGCAGCAACAGCAAGAGCACGGGTGCGGGGCATGAATGAAATCTGTAAAATTAACTTTTTTAGTATAAAACGGTTGGCTTTATGCTCAACTTTTTTAGTATAAAACGGTTGGCTTTATGCTCAACTTTTTTAGTATAAAACGGTTGGCTTTAT
>Ga0194125_10014437_pt1 | contig 10110 bp, 9 predicted proteins | sample TA2KigC250mmetaG_FD_148626 | JGI IMG/M metagenome (GOLD analysis project Ga0194125, IMG submission 148626) | Freshwater microbial communities from Lake Tanganyika, Tanzania - TA2015034 Kigoma Deep Cast 250m | ecosystem: Environmental > Aquatic > Freshwater > Lake | place: Tanzania: Lake... | reverse complement strand
CGCGTGCAACGCCCAGGCGGATGCCCCCCTGCTGGCGCAGCAGCCCGCGCTCAGCAAGACGCACATCGTTTTCAGCTATGCCGGCGACCTGTGGATCGTCCCCCGCGAGGGCGGCGAGGCCAAGCCCTTGACCACCGGCGCGGGCGTGGAAACCGATCCTGCGTTCTCGCCGGACGGCAGCCTGGTCGCCTTCACCGGCGAGTACGACGGCAACGTGGACGTATTCGTGGTGCCCGCCGCGGGAGGCGTGCCGCGGCGGCTGACCTTCCATCCTCTGCCGGACACGGTAGAGGGCTGGACCCCCGACGGCAAGCAGGTGTTGTTCCGCTCCGGGCGCATCAGCCAGTCGCGCTTCGGCCGCCTGTTGACCCTGCCGCTGGACGGCGCCTTCCCCTCGGAGGTCCCGCTGCCCATGGCCGAGAGCGGCTGTTTCTCCGCGGATGGCAAGCGCCTGGTCTACGCTCCCTTGCCGCGCGCTTTTGACGCCTGGAAGCGCTACCGCGGCGGGCGCACATCCGCCCTGTGGATCGCCGACCTGGCCGACTCCCGCATCGAGAAGATTCCCCGCGACAATTCCAACGACTACAACCCCATGTGGGTCGGAGAACAGATCTACTTCCTCTCGGACCGCAACGGGCCATTCAGCCTGTTCGTGTACGATACTCGTGGCAAGCAGGTGCGTGAGGCGGTCAAGAACGCCGGGCTGGACTTCAAGTCCGCCTCGGCCGGCCCCGGCGCGATCGTCATCGAGCAGTTCGGCGCGCTCCAGCTTTACGACTTGAAGACCGGCAGGGCGCGGCCGGTGAGCATCCGGTTGGCTGGCGACTTGCCCGCAGTGCGTCCGGCCCTGGAGCGCGTTTCCAGCCGCATCGGCGCGGCGGGCCTGTCGCCCACCGGTGTCCGCGCGGTGTTCTCTGCGCGGGGTGAAGTCTTTACCGTGCCCGGCGAGAAGGGCGACATCCGCAATCTAACGAACACTCCCGGCGTGGCCGAGCGCTATCCCACCTGGTCTCCGGACGGGAAGCGCATCGCCTACTTCTCGGACGAGTCCGGCGAGTACGCGCTGCACTTGCGCTGGCAGAGCGGCCAGGGCGAGGTGGAGAAGATCAGCCTCCCGCCGTCCTTTTACTACTGGCCGCTGTGGTCGCCGGACAGCAAGAAGATCGCTTACGCGGACGCCAACCTCACGATCTGGCACCTGGATCTGGAGAAGAAGACTCCCATCAAAGTGGTCACCGACACTTACGATTGCCCGTACCGCGAGCTGGATCCGGTCTGGTCGCCTGACAGCCGCTGGCTGGCCTATGCCAAGTTGTTGAAGAACCACCTGCGCGCCATCTTCGTGTACTCGCTCGAGCAGGACCGCTCCTACCAGATCACCGACGGGATGAGCGACGCCCGCTTCCCCGCGTTCGACAAGGATGGCAAACACCTCTACTTCACGGCCTCGACCGACACCGGCCCGGCCCTGGCCTGGCTGGACATGTCCTCGATCCACCGTCCCGTGACCGGCAGCGTTTATGTGGCAGTGCTGCGCAAGGATCTGCCCTCGCCGCTGGCGCCCGAAAGCGACGAGGAGAAGCCGGCGGAGGAAAAGAAGCCAGAGGAGAAGAAGTCAGAAGTCAGGAGTCAGGAGTCAGAAGAGAAGAAGAAGGCGACCGAGAAAGTCGAAGTCAAGATCGACGTGGAGGGCATTAGCCAGCGCATTCTGGCGCTGCCCATCCCCGCCCGCAACTACGTGGGCTTGCAGGCGGGCAAGACCGGGGTGCTGTTCGTGGTGGAAGGCGGTCCGCTGGCCGGCCCGCCCACTGGCCCGCCCAGCTATACGGTGCACAAGTTCGATCTGAAGACCCGCAAGGTGGAGAAGTTCCTGGAGGGCATCCCCCCGGGCGGCGGCTTCTCCTTCAACGGGGAGAAGGTGCTCTACCGGCGCGGCGATCAGTGGTTCATCGCCGGCACGGCACAGCCGCCCAAACCCGGGGAAGGAGGGCTCAAACTAGACGGGATGGAGATGCGCAGCGACCCGCGGGCGGAGTGGCGCCAGATGTACCGCGAGGCTTGGCGCATCGAGCGCGATTTCTTTTACGACCCCGGTCACCACGGGCTGGATCTCAAAGCGGCGGAGAAGAAGTACGAGCCGTACCTGGAGCGGCTGGGCAGCCGCGCTGACCTCAACTATCTGTTCAACGAGATGCTGGGCGAGATCTCGGTGGGGCATCTTTACGTGGGCGGGGGCGCCCAGCCCGAGGTGCGGCGCGTGCGCGGCGGCCTGCTGGGCGCCGACTACAAGATCGAGAACGGCCGCTACCGCTTCGTTCGCGTGTTCGACGGCGAGAACTGGAATCCGGAGACCCGCGCGCCGCTGACTCAGCCCGGCGTGAATGTCGTGGCGGGCGAGTACCTGCTGGCGGTGAAGGGGCGCGAGCTGCGCGCCTCAGATAACCTGTACAGTCTCTTCGAGGGCACGGCCGGGCGCACGGTGGTGCTGCGCGTTGGGCCGGACCCGGGCGGAAAGGACGCGCGGGACGTCACCGTCGTGCCGGTGGACAGTGAGTATGCGCTGCGGAACCTAGCCTGGATCGAAGACAACCGCCGCCTGGTGGACAAGCAGAGCGGCGGGCGGCTGGCATACGTGTATATGCCCAACACCTCCATCTCCGGCCTGAACAGCTTCAACCGCTACTACTTCGCCCAGGTGGGCAAGGAGGGTGCGGTGATAGACGAGCGCTTTAACGGCGGTGGCTCGGTGGCCGACTACATCATCGACTTCCTGAGGCGGCCCTTACTGAGCTGGTGGACCACGCGGGCGGGCGAGGATTTCAGCACTCCCGCAGCCGCCATCTTCGGGCCGAAGGTGATGATCATCAACGAATTCGCGGGCTCGGGCGGCGACTTCATGCCCTGGGCCTTTCGCAAAGCGGGCATCGGGCCCCTGATCGGCAAGCGCACCTGGGGCGGGCTGGTGGGGGTCTTCGGCTTCCCGCCGCTGATCGACGGCGGGGGCATCACCGCCCCGAATCTGGCCTTCTACAACACCGAAGGCCAGTGGGAGATCGAGAACGCCGGTGTGGCGCCGGACATTGAAGTCGAGTTCGACCCGGCGGCCTGGCGGGCCGGGCGCGACACGCAGCTCGAAAGGGCCATCGAGGTGAGCCTGGAGCTGCTCAAGAAGAACCCGCCGCCGCAGCCCAAGCGCCCGGCCTACCCGAACTACCACCGGCGGGCGACGGTCCGGTGACGGTGGCGGGGCTTTCGCCTCGCCGCTTGGATAGATTAAGCTAGAGATTGGTGGAGGCGTAAGCTGGTGAAAGTCGAGGGCAAGGTCCGGGTTCACATGGCCGAGCGGATCGATCACTCCAGCGACTTGCAGTGGTTGCGCGAGCACCGCCAGGAGCACTTGGGCGACTGGGTGGCCCTGGCTCAGGGCAGGCTCATTGCCAGCGGCTACGATGCCGCCGAGGTGTATGCGGCGGCCATGCGGTTCGGGGTGAACAGGCCGCTCCTGGTACAGGTCGAGCCGAGGGAAGCCCTGTCATTCGGGGGCTGGTGAGCTTGTCCTTCCACCTGGAGTTCGACATCCTGCATGAGTACGACCCAGGCTCCACGGGCATCCAGGTTCCCGTGGGACTCGGCCTGGGTGAACACACTGTGGACCTGCTCGCCCACCTGGACACAGGCGCGGCCTTCTGCATCTTTCAGCGGGAGTTCGCCGAGATCTTGGGCTTGGCGCCGGAGCGCGGAATGGCGCAGTGGGTCTCAACCGCGACCGGGCGATTCCTGACCTACGGTCACGAGGCGAGTCTGGAAGTCGCTGGTCTGAGATTCGACAGCATGGTGTTCTTCGCAGCAGATGCGGGGTTCCGGCGCAACGTCCTCGGCCGCCGCGGTTTCCTTGACCTGTTCAGGGTCGCCATCGTGCACTCCGAGGGCCGCCTCTATCTGAGTCCGCACGAGTGATGACCACAGTCCCCTCCATCTCCGCAGCCCCAGGGGATGGCACGCGCGGGTGTCAGGGATGCACGTCGAGTTCGACCCGGCGGCCTGGCGGGCCGGGCGCGACACGCCGCTCGAAAGGGCCATCGAGGTGAGCCTGGAGCTGCTCAAGAAGAACCCGCCGCCGCAGCCCAAGCGCCCGGCCTACCCGAACTACCACCAGGGCCGCAGATGAGATCGGAAAGGAGCTGAAATGCCTGAAGAAAGACTAGTCGTGCAGCGGCCGCCGCGGGTGCATCTTACCTACGATGTGGAGACCGGCGACGCCATCGAAACCAGAGCACTGCCGTTCGTCGTGGGAGTGCTGGCCGATCTGGCGGGGCACCCCGGGGAGCCCCTGGCTCCGCTGAGAGACCGCGAGTTCGTTGAGATCGACTCAGCCAACTTCGACGAGGTCCTCCGCGCCTGCCGGCCGCGCCTGGCGCTGGAAGTCGAGGACAAGCTGGGCGGAGACAGCACGCGCCTGAAGCTCGAGTTGCGCTTCAGCTCCCTGGCGGACTTCGCGCCGGAGCCGGTGGCGCGGCAGATCCCGGCGCTGTGGGAGGCCATCCAGGCCGGCCATCCCCGGTATGCGGACCAGCTTGACGAAATCCTGCACGCGCCCGCGTTCCAGAAACTCGAGTCCGCGTGGCGCGGGCTGCACTACCTGGTCTCGGAGACCCGATCTTCCGAAACCCTCAAACTCAAGGCGCTCATCGTCAGCCGGGAGGAACTGGCGAGGGATTTTCAGGAGGCGCCTGGGATCGAACAGACCGCCCTCTTCTGGCAGGTGTGGCAGGAGTACTGGACGCGCGGCGGCGAGCCATACGGCGCTTTGATCGGTGATTATGAGTTCTCCGATTCGCCTGAGGACATTGAGTTGCTGGAGAAGATCTCGGCAGTGGCCGCCAGCGCGCACGCACCGTTCATCGCGGCCGCCAGCCCGCGCATGTTCGGCCTGGAGGAGTTCTCCCAACTGAACCAGCCCCGGGACCTGCGGCTGGTGTTCCAGGAGGAGGCCAACCGGTGGCGGGCCTTCCGCCAGACCCAGGACGCCGGGTACGCGGCGCTGGTCTTGCCGCGCTTCCTACTCCGTTTGCCGTATGGAGACGACACCGTGCCGGTGAACGCATTCCGTTACCAGGAGCAGGTGCACATCGCCGACGGGGCACACTACCTGTGGGGGAATGCCGCTTACGCCCTGGGGGTCCGGCTGACCGAGGCTTTCGCCACCTACGGCTGGTGCGCCATGATCCACGGCGTCGAATGCGGCGGATTGGTCACGGGCCTGCCGGCGCATGTCTTCGCGACGGACGAGGGCGGCCTGGCGGCCAAGTGTCCCACCGAGGTTCCACTCGATGAGCGCCGCCTCTGGGACCTGACGGAGGCGGGTTTCATCAGCCTGTGCTGGGCCAAGGGCACGGACTATGCGGCGTTCTTCGCCGTGCCCACCGCCGCCCAGCCGCTGAAGTACCAGTTCGAAGAAGCGAACCGGGCCGCGGTGTTGTTTGCGCGGCTGCCTTATGTGCTGGCCGTTTCGCGCTTCGCACACTACCTGAGGGGCATGCTGCGCGACAAGATCGGGAGCTTCATGTCGCCCGAAGTCTGCGAGCAGTTCCTGAACGCCTGGATATCTCAGTACGTGATTCTGGACGATGATGTATCGGAGGACATGAAGGCCCGGTTCCCGCTGCGGGAAGCCCGGATCGAGGTTTTCGAGACGCCCGAAGGTCCCGGGCAATACTGCGCCGTGGCGTACCTCCGGCCGCACTTCCAGTTGGATGATCCGGGCCTGTGCGCAAGAGTGGTGATCCGTATGGCGTCGCCGGCGTGAGCGGGGGGCGCTCACTTGAACAGCCGCTCGAGATCGCGGGCGCCATGCAAGATGCGGAGCACATCGATGCCGCCCTTGACCGGGCGGTAGAAGACCAGATGCTTCTCCCAGCCCCTGACTACGCACATGCGCACCCCCGAGAGGAGGGGATTCCGGAAGCGCCTGGCAGTTCCCATCCGCGGCTGGGCCATGAGGAGCGCCAGAGTCTCCTCGACCGCTGCGTAGAACCGGAGGGCCGCCTCGAGGCTGTGGTCCCGGGCGATGTAGTCGGCTTGCTCGTCCAGGTCCCGCTCGGCTTCCGGCCGGAGGAGAATCCTCCGCCTCACCGGGCGGTTCCCTTCCTTCGGCGGCTCGCAAGCTGCCGCCGCTTCCTCTTCCAGAACTCCCGGTCTGCCTCGGCCGGCGGGCCCGAAGCCAGCCCATGGAGCAGCGCCCGCTCCAGCCGCTCCTCGGCCCTGCGCTGCTGGTCTTCGCGAATCAAGGACCGCACATACTCGCTGGGCGTGCTGTAGCTGCCTTGCCTGACCTGCGCCTCGACGTAGTCCTTCAGCGGCTCGGGAAGGGAGACGTTGAGAGAGGTCATGGCCATAGTCCAAGACTAGCGTGGCTGGCAATTTCTGTCAATTGCTGCCAGGCTACTGGTACGCTCCGGCAGCCAACGCGGCCACCCGCTCATAGAGCTGGCGGGTGAGGATCTCGTGGTCGTGGACGCGCATCCCGTCGGTGGGGATGGGATCGCCGATCCGCAGAATCACGGGGTGGCCGCGCACCAGCAGCGAGTCCATGGGCAGCACCTCGCGGGTCCCTACCAGCCCCACCGGAACCACCGGCACGCCGGCCTTGATGGCCAGGTAGGAGGCGCCGGGCTTGAAGTCGCGCATAGCGCCCGGCGAACGCCCGCCTTCGGGGAACACCAGCACGGAGACCCCACGCTGCTTGAGCAGCCGCGCCGACTGCGACAGGGTCTTGAGCGACGCCCGCGTGTCCTCGCGCGGCACCGGGATGTACCCCGCTCGCTTCATGCTGAAGCCGAGGAGCGGCACCCGGAACACGCCCTTCTTGGCCAGGAAGCGGATCTGCGCGGGCAGTCCGGCCAGCAGAGCGGGGATGTCCATGTAGCTCAGGTGGTTGGACGCGAAGACGTAACTCGCCTCCGGGGCGATCTTCTCTACTCCCTCCAGCCGCACCTTGACCCCGGAGACCCACAGCAGTACGCGCCCCCAGGCCCGGGCCACCGCGTTCGGGGCACGGCCGGTGGCATCGAACAGCGAAACGATGACCGCGGTGATGCTCAGCACCAGTGTGGCCAACACAATGAGGGGATCGGTGACGAGAAGCGCGCGGAGCCGCCACAGGGACATACGCCGAAGAGTCATTGTACTAACAACGCCCGCGCCTCCCCAACCAGAAACAGCGAGCCGGTGACGAAGACCACGTCCTGGGGCGGGGCCTGGCGCGCCATCTCGAGCGCTTCGGCCAGCCGCGGCGCGATCCGCAGCCGCGGATGCGACACCAAGTCGCGGATCAGCTCCGGGCGCACCGCGCGGGGCTGATCGGACGCCGTGACGATGACCTGCGCGGCCAGGGGGAACAGGATAGCCGACATCTCCGCCACGGCTTTGTCGCGCATGGCCCCGTAGATGAGCCACACCTTGCGGCCGGAGTAGAACCGCGTGATATGGGCGGCCAGGGCGTGCGCCCCGGCGGGGTTGTGCGCGCCATCCAGCAGGATGTCCGGCCCGGTCGAGACGCGCTCCAGCCGTCCCGGCCAGCAAGTCTGGCGGATGCCGTCGCGGATGGCGTCGTCGGGCACACCCAGGCAATCCAGCGCCGTCAGGGCGGTCAGAGTGTTGGCTATCTGGTGCTCTCCCGCCAGCGGGCAGTCGAGACGGATCCGGCGCGGGCCCGCTGCCACAAACCGGCTGCCGTCGGCTTGCAGCGCCACTTCTTCGGCGCGCCAGCGCGAGGTCCACACCGGCTCAATTCCCGCCGCGGCCGCCGCGCGCTCCAGGGTAGCCACCACTTCGGGCCGCTGCGCGGCGAATACGGCGGGGACGCCCGGCTTGAGAATGCCCGCCTTCTCAGCGGCGATGGCCTCCAGGCTCTTGCCCAGGAAAGCCTCGTGGTCGAAGTCTATGGGCGTGATCACGCACAGCCGTGGCGTCACCACGTTGGTGGCGTCCAGCCGCCCTCCCAGGCCCACCTCCAGCACCGCGCTCTTGACCGCCTGCGCGCGGAACAAAACGAAGGCCATCGCGGTGACGGTCTCGAAGTAGGTGGGGTGGTGCTCCAGCCGGCCCTCCCGCAGCAATTGCTCGGCGGCCTGGTGGACCTGCTCGAAGGCCCACACGAACTGCTCCATGCCGACGGACCGGCCGCCGATGCGGATGCGCTCGGTGGGTTCCACCAGGTGCGGCGAGGTGTACAGCCCCGTGCGCAAACCCGCCGCGCGGAGCGCCGCGTCAATCATGGCGGCGACCGAGCCTTTGCCGTTGGTGCCGGCCACGTGGATGAAGCGTCCTACCCGATGGGGGCTGCCGAGCGCCTCTATCAGGACCGTCATCCGCTCCAGACCCAGCCGCGAGGAGCGCACTTCGTTGCCCAGCGCGTAGAGAAAACGAACCGAATCCGGGTAGGTCATGGTCGCGCGCCCCGTCTGAACCACATTCTACCGGCCAGCACCACCAGCGCGCTTCCTCCCAGCAGCTTGGTTTCGAACAGCCAGGCCGAACCGGCGCCCGCGGTGGGGACCAGCGAGAAGGCAATCGCCGCCGCGGTCACCGCCATCCCGCAGGCGGCGCTCGCGCGCAGCCCGTGTTTGAAGGCGCTGGCGAACAAGTACAGGAAGGGGATGAAGTAGGTGATGACCGTCAGGTCCACCAGAAGCTGATACCCGGTGCGCAGGTTCTCGCCCACCTGCATCACCAGCAGAAAGACGGTGCACGCCACGCCCTGCGTCAGAAGAGCCACGTGGGGCGTGCCCCAGCGCGGATGCAGGCGGGCGAAGGAGGCGGGCAGGTAGCGATCGAGCCCGATAGCGAACGGCACCCGGGCGGCGCCCGCCATCCACGCGCCGAGCTGCCCCGTGATCCCCAGCGCAATCAGCGCCGCCAGCCATGGCGCTAAAGCCGGTATCCCCAGCCGCCCGCCCGCCGCCGCGCCCGCCTGCGCCAGCCCGTGCATGATGTTGACGCTGCCGGCCGGAAGCACCGCCAGGATGGCCAACGTGCCCAGAATGTAGAAGCCCGCGATGGCGGTCCCACTGATCCAAGCCGCGCGCGGCACCGTCCGCGCAGGGTCCCGGATCTCGCCTCCCATGATGGCGCCCAGTTCGAGCCCGCCGAAGGCGAAGGCGATCTGCGACCAGAAGTTCACCTTGGCCCAATCCCAGTGGGGTGTTGGGTCGATGGGGTTGGCCGGACCATGCCGCAGCCCAACCAGGGCGCCGAGGATGACGAGCAACGCCCCGGCCAGGTAGGTCGCCAGGCCACCCAGGTTCTCCGTCCACTTTCCCACGCGCACGCCCACCAGGTTGGTCACCAGCGCCACCCAGAGCACGAGCAGCGAAGTGGCCACCACGAACATCCGGTTGTCAGCCAGCCGCGCGTATTCGCCGCCCGCGGCGTAGGCGGCAATCGAAATGCCCGCCAGCAGCAGGTTGGGGAAGTAGAAGAGATTGCTGAGCCAGTAACACCAGCCGCACAGGAAGCCGTGCCAGTCGCCGAAGCCGCGCCGCGTCCAGACGTACAGGCCGCCTTCTTCGGGGTACCGCGCCGCCAGGCGCGACACCGCCAGCGCCGAGGGCACGAAGAACAGCGCCGCCGCCAGCGCCCACAGCGTGATGGAGCCCGGCCCGGCGTGCGCCGCCGCCGCCAGCCAGCGTATGCCCACCACGGCGGCGATGTTGAACAGAACCAGATCGCGCAGGCCCAGTTCGCGGCGGAGTGCGGGCTCCATGCCTACAAGCTGGCCACGTACGCGATCAGCTCGTCGAGATCTTTGCGGGTGAAGATGTGGCTGCGGATCGAGATCTCATCCGGCGTAATCTCCAGCGGCCGCAGCCGCTGGCGGATCTCCTTGTGCGTCAGCCGCTTGCCGATGCCCCCCAGCGTCCTGATGTAGGCGTAGTTCCCCAGGTTGCCGTCCTCACCGTGACAGCGCGCGCAGGCCATGCCATAGCTGGCTTCGCCACGCCGCAGCCTCGCTTCCTGCTCTTTTTCGCGCGCCTTCTTGTCCGCCCCGGCAGACAAAGCCGCCAGGGAGAGCGCCAGGCACGCCACACGCGTAAACGTCATGCCCTTCCC
>Ga0194125_10014429_pt1 | contig 10115 bp, 5 predicted proteins | sample TA2KigC250mmetaG_FD_148626 | JGI IMG/M metagenome (GOLD analysis project Ga0194125, IMG submission 148626) | Freshwater microbial communities from Lake Tanganyika, Tanzania - TA2015034 Kigoma Deep Cast 250m | ecosystem: Environmental > Aquatic > Freshwater > Lake | place: Tanzania: Lake... | reverse complement strand
ACCGCAACGACGCTGGAAGAAATCGTGGAGATGATGGAGCGGAAATACGGGCAGGCGAAGCGCGTCTGGGTCTTCGACCGGGGGATCAGCAGCGAGGCGCCACGTATCTGGTGGGCACACCCAAGAGTCATCTGAAACGCTGCCAGGCCGAGTTGCTCGATCAGGCTGACTGGCACGCCCTGCGTGAGGGATTGGAGGTCAAACGGGTCTCGTCCCCCGAAGGCCCCGAGCGGTTCAGTCTGTGCCGGAGCACCGATCGGGCGGCGAAGGAGTCGGCCATGCTCAAGCGCCAGATGGATCGGTTGCGTGCCCAGTTCGAGAAGCTGGATCGACGGTTGCGTGAGCATCCGGTCATGGACATCGGGCCGGTGGCTGGGGCGCTATCCGGCCGCCGGGGCGGTCTTCACGGTCGAACTCGAATACGATACCGAACGGAGAGCCTGAAACTCGTTCAGGTCTACGCGACCGACAAGAAAGGAAAAGCCGTCGACGACCTCCGCCTCGAGGACTTCGTCCTGACGGTGGACGGCCGGCCCGTCGCCATCACGGCCTTCGAGAAACGCCAACTGTCCGCCTCCCCCGCCTTGAAAGCCCAAGTCGACGCCGACGACGAGGCGGAGCGCCGGGCGGCGATCGCCGGAGCGGCGCCGCGGCCGGATCCTATGTCCTTTTCCTCTACGCCGAGGAGACGACGTCGGGGACGTTATCCTTCGCCACAGCCCCGCTGACCCTGCGATAATCGAGAAAACGGCGCCATCCTGCGCTCTCCGGCTTGTCTGCGACGTTCCGGCTCCTCTCCGCCCCTTTTACTTCAATTTGACTTCCGAAGGCGCTCCGATTTATCATTCCCGACGACGGGATTAGGCAAAATCGGTTTCGTCGATCATCTTCGTTGGGGAACGCCGAAGAACGGAAGCATATCCGGCAGCTGAGAATTCGGATTTTATGAGGAAAGGACCATCGCCTCCTATGAATTTGGCGTTTATACGAAGGATGAACCGGACCGTCCGCGTGAGGTGATCAGAGAGGAAGTGAAAACGACGGCCGTATTTTATCTGCTCTTGAAGATCGACGAAAAGGAGGGCGGATCTGTTCTCACCGCCAAGGTCGTCGGCGGCAAAATCGCGCCCTCCAGAGGGGAAGGAGTGCTCAAGAATTTCTTGGGGCAACTCGCCAAAAATCTGAAAAAATAACTCTGCCATCGAGTCAACTATTGGTCAGGCCAGATGAAAGATTTTCTATTTTGCCGGACTGTCTCCGGCCGCTTTCGCCGATCCGGACGGCATTCGGCCCTCCCGATCGTCCTTGACAGCGCCCAAACTCCCTTTTAAACTCCTCAACGAATTCATGCAACCTCCGGGAATACTCTCCGCGTTGGATTGTATGAGAAGTGGAGAAAGGAGCGACGATGAAAAAATGGATTTTGGGCATCGCGATCATGTTGGGGGGAGCCGGATATTTGGGCTTCCTTCTGGCCGCCGGCGCCTCCCTGTCCGGCACCGTCACCGATTCCCAAGGATCGCCCCTCGAGGGGGCGACGGTCACGGCCATCCTCGACCTCGGCCGGCCGGGGCAAAAAGACTTCAAGGCGGTCGCGGACAAGAGCGGCGCCTACGAAATCAGGAACCTGGCGCCCGGCCTCTATATCGTCAAGGCGGAGTGGCGGGGCAAGGTCGTTTTCGTCCGCCGCGATATCCGCGTGGCGGAAGGCCGGGCGTTCCGGCTGGACATCCAGACGACCCTGGTCGACGACATTCCCTTGATCATGGAAGAGCGGGAGGCCATGGCCAGGCCGACCGTCCCGCCCCCCGGAGGGATTCAAGGCGGCGTGACGGGAGGAGTCATCGGCGGCGTCATGACGGCGTACCGGACGGATATGCCGGCGTTCAACACGGAGGAATACGGCCGAATCACCGACAACGCCTACCTGGACGCCCTGAACAACCCCCTGTCGACGTTTTCGATCGACGTCGACACGGCCTCTTACGCCAATATCCGCCGCTTTCTCAAGCAGAACCAGTGGCCGCCCAAGGACGCCGTCCGGGTGGAGGAGATGGTCAACTACTTCGACTACGGCTATCCCCAGCCTCGCGGCGAACACCCCTTCGCCGTCGTCACCGAGGTCTCCGCGGCGCCCTGGAATCCCGCTCATAAGCTGGTCCATATCGGACTCCAGGGCAAGCTCCTCGAATCCGTGCCGCCCAGCAACCTCGTCTTTCTCCTCGATGTCTCCGGCTCGATGAACAGCCCGGAGAAGCTCCCCTTGCTCAAGGCCGCCTTCAAGCTCCTCGTCGGGCAGCTTTCTCCCGAGGACCGGATTTCGATCGTCGTCTACGCCGGGGCGGCCGGTCTCGTCCTCCCGGCCACGCCGGGATCGAAGAAAGAGATCATCCTGGAGGCCATCGACAAGCTCCAAGCGGGCGGTTCGACGGCCGGAGGGGCGGGCATCCAATTGGCCTACAAGACGGCCCAGGAAAATTTCCTCAAGAACGGCAACAACAGGATCATCCTGGCCACCGACGGCGATTTCAACGTCGGCGTCTCCAGCACCGGCGACCTTGTCCGAATGATCGAGGAGAAGCGGGACCAGGGGATTTTCCTGACCATTCTCGGCTTCGGCATGGGCAACCTGAAGGACGGCCGGATGGAGCAGCTGGCCGACAAGGGCAACGGCAACTATCATTATGTCGACAGCCTGCTTGAGGCCAAGAAGGTCTTCATCAACGACCTGCGGGGGACGCTTTTCACCATCGCCAAGGACGTCAAGATCCAGGTCGAGTTCAACCCGGCCAAGGTCAAGGCTTACCGCCTGGTCGGCTACGAGACCCGCCTCCTGGCCAAGGAGGACTTCGCCAACGACGCCAAGGACGCCGGAGAGCTCGGCGCCGGTCACACCGTGACCGCCCTCTACGAAGTCATCCCTTACGGCTCGAAGGAAGCGGTCCCCGGCATCGACCCGCTCAAGTACCAGGAGGCCAGGATCAGCCCCGAGGCCTTCCGGTCCAAGGAGATGCTGACGGTCAAGCTCCGCTACAAGGACCCCGACGGGACGGCGAGCAAGCTGATCGAGCGGCCTCTCCTCGACGCGGCGGTCGCTTTGGAGAAGACCTCGGACGATTTTCGCTTCGCCGCGGCCGTGGCCGCCTTCGGCATGGTCCTCCGCGACTCTGAATTCAAGGGCAAGGCCGACCTCGGGCAAGTCATAGAGCTGGCCAAGGGCGCCCGCGGCAAGGACGCCTTCGGCTACAGGGCCGAGTTCATCAACCTCGTCGAGATCGCCTCCCTCATCCGCGACCTCCGGAGGTGAAATAGGCCAGCGGGAAGACGGGAGAGCCGCCATTCGTCTGCCTTAAGATTTTTTCGTCCGCGGTCAACAAAGAAGGGTCCGCGGTCTTCGCCAAGGCGACGAAAAGGCCGTCATGGAACGTGAGTCGACGGCGGAGGGCCCGGTCGGCGGGGGAACCAGACGGCCATCTCGCCCGGGCCGCGGTTGGCCCAGGCGAAATAGGGAATGAGACGGACGGGACGGCCCCATCCCGCCGACCCTGAAAGGACGACGACGCCGTTGAGGAGAGCCGGGTCGAATTTGGCCGTGAAGCCCGCGTCGTCGGGGATGGCCAGGCCGAGGACGCCTCCGCCGTTGTCCGCCCCTTCGGCGCAATAGACGAGCGGACCGCGCTGGAAGGCCACCCGCCCCTCGGCGGCCCTGACGGCGGGGTGGGCGACGACCCGGCGGACGGGCATGGGGAGGTCGAGTTCGATACGGTCGCCCTTCTTCCAGGCGCGCCGGATTTTCGCATAACCATTTTCGAGGTCGATCGCCAGGGGAGCGCCGTTGACCCTGAGGGTGGGTTTCCCTTCGAACTTGTCCAGAAAACGATAGAGGTCGGTCGGGACGGGTTCGTTCCGCGCCCAGCCCGGGATCCTGACGAGAACCGTGAGCTCGGCCGGAGCTTCGGGCTCGATCGCGATCCGGACGGCGCCGTCCCAGGGATAGCGCGTCTCCTGGCGGAGGGAAATCGTCCGGCCGGCCGCGTCGACTGACGCCTCACCTCCGATGAAGAGATTGACGTAAATCGCATCGTCCTTGACGGCATAAACGTAGCCCGGGACCGAGGGCAGGAAGCGGCTGATATTCGGAGGGCAGCAGGCGACTTCGAACCAAGGGGCCCGGCCGACCTGGCCCTGGTAGAGCTCGGTTTTCCCGTCGGACTCCAGCGGATTCTGATAGAAAAAAGACATCCCGTCGAGCGAGACGCCCGAGAGGAGGCCGTTGGACATGACCCGCTCGAGGACGTCGATGTATTTGGCGTCTCCGTGAAGGAGGAACAGCCGCTGCTGCCAGAGAGCGTTCCCGACCGCGGCGCACGTTTCGGCATAGGCCGTCCGGTTGGGCAGCTCGTAGGCGTCGCCGAAAGCCTCGGACGTCGAGCGCGCGCCCACCCCTCCGGTGATATGCATTTTCTTGCCGAGGACGTTTTCCCAAAGCCTATCGATGGCTTTGGCGTAGGCGGGAAATCCGCCCAAGGCGGCGATGTCGGCCATCCCGGCGTACATGTACATCGCCCGGACGGCGTGGCCGACGGCCTCGTCCTGCTTCAGGACGGGCTTGTGGTTCTGCATGTACTCGTCCGAGTCGTAGACGGCGAAGGGGTCGTCGGGAGCGTGGCGCTCGCCTTGGAAGTAGCGGCCCCTCTCGTCGAGGAAAAACTTGGCGAGGTCGAGATAAGCCCGGTTTTGGGTCGCCCGGAAGAGCTTGGCGAGTCCGATCTCGATTTCCTGATGGCCGGGGAAGGCTCGGCGCCTCCCCGGGCCGAACGTCTTGACCAGGAGGTCGGCGTTCTTGACGGCGACGTCGAGAAACGCCCGCTTCCCCGTCGCCTGGAAATGGGCCGCGGCGGCCTCATACAGATGGCCGACGTTGTAGAGCTCGTGGCTGACGCGGAGATTCGACCACCGCTCGGGACCGGAGCCGGGGGCGGGATTCTTGGGGTCGATCGTCCGGGTGGTGAAGAGATACCCGTCGGCCTCCTGGGCCTTGGCGATGACGGCGATGAGGTCGTCCAGGGCCTTCTCCAAGGCCTCGTTCTTCTCTATCCGGAGAGTATACGAGGCGGCTTCCATGGCCTTGTAGACGTCCGAGTCGTTGAACCGCCGGCCTTGGAACGGACCCTTCACGAGGCCGGCCGCTTTGCGGAAATTGTCCACCCGCCCCGTCTCTTCGTTCTTCCGGAGGGCGTAGGGGATCGTGACCGCCTGGTTCGTCCGTAGCCGCGGGGCCCAGAAGACGTCGTCGAGGCGAACCTGAGTGAACGGGACGGGCCGAATCGGATAATCGCCAACCGGCGAAGGCTTTTCCGCCCCGGAGAGCGGGGAAAACGCCGCAAGAATGCCGGCCGCCAGGAGAATGGCGGCCTCGCCGGTGCCGAGGGCTGTCTTCCAGTCTTTCATCGCCTCTCCCGCCCGGCCCTCGGCTATCTCACCGCGATTTCGTAGAGCGAGACGCTGATGGGAGGGACGGTGAGGACGCTCCCGAAGGGGACGCCGTCTTTCTCCTCGATCGCCACGGCGAGCGGCCGGCCCGGGACATTGTGGGCCGTCTCGTCCGCTCCGGTGATCAGAAAAAGCTTGGCCGTCGCCTGGAGGCGCACGCCCCTGAGCGAAAGCGGGAGCTTCTGGGACGTCTTCGTCGGGTTGACGACGGCCACGGTCAGGGCTTTCCTCCCCTCCTTCCAGGCGGCGGCGACGTCGAGCGGCTCGGGCGCCCCCCCGACTTCGAGCGGGATCGTCCCGAAGCGGTTCCGGTAGAGCTTGAGGATCTGCCCCGTCGTGTCGAAGACGGCCTCCGTCTTCGAGGTCTTGATCGCCCCGATGACGTTGACCGTCTGGGCGTAGTTGGCCATGACGATGATGTCGCTGTTCCGGAAATACTCGTGCAGCCCGGCCGCGATCCCCAAGGCGTCCTTAAGGAAATACTGCGTCCCGAGCTCCCCGTAGACGTGCGGCCCGTACCAGTAATTCCACTCGTCGAGGGCGATCGGGATGGCCGCCGCCCTCGCCTCGGGGATCGCCTCCCGGTAACGGCGGTGGGCGTCGGCGATCCTCTTGACCTCGCGCGGGGCGAGGTTGACGTGGCTCAGAAGCCCCGGCTGGGACTGGACGTAGAAATGCTCGCTGATGTAATCCATGGCCTCGGCGCATTCCTTGAGCATCCTTTCCGTCCACGGACCGACCGCCCCGACGCCGATGAGCTTGATCGACGGGTCCTTGGCCCTCATGGCCGCGGCGAAGCGGTTATGCCTGAGGGTGTAATCGGCGAGGGGCATGTGGCCGAGCTGCCAGTTGCCGTACATTTCGTTGCCGATCGACCAGAATTTCACGTTCCACGGCGCCGGACGGCCGTTGGCCCCCCGCCATTTCCCCATCGGCGTCTCGGCCGCGCCGTTCGTATACTCGACCTCCTCGGCGGCCAGGGTCTCGTTGCCCTGGCCGCTGTTCACGGCGATGTAGGGTTCGGTCCCCAGAAGCTCGCAGAAGCGCATGAACTCGTGGATCCCGACGTCGTTGGGCTCGACGCCCTGCCAGGCCGGGTTCTTCCGCGGCGGCCGGCGGTCGGGATCGCCGATTCCATCCTTCCAATTGTAGCCGCTGACGAAATTCCCGCCCGGCCAGCGGTAAACCGGCGAATCGAGCTCTTTGAGGACCTTCAAGACCTCGGGACGGAAGCCTTCGACGTTGTCGGCCGACATGAGGGAGACCGCCCCGACCCGGAAGGCTTCCTTTCCGGAGCTCGTGATCTCCAGCCTGGCCATCTCGGACGAAGCGCCGGCGGTGAAGGCCAGCGGAACAGTCCGGTAATCGCTTGCGATATTCCGGATCTCGACGGTTTGGCGGTCGGCCGCGCCCGCCCCCCAGACAAGACTGGCTCGGATCGGGACGGCCCCCGGATCGCCGGCGACGACGATCCGGCCGACGTATTTCCTGCCGGCGATGACGGCCAGGTCGTCCTGGGCGATGCCGCCCGGCTCGCCGTCCCCCTTGAGGCGGATTTCGGGGGCGTGGACGCCGACATAGGGAATGACCGGATTCATCCGGACGTTTCGGGCCTCCCCGACGACCTTCCAGGGAGACTCCTTGGCCCCGACGGCGTAATAGAACTTCCGGTCCTCGAGCATCTCGGCCCAAATGCCCTGGTAGATGCAGCGGCCCAGGTGCTCGATGAACTGGCCGTAGATGTACTTCGAGATCGGCGCACCCTCGGCCCTGGCGTCGATCGTCGCCCGGGGATTGAGCGGCCGGGCGGAAAGAAGCTCCAAGGCGATGTCGTCCCACCAGGCCTCGCCCGTCGCCCGACCGTAGCCGCCGAAAAGGCAGTTGACCATGACGGCGTCGTTGGCCCCGGTGTCGAAGACGACCTCGACCCTTGTCCAATCCTGTGTGTCGGTCACGGCCGGCGTCGCGACGCCGAGGCCGTGGAGGTTGATCAGGGCCCCTCTCCCCGTGACCGGTTTCACGTCCTTTGTCTTGATCCAGCCGCCGAGCTTGTACTTCGCGTAGGGCTTGACGGGAACGACCGTCTGGAACGAGGCATCGGACCCGGCCGTCGAGGCGATACGGACGCTCCTCATCCCCGAATGGGCCGCCGTGTCGTCGACGGCAAAGGCGAGGCCCGCGGCCGCCGCCCGGCCGCCCCAGTTGGCTGTCCGCCAGCCGACGGGGAGGCCGTTCTCGACATCCTCGAAGGACGGATTGACGACGACATTCTTGCCTGCCGGCTGAGCTCCCGTCGACAACACATTCCATAAAGCCAGGATAAAAAGGGAAATTAGGGATGCAAGCCGACGCCGAATTTCCATGAATCCTCCCTTCCCTTGTTCTTAGGGTCGGCTCAGCCGGCCCTATCTCACTTTCCACTCCTGGATTCCGGCCGAGAAATTATCCTGAAGCCGGATTTCGAGGCGGAGCCCGGAGGTCGTCACCGGGGCGAACCGAACGGTGTTGTAGGCGTCCTTGGCGACGCCGAAAGGTCCGGGGCTGAGGACCGGCAGCCAATCGTCGCCGGCCTTGTAAAAGGCCGTCCACGAGGCGGGCACCCGGCACTCGCCCCGCCCCGTATCGTCGAACCAATAGACCGAGGTCTCGGAGATTTTGGCCGCCTTCTCGAAGGCGTATTCGACCCACTCGACCGTCCCCTTCTTCGGCCACCAATGGAGGTAGCCGTGGGAATGGTCGTTCGAATCGGCCGGTTCGAAAAGGTCGTTGACGGCCGGCAGTCCCTTGGCCCCTTCGGAGGCGCTGGCCCTCGCTTTCGAGGCCAGGGTCGGCTCCGGAAGCGGCCGGGCCTTGTCCCGCTCGCGGGCGATCCAGACCGACATCTCGCCCTTGCCGCGGTGAGCCCAGGCGAAATACGGGATGAGGGTGATCCGCTGCGTCTCGGCCGCGACCCGGCCGCCCTTAACCCGGTAGGCGACGGCCGGGCCTGTGACCACGATCATCGGGACCGGAGGTTCGGTCCGCCACTCGGCCGCGAGGGGGGCGCCGTCGTCCAGGACGAGGTGGCTCGTCGAGCCCTGATTGTCCGCGAACTCGGCGCAGTAAACGAGGGGACCGCGCTCCAAAGCCGCCCGGCCGACGTTGTCCTTGATGTTCGGGTGGGCAAGGACCCGGCGGACGGGCATGGGGAGGGTGATCTCGAGGGAATCCCCGTTCCTCCAGGTTCGGGTGATCGAAAGATAGCCTTTCTCGAGCTTCATCGGCACGATTTCGCCGTTGACCATGACGACCGGATTTTCGCCGGTCGGCTCTCCGTATCGATAAAGATCGCTCGGGACGGGGCGCCCCAGGGCCCAGCCGGGAATCCGGAGGCAAACGGTGAACTCGGCCGGTTTGGCCGGGGCGATGTGGATCCGGACATCCCCTTTCCAAGGGTACTCCGTCGTCTGGGTCAGGAAGACCTGGCCGGCCCCGGTCGGAATCTCGGCCGTGCCTTGGGCGTAGAGGTTGACATAAACCCGGTTCCCCTCGACGCCGTAGGCGAAGCTCCCCATGGCCGCGATGAAGCGAGCGACGTTCGGCGGGCAGCAGGCGCAGGTGAACCAGGGCGTCCGCTCGTGCTGGCCGTAGGAAGCCAGGGGATTGGGGTAAAAGAAGAGGTCGCCGCTGAGGCCGGCTCCCGAGAGGAAGGCGTTGTAGGCGGCCCGCTCGAAGAGGTCCATGTACTTGCCGTCGGCGTAATAGCGGAACATCCGGTGGTTCCAGAGAGCGTAAGCGATCGTGGCGCACGTCTCGGCGTAGCCGGTCGCGTTGGGAAGGTCGTAGGCCGGGCCGAAGCCCTCGATGCCGCCGGCGGCCCCGATCCCGCCGGTCAGATAGAGCTTCTTCGAGACGATGTCGTCCCAGACGGCGTTCATGGCCTCCATGTATTTCGGGTCGCCGGTCAAAGCGGCGATGTCGGTCGCGCCCGCGTAGAGATAGGCCGCCCGGACGGCATGGCCGACGGCTTCCTCCTGTTCGACGACGGGCTTGTGGTCCTGGGCATAGGTCCCGTAGAGGGTGCGGCCGGCGGCGCGGCCGCGTTCGTCGATGAAGAACTTGGCGAGGTCGAGGTATTTCTTTTTGCCGGTCGCCCGGTAAAGCCTGACCAGGCCGATTTCGATTTCCTCGTGGCCCGGGACGAGCTTGAGCTGGCCCTCCGCCGGCCCGAACGTCTCGGCGATGAAGTCGGCGTTCCGGAGGGCGATGTCGAGGAAGTTCTTCTTGCCGGTCGCCTGGTGATGGGCGACGGCGGCCTCGTACATGTGGCCGACATTGTAGAGCTCGTGGCTGTCCTTGAGGTTGACCCAGCGCTCCGCCCCCGCCATCCGCGGCGTGTCGGCCGGGTCGATCGTCCGGGCCGTGTAGAGGTAGCCGTCGGGCTCCTGGGCGGCCCCGATCTTGGCGATCCACTCGTCCAGCTTTCTCTCGAGGTCGGCGTTTTTCTCGAGCATGAGGACGTAAGAGGCCGCTTCGATGACCTTGTAGACGTCGGAATCGTCGAAGGGATAGCGCGTCTGGAATTTGCCGCCCTTCTCACTCCTGAGAGCCGCGGCGGCGAGCTCGAAGTTCGCCAGCCTTTT
>Ga0194125_10014428_pt1 | contig 10115 bp, 12 predicted proteins | sample TA2KigC250mmetaG_FD_148626 | JGI IMG/M metagenome (GOLD analysis project Ga0194125, IMG submission 148626) | Freshwater microbial communities from Lake Tanganyika, Tanzania - TA2015034 Kigoma Deep Cast 250m | ecosystem: Environmental > Aquatic > Freshwater > Lake | place: Tanzania: Lake... | reverse complement strand
AAATATACAATCCAAATTTCGGCTTGTCAAGTGGCGGACAAACGGAATCTGAGGAGAATTTTAATTAAGATTTAGATATCATCATTATTTATCGTCATTATTAAATGGAACATAAATCGATTTACTCGTAAAAATAGCGTCTATTACACGATAATGAGTTCTATGACTTGCCTTTATAGGATTGGTATTACTATATTATTAGTTCATAAAACGATTTTAAGTTCGAGATATAAGCATAAAGAATTACCTTAAACTGCTTTCTGCGGCGCTGGCAGTGGGATTACTATGCGTTAGTTGCAGCGAGCCGAGCGGGCCGGTCGGCGGGAATATCGGCACACCCATCACAGGTCGGACGGCTATATTGACGCTCGATATCGATGCCGTCTGCAACTTCCGTTTAGATAAAATCAGCGCCGGCAGCAGCGCCTACCTCTATATCGGCGGCGATGGCCACGCGTCGGAAGCCGTATCCGCGGAGTCGTTGCTGCGCTATAAACCACTTACGACGATGCCTTATGAATGGCAGGTCGATTCGGCTTACTTTACGGTATTTTGGGCTGAAGCGGTCATTGGCGCTTATCCCGATGTCGAAGCGCGGATATTGGATTTTACCTGGACGGAAGCCGCGCCGCCCGATTTGGACAGTATTCCGTCCGGCTATCGAACTGAATTTCTCGAATACCCAACACCGGTCGAGAAAGCCCGCGCTAAGATAAACCTGTCGGTTGACAGCGCACGCGTGTGGCTGGCGCGTTCCGACTCAACACGCTGCGACAGCGCTATTACTTTGAATTTGCGTGGCTTGCAAAACGACCGGCTGGCGCGCTTCTATTCAGCCAACGCCGTGGACAGCCTAAAACCTTATCTGTGGGTGTTCTGCACAGTCCGCGACAGCGTCCATCTGCCGCAGCATAAAGACACGCTGCGCTTCCTGCCCAGCGACGATATGTTCATTGTCAAAGATACTTATCAGCCGGTTGAAGGCGCGGTTATCATCGGTCGCGGCTCAGTCTGGCGCAGCGGTTTGAGATTTAATTTAATGCCGTTTGCCGAGTTAAGCGATTCACTGCACATCGTGGTAAATCTGGCGACATTGACGCTATACCGCGATCGGGCGCTGTTTTCTAATCTGCCGGTTACGCCATCGATTTTACCATACCGCTATACTGACAGTCTGAGTTTTGAACGACACGATTCAGCCGCGGTCGCCGGCGTTACTAATACCGCTGCGGCCATCGATGCAGCGACCGACAGCGTTAAATTAGATGTAACTTTAGCCGTGCGCGAGTGGAAACTCAAGCCGCGCCAGAATTGGGGGATGCAGCTCGAAGCGCCTTATGCCGGCAATGAAATCGACCGCGTGGCATTTTATGGAACAAACGCGCCAAATATGAGCCTTAGACCGCGCATTATAGTGCGCTATACAGAGTATGCGCGATGAGAATGAAAATTAAGTATTTGCCGAATGGCTTAGAATCCGTTTTTAAAGTCGGCTTCGCCCTTGCAGCGATTTTCATTAATACGCCGACTGCTATGGCTCATTCTCCACTTTCCTTGCTGGGTTATGGCTTGCAGCAGGAGTCGTCCGGCGCGCGCGCTTGGGCAATGGGAACAGCGTCTTTAGCGGCGCCGGATTCGCTCAGCCTGCATCTATTCGCGCCTGCATTGTGGAGCGGCGCTAAGATCGCACGGGTGGGTCTATCGCTCGATTTTAATCATACTACCGCCCAAGACAACAGCGGCTACCGCGGCAGCGATGAAGCCGGCTTCAGCGGCGCGGCATTTGTTATTCCGCTGGGCTTCGACATCTTTGCCGGAATCGCTGCTGCGCCGTTAACCAGAATGAACTATGAATACACTACCGGACAGCCGGGGATATGGAATCCGATGCAAATTACTCAGGAGGGTATCGGCGGGATTTCCCAAGTCTTGTTAGGCGTTTCATTTCTGGTCGGCGGGCAATTGCGATTGGGCGTTGCAGCCAGACCTATATTCGGTAAGATTTCTTATTTGCAGAAAATTGAATTTCCCGGCGCGCCGAGTGAAACTTATGCTTCGACTCTAACTTACAGCGACCGCTATAAAGGCTTTGGCGCGCATATTTCAGGAATGTGGCAGAGCGGCGAATGGACGAGTGCATTGAGTCTCAATACACCGGTCAGACCTGAAGTCGAACGGCGCACCAACCTGCGCTTCGGTTCGGCGACCGATTTTGATACGACCACGCGGCAACCTGATAAATATGAACTGCCGTGGGATATCGGCATCGGACTGGGAAAGACTTTCAAAGAACATTTATTCAGCAGCGAATTAGCCTGGCATAATTGGAAAGCGGTCGATACGCCGCCGGAACTAAATGGCCGCTTACGGGATGGTTGGCGGATAGGTTTGGGCTGGGAGTGGAAGCCGTATCATCAACCGCTGGATCCTCTTCATCGAACTTTGATTTACCGCGGGGGGACATATTATCAGAAATACTATGCGTTGAGCCGCGGCGGCTGGCAACCGGCGCGCTTCGGCTTGACCGGCGGAATTGGCATTCCTTATTTTCATAGTAAATCACGCTGCGACCTGGCGCTTGAACTGGCTTGGTCCGGCGCTGACCGCAGCGATGCCGTTTTTGAACGGTCTGTAGCCTTAAAAATAGCCTTCAATCATTCAGAAATCTGGTTTGCCAAGGCAAGGGAGAAACATTGAACTATAATATCACCAGTAAAAACAAAACAAATTTAAATCACATTTATAACCTTAATATAGCATTGATTATCATACTGGCTGGTTTCTTCGGCTGTGCGCCTCTACCGCCGGCCCAGCCTGGCGGACAGCCACCAGCCAGTCAACCGACGCCCGAATTGACAATCAGCCCGGCTGAACGGGACAGCATCGTTAAAGTTCGCCTGTCATTTGGCTACGAATGCTGGAAGAATGGCGATTATGTCTCAGCGCTCGAACACTACAACGTTGTGCGGCATTACGATATCGAACATAAAAAGAACATCTATCGCGTTTGGGCGGATTGTTTCGTGCGGCAAGGCGCCCTCGATTCGGCATTATTTGCTTATGAAGAAGGCATAAAATTATTTCCAGACGATGAAAACCTACGTTTAAGTCTAGCGATTATGTATCGCAATCAAGGACGCTTCGCGGATGCCATTGTCCAGCAGAAAGAAGCGCTGCGCATTAAGCCCGATGATGCGCGCTATCTGACAGACCTGGAAGCCTTGTATGAAGCGGCTGAGGATTGGGCGAACGCCATCGCGACTTTGGAGACGCTGGTGAAACTGCAGCCCAACGATAAGGATTTGCGGCAAAGATTAATCGACTTGAAGCGCGCTAGGCAATCGCCGGAAGAGTATCTTTCTGAATTGCGCAAGACGGTCGAACAATTCCCCGAAGATTGGAGCGCCCGTTTCAATTATGCGACGGTATTACTTGAGCGAAAGGACAGCCGGGAAGCCGCTATCCAGTTTGATATCTATACTAAGAATCGACCGGAAGATGTCGAAGGCTGGCGGCGGCTGGCTCAAGCCCTCGATAACCTTGCGGAATGGAATGGCGCGATTGCGGCGTTGAAGAAGGTCGTCGAATTGCAGCCCAAATCTGCGCCGGACATAACTGCGGTAAGCAGTAATTATCTCAATTTAGGGCAGTCCGGCGAGGCTCGCCGCTGGGGCGCCCGTGCCATCGAAGCCGAGGCTGGCTATGGACCGGCTTATATCGTAATGGCTGATGTCTATTTTAAGTGCGCCGACGCCACCGCTAAAGATAATCCCAGATACATCGATAAACTGGTCTTCGCCATCGCTTATGGACTTTACGAAAAGGCAGCTGCTTCCTCAGAACCGCAAGCCCGTTCGGACGGCGAACGCGGAATGCGCATTCTAATTCAGTCGGAACTTGTGCCGTCGAAGGAAGATAAATTTATGAACTCGCGCACTACCCGCCCGACTGGCAAGGCTTACGAATGGATCGACACTAATTGGCCGGAAGTTCAATATATCGATAAGTATTTAAACAAACTGAACTAATTCTGACTGACATTGCATAACCGCAAATCATAATGCTCCCTGCGTAGGCAGAGGGCTGTGTGAGCGCCTGTCTTATGCTGGATTAGGATTTGAATTGAGGCCGATAAAAAAGCAGATTCATTAGAACCGGGAAGTAAGATTTCCCTCGTCTGCTTTCTTTTCAGCGAATTCGGATGTTCAGCAAAATCTTTAAACATCTGCTTTTTTTATATATGCCGACTTACGAATACCAATGCCTGGATTGCGGGCATCGAGTTGACTATTTTCAATCTATGAGTGAAGCGCCGCGGCGAGTGTGTCCGGTGTGCCGGGGGTGGCTGACGCGCTTAGTCTCCAGCGGCGCCGGACTCATTTTTAAAGGCAGCGGTTTTTATATAACAGATTACAAACACCATCACAACAATCCAACATCGTCGACCGCCAATTCGACGCCGGCGTCGAGCGATAAACCAGCGGCTCCGACCGGCGCTGAAAAATCCGCCGCCAAAGATAATTCTACCGCCTGAAAGGAGATGCGGCTTTGAAAAAACTTATCTTCGAATCGATGGAAGAACTGAAGAAGATGATTGACATCTTCGAAAAGAACAACATCGAATATTCCTGGTATTTCCTCAACAAGAAATATGAACTTCACCTTGGCGACACCAAGACCGACCATGTCAAGTGGCTGCTTAAGGACATCGGCTCGACGGTGAAGTTCAAATGGGGCGATTACTACTGGTAACATAGGTTGTCAAAATGAAAATTCCCCGCGATTTACCGCAACCCTATTTTGTCCGCCCGAATGACTATGTCACCGTAATGGGCGCGGACTACATTATCAAGCGCAACGAGTTCGCCCAGATGGTCAAGGTCATCGGGCGGGTGTCGCGCAAACTGCCTTCCGAGAAGGACGTTTTATGGGCGCTGCGCGCGCGCCGCCCGGTGGCATACTGGGGCAACAAATATTTTATGTGGGAATATATCGACCAAGAGGTCATTGAGCCGATAATGGAGGCGATTTGGGAAGCCGACCGCCGGCGCGGCGTCCTCAAACCCGCCAGAGAAGACCTGGAAGACAGGGTGTATGATTTTTAGGCTTTGGGCTTTAGTCTTTACAGGTTGTTCGCTAATTATATATTGCCGACCGTCAACCCGCCGTGTCGCCGGCAGAACATTTTAAATTAGATTCTTCCGCTGCCGACTACGGTGAGTCGGCAGCGGAAATATGATAAGCCCGTCGTCGATTCACCGTAATCAACGGAACTTTAGAATTATCAGATATGTCTTTAAACTGGCTTGACACCTCTACTTTGGACTTCAAAGTCCTAAAGTTGTTGGAATATGTTCACATCCTCTGGTTCCCGCGCGAATGGCAAAATAACGAACTCGGTATTGCGTTGAAATATAATCCAGAAGTGGCTGAATTTATGAAACTTAAATCTGAAGGCGCGACTGGCTGGATGGATGAACTCGTCTCTCAAGCGTCGGACAGCCATCCTGCTGAAATCCGCCGCTGTGAGATTGCTGTGATGCAACAAATCTGCGACTGGCTCGTTTATGTTCTCTGTCCGGAGGTCTATGACCGGCAGCCATTTTTAAAATGGGACAATCGCGAACTACTTGAAATATCCGATTTTACAGGCAAAATCGTGGTGGACATCGGTTCAGGCACCGGTAGGTTGATTGAACCTGTCGTAGAGGCAGCCAAACTTATCTTCGCTGTCGAACCGGTCGAACGTTTAAGGCGTTTTATTGCTTCAAAGTTCACTACTAACAGTTCCAAAGTCTTTCCTATTAATGGACTCATCACCAATATTCCTCTCCCCGCTAAATTCTGCGACATCGTCCTTGCTGGTCATGTCTTCGGCGACAATCCGGAAGACGAACTCCTTGAAATCCAGCGGATTGTCAAACCGGGGGGAATGGTAATTTTATGCCCGGGCAACAATGACAAAGATAATCCCGCCCATTTTCTACTTTTAGAGAATGGATACAGTTGGTCGAAATTTGAGGAACCGACGGACGGGATAAAACGAAAATATTGGAAATATCTGTAATTTACGCAATTAAAGCCACTGTTAATATCAATTACTTATCAAGATTCTCGCCTGCGCTAGTATCTAATTGTATTAATGGTTTCCAGTATGTCGGATAGGAGGACAGGCATTCCTGCCTGTCCCGTGAGATATGGCTGCAAAGTGGACAGGCAGGGACGCCTGTCCTCCTGTCCATACTATAATGCCAATTTCTCTTGCAACGAGGCGCTAGTGTTATATGAAGCGTGTGATGCCGTCATTCTGAACGAAGTGCAGGATCTCGTCCCCTTTTCAGATGAGACGCTTCACCGTGTTTAGCATTACTGCAACAGGGTATTAATGACACGCGCTTGAATGGCGCAATTCCAACTTGCTTGCGCATATTTTAACGGAGAATATAAACCAAGTAGCGATGCTCTTGGAGGGGGGATTTTTAATCCGCCCAAAATTGTGCGGAAATAGCATAAGGAGGCGGACTGAAAGTCCGCCCTCCAAGAGACTTCATCGGTAATTATTAACACTCTCTTTTGTAAAACTCGATTAAAAGAAGATAACAACCTATATAAGTTTCAAGGCATAGTATTTGCGCTAGTTGGATGTATGAACAATTTTCTCCAAAGTTCATCATCCACATCTGAACGACTTAAATGCAGCGTCCTTTTAGTCGAAGACGAGTGGTTGCAGCGCTGGTCGCTGCAACGCGCGCTCTCGGCTCACGGCTTTAAGGTTTTTAGCGCTGCCGACGGCCGCGAGGCGCTGCAGACGCTGGCTTGCCAGCCCGTCGATTGGTTGATTTGCGACTACAATCTGCCGGGAATGGACGGACTGGAGGTTATTGAGCAAGCCAGACGAATACACGCCGGATTGAACATAGCGCTTGTAACCGCCTGCGGAACTCCCGACCTCGAGCGCCGCGCTCAAAAACTCGGCGCCTATTATATCGCCAAACCTCAGCATATCCAAACCATCGTTAATCTTCTCAAAAATTCCATCTAAGAAAGCCATTTCGCACATTAAGCGCTCGCTTTTGAGCCAAATCGCTCATATATTGAAACATCTCTTCGAATGACTGATGCTGATGCTGATAATTACTTTCTAACTTTCTCCCTTTTTATGACGGCTGTATTAATTGGCGCTGTGTTGCTCAGCGCCTTGCACGCCGCGCTGCCCAATCACTGGATAACGATGGTGATGTTGAGCCGTGCGGAAAGGTGGACACATCGCGAATCACTGTTCGTAACTGCTATCGCCGGCTTCACGCATACGATATCGACTATTGTCGTTGGCATTTTCATAGGCTTGGCCGGTTGGAAACTTTCGCAGGTTGCGGAAGTTTATATGCGGGTTGCGGCGCCGGCGATACTGGCTGGAATCGGTTTGTTTTATGTCATCCTCGACTTATCCGGCAAGGGCAGCCACCGCCATTGCTGCCACGACGAAGACGAGCCGGATAATCAGCATCACAAGGGCCATCTGCATCCGGATAAAGCCAAGTCCCGACGCGGCAAAGCCGCCGTCATCGGCTCGCTGATGTTAGCGATGTTCTTATCGCCCTGCTTGGAAATAGAGGCGTTCTATTTCACCGCTGCCAAATTCGGCTGGGCTGGAATTATATCAGTGTCGGTTATTTATGTCGTTCTATCAATAGTCGGGATGGTGGTTTTAGTGCATCTCGGTTTAAAGGGCGTCGAAAAATTGCGCTGGAGTTTGTTGCAGCATCACGAGCGATTAGTTTCGGGGATAATGCTGATTTTAGTCAGTCTGTTAGTTTATTTCGTCGAATTCTAAAACGGGATCTGTTTGGAAATAATTCTCACTTTCATCGATTTTTTCGTCCATCTGGACAAGTATATCGGACTTATACTTGAACGATATGGTCTATGGACTTATTTAATATTATTTTTAGTTATATTTTGCGAGACAGGGTTAGTTGTAACGCCGTTTTTACCGGGCGATTCGCTGATATTTGTCGTCGGAGCATTCGCTGCGGCTGATTGGCTGGATATTAAATGGATATATCTGGACTTGGCGGCTGCGGCGGTTTTGGGCAATATGCTGAATTATGCTATCGGCAATTATCTCGGACCGGCGGTGTTGGAAAAGGACACCCGCATCTTCAAGCGCGCTTATCTCGATAAAACCCGCGCTTATTTTGCCAAATATGGTGCGGCAACAGTGGTCGTCGCCCGCTTTTTACCCATCGTGCGCACCTTCGCGCCGTTCTTAGCCGGCGTCGGGCGGATGGCTTATGGCAAGTTCACCTTCTACAATTTCGTCGGCTGTGTGGCTTGGGTGTCGTCTTTTTTATTTGGCGGATACTTTTTCGGCAATATTCCCATCGTAAAGAAAAATCTTACTTTAGTTATATTCGCTATAATCATCCTGTCTTTCGCGCCGACGGCAATCGGCCTGTTAAAACAGAAGAAAAGGGCAGATTCGCATTAATCTGTTGCTTATACTATACACGACGACTTATAGCGTCGTGTTTATACATAGCGACATTATTCTTTGCGTTTCTTATATATGTCATCCTGAACGAAGTGAAGGATCTCGTCCCCGTTTATCCAGACGAGCTGCTTCACTGCGTTCAGCATGACGCCCGCGAAATATGCGAACTGAATTATGACGCTGTGTATAGATATTTTAACGCATAAAATTGTTGACGGCTATGCATCATACTTTTCCCTGCGCAGCAGGAGGAAGTATCTCGTCTGGAAGCGGGGAACTTTGGTTCTTCACTCAGTTCACAATGACGATGTCCAACATTTTTTCTCACTTTCCAACTTTCTGACTTTCTTACTTTCTAATGCGTAAATCCTGGCATCGCTATTTTTTTGACTTGGCGAAAAGCGCTGCGGAGATGGCGACCTGCGACCGGCTTCACGCCGGGACAGTTTTAGTCAAGAACAAACGCATCGTCGCAATGGGCTTCAACGGTTCGTTGCCGGGAGCGCTGCATTGCGACGATGTCGGGCATCTTCTCGTCGAAGGTCATTGCGTCCGCACGGTCCATTCGGAGATAAACGCTATCTGCAACGCAGCGCGGATGGGCGTCAGCACGGAAGGGTCTGAAGCCTATATCACTGCGTCGCCGTGCTGGAACTGTATCAAAGCCCTGCGCAATGCCGGCGTCGCCGCTATCTACTTTGACGAGCGGTATAAGAATGCCGAATCGACCTGGCCGAACTTCGTCGCAGCCAGCGAGCGCAAGGATGAATCTGGCTCTATGTTTTACCAGGTTTTAATCTCTGAAGAGAAATGCGCAGAGCGGTGATAATTTAAATGGCTGAGATTATTGGTTTTATAAATTCTCTGGACGCCCGGGCGTTATATTTTATCAACAATTTCGGACGCAATCCGGTCTTCGACTGGCTTATGCCTTGGTTCGACAGCAACCGCAATTGGATGGCGCCGCTGATTCTGCTATGGATAGGCGTAATGATATGGGGCGGACGCAGAGGACGCTGGGCAAGCGCAGCGGCTGTTATTCTTGTAGTCTTATCCGACCAGATTTCATCATCGCTCATCAAACCGCTGGTCGAACGAATTAGGCCTTGTAATGTCTTATCCGGGCTGCACTTTTGGCAGCGCGGCGAATGGCTGATAATTCCCGACCCAATCTTGACGATTTACAAGAAATCGTTTTCGTTCCCGTCTTCGCACGCCACTAACAGCGCGGCGCAAGCCTTGTGGTGGAGTTGGATTTATCCGCGCAGCGCCGCCGCCTGGATTGTTCTGGTCGTTGTTATCGGTTATTCCCGCCTTTACATTGGCGTGCATTATCCTGCCGATGTGTTAGGTGGCTGGCTGGCCGGGGGAATATGTTTCGGGATGATTTACGGCGTTGTTAAGAAATGGGGACCGCAAGATTTGAAATATTAATGAGTTTGCAAGTTTGCAAGTTGGCGAGTTGAAGAGTAGAAATAAGAGAAATAGTAATGATTAATAATTAATATATTGTAGAGGTAATTGCAAAAGTGTTGGATTTATTAACTGTCGGCAAGGCGGACGCTCTCGTCCGCCGCATCTATGCTTGGCTTGGTTTTCGGCGGACGAGAGCGTCCGCCTT
>Ga0194125_10014427_pt1 | contig 10115 bp, 8 predicted proteins | sample TA2KigC250mmetaG_FD_148626 | JGI IMG/M metagenome (GOLD analysis project Ga0194125, IMG submission 148626) | Freshwater microbial communities from Lake Tanganyika, Tanzania - TA2015034 Kigoma Deep Cast 250m | ecosystem: Environmental > Aquatic > Freshwater > Lake | place: Tanzania: Lake... | reverse complement strand
GCCAACGGCAACTGGCCGGATAGCTGGTTCCAGACCCTGGTCAATACCTACGGCTTCACACCTGAGGTCATCGTCTGGAAGAACCCCAGTTGGGCGGCCGGCACCACCTGCGGCCCGATTAACCAATTGTCCGAGTTTGCCCAGTTCGCCCGTGCCCTGGCCGCTCGCTACGATGGTGATGGCGACTACAACAACGATGGCATGGTGGATGGTCCGGCCCTGCCGGAGGTGCGCTACTTCGAGCTGTATAATGAGCCGGACTTCGATCTGAACAATCCCAACGGGGAAGCGGACTACGGTGGCTGCTGGGGGCAGGCGCCGGCGGCCTATGGCGAGATGCTGCGGACGGCCTACCTGGCCATGAAGGCTGGCAATCCGCGAGTGCAGGTGCTCTTTGGTTCGCTTGCCTATGACCGTTTCACCGCTCCGTCCAAGCCGGGTTGGTATGGGGGGCCGACCGGTCCCTTCGACTACAAATTCACGGGCAATGTGCTGACCTATCTCTACAGCACGTACCCTGGCGATCCCAATCTGCCGTTCTTCGACCTCATGAACTTTCACAACTACAACGGTTTTCGCAATTACTGGGATGGGCCGACGATGCCCTATGACCAGGAACTATTGGGCAAGATGAAGCACATAAAAGACAATCAACTCTACCAGGCGGGTGTGTATGACCTGCGGAACAAGTCGTTTATGAACTCTGAGGCGAGTGTGCCCAGTGCGCCGTCGGATCAGTGGGCCGATCGGAGTGAGGCCTATCAAAGCGACTACGTGGCTCAGACGTACGTCCAGGGGATGGTGGCGGGTCTGGTAGCCAACCTGTGGTTCACGTTGGCGGATTACACCCAGGATGGGCGGTGCCCGGCTGATCTCACGGGGAACGACTTCAGGCTTTACGACTGGTTGGCGTATGGGGTGTTGTGCTCAGCCAGCATGGATCTGGCCAGCAATGCCTGCAGTCCGGACCCGTTGCCGAGCTACTCGTGTCCGGTGGATCTGGGGCCGAAGCCGGCGTATCAGGCGCTTCAGGTGCTGATTGTGGAGATAGGCGGGGCGAGTTATGATGTGCAGTTAGGCCCTTCGGAAACTGGCTCGTCAAACATCATGGCATTCCGGTTCAACAAGGCGAATGGGCGGAAGAAGGTGGTAGCCTGGACGGACACGGGGGAGTATCTTGGCAAGAAGGCGGTTTCGCCCTTGACGTGGGACATGGTGTTCAATGCCTCGCACTTTGGTGGGGAGTGGACGGGGCGGCTGCGGGTGGTGGACAAGCTGGGTAACGAGACAATTATGAACGATGGTGGTGCTGGCTCTATTACCATCCAGATCACTCAAAGTTCCATCTACCTAGAGGTCGCACCGTAACTTCGCCTGAATCTGCAGCGTTATATTTTGAGAGTGATCGTTCATGAGAAGACCGCCAGATAACTCGATCTATTTAACCTTCGTGATTGCCTCGTTGCTTCTGGTCACTATGTTCCCCCCAATACCAAGGGGAATGTCTTCTTTCCATGCTTCATCTGGTGATATAGACATTGCAGATGAATCAGCAGAGGCCATCATCAGAGGGAGCTTAATCGGCGTGACCTTTGCCGATTTCGCCCCTGCACAAATCAACACCCCTACCCAGACGGCCATCACACCCACGAATACTCCTGGGCCCAGGGGCACGGCTACGCCGCTACCAACGCCTAGTGATACGCCAACTTTCATGCTTCGGCCCACCGAAACACCGCCAGTTGTACCTATGCCTAGTAGCACCAGTACAGCGACATTTACGCCTGGGCCAAGAAGCAGTGCTACTTCAGGATGGCCAGAATCACTGGTTAGACCTACTGCGACGTCAACTGCCACGGTAAGCTGGGCTACTTGGACGGCCACTGTGGCGGGGACGGCGACGACCACAGCCAGCCCTACAGCAGTGGTCTTGCCGACATTACCGGGGACGCCCTCTTCGCTTTGGGATCGTCTCGCCGATGACAAGCCATCCATGTGGGGGAATAAGGGGTTCTATGTCCTGCTAGGTCTCATCTATGTAACGTTGCTTGGTCTAGTTCTGGCGCAAGTTATCAGTATCTCCAGAGGCCGGTCGTGAGCGGCATTGAAGTTGTCCAGAATTCACGCCGATTTCACATCAATTTTGACAACGTGCTTGGGCTGTGTTATACTGCGAGTGCCTTGAGTACCGCTCAAGCCGGGTGAATCAGATTGGCAAGGGCTAGAATTTGCTCTCGTCCCATTGCCACAAGAAGGAGCTTTGCCATGGTAAAAAAGATTGCCCTGCTTTTCACCACAATCGGGTTGATCTTTTCTGTGACATATGGGGCATCTGGTTATCTCAGCGATGCCAGCGAGTTGCCCCAGATGTCTACTATTGCTTTGAGAACAGATACTCGATTAATAAATTATTCTGCTGGCTCTTACAGTCTTAGCAGGCCCTATCGCAACATGGCAGTAGGCCCGTGCGCTGTGGATGTCAATAATGATGGTAAGGTGGACGTCCAAGACATTATGGAAGTGGCCAGCCACTGGCGGAGTACCAACCAGGCGGATATCGCTAAGTACGACCTCGACGGCGATGGCGATATAGACGTCGTGGACATCATGCTCGTCGCCAGCCACTGGGGACAGAGCTGTGTCGTGCATTCGGTTGGCATGTCTTTGAACACCAGCGATCCGGTGGCTTTGTCCCGAGTGCGGGCTGCTGGTGTGCGCTGGGTGCGTACCAGCATTGCCTGGTCCAGCGTCGAGCCCACGAACCTGGACCTCACCAATCCTGCCAACGGCAACTGGCCGGATAGCTGGTTCCAGACCCTGGTCAATACCTACGGCTTCACACCTGAGGTCATCGTCTGGAAGAACCCCAGTTGGGCGGCCGGCACCACCTGCGGCCCGATTAACCAATTGTCCGAGTTTGCCCAGTTCGCCCGTGCCCTGGCCGCTCGCTACGATGGTGATGGCGACTACAACAACGATGGCATGGTGGATGGTCCGGCCCTGCCGGAGGTGCGCTACTTCGAGCTGTATAATGAGCCGGACTTCGATCTGAACAATCCCAACGGGGAAGCGGACTACGGTGGCTGCTGGGGGCAGGCGCCGGCGGCCTATGGCGAGATGCTGCGGACGGCCTACCTGGCCATGAAGGCTGGCAATCCGCGAGTGCAGGTGCTCTTTGGTTCGCTTGCCTATGACCGTTTCACCGCTCCGTCCAAGCCGGGTTGGTATGGGGGGCCGACCGGTCCCTTCGACTACAAATTCACGGGCAATGTGCTGACCTATCTCTACAGCACGTACCCTGGCGATCCCAATCTGCCGTTCTTCGACCTCATGAACTTTCACAACTACAACGGTTTTCGCAATTACTGGGATGGGCCGACGATGCCCTATGACCAGGAACTATTGGGCAAGATGAAGCACATAAAAGACAATCAACTCTACCAGGCGGGTGTGTATGACCTGCGGAACAAGTCGTTTATGAACTCTGAGGCGAGTGTGCCCAGTGCGCCGTCGGATCAGTGGGCCGATCGGAGTGAGGCCTATCAAAGCGACTACGTGGCTCAGACGTACGTCCAGGGGATGGTGGCGGGTCTGGTAGCCAACCTGTGGTTCACGTTGGCGGATTACACCCAGGATGGGCGGTGCCCGGCTGATCTCACGGGGAACGACTTCAGGCTTTACGACTGGTTGGCGTATGGGGTGTTGTGCTCAGCCAGCATGGATCTGGCCAGCAATGCCTGCAGTCCGGACCCGTTGCCGAGCTACTCGTGTCCGGTGGATCTGGGGCCGAAGCCGGCGTATCAGGCGCTTCAGGTGCTGATTGTGGAGATAGGCGGGGCGAGTTATGATGTGCAGTTAGGCCCTTCGGAAACTGGCTCGTCAAACATCATGGCATTCCGGTTCAACAAGGCGAATGGGCGGAAGAAGGTGGTAGCCTGGACGGACACGGGGGAGTATCTTGGCAAGAAGGCGGTTTCGCCCTTGACGTGGGACATGGTGTTCAATGCCTCGCACTTTGGTGGGGAGTGGACGGGGCGGCTGCGGGTGGTGGACAAGCTGGGTAACGAGACAATTATGAACGATGGTGGTGCTGGCTCTATTACCATCCAGATCACCCAGGGGCCCAGATATATAGAGGTTTATCCGTAGTCTCTACTGCACAAGGACACCAAGCCGGTGCCAGGCTGGATACCTGGCACCGGTCGTTTGTAGTTGCACATCCAGAGTCTTTGGGCCAGAATAATCCTAAGATGCAAGATCAATCCTTACCCTGGCCGCTGGCACAGAAAATATTGCGGAATACCCTCTCCAGTGTCAGTCGTTTCGGCCTACTCGCGCTCCTTGCCTTTCTGGTTACACCCTACGTTCTCCATCGGTTGGGGCCGGTTCAATTTGGGGTCTGGGCTCTTACTGGTGTGTTCACCAGCCTTATCAGTCTGGCCGATTTTGGTATCGCGCGTGCCCTGGTCAAATTCGTCGCCGAGCTGAACGCACGACAGCAGCCAGCCCGCATCAATGAATCGGTCAATACAGCCCTTATGCTCCTCATCGCCCTGGGCCTGCTGGTCTGTCTGCTATGCCTCGGCCTGCAATGGTGGCTAATCGAGAAGCTATTTCGCCTGCCAGAGGCTTTATGGCCAGAGGCCCATTTTATCTTCACGGTGATCATCGTAGTTACCACCCTGGAACTGATCATGGGCGTCTTCCGGGCCCTGCTGGATGGCCTGCAACGCATGGACATAAATAATGGCCTGGCCATGCTGGAACAGAGTCTCGGGGCGTTGGGCACTGTGATTATGCTGTGGGCCGGCTATGGTCTGCGCGGGCTGGCTGTAAAAAGTCTCTTCATCGCCGTGCTCAGTTGGGCTCTTTATCTTCTAGTGGTGCGCCGCTTGCAGCCTGATTTGGCTATCCATCCACGTTACTTTCGCCGGGAGCGAGCTCGCGCCCTATTTGGCTTTGGGATGAACTTTCAAGTTGTGAATTTGGTCGTCTTGGTGATAGAACCGCTAAACAAAACACTACTTAGCAGATTTCTTTCCCTGGAGTTTGTGACCTATTATGAGATTGCCAATCGTCTGCTCTCCCCGCTCATCTCCTTGTTTCAGGCCCTGGCTCAGGCTCTCTACCCGGCCGCGTCCGAATTAGGAGCAACTCATCGCCGTGAGGTGATGGGCGCCCTCCACCGGTATTCAGTTCGCTACATGGCCTTTGCCGCCTGGCCGATTTACAGCCTGGTGATCTTGTTGGCCGGGCCTCTACTTACATTGTGGATCGGGCCAGGATACACGGTCTCAGCAACAGCTCTACAACTGTTGGCCGCCGCCTGGCTGGTCTCCGCCCTGGCGACACCTGCCTACGTTATTGCCCAGGGTATTGGCAAGCCTCGTCTCTCCACGTTCGCCTCGATAACGACAGGAGTCGGCAGTGCAATCGGAAGTCTGGCTCTCGTGACAGTCATTGGCTTCTATGGTCTCATCGCTGCCAATGCATTGGCCGTAGCCGGCGGTGCGATACTTATGCTTTATCTCTTTCGTCGTGCTGTAGTAGTCCGTGGCTCCGAAGTTCTCCATGCAATCTTCACACGCGCCCTGTTATGGAGCAGTATCCTTACACTCGGCACTGTTCTGCTCCTGCATTTTTATCAGCCGCTCAGCCTCTGGGTACTTGTCCTCATCGGCTTCGGTTACCTGATTCTATATGGTGTAGGTACCTGGCATCTGGGCTTCTTTGATACAGCTGAGCGGTATCTAATAGTCCAGTTACTCCAACGGCTTCGCCCTTACGGGCTCAAACCCAAAGGATTGCCGTTGCACAGAGAAGAAACGTGAACGAACCATTGGCAGCCAACACACCTCACCTTTGTACCGTCGTCATCGCCTATAACCAACGTGAGCAGACTTTGGCCTGTTTGCATGCCTTGTCTGGTGTCCCATACCCTGGCTGGACAGTGTTGCTCGTTGACAACGGCTCAACCGATGGCACGGCGGAGGCCATTGCCCACAGCTTTCCTCAGGTGCATGTACTGCGGCTGGACAAGAATTACGGTTATGCTGAAGGAACAAACGTAGGCATGAGCGCGGCGCTGGCAGAGGGCGCCGATTACGTCTTCTTGCTTAACAATGATATCTGGATTACACCTGATGCACCAGGGGCTTTGGTTGCCACGGCTGAAGCCGATCCCACCATCGCAGTGGTTGGGCCCAAGGTTTACTATGCAGATGAACCTCGGAGAATTCAAAGTGCTGGTGGAATAATGAATTGGCGCAGAATGCATGGTCGGCTGATCGGCGAGGGAGAGGTTGATCAAGGTCAATATGACCGACCTCGCGATGTGGATTTTGTGGTCGGATGTGCAATGTTGATTCGAGCGCAGGCTTGGTATGCTGTTGGGGAATTTGACCCTGCCTTCTTTTTGTACTATGAGGACGTCGATTGGTGTCTGCGAGCGTGTAGAGCGGGCTTTCGAGTGCTTTACTTCCCCGGGGCGACGGTCTGGCATACTAATCAAGGTACCGCAAGAAGCGAACCAGGGCTGGTGGCTTATTATACTACACGCAATCGTCTTGTCCTGGCCCAGCGCTATGCTAACGGGATTACACGAGGGCTAATTTATCTTGGCGAGCTCTGGCGGGCTGGCCGGAGCCTACGCCACATTGTGACAACCCATCGGCGAGCACAGGCAATCGCGACATTGCAGGCAGTGTACAATTTCTTTACGGGTCAATTGGGACAAGGGCTATACCCTGCACGCGGCCCTATCTCAGGAACTACACATGAGGTCCTTCCGTGAAGAGAAAACGGGTTCGGATGTGAGCAAGCCATCATACAAGTGGTTAGCTACATATGAACATCGTCTTGGTTTCTAGCGAATATCCACCTGGAGTTGGGTCGGGAGGCATCGGCACCTATACCTACCACCTGGCTCACGGGCTCCATCGAGTGAACCAACAGGTCCGGGTGGTCTCGTTATCGCCGAGAGGTCAGTTCAAACGGTACGATGACAACGGTGTTGAGATCATTCGAATTCCGAACGCGTACCCATTAAGGCTTTTGCGCCACATGAACCTAACTGGTGTAGCACGTATCTTGGGGTGGAGTCTATCAGTGACCAGGACTCTCCACTGGCTCTCAAAGGAGTTTATCCCTGATCTTGTTGAAGCTCCGCTTTTCGACGCCCAATCGGTGGTTTTGGGATTTCGCTCTGTCACCCCTCTAGTGGTTTGGGCCCAAACACCACGTACCGTATTGGCTCGTATTGATGACTCTTCTAGACGATGGTGGGCCTTAAACGTCAAAGCGGCTTGCTGGCTGGAGAGGCTAGCTACTCTACAAGCTACTCTGGTTATTGCTGGTAGTCAAACTATCGCCCGAACGATCCAGACTGACTATGGGGTGTCTGCTGAGAAAATCCGAGTTGTTCATCATGGGCTCTCACTTCCTGCCACCAAGATGCCCTCTATGCCACGACAAGGCGATTCGATTATCTACCTTTTCGTTGGTCGCCTTACACCCCGTAAAGGAGTTCATTTTCTGCTGCAGGCTATTCCGTGGGTCGTGAAGGTGCTCCCGGCCGCTCGTTTTGTCATCGTTGGTGAAGATCTAGGAGACCCGCTGAATCACAAAAGTTATAGGGCTTACTTTGAAGAGTCCGCGGACCCAGCCGTACAAGAAGTTACCACCTTCTTGGGATTTGTGGGACGGGAAAGGCTGGAGCAATTATATGCCGAGTGCGATGTTTTTGTTGCACCGTCATTGTATGAATCTTTTGGATTGGTTCATCTAGAGGCCATGACCTACGGCAAGCCGGTGGTGGCCTTTTGTACAGGAGCCACGCCAGAAGTTGTAGATGACGGGATCACTGGACTTCTGGTCGAGCCAGGTGACATAGAAGGATTGGCTAATGCGTTGATCCGCCTTGGGCAGGAACGCACCACCCGCGAGGTGATGGGAGATGCTGGACGGCATAGGGCTCAGACAAAGTTCTCAGTTGAAGCAATGGTCGAAAACACACGGGCTGTCTATAGCGAAGCCTGTGCACTGAAGAGAAGTCATCAGGGATAGAGACAATAGCATGTGGAGAACCGTGCGATCCCTAAAACAATTGCGCGATTTCTATGAAGGTTATTGGCAAAACGATTTTCTAGCAAATGCCACGCGGGAAGAGACAAGCTACTATGCACGGGTCTTGGATCTGCTGGAGGCGAAACCAGGATCAAGGTTACTCGATATAGGCTCTGGAGGTGGCCATCTGCTCGCCCACGCTTACGGGAGAAAAATCATTGCCTATGGGGTTGACATTTCTATTGAAGCGCTACAACGTAGTCACAGAATTTACCAGATGACGAACATCATTCAGGCCGCAGCCGAAGAACTTCCTTTCCCAAATGAAACCTTTGATTATATCACATGCTTGGGTAGCCTAGAGCACTTCTACGATCCTCAATCTGCCTTGCTTGAGATGAGAAGCGTTCTAAAGAAGCCTCAGGGGCAAGCCTGTATTGTGGTTCCAAATCTATGGAGTTTTCTTGCCGTCATGCGAGGCTGGTACCATGGTGTTGGGATTACTCATAGACAGGAGTCTGAACGATTTTATAGTTTGGTTGAAGCTCAAAGCCTGCTTACTCAGAATGGCTTCATCATCGAGCAGGTTTTCGGCTATCATAAACCACAAAGTTGTTACAACGAAGAAAAATCTCAAAAAGCTGGCGTGCTCAATCGCCTATATCACTTAACTTATCGCTACTGGCGTCGTTTACTCCCTCCAACAGCAGCTTATGCTTTTGTGTTTATCTGCCGGCCTCAATGCGGTTAACTCATCTGATCTCGGGTAGAAAGAGGTCCTTCACGCTATGCGACGCACATCTAGACGGGCTGTTGGTGGCACCGAGGAATCCATCAGAACCGGCGGATGCCATCGTTTACTTATTGCTAACACTTGCACCTGATAGCAGATAGGCATCGAGGGCCGACAATGCTCTGAGGCTGTTTGTTGCGGGCTAAAGGAGTTTGCTAAGCAGCTGCGATTCTCGGTACGGCTTTCGGGTATGACCTCGAGAAATTGGTGAATCGATGGCCAAGGCAATGTCATCTCAGTTAGAAATAATGGACCATCAAGGGCTACGCGTGGTTAAGCTTGCGGGGCCATATCAGCAGCGTGGTCGATTGGTAAAGAAAGCGATTCACTTTGAAACAACCTACAGCCGCGCACTGGTGGAGCGGCTGGCTGATGTCGTGGGGCCAGAGTGGTTGAAGGATGAGATTGATCGTTCTGAAGATTGTGACTACGTGGCCAAGTCGCTGGAGACCTTTCTGCTTCCGCACACATCACTCAAAGGGATGCATGTCCTTGATTTCGGATGTGGATGTGGGGCTACCACGGTGATTCTGGGCCGCATGGGTGCGCAAGTGGTAGGTGTAGATCCCAGTCTGGCCCACGTTGAGATCACCAATATGCGGCTGAAGGAACGAGGCCTCATGGACACAGCCGCTGCCATCTATGTGAGAGATACTTCTCGCTTGCCTATCACCAATGGACACTTTGATGTAGTCGTCTGCTACCAGGTTTTGGAACACATTCCTGGCTCTGCCCGGTCTCTGCATCTCCGTGAAATGTGGCGCGTGTTGAGAAAGGGAGGATGTCTCTTTGTATCTGCACCTAACCGGATTTGGCCCATCGAATTTCATACCACAAATCTTTGGTGGGTCTCCTACCTTCCGTGGTGTTTAGCCTACTTTTATGCTTGTCTACGCGGTCGGCTACCATTTCGACTCTCCAATGCCAGTATTTGGAGCAGTGGATTCAGGGGGGTCACATATTGGGAAGTGCTCAACTCCTTGCCTGTCTCCACATGTCTCATTGAGAACGCAGAATCGTCCGATAGCCTCGAGCGTTATTTTGGTTTATCATTATCGCGCCCACAGAGTAAGCGCCGCCGGATAGCCAAACAGGTGGTTGCGTACACTCTGAAGATGCTGGATCAATCCATACTCCGGCGAATTGATTTACCTGCTTTAGCGCTACTCCCTTACGTTATCTTATGCATACGTAAGGTGTAGACGATTCGACATCCGTGACTTGCGGTGGACATTGAGATCTTGATCGTGAAACAAAC
>Ga0194125_10014419_pt1 | contig 10118 bp, 5 predicted proteins | sample TA2KigC250mmetaG_FD_148626 | JGI IMG/M metagenome (GOLD analysis project Ga0194125, IMG submission 148626) | Freshwater microbial communities from Lake Tanganyika, Tanzania - TA2015034 Kigoma Deep Cast 250m | ecosystem: Environmental > Aquatic > Freshwater > Lake | place: Tanzania: Lake... | reverse complement strand
CGCGGTTGGGTTGCCCTGCGGATCGAGCACGCCCAGGCCTTTGAGGATCGCCGCTCGGTCTGCCATCCACGCCTCGTCCTTCTCCGGCAGCCGCACCCCCAGGAAGCCCCACGCCGTCATGACGCGGTGGTTGCCCTTCTGCATGTGGCAGACCTGGCACGTCGGTGCGCGCCCGGTGGTCGGCTCGAGCGCATTGATGATCCCGTGCTTCGAGGTCGAGTACATCTCGTACTGCGGGTGATCGAAGCCCATGTGGCACGTACTGCAGGCCAGGGGGTTGCGCGCTTCGTTCGCATCGAACTTGTGCCGCGTGTGGCACGAGTCGCACTTGCCCCCGTCCTTGCCCATGCGATGGCAGCCGCCGCAGCCCTTCAGCCCGCCCACGATCGGGCCCGGCTGGTGGGCCGTGCGCGGCATCGCCTCCATCGCCACCCACGCCAGCGCGTGCTTGCCCTCACCGAACTGCTCCGCCTGCTCCTTGTGGCACATCGCGCAGTCCTTCGCCGCGGGCATCTTCAGCTTCGCGATGTCGTCCGGGCCGGTGTGCTCGCCGTGGCAGACCGAGCAGTCCAGCGTCGCCGACATCTTCGACGCCTCCCAGTCCTTCACGACCCCCGGCGTCACCATGCGGTGACAGACGATGCAGTCACTCTCCTTCTTCTCCTGCGTGGAGGCCAACTGCCCCAGCACGGCCAGAAAGACCGAGGCGAGCATCGTCGCAACCACAAGCCGCCCATGGGTACTCCTCATGCTGGCATCACCCTTCCCGATGGTCGGTAGGACAGGCCGCGGGGCCTGCCCATGCATCTACTGGGCCTTTCGCAGGTACGCAAACAGTGGGGCGGGCATTCTTGCCCGCCACGCCCCGCTGGCGGGCAAGAATGCCCGCCCCACTGTTTCCGTGTTTCTGCAAGGCTCTATAACTCCGTAAACGGTACCACTTTTCCTCATTGTGCGCAAGACGCCTTTTCACTCGAACCCTCGCGCCGACGGCCATCCTTGGGCGGCGCTTCTCACGGCACCTTGGCTGCCGCCCGGGGCGAGGCCCTGCTGCGTTGTCTCTCTCCCGCGGATTACTGGGCCTTTCGTAGGTACGGAAACAGTGGGGCGGGCATTCTTGCCCGCCACGCCCCGCTGGCGGGCAAGAATGCCCGCCCCACTGTTTCCGTGTTTCTGCAAGGCTCTATAGGTTACGCCGCGCCCCGGGATGGGTATGAATCCCGGAGGGGGATGTCAGATGGCGCGGAGGGTGCTTGGCGCGCTGTTGCCGTTCATCCTCGCGAGCGCCCTGGTTTGCTGTGCGTGGAGGCATCTGGCCCGCGGGGCGGGCTATCGGCGCAATGTCGCGACCGTGCGGCGCGCGGACGGCGCGTTGGCGGACGGACGTCCCGTGGTGGCTCTGCAGCTCCTCGCCGCGGCAGGCGAGCCGGGCCAAGAGCGCCTGGGGCGGCTGGTCGTTGCCTCACGCACGCCGGCGCGCTGGCCGGCCCTCGTAGACGCTGCGCAGGCCGCGGGCCGGGACGCCCGCGAGGCGTTGGCCTCGGTCCTCGGGCGGTCCCCTGAGGAAAGCCTCTGCGCCGCAGAGGTGCTCGCCGCGTTGGGCGATCCGCGTGGCGTCGAAGCGCTTGGGAGCGCCCTTGTGCAGCCGTCGGCGGAGGCTCACGACCCAGCCGACCTGGCCTCGCTTGGTGCTCCCAGCGCTCGGGCTCTGGTCAACGTTGCTCGGTCCCGAGCGCCCCTGGCGGGGAAGCGCGCGGTGGCCTTGCTCGGGAGTCTTGAGACGCCCGGGGCGCACCAAGCCCTCTTGAGGCTGGTCTCCGACCGCCGATTCCGCCATCGAGCCGAGGCGCTCCGGGCCGTCTGTCGGTGTCGCAACATACCCCAGCAGCCGCAGTTCGCCGAGTTGCTCACTGATCCCGATCCCGCCTTCCGCGCTGAGGCTGCGTATCAGTACGGCGCCGTGACCGGGGCCTCGGCCTTGCCCGCGCTGCGCAAGGCGCTGCGTGACCCCGATCCGGCGGTGCGCGTCGCCGTGGTCGAGGCCGCGGCCCTCATCGACGGTCCCGAAGCCGACGCCCTTCTCATCCGCGCCCTCCGCGATCCTGAGCCGCGGATCGTGCAGAGGGCCGTCTGCTCCCTCGGCTGCCGCCGCTGTCTCGCCGCCGAGAGCGCGCTCGTGCGTCTGTACCCTAGGGCCATGCCGGACCTCCAACGCGACATCGTCACCGCCCTGAACTGGATCGGCTCACCCCTCGCGCCGGAGTACACACGGCTCTGGGAAGAGCAGACCGGCCGCAAGCTGGTGCTCTCGTCGAACTGGGGTCGGTAGACGGCTGGCGCCTCCCGGGGACCCTCACGCCTCCGCCACAATTGCCCATTCCGTTGCGTGTCGGCGACCCCGCCGTCATCTGTCCATGTTACGAAGGGGGCAGTCGCTGCCCGTCCGGAAGCCTGACTCAACGTCGGGGACGGGCAAGCCCAGCAGTCCCGTCGGCCCGGCCAACGCAAAGGCGCGCAACCGAATGAGTGGCGCAGCCTCACAGGCAGTGTCTGCAAGGTCGCCTTGTCTCCCGCGGCCGGCCTCGCTGTTGATCGGCGGCGTGACGGCGATCGCGTTGGCGGTCCTGCTCACAGCTTGGGTCGGCCATCCGCTCGCCCACCCGGTGGAGTTGGGCGTTGCCTTGGTCGCGGGGTTCCTGTGTGGCTCCCGCAGGCTGGAGATCTCCCGCCACGCCACAATCTCGACCGGTTTCGTCATCGTCTACCTGGCACTGATCCGCCTGGGCACGGCCGAAGCCTGTCTGGTGGCCTTGGTCAGCGGGTTGGCCGTCGCGGTGTTCCCGCCCTCCGGCCGGCGCAACGCCCCTGTCGTCGTCCTCTTCGCTGCGGCGAGCCTCGCGGTGACCGCCTGGGCGGCGGCGCAGGCCTTCGTGCTCGCCGGCGGTCAGACCAGCGCGATCGGCCCGCGGTCGTTGTTGCTGCCGGGAGGCTGTGCCGTCGTCACGTACCACTTCGTGAACTGCTTCCTCGTGTCGGCGGTGGCCAGTCTCGCTTCGTCTGCCCCGTTCGCGCGGCTCCTGCGCGACAACCTGCGCTCCACGGTGATCGGTTTCTACCCCGGAGCCGGCTGGGCGCTCCTGGTCCACCTGGCCTTGGAGTCGTCGGGTGCTTGGGTTCTCCCCGCCGCGCTCCCTCCGCTCCTGGCGCTGCACCGCGCCTTGCGTGCCCGCCCGGTGCCCCAGGCCGAGTGATCCTCGTGCCGTGCCGTGAGCCTTGTCGTTCCGTGCCTGCAGCTCACCAGAGCCGCGCCGTCATGGGGAGGGGCCGCATGGCCGCCCGCCGTGGGAGGGGCCGCATGGCCGAAGGCCATCCGGCCCGCTGTCTGGGGTTCCCTCAGTCGAAGGCCAGATCGCTCACACCGATGGTGCAGAGCACCTGGTCCTTCTCGTCGGAGGCGACGATGCTCTCCAGGGCTGCGGCGGGGGGTGAGGCGGTCAGGTGGAAGACGACCTTGCGCACTCCAGCGGGGATCGGGGCGGACCAGCGCTCCTCGGTCGGCGCCTGCTCAGTGCCGTGCTTCACGCGCATCGTGACGCCGCCCATCAGCGTCCGCGGGCCGAGTTCGAGCGTGATCTGCGACGGCGTGCCCTTGAGCGCAGCCTCGCGGAATCCGTACTCGCAACGTACCGTGCCGACCTCCTGGCCCTCCGCCGAGAGCAGGCGCACGGCGTCTCCGGCCTTCGCGCGCTCGAACCGCTGGACGGCCGGTGTCGCCAGGAAGGGCAGCACTCCGATGCCCGCGGCCAGGTCCGTCGCGCCGGTCTTGTCGGCGTCACCGTCGGCACGCCGCACGTACGCCCCCAACGCCTGCCAGAACTGCAGGGAAGCCGTGGCCTGGGCCGCCAGGGCCTTCGCCCAATCCTGCTCGGCGAAGTGCACCAGTTCCATCGGCGGCGGAGCCTCCAGCGGCACCCACAACTGCCCTCCCACCGGCGCCTCCCGGACGTAGAGGCGCTCGGCATCGACCTCCAGGTCGCGGTTCTCCCAGCGCCACTTGCTCGGCGAGGGGTCGGCGACGCGCGGCGTGCGCAGGATCACCGAGCCACTCTCCGTCTCCTCAGCCCACACCGCCACGACCGCCCGCGTCCCGACCTCAACCTCGAAGCAGCACGCCCACTCCCTGCCCCCGCCCGCGATCCGCTGCACCTCCGCTGCGTCCAACATCAGGCTCCACGCCTCGAGGTCCTCGCGCTTGCCCGATAGTTGGTCGCGCATCACGGTCGAGCGGAAGGTCTGCTCATGTGCGGCAATGCGCTTGTCCATCTCACGCCCGATTGACGCGACCATCGCGTCCTGCGCCCGTTTGACGTTCTCGGGGAGGGGCTCGAACGGAGGGCGGGCGGCCCGCTTGGTGAGTTCGCCGAAGGCCATGCCGGCGGCCCACTCCTCCGGGTCACCGGGCTGCGGCCGCGCCAACTCGCGCGCATACCACTCGTCGAAGGCCGCCTTCGCTGCTTCGATGTCGGACTGGGCCACCGGGTGCAAGGCGGTCCTGTGGCGGAAGCTGGTGGCCATCTCACGGCAGTGGACGCGGGAGCGTTCGAGCTGGGCCTGCGCGTCGGAACTCAGGGGCTCTCCCCGCAAGTGCGCGCGCACCCGGGTCTCCATCCACCCGGCGAGGTCGTCGATCTGGCCCAGCAGCAGCTCGGTCTCCCTCTCGGTGGGGGGATCGGAGAGGAACCGCGGGAGGCCCCACTTTATCGCCTCAACCTCGTAGGCTACCTTCTCTTCGCAGGGCAAGGCCTCGGCGGCGTGCAACTCCAAGGTCCGCGCGATCATGTCCGCGTGGTGCGCGGAGAGGGTCTCGACGCCCTCAGCCCTGAGCGTCTCGCCCACCGTTGCGACGAGGCGGGTCCACCACGCTTCGTTGTAGTCCGTGGGCCGACGCTGTTGGAGTAGGGCCAGCACTTGGTCCGTGGTGAGAGGAGTCTGGGCAGGCGCACGGGGCCAGGAGGTGAGCCCCCCGAGCAAGACCAGCCCCGCGCCCCGCCAACCACGGCGGCCGCGCGCCATGTCATGGTTCCACACTCCCCTTCAACCCACCACGCCTCCAAGAGCCCTCGCGCCCTTGTCCTCTACCTGTGGTGCCTACTGCGTCACCCAGAAGTTCGTCAACGTGTTCCCCACACGGCTGTCCGCGTAGGCCTCCCCAGCCTGCCCCCACGGGCCGAACGCGGTCGCGTATGCGTTGACGAAAAGGTACACCTTCACATTCCCGTCCTCCGAGAACACCACCGGTTTGGGCGTCGCGACCAGGCTCCAGCCCTGTTCAAGCGGGTACCAGATCTGCTCACCGATCCCCAGTTGCTCTTGCGCCTCGGGGGGAGGATTGCCACTGGGGAACCGCCTCTCCCAGTAGTCCCCGGGCCCTGGAGAGGTCATGAGATGGGACTGGGCCTTCCACATCCCCCGCGCGATCCCGTCCTGCATCCCTATGACCCTCAGAGTCATCTCGGAGTCGATATGTCCGTATGCCTCCGCCATGATGGTGACGTCCGGACACGGTGCCTGGGTCTTGCCCACGGGCACCAGAGCATGACCCAAGACGAACGCCTCCCCCGATACGGTCCCGGCGCCCCCTCCCGCACGGGCGTGTGCCCGGCACCACACGTACCTGTTCTCCGACACCCATTCTGCGTGGCCAGCAGGTTCCGCTTGGAATTGGTCAAGCGCCCACGTCTCCGAACCGATGTCCCAACATGGACAGACCTGCTCTGGCGGCGGATCGCCCGGGGGTGGTGGTGGCGGGTCCTGCGCGAACCCCGCGGCGGACAGAAAGAGAATCCCAACAGCAATGCCAACACATAGTACGCCTCTCACGGCCAGCCCTCCTTCCGAGCACATGAGATTCCTACTTTCGCCATCAGTGTACACCCCCGTGAGATTGCCAAGATGGGATTCCCTGAGAGGCGCTCTGGAGCCGGCTGCAGGCACCAGAGTCGGTCAGAGCAAGAGCGACCCCGCCGACCCATACACGACGGAGGTCCATCCGTGCGCGGGTCGAAGAAGCGCCCATGCACGCCGCCGATCCGCGCCGCCTGCGAGGTGATGCTTCGTGCTCGCAATCGCCCTCTTCCATCACTGCGTGCTGATCTACGATGCGCCGAAGCGCCCGGCCGAGGGCTACATGCCCCTCGTCGCGCACCTCGATGCGCGCGGCAGGCCGGACCAATGGCTCTTCGATGCGTTCCTCTTCTGCGCGCACGAGGTCGGCCCATCTACCGGCGTCTCCTACCACGAGGGCGCCACGAACCGCGCCGACTGGGAGGCCCTGCAGGACGGCTTCTTCGCGCCCGAGCGCGGGCCGGCGGCCTTGCAGGCGGCCATCGACCGGGCCGAGGAGACGCTCGGCAAGCTCCGGACGCCGGTGCAGGTGGTGATCACCATTCCCTTCCCCTCGCCGGAGCAGAAGGACTTCGGCGATGCCAACGGTGACGGGAAGAGCGAGGACCTGTCTCAGGACGCCGGCCTGGACGCGGCGGCCGCATGGTACGTGCAGCAGGTCCTCGATCGCTGGCAGCCCGACAAGTTCCCCGACCTGCGGCTGTGGGGCTTCTACTGGACCCATGAGAGCTTGCGGCCCGGCGAGGTCGAGCGCGTGCAGCGGGTCGCGCGGATCGTCCACGACCGGGGCTATCGCTTCATGTGGATTCCGTGGTTCCGCGCGCCGGGCTTCGAGCGCTGGCGCGAGTGCGGCTTCGATGTCGCGTTCCTGCAGCCCAACTATGCGTTCCTCTCGGATCACCTCGGCGCGGTCCGCAACGACCGCCTGCTGGAGACCGCGCGGTTGGCGTCCGACGCGGGTCTGAGTGTCGAGATGGAGGTCGGCTACAACCCCGAGTCCGACCTGCGCGTCCGCGAGATCTTCCGCGACTACATGGCCTTCGGCGCTCGCTCGCGGTGCGGCTACCAGAGCGCACCGCTCGCGTACTTCCAGAGCTTCGATGTCTTCGGCACGCTCTGCCGCGCCACCGATCCCGACGCCCGCCGCGTGTACGACGAACTCGCCGCCTTCATCCACGGCAAGCCCATCCCCGTCCCAGGCCTGGTGAAGTCGTGGACAAGTGCCCGTCTCGGTTCCACCATCAAACTCGATCACCCGCGCGCTGTCGGCGAGGTGCAGTTCAGCATCGCGCGAGGGGATGCCGCGTGGACCGGCACGCTGGTGGCGGAGGCGCGGTCTCGGGGCGGCGATTGGGGAGAGCCCTCTTGGCTTCGCGCCACGGTACCTGCGCGGGAGGGCTCGGCGGCTTTGGCCAAGGTGCTGCCGGTACCGATCTTCGCGGATGACGTTGACGCCCTGCGGCTGACCGCAACCCCCGATCCCGGCCAGCCGCCTCCGGCAGTGTACGAGGTGTCGGTGACGTGCGGCGAGCCGCGCGTGGATTGGCTGGGCGACGCCGGATTGGCCCACCGTTGCGCGTACCGCGTCGAGCCCGACTTTCCCCGCAAGCACCCCGATCCGGGCGGCCTGCTCACCGATGGTCAGACTGCGACCGAGGGCTGGACCCAGGGGCGCAGCGTAGGCTGGACTGACCGGGATGTCGCCGTGCGTCTCGATCTCGGGAGGCCCGCGCCCATCGACCGCGTGGTTGTCTACTGCGACGGCGGGGGCGCGGGAGGCGCGCAGTACCCCGACCAGACCCTCGTGCAGCTCGGGCTTGCCGGTTCACCCCTGCCGGTCGGCGCGGCAGGTCGCGGCTCGCTACCCCCGCCGCCCGACTTCGTGGCGACCCTCGACCGGAGCGCCGTGACCAGCTACTTCGCGCGCCAGATGCCCGACGGCGAGGTTCTCGGCTCCGGGCGCCTCGAACTCCGCCCGCCGAGCCCCGTGCCAGCACGCTACGTGACTCTCCAGTTCCTCCGCCGCACTTGGGGCTGGGTTCTGCTCAGCGAGATTGAGGTCTACTCCCACGGCCCGAACCTCGCGCCCGGCGGCTCCTACACCTTCACCCCGCAACCGACCGCCGTGCTCGACGTGAAGTACCCCGACGACGGGCGGCTGCTCACCGATGGGTACGTTGCGCGCAGCTTCCTCGCACAACGGCTCGCGGGATGGAGCAAGGGGGAACACGTGACTGCCACTCTCGATCTGGGAGCGGCGCGCACAATCCGCGAGGTGACGGTGCATTCGCTCGGGGGCGGGCTCTATGGCATCCTCGCGCCGGGCGGGGCAGCGCTCGAACTCTCGGATGAGGGGACCGACTTCCGAGAGGTTGCTTCAGCGACGGCGCAGGACCCGGGCGGCGAGGTCTGCGTTCAGGTGCCGATTGCGCTCAAGCCGGAGAGAGAGGAGACGGCGCGCTTCCTGCGCGTGAAGGTGCGGCCATCGAGGGAATGGCTCATGTTGAGCGAGATCACCGTCCACTAGCCGGCGGCCTGTCGGCAGCCTGTTGACCCGGTCGTCCAACGACAACGACGTCTGGACTTTACCCTTCGGTCGAACTATCCCCCTATATACTACGTATATAGGGGGATAGTTCGACCGAAGGGTAACGCACCCCCATTCTCCCCTGTGCGCCCCCCTTCTGAGTCCGTCGAGGACACCGTCGGCGAGTGCCGGGGATCATTGCCCTCCATATATACTTGTTACATCGAGAGGCGGTTTTGTCACCCTGTTTTTTCGGAGAGGGCGGGGAATGTGATGAAGATCACAGTGAGGCAGGAGCGAGTATTGAGAATTGAGGAGTGCGAGTAGCGGCAAAGACAGCGGCGCGGGAGAGGCAGGAAGGCCCGTCCTCCTGCTACGGCGTGGGGCCCGGCACGAGACTGCCGGGCCCGGTGTAGGTTGCTGAGTGGCTTGCGGTCTACCGGCTGAGGCGGAGCGTAGTCAGGCCCCCGCTGGTGCTGCCGTTGGGGCCGTGGGCGGTGATCCGCACGAGGTAGGTTCCGTTCGGGACCTTCGTCCCCATCTCGCTGCGGCCATCCCACAGCACCGTGTTCACCCCGGCCAGCAGCCCTCGGTGTGAACTGATCGTCCGCACCGGGCGGCCGGCGATGTTCACGACCTCCACCGTCACGTAGGTCGTGTCGCTCAGCGTGAACACGATCTGCGCCCCGGTTGCCGTCGGAACGGCCATGGCGTTGGTGACCAGCGCCATACGGCCGCCGTCGATGATCTGCGGCGCGTAGCCCAGATCGACGATCACCTGGTTGGCGCGGGCGATCAGCGCGGCGGCCGTCGCGTCGTCGATCTTCTTGTCCGTCTGCGCCCGCACCTCGTTGATGAAGGCCTTCAGGTTGTTTGCCGCGATCTTCGCATCGTTCGGGCGGTTGTCGGCCAGCGCGGTGAGGGCGGCCGTGACCTTGGACATCAGGCTGCCCTGAATCTCTGCAGCGATGCTGCCGTCCGTGACCCCCAGACCGATGGCCTCGCCCAGGTTGTCGAGCTGGTTCTCGGGCTCTCCGGGCTCGATGGTGACCAACTGAGTGGCCGGTGGACTGGCATTCCCCTCCGCGTCGGTCGCCGTCCAGGTGACGGTCGTCTCGCCCGCCAGGAACAGCGAGGGCGCGTCATTGGTCACCGTGGGGCTGTCGTCGCAGATGTCGGTGACCGTGGGCGTACCGAGGTTCACTGCAGTGCCCGAAGGCGATTGCTCCGCCACCTTGACCGCCGCCGGCGCGGTGATCGTCGGAGGCGTGGTGTCCACCACGGTGATCTCGGCCGTCGCGCTGTCGCTCGCCGCGTCGTCGTCCGTCACCGTCAGCGTGGCCGTCAGCGGGCCGCCGAGGGCGTAGAAGTGGGAAGCGGTAGGGCTGCTGCCGGTGCTGTCGATCGTGCCGTCGCCGTCGAAGTCCCAGGCGTAGGTGAGCGGGTCGTTCTCGGGATCGGTCGAACCTGACCCGTCCAGCGTCACGTTGGCGCCGCCGGTGGTGTTCGCCTCGGTTGTGCCGATGGCGGCGAGTACGGCGGTGGGCGGGTTGTTCGTGCCCGAGATCGAGCCGTGCTCATAGCACCCCATGTCCACCACGCCGCCCCGGGGCCAGATGCGCAGGTTGCCGAGGAGGTCCAGGGCATCCGCGGGCACGACGCTGTTGGCGCCCGTCCCGATGCACGG
>Ga0194125_10014418_pt1 | contig 10118 bp, 10 predicted proteins | sample TA2KigC250mmetaG_FD_148626 | JGI IMG/M metagenome (GOLD analysis project Ga0194125, IMG submission 148626) | Freshwater microbial communities from Lake Tanganyika, Tanzania - TA2015034 Kigoma Deep Cast 250m | ecosystem: Environmental > Aquatic > Freshwater > Lake | place: Tanzania: Lake... | reverse complement strand
ATTCACTACTACTTTGGGAAACACCGAGCTGTAGGGAGGATGATCGATCACCTGCGGATCCAGTACTCCCTCGGCATTGGAGTTGCTGCCATAGTGCTACTATTGCACCTTTTGACGCGGGTCTTGCCGGGTATGGGCGCGCCGTGGGCGAATCTCGAGCCAGTTCGTGGTTTGCCGTACGCTGTAACGGTGGGCGGCGGAGTCATGATATTCCTGCTGCGGAAGCGATGCCGGGACAAGTACAGAGAGTTCCTGAGCAACTCGCCCGGCGCAGACGTTGACACGAGCGACATAACGTATGGTGTAGGGCATCCTGCCCACAGCCCGCCCCAACTGCAGGCTGCTCCGCGGGCAGCACCAACGCCGCCGGCTGCTGACGGCGCCAAGTGAGGCGGTGATCCGTGGCTGACGACGCATTGCGGGGGACGGGCAAGCGCCGGCCGCCGCTCAAGGCCGGTCGTTAGACCGACTGGCAGCGCAGGGCGACTTCGTGCTAGTCTCGACGGCAGGGGTAGAATTGGGAAGGCGTGCCGACGATCCTCAGAATGCGCTCGTATCGCTTCTTCTTCGTCTCGCTGGATCGCGGCGAGCCTCCCCACGTCCACGTGAGGCGGGAGAACATGGTGGCGAAGGTGTGGCTGGAGCCCGTCTCCCTGGAGCGTGCGGGCGGGTTCGGCCGGGCCGAGCTGACCGCAATCGCACGGCTGGTTCAGGCGCACCGGGACAGATTGCTCAGGAGCTGGCATGAGTTCTTTGGTCGTTGAAATGCAAGAAGCACGCGCTCGATCGGCGAGCGTAACGCACGACGCACTCATGGTGGAGCTGGTGGATGGCCGCACTATAGTGGTCCCGCTGCTTTGGTACCCACGCCTTTGGCACGGGACGCCACAGGAGCGCAGTCGTTTTGAGGTCTTCGGAGACGGCACCTACATCCATTGGCCGGACCTTGATGAAGATCTGACTGTTGCTGGTCTCTTGACCGGACGCCGGTCAGGGGAGAGCCCCGGTTCTTTGAGGAAATGGCTGGAATCACGAAAGGGGAAGCCGACAGAGACGGACCAAGGGCGCTCCAACAAGCGCATGGAGCCGACGCGCCAAAGACGGTCCGCGGCTGAGCGCCGGATGGTTAGGCCGAGCGGGACGGCAGGTGCGAGGTCGCGCATGGCAGACGTGTAAGGCCCCGCGAAGGGATTGACTTGGCGGGCCCGCCGGAGGGCTGCGGAGAGACGGCCCCGCGAGGTTAGAACAGCCGCTCCTGTTTCTTGAGGGTGCCGAAGGAGCCTATGTTGGCGAGGACGAAGGCCACCCGGAACTGGTTCTCGTTGCGGGCGCCGAAGCTGAAGCGGCGGTACTGTACGCTCCAGCCGCAGCAGTCGGTGTTGTAGGTCACCTGGGTGGTGGAGAACTGCATCTGGCCGGTGCGGAAGTCGTAGATGGCGCTGAAGGCGGCGTTCCAGCCGCGGCGGTTGTCCTGGCCGATGCCAATCAGCCCGCGGAACTGGTTGGCTGGCGGCGAGAGGGTGCGGGTGCTGCGCACGCTGTTGTGGCCCACCGAGACGAAATACTTCGAGAGCCGGGCGTCGGCGGTCAGGCCGCTGTTGACCATTTTCTGCCGCAGCGGGTCGTAATCGGCCCGCCACTCCACGCCGAAGCCGGGATAGGGGGCCAGGCGGAAGGCGGACACCACCGGCGAGTAGCGCCGGGGACCGTCCAGAAAGGCGTAGCCGGTCAGGTCGAGCGAGCTGGCCAGCACATTGCGGCGGCCCGCCACCACCGCCGCTCCGAAATCCGGGTCGAAGTAGCGCCGCTGCCAGACCTCCCAGCTCGCCAGCTCGAACACCCGCCCGCCGCGCTTGCCGAGCAAGCGGTTGGTGAGCGAGATCTCGGCCTCGGTGGTGTTGGCCACCAGTTCGGTCTCGTCGAAGCGGATGATGCGGTCGAAATCGTCGATGCCGCTGACCTTGCGGAAAGAGGCTCGTGGCTCGATGACGTGCTTGAGGCCCTGGCCCAGCCAGCTCGGGCCTTTGTACACCCGGGACAGCGAGGGCAGCTCGAGGGCCAGCGCGAACTCGCGTGTGAAACGGTCCAGGCTGCGTCCCACCACGCGCTGCCCGTCCCAGCTCGAGCCGTAGCGGGTGTGACGCATCGAGAAGCTGGGGATGAGGCTGATGTCCTTCCACCTGAAGGCGGTCATGACATGGGGACGCAGGTCGGTGCGCTCCAGGAACTGCCGGGTCTGAAACAGCGGCTGCTTGCGCCGCATGAGACCGGCGCTCGAGTCCAGCGACACCCACACGGGCAGAGCGCGCCGCCACACCTGGCGCGGGCGGCTGGAGAACTCCACCAGCGGCAGCTTGCGGATCACTATGGCGTCGCCGGGCTGGGTGCTCTGGAAGTTCTCGTGCCGCTGGAAGACGAAGTTCAGCCCGTAGCTGGACCAGTGCCGCCCGGCGAAGCCGATGGAGTGCACCTCCGAGAAGATGGCTTCGTTGAAGGATTCCGTGAAGGCCTGCCGGAAGAGCAGCGAGCTCAGGTAGTTGATCTGGCTGCGCGCCTGAAAGCCCCAGCCCAGGTCCGCGCGCGCCGAAACCGCCGCCAGCACGCCGCCTTGTTTGATGCGTTCCCCGCTCTTGAGCTTCAGGCCCCGGTCGTTGACCCCGTACAGAAACCCGCTGAACTCGATGCCCTCGCGAGGCGCGCCGCGGACGTCCACGTTGTGGGCCAGGCCGCGCTGGGTGAAGTACTGGCCCCGGTAAGAGACGTCATAGCTCCGGTTGATGGCCCAGTAGTAACCCCCGCCCAGCATCTTGCCCCGCCGCGAGCTGTTGCCGATATTGGGCGCCAGCAGGCCGCTGCGGCGCGGCATGCGCTCCAGGGGCTTGTAGTAGACCGGGGCGTAGAACAGCGGCACCTTACGCATCCGGAGCACGGTGTGATAGGCCACCGCCCGGCGCCCGGGAATGATGTCGAACTTCGAGCCAGCCAGCACCCACCACGGCCGCGGCATCTTGCAGTTGGTGATGAAACCGTCGTGGAGCACGTAGCGGTCCTGGAGCCGCTCGGCCCACTCCCCCTGGAAGTAGAAGGGGTTGCTGGAGTGCAGCACCCCGGGGCGCGCCTCTATGCGGGCCGGGACCGACCCGCGCACCGCGTAGAATCTCCCCGTTTCGGTGCGGACGTTGTAGTCGACCCGCTCGGCCCAGATCTCTTCGCCCTCCGCGAAGCGTTTGAGATAGACGTTGCCGCGGGCTTCGGCCTCCCCGGTCTGCTCGTTGTAGTCGATCGAGTCGGCGCGTAGCAGCGCCTCGGCCGTCTCCAGCTCCGCCCGGCCCCGCAGGCGGCACCAGGGGCCCTCACACCACTGCGTCACCGAGCGGGCCTCGATCTCGCCCGCCGGGATGGCCTGGGGCCGCGCCAAGGGCTTGGGCGGCGGCGCCACTTGAGCGCGCGCGACGGCGGTAAGCAGCGCCAAACCCAAGCAGGCCAATGAAAAGACGTGACAAATTCGCCGGTCTGTGTTACTAAGGACTGGAGAGGAGCAGCTTCCGGGCAAAGGATCTCCGGGGCTCAACCGACAATGCTAGCATGCCGGCCAGGGGCGCTAGAGGTTGCTGGTGTGCGTGCTGCATCCGGCTATGACGCGCTGCCTGCACTGCGGAGTCTGGAACACGGAGGAGGAACACCACTGCGGCAACTGCGGGCAGTCGCCATCCGGAGAGCTGCCGCTCCCGCGCCAGCGCAGGTTTTCCCGGAAGCCGCAGCCTGCTCTGGCGGATGAGCCGGCCGAGGCGGCGCAGCGCCTGCCTCGCCAGGCCCGCCAGCCGGGCGCCCCGCACCTGCCCGGGAAGGTCATCCCCATCAAGCCCCCCGCGCCGGCGCCGCCTCCCGCACCCGCCAAGCCTCGCGAGCCGCGGCCCCGCGCCGCGACTTCGCCGCGCCGGGGAGCCGGACCCCGCTCCGGGGTTCCCACCGCCCAGTCCGCGCTGCCGTTCCCGCCGCCGCCCCAGCAGCGGGCGCCCGCGGCCCTGCGAGGCGCGGCCGTAGCGGACATCGGGCTGCGCTGCCAGGCGGCGCTGCTGGACGGCGTACTGTTTCTGATCGGCAGCGGCGTTTTCGTGGCCACCTTTGTTCTGATGGGCAACTCCATCGCGCTGGCGCCCAAGACGCTGCCCTACTGGGGTGGAGCCTTCCTCGCGCTGCTGCTCTTCTACCGCGTCTACTGGTGCGCCTTAGGGTGCGACAGCCCGGGGATGCAGTTCTTCCGGTTGCGCCTGGTGAACTTCGACGGCGACGAGCCGGAGCCCTTTCAGCGCTGGGTCCGGCTGGTGACTGGATGCCTCGGGCTGGCCGCCGCCGGCCTGGGACTGCTGTGGGCTCTGTTCGACGCCGACAAGTTCACCTGGCACGACCACATCTCAAAAACCTACCCCGCCGTGGAGCCGCCTCCCGAGCGCGGCCGCCGCTGACCTGCCAGGTTTCCGCGCGACAGGGCGATGTCAGCGCCGAATTACGCGAGCGCGTCCTTGCAGAACTGCAAGCACTTCTTGATCTCGGTCAGCACGTCGGAGCCTTCCGGCGTCTGGTACTCATACTCAATGCTGGCCGGGAACTTGTACTTGTTCCGTTTCATCAACAGCAAGACTTCCTTGAGTGGTGTCTCGCCCTGCCCCCAGGGCAGGTTGGGGCCTCCGGGGCCCGGGCCCCGGGTCTGGCCGGCGCTGGCCGGTCCCTTGCGATCCTTCAGATGCAAACTCGCGATCCGGTGGTGGTACTTCTCCACCAAGGGCGCCGGGGACTCCCCGTTGACGCCGTAGTAGTGGCCCACGTCGAAGTTGAGGGCGGTGTAGGGGGACGCCGAGAGCGCCCGGTCGAAACCCGAGGCGCCGCCTTGGCCATGGGTGTGGAAGGCGATCGGCAGTCTGCGCTTCGCGGCGTAGGCGGCCACCCGCTGGAGCAGCCGGTCGTCGGCAGGCAGTTCCATGGTGATGTGATCCGCGCCCAGGGTCTGGGCCACGTTCCAGATGTATTCGTACTCGGCGTCCGACATTTCCAGGGTGGGCGGCAGCTTGAAGGCGAAGATCTTCACGCCGGCGTCTTCATACATCTTCCGGAAGGCCTTGTATTTGTCCATGGAGACGGACAGCCGCCACTGGGTCATGGCCGTGGCCGCCTTGCGTCTGGCCTCGAGTTGTTCGGGAGTCGGCGGCATTCTCCCGCCGCCGGGCGCCCGGCCCGGACCTGCGGCGCCCGGTGCGCCTGGAGGGCCGGCCGGTCCGAATCCGCGGCCCGCCGGCAGGGGCGCGCCAGCGTAGCTCTCGGCCACGCTGCTCATTAGCTCGACGCCGCTGATTCCGCATTCCAGGCAGTACTTGAGCGTCTCCCCGGCGCTCCCCGGCAGCGCGCGGAAGCTGTAGGTGATGATGCCGATCTGGACTCCGTTGAAGTTCGAGTTCGGCCTGGCCAGCAGGCCCGCCGCCGGGAAAGCCGCGGCGGCCAGTTTCCCGAGGTCTCGTCGCGTGAAAATCATGGGATCTCCTCTTAGAGCTTCACTTCCCATCCCTTGCGGTAGGCGGGCTTGATCCACCTGGTGGCGTCCTTGTTGTTGGTGAACTCCCCCCTGGCGTGGTTCCACAGCAGCTTGCCCTCGTAGTGGACGGCAGCAGCGCCGAGCACCAGCCACTCGGTGAACGGTCCGGCAATACCGAAGTGGGAGCAGGCAGGCGCGCCGCCTTTGCAGGCCCGGACCCAGTCGCGCGCATGAGCCGCGTGGTTTGAGCCGGAGCTCGCGCCGGGCGAACGCTGCAAGTAGGCATCGGGCAGCTTGTATTCCGCCCAACGGGACCCCGGCAGCAGCCCGACCCCTTCACCGCGTCCGCTCGTGCCCAGGCAGCCCTTCGAACCTGCGAAGATGCAGTTGTAGCCGCTGCCTTGCGGCCCGCGAAATCCTCCCGGAGGGCCGGCCGCGCCTGCTCCTGGCTGGCCACCAGGGGCGCCGGGGCCTCCAGGCGCTCGACCTGCCGGCTGCGTTCCACCGCCGGAGCCCGGGACAAATCCACGCTGCCCGGGGGCGGGACCCACTTGCGGGCCCTTGCCAGGGATCTTGCGCGCTTCTTCCGTGGTCATGCCCGGGGGCGTGTAGGCGTCTCCGCCGGCGTGGTGATACCAGTAGACCGTTACCGGAGGCATGCCCGGGCGCGCGGCGAACTCATACTTGATAGCCAGCTCATCGGGGAAGGTGAATGGCGGCAGCGAATCCTTCTTGATGCACTCGACGCTGAGCAGGTAGTGCGGATCCAACTGAAGCGCCCAGTTGGCGGGGCCGAGAATGTGGATGCCCCAGTCGCCGATCAGGCTGCTGCCGAAATCGTAGAAGCCACGCCAGTTGAAAGGCAGGTAGAACCCGAAACGTTCCTGGCCGGGGTATCCGCCGCCGACTCCCGCGGGGGCGCCTGGCGGTCTGCCGCGGCTGCGGCGCGCGGCGACGAACTCCTTGTACGCATCGTCGCCCGCGGTGAACGGGCGCCAGGCCGCCCCGCCGAGCCACAGGTCCCAGTCGAGCGTTTCGGGAACGGGAGTCGGGGCGGGGACGGTGGTCATCCCCTGCGGCCAGCTCGGACGGCCGGTCCACGCATGGACCTCTGTGACCTCGCCGATCTCGCCTGACCAGAAGATCTCGCAGGCCACGCGGGTGGCATCGTGCGAGTAGCCCTGGTTACCCATCTGCGTGGCCACCTTGTACTTTTCCGCCGCCCGCGTCAGGATGCGGGCCTCCCCCGCGATGCGGGTCAGCGGCTTCTCCACGTACACATGCTTCCCGAGCTGCATGCACACCACCGCGCAGTAGGTGTGGGTGTGGTCGGGCGTGCCGATGACCACCGCGTCGATTTCCTTGCCCTGCTTGTCGAGCATCTGGCGGAAGTCCTTGTAGCGGGCCGCCTTGGGAAAGCGCTCGAACGACTCGCCGCCGCGCGCCCAATCGACATCCGCCAGCGCCACCACGTTCTCGACCCCCGCGTGCGCCTGGCGCAGGTCCGCCGCGGGCTGTCCGCCTGCTCCGATCGCGGCCAGGTTCAGCTTCTCGTTGGGAGATTTGTAGCCCAGCGCCTTCAGCGACGGCACGCTGCCGAATCCGCCCCGCGGGGCGGCGCCCGCCAGCATCGCTCCGCAGAAGAAGTACCTTCTCGAAAACCGGTTGTCGGCCATCCTATGTTCCTCGTTCTTTCATACACCTTATCGCATGCACCCGGCCGCCGGTGTGGCAGCAGGGGACAGCCCGCATGTTTCCAGGTTTGAGGAAACACGCGGGCTGTCACCGGGTTTCCAGGTACGCTGTATCCGATGAGCTGGCGTTCCAGCCTGCTGGCTGGCAAACAGTCTCGGGGACTGGCTCACAGTGCCGCGCGGCGCGTGCTTAATCGTGCAGAGTCTTGCGCTACACTGGAGGCATGGGGACGAGCAAGACGCTCTCGATCACCCTGCCTCCGGCGATGCTGTCCCGCGCTGAGCAACTGGCCCAGCAGGAGAGCCGTACCATGAGCGAACTGGTGCGGGAGGCTCTCCGCTACTACGAGCGGAGGAGATGGTGGGAGGAGATGAACTCCTGCGGCCGCGCCAGGGCCGAAGAACTCGGCCTGACCGAAAGGGATGTGGTTCCCTTGGTCAAGCAGGTTCGCGTACAGCGCCGTGCACGGCGGCCGGCGAAATGATCAGAGTCGTACTGGACACGAACGTCTACGTGTCGGCGCTGGTCTTCGGCGGCAGACCGGGAGCGGTGCTGCTATTCTGAGGGAGAGGTGGCCAGGATGGAGACGACCACGACCTGTTCTCCGGGGCTTGCGGCGCTCGAGGGGGGCTTGCAGCAGCTCTTGCTCGGGCTGCGCCGCCGCCTGGCGGCCTTATACGGTGACCGGCTGGTGAAGATGCTCCTGTATGGCTCCCGTGCCCGCGGGGACGCCAGGAGCTGGTCGGACGTAGACATCCTGCTGGTGCTGCGTGGACCAGTGCGCCCTGCCGCCGAGGTCGCCCGGACCGAGAACCTCCTCGGGGAGGTCTCCCTGCGCGGAGATGTGGTGATAAGCTGCCAGTACGTCTCCGAGGAGGGGTTCGACGCGGCGGACAGCCCCCTGGTCCGCAGCGCGCGGTCGGAAGGCATCGAGGTGTGACGAAGACGCAGAAGAGCCTACTGGCACGTGGGCAGCGGACGCTCGACGCGGCCAAGCTGCTGCGGGAACGGGGCTACCTCGAGGAAGCACTTTCACGCTCCTACTACGCGATGTTTTACGCCGCACGGGCTCTGCTGGCGGGCGAAGGCTTGTCGTTCTCAAAGCACTCTGCCGTAATCGCCGCGTTCGGCCAGCATTTTGCCAAGCCGGGCCGGGTACCCGCCGAGTATCACTACCACCTGCGCAGCGCGCAAGACTTCCGCCTGAGCGGGGACTACGACTTGGAGTATACCGCCGGGCAGGAGGAGGTCCAGGAACAGATTGCGCGCGCAGAGCGCTTCCTGGCATTGGCACAGGAACTCACGGGATAGCCTCGGGCTTGGGCCCGGCGCGGCTTAAGGGGGCGCCCCACGGGTGTGGATCTCCTGGAGGCTCCAGACGCGGAGGGCGGCGGAGTGGCGGGAGGCCAGGGCTTCGGCGCCGGCCCGGCGCTGCTCAGGCGCTGGGGCGATATAATGCGGTTGCCGGCGATGGACAGGCGTCTCACGCGCATTCTGGCGGAGGTTCGGGACAGGCTAGGCGACGTGTGCCAAGACCGACTGGTCCGAGTCATTCTCTACGGCTCCCAGGCTCGGGGCGATGCTGACACCGGTTCCGACATCGACGTGCTGGTGGTGCTGAAGAGCCCGGTCCATCCGAGCAAGGAGATCTCCCGCTTGGGGCCCTTTCTGACGAACCTGTCCCTGGCGCACGACACGCTGGTGTCTTGCGCTTTCGTCTCTGAAGAGCGGTTTCGCGAAGAGCAGAGTCCCTTCCTGATGAACGTCCGCAGGGAAGGGGTGGCTCTATGACCGACCAGCAAGCCGGGCTGCTCGCCAAGGCCGGGCGGGCCGTGGAGAATGCCAAGGCGCAGATGCAGCGCAGACACCACGATTTCCCCATCTCGCGGGCCTACTGCGGTCGCAGGGCATAAGCATCCGTCGCCGCCACGAAGCCGAGGCGGGCCCGCCTCAACAATCGCGGACATTCAGTATTGTCCCTGGGTGCTCCAAACGGGCCAGTCTGATGAGCTCCTTTTCGGCCTGCGTGATGGAGCACGGCTGGCCGTAGGGTCCGTTCATCCCCCGATACCAGTTCAGCCACGTGACATGAACGGGTTGTCGGAGAGTCGGCGGCTCGCGACGCTGGAATAGCCTGTCTACCCAGGTCCCATACGCATCCCTGGGGGGCCTGCGCGCTTCCCAGCCAAAGAGGGCGTGACTCAAGTCTCCGATGTGGTAGTCGAGGCTGTAACCCCAGCGGGCGAAAGCGGAGAGGTTACCGCGGATGTTCCTGATATTCGCGCTGATCTTGTTCTTCTTCCCTCGACGTTCCGTCTTGCCAATATACAGCGGCACGAGGTGCTCCAGATTGCCCCAGTGCATGACATAGAGGAGGCCCTCCCAATCCTCGTCGCACAGGCCAGCCTCCACCAGGTCCACTGTGGCCTCGGAGAATTCCGAGCTGTGCTTGAGCGTGCGACGCTTGTAGTCACACCACAGAATTGTCTCGACGACGAGGTTCGTTTCTGCCAGCAGTCGCGCCATCCTCCGGCTCTCCTGCTGACCGAGCCACCGGACCAGTCTGCCGGACGGCTGGCTCGGGTTGACCGCGGCTGGTGACCGCAGTGGCCCAATGGCACATCCGCGCTCTTGCTCCCCGGCCGCGGTGACGGTCGCGGCAGGGGGGGCCGTGCTCACTGGACAAGCGAGTGGAATGGAGGCGTCAACAGGCTGGCGAGAACCCGCCGCGTGGATTTCCTGGAGGCTCCAGACGCGGAGGGCGGCGGTGTGGCGGGAGGCCAGGGCTTCGGCGGCGGCGCGGGCCCCGCTCATGGTGGTGATGCAGGGGACGCGCCAGGCCACCGCGGTGCGACGGATGACTTTCTCATCGTTGAACGAGTAGGCCCCGGTGGGG
>Ga0194125_10014416_pt1 | contig 10118 bp, 7 predicted proteins | sample TA2KigC250mmetaG_FD_148626 | JGI IMG/M metagenome (GOLD analysis project Ga0194125, IMG submission 148626) | Freshwater microbial communities from Lake Tanganyika, Tanzania - TA2015034 Kigoma Deep Cast 250m | ecosystem: Environmental > Aquatic > Freshwater > Lake | place: Tanzania: Lake... | reverse complement strand
CTCGCAGTCCAGTCCCGCCGCGGGGGGCTACCGCAGCACGCTCAATCTGCCCGACACCAGCTTTCCGATGCGCGGCGATCTGGCACGCCGGGAACCAGGCTGGGTGCAATCGTGGCAGGAGCGCGGCATCTACCAGCGCCTGCGTGCGTGCGCAAGCGGACGACCCATATGGGTGCTTCACGACGGACCACCCTACGCCAATGGCGACATCCATATCGGCACGGCGGTCAACAAGATCCTCAAGGACATGATCGTGAAGAGCCGGCTGATGGCCGGTTTTGACGCCCGCTACGTTCCCGGCTGGGACTGTCACGGTATGCCGATCGAGATCCAGATTGAAAGGAGGTACGGCAAGCATCTGGCCGCCGCCGAAGTGCAGGCCCGCTCGCGCGCCTACGCCACCGAGCAGATCGCGCGGCAGAAGAAGGACTTCATCCGGCTCGGAGTGCTCGGGCAGTGGGATCGGCCCTACACCACGATGAACGCGGCCAATGAGGCCGACGAGTTGCGCGCGCTGGCGCGGATGCTCGAAGCGGGGTTTCTCTACCGGGGCCTCAAGCCTGTGAACTGGTGTTTCGACTGTGGCTCGGCACTTGCCGAGGCGGAGGTGGAATATGCCGACAAGGAGGATCTGGCAGTTGATGTGGCGTTTCCTGCGGTGGACATCCACCGGGTGGCCGAGGCCTTTGCGCTCGCCTCGCTTCCCGAAGGCCGCTGCAGCGCGGTGATCTGGACCACCACCCCCTGGACGATTCCTGCGAATCAGGCCCTCAACCTGCATCCCCGGATCCGTTACGCGCTGGTGCAGGTCGAGCGGGACGGGAGGCCCGAGTGCCTGATCCTTGCCGAGGATCGTGTGGCGCCCTGTCTGGAGCGCTGGGGCTTGCGCGGCGATACCCTGGCGCTCTGCGAGGGTGCCCAACTCGAAGGCATCGCGTTTGCACACCCCTATGCCCCGCGTAGCGCGCCTGTGTACCTCGGCGACTACGTCACCCTGGAGACGGGTACCGGTCTTGTGCATTCAGCGCCCGCCTATGGCGTGGAGGACTTCGAGTCGTGCAAGCGCTACGGGATGCACGACCACGAGATCCTGCAGTGGGTACGCAGCGACGGCACTTTCGTCGATGAACTCGAGAGCATCGGCGGCCTGTCGATCTGGGAGGCCAATCCGAGGATCGTTGAACTGATCCGTGCAAAGGGATGCCTGCTGAAGGTGGAGCGCTTCAGGCACAGCTACATGCACTGCTGGCGGCACAAGACGCCGGTGATCTACCGGGCATCCTCCCAATGGTTTGCCTCGATGGACAGGCCTCCAAAGGCAGGAGGGCCGAGCCTGCGCGAGATCGCGCTGCGCGGCATCGAAGCCACCGCCTTCTACCCGGGCTGGGGAAAGGCACGTCTGCAGGGCATGATCGCCAACCGCCCCGACTGGACGCTGTCCCGGCAGCGTAACTGGGGAGTACCGATGGCCTTCTTTGTCGATCGCAGCAGCGGAGAACTCCACCCACGCACTCCGGAGTTGCTCGAGGAGGTTGCGCAACGGATCGCGGCGGGCGGTATCGAAGCCTGGCAGTCGCTGGATCCTGCCGAGGTCCTCGGCGAGGACGCCGCGCACTATGTGAAGAACAGCGACACGCTCGATGTGTGGTTTGACTCCGGCACCACCCACGAGACCGTGTTGCGCGGCTCACACCGCGAGGACTCGGTGTTCCCCGCCGACATGTACCTCGAAGGGTCGGATCAGCATCGGGGCTGGTTTCATTCCTCACTGCTCACCTCGAGCATGCTCAACGGCTGTCCGCCCTACCGATCACTGCTCACCCACGGTTTCGTGGTGGACGGCCAGGGACGCAAGATGTCGAAGTCGCTGGGCAATGTGATCGCCCCACAGAAGATTTCCGACACGCTGGGCGCCGAAATCCTCAGACTCTGGGTGGGTAGTGCAGACTACTCGGGGGAATTGTCCCTCTCCGACGAGATTCTCAAGCGTGTTGTGGAGTCGTATCGGCGCATCCGCAACACCCTTCGCTTCCTGCTTGCCAATCTTGCCGACTTCGATCCCGAGACCGATGGGGTACCCACTGAGGACCTGCTCGAGATCGACCGCTGGATGCTGGCTCACACCCACCGCTGGCAGCAGTCAATGGAGGATGCCTTTGCGCGCTTCGAGTTTCATCCGGTGGTGGCAGGTCTGCAGAACTTCGCCTCGGAGGATCTGGGTTCCTTCTATCTCGACATCCTCAAGGATCGCCTCTACACCACCCGCGCAAAGGGCCACGCGCGCCGCTCTGCGCAGACCGCGCTCTGGCAGGTGAGCGCCGCATACCTGAAGATCATGGCACCGGTCCTGTCGTTCACCGCCGAGGAAGCCTGGCCGATCTTTGCGCCGAAGATCTGGGCATCGCAGGCCCAGACGATCTTTTCGCAGGTCTACGGCAGGCTGCCGCTTCCTGAAGACAGTGAGGTACTCCTTGCGCGGTGGGATCTGATCCGCACCGCGCGCGCGGAGGTGATGAAGGCCCTCGAGCATTTGCGGATCCAGGGCGCAATCGGATCCTCGCTCCAGGCCGAGGTGCAGATCGCCTGCGCAGGCGCGATGTTCGAGGCGCTCAGAGCACTTGGCGAGGACCTGCGCTTTGTGATGATCACCTCGGCCGCAACCCTGGTGCCCAACGACCCACCGTTGGAACTCTCGGTGCGCGTTTCCCGCAGCCAGCATCCGAAGTGCGAGCGCTGCTGGCACCATGTGGAAAGCGTGGGTTCGGATCCACGCTATCCGGGCATTTGCGCCCGATGCGTTGACAACCTGGCATGAAACCTGCCCTTCGGTCGCTGCTGCGCTGGCTTGCCCTTGGTTGCGCAATCGCTGCGCTCGATCAGGCATCGAAATGGTGGGTCCTCGAGAAGCTCGCGCCCGGTGTCCGTGAGGCGATCATTCCCGGATGGTTTGATCTCACGCTGGTCTTCAACCGTGGCGCAGCGTTCAGCTTCCTCGCCGACCAGAGCGGCTGGCAGCGCTGGTTCTTCACAGCGGTTTCGTTTGCCGCGGCGCTGATCATTCCCTGGCTCATCTTCAGGCAACCCGGGCGCCCCTTGGGATGCGCCGCGCTCACAGCGATCTGGAGCGGCGCCGTCGGAAATGGGATCGACCGGGCTGTTCACGGTCAGGTCACCGACTTCTTTCTCTTCTTTCGGGAAAGCTGGAACTTCTACTTCCCGGCCTTCAACATTGCAGATACCGGCATCAGCATTGGCGTGGTTATGCTCCTGCTCGACGAGTGGCTGATCTGGCGCCGGCACGCGCGCAAGGGCGCCCCCACAGCAAAGCCGGGAGAGCTGGGAGCGCTGGGAGAGCCAGGAAAGCTGGACGAGCCGGATCTGCTGGAAGGGCCCGGAAAGCCGGAAAGGCTGGGAGAGCTGCGAGAGCCGGGAGAGCTTCGAAAGCCAGGAGAGCTGCGAAAGGCGGGAGAGCTGCGAAAGGCGGGAGAGTTGGGACATACCGGGGATATGCGAAGTCATGGACGCTAGCGAATCCGCAAACCCCGCGCCGAAAGCAAACGGGCGAGGCACAGATGCGCGCGGCGCCACTGCCCAAGGCGCATTCTCGCAGTCTGGCGGAGAGGGCACCAGCGCGCCCGGAGGCCTTGCCGGGCGATCGATCCTCATCGGCGTGAGCGCTGGTGTGGCCGCCTACAAGACCTGCACGCTGGTGCGTGATCTGCAGCGTGCGGGCGCGCGGCTCACGATCGTGATGACCGAGGCGGCGCAGGCTTTCGTGAGCGCGGCCTGCTTTCAGGCCCTCACCGGCGAGGCTGTCTTCACCGACATCTGGGACGATCGCATGCACAACCGCATGCCCCACATCGAGCTCTCGCGCGCGGCCGACGCGATCCTGGTTGCCCCGGCCTCCGCCGATCTGATGTCGCGCCTTGCGCACGGTATCGCTAATGATCTGCTCACCACCCTTTGCCTCGCCCGAGCGCGCGAGCGCTGCCCGTTGCTTCTGGCTCCTGCAATGAACCGGGAAATGTGGTCGCACCCAGCCACGCAGCGCAACCGCAGCACCTTGCAGGCCGACGGGGTGCACTTCATCGGGCCGGACAGCGGTGAGCAGGCCTGCGGTGAACTCGGCGACGGGCGTATGGTTGAGCCACAGGGCCTGCTTCTCGAACTCCTGCATCAGCTCAGCCCGAAGCGGCTCAGCGGTCGGCACTGCATCGTCACGGCGGGACCCACCTTCGAGCCGATCGATCCGGTGCGCGGGGTCACCAATCGAAGTTCGGGCAAGATGGGCTTTGCGATTGCACAGGCTGCCGCGCGCGCCGGTGCCCACGTACACCTGATTGCCGGACCCGTAGCGCTTGCCACGCCGTGGCGGGTGAGGCGCGAAGACGTGACGACCGCGCGCGAAATGGATGCCGCAGTGCGTCGGGTGTTCGATGGCATGTCGGCCGCGCAGCAGGTTGGCGCAGTCTTCATTGCCGTAGCTGCGGTTGCCGACTGGCGGCCCGAGGCGTCGAGCGCCCAAAAGATCAAGAAGCGCTCGGGTCAACCCCCACCCTCGCTGCGTTTCACAGAGAATCCCGACATCCTTGCCGCAGTCGCTGCGCGCAATCCGGCGCCATTCTGTGTGGGCTTTGCCGCCGAGAGCGAGTCTCTTGCCGACTACGGTGAGGCCAAGCGGCGAAGCAAGAATTTGCCGCTGCTCGCCGCCAACATCGGACCGGATACCTTCGGGCGCGAAGACAATACCCTGCTCCTCATCGATGAGCAGGGTCAGACCGCATTGCCGCGCGCGAGCAAGGAAGTACTCGCCGACCAGCTCGTGGCGGAGATTGCGCGGCGACTCGGCAGTATCAGGACCGCAGGGGTCGCTCGGTGAAAGTCAAGACGCGTTTACCCGGTTGCTTTGGCGCTTTCCTGCCCGAATGACACGGGAGTCGCGGGATGCAGATCGACCTCAAAGTGCTCCACCCGGCCATGGTCGCGCACCTGCCGGCCTATCAGACTGCGGGCAGCGCGGGGCTCGATCTGCGCGCCAGCATCGACGCTTCGGTTGCCATCGAACCGGGGGCAACCTTCCTGATGCCCACCGGCATTGCGATCCATGTGGCCGACCCGGGCTACGCGGCGCTTGTGATTCCCCGCTCCGGATTGGGTTTCCGGCACGGGATCGTGCTGGCGAACCTGATCGGTCTGATCGACTCCGACTATCAGGGTCAGTTGCTCGTGCCGCTCTGGAACCGTTCGCAGGAGCGCTTTGTGGTGCACCCGCTCGATCGGATCGCCCAGATGATCATCGTGCCGGTTGTGCAGGCCACACTGAATGTGGTGGAGGAGTTTCCAGCGTCGACGCGCGGCGAGGGCGGATTCGGAAGCACCGGGCGCTGAGCGCCGACCAGTCTTGCGCACTTCACCCCAATTCCTCACCGCCCCACAAATAATGAAACCCCAACCGTTCTCGGTTGGGGTTTTTTCTTGGTGCGCCCGGCACGGGCGCACTCTTGGAGGTGCAAGTCCTCCCGTAAGTTGATCACAGCGAACGAAGCGAAGCGCAACTGCATGAGGGTGACCGAGTGTGGGGAGGAAGCGTGGAGCGAAACTGCGAGCCGATGAACAAGAACCGCATAGAAGGCGTTGCCAAGCAGGGCGAGCGGGCCAAATACCGCAAAGCTCTCGTGATCAAGGCGAGGTGGCGTAGATGCGGCGGTTGTGCAGTGAAGGAGTGCGTTCTTACCCGGGGAGATCTCGCCTCGTGCCTGAAAGGGCGACGGCCATGCCGGAGCGAGAAGTCAGCAGAGGTCGTAGTAGCTCGCGCCGGGGCCGCTGAGGCCACAAGGCAAAAGCGAAGGACCGAACGAGAGTGAGTGAGCGAGGACACGTGTGATGTCAAAGGCCATGCGTCAGATGCTGGGGCAACCCGGGCGGGTGGGCGTAGCGCACGGTGAAGCCGTGCGTGATCCCATCAGCGACGAAGCCAACGACCCGCCGCGTGAACACCCGCACACAGGGTCGGCCAAGCAGCTGACAGGCACCGGTGGCCTGCTGGAGGCGGCGCTGACGAGACAGAACCTGCAGGCGGCATGGAAGCGGGTCAAGGCCAACAAAGGCGCAGCCGGGGTGGACGGGCTCGACATCGAGCAGACCGCCCAGGTGATACGCCAGAGATGGCCCGAGATCCGCCAAGCGCTGCTGCAAGGGCGCTACCGGCCCAGTCCGGTACGCAAGGTATTGATCCCCAAGCCGGACGGCACCCAGCGCGAGCTGGGCATCCCGACGGTGACAGATCGGTTGATCCAGCAAGCACTGCTGCAAGTGCTGCAACCACTGATCGACCCCACCTTCAGCGAACACAGCCACGGGTTTCGCCCCGGCAGGCGTGCACACGACGCGGTCAAGGCCGCTCGGGCGTACGTGCAGTCGGGCAAGCGCGTGGTGGTGGACGTGGACTTGGCCAAGTTCTTTGACCGAGTCAACCACGACATCCTGATCGACAGGCTCAGAAAACGCATCGATGACGCTGGCCTGATCCGGCTGATTCGGGCGTACCTGAACGCCGGGATCATGGATGGCGGGGTGGTGGTTGATCGCCACCTGGGCACGCCGCAAGGTGGGCCACTGAGCCCACTGCTGGCCAACGTGTTGCTCGACGAAGTGGACAAGGCGTTGGAGGCGCGCAGCTACTGCTTTGCGCGCTACGCCGACGACTGCAACGTCTACGTGGGCAGCAAGAAGGCAGGCGAGCGGGTGATGGCGTATCTCAGAAAACTTTACACAGGCTTGAAGCTTCAAATCAACGAAGCCAAGAGCGCGGTGGTTAGCGCCTTCGGGCGCAAGTTCCTGGGGTATGCGCTGTGGGTGGCCAAGGGCCGGGAAGTCAAATGCAAGGTGGCCGAAAAGCCGCTGAACAACTTCAAGGCTCGAATTCGGCAACTCACACGCCGCTCGGGTGGGCGCAGCATGGCGCAAGTGGTGGAAAAGCTGAGACCTTACCTGCTGGGCTGGAAGGCTTACTTCGGGATGGCGCAAACGCCACGGGTCTGGCGAGAGCTGGACGAGTGGTTGCGCCACCGATTGCGAGCCATCCAGCTCAGGCAATGGAAGCGGCCCAGGGCGATCTATCGGGAACTCAAGGCGCTGGGGGCATCGGAGGATGTGGCCAAGCAGGTGGCGGGCAACTGCCACAGGTGGTGGCGCAACAGTAACGGAGCCATCAAGCGTGTGCTGACCATTGCGTACTTTGACCAGCTGGGGGTGCCACGGCTGTCCTGACCTCAAGCACTCGAACCGCCCGGTGCGGACCCGCATGCCGGGTGGTGTGGCAGGGGTGCCTCCTACAATGGAGGCCCCCTATGCCGATGTGCGCCCGGCACGGGCGCACTCTTGGAGGTGCAAGTCCTCCCGTAAGTTGATCACAGCGAACGAAGCGAAGCGCAACTGCATGAGGGTGACCGAGTGTGGGGAGGAAGCGTGGAGCGAAACTGCGAGCCGATGAACAAGAACCGCATAGAAGGCGTTGCCAAGCAGGGCGAGCGGGCCAAATACCGCAAAGCTCTCGTGATCAAGGCGAGGTGGCGTAGATGCGGCGGTTGTGCAGTGAAGGAGTGCGTTCTTACCCGGGGAGATCTCGCCTCGTGCCTGAAAGGGCGACGGCCATGCCGGAGCGAGAAGTCAGCAGAGGTCGTAGTAGCTCGCGCCGGGGCCGCTGAGGCCACAAGGCAAAAGCGAAGGACCGAACGAGAGTGAGTGAGCGAGGACACGTGTGATGTCAAAGGCCATGCGTCAGATGCTGGGGCAACCCGGGCGGGTGGGCGTAGCGCACGGTGAAGCCGTGCGTGATCCCATCAGCGACGAAGCCAACGACCCGCCGCGTGAACACCCGCACACAGGGTCGGCCAAGCAGCTGACAGGCACCGGTGGCCTGCTGGAGGCGGCGCTGACGAGACAGAACCTGCAGGCGGCATGGAAGCGGGTCAAGGCCAACAAAGGCGCAGCCGGGGTGGACGGGCTCGACATCGAGCAGACCGCCCAGGTGATACGCCAGAGATGGCCCGAGATCCGCCAAGCGCTGCTGCAAGGGCGCTACCGGCCCAGTCCGGTACGCAAGGTATTGATCCCCAAGCCGGACGGCACCCAGCGCGAGCTGGGCATCCCGACGGTGACAGATCGGTTGATCCAGCAAGCACTGCTGCAAGTGCTGCAACCACTGATCGACCCCACCTTCAGCGAACACAGCCACGGGTTTCGCCCCGGCAGGCGTGCACACGACGCGGTCAAGGCCGCTCGGGCGTACGTGCAGTCGGGCAAGCGCGTGGTGGTGGACGTGGACTTGGCCAAGTTCTTTGACCGAGTCAACCACGACATCCTGATCGACAGGCTCAGAAAACGCATCGATGACGCTGGCCTGATCCGGCTGATTCGGGCGTACCTGAACGCCGGGATCATGGATGGCGGGGTGGTGGTTGATCGCCACCTGGGCACGCCGCAAGGTGGGCCACTGAGCCCACTGCTGGCCAACGTGTTGCTCGACGAAGTGGACAAGGCGTTGGAGGCGCGCAGCTACTGCTTTGCGCGCTACGCCGACGACTGCAACGTCTACGTGGGCAGCAAGAAGGCAGGCGAGCGGGTGATGGCGTATCTCAGAAAACTTTACACAGGCTTGAAGCTTCAAATCAACGAAGCCAAGAGCGCGGTGGTTAGCGCCTTCGGGCGCAAGTTCCTGGGGTATGCGCTGTGGGTGGCCAAGGGCCGGGAAGTCAAATGCAAGGTGGCCGAAAAGCCGCTGAACAACTTCAAGGCTCGAATTCGGCAACTCACACGCCGCTCGGGTGGGCGCAGCATGGCGCAAGTGGTGGAAAAGCTGAGACCTTACCTGCTGGGCTGGAAGGCTTACTTCGGGATGGCGCAAACGCCACGGGTCTGGCGAGAGCTGGACGAGTGGTTGCGCCACCGATTGCGAGCCATCCAGCTCAGGCAATGGAAGCGGCCCAGGGCGATCTATCGGGAACTCAAGGCGCTGGGGGCATCGGAGGATGTGGCCAAGCAGGTGGCGGGCAACTGCCACAGGTGGTGGCGCAACAGTAACGGAGCCATCAAGCGTGTGCTGACCATTGCGTACTTTGACCAGCTGGGGGTGCCACGGCTGTCCTGACCTCAAGCACTCGAACCGCCCGGTGCGGACCCGCATGCCGGGTGGTGTGGCAGGGGTGCCTCCTACAATGGAGGCCCCCTATGCCGATCCTCGGGCCTCAGTGGCGCTTTTTCCCAACCCGCCCGGGCTGTAAGTACACCAACGCCAGCGGCTCAGCGCCCCTGCGAGCGGTAGCGAAGCGCAAGGCGCCGGTTGAGTTCGATTGACTCGATCCCCTCCATGCCCTCGAGCTGCAAGGACACCTCCAGGGGGCTTTGCCCGGCTGCGGAATTCTCCTTGAGCGGTGCCAACGGCTCAACGCCTCTACCGATCTGCAGCAGGAAAACCCCGGAAATGCGGGTAGCGTCAAGCCGATGGCCAAGCGCTTCAACCGCATGCCGGATTCGCTCTAAGCTGGCGGCCTGGACGGTGAGGAGCAGGCTCGGCGCGAGATCTGCAAGGCGCGTAACGGAGTAGCGTTGCCGCTGCTTCCCGTCAAACCAGACGCCGGGGTCCTGTACAACACCCGCAACGCCTTCAGCTTTCGTTGCGGCGCTCACGACGCCGCCGGATTCAAGGGTGGGACTTGTCGACGCCGCAAGCGCTGCCTGCGGTACGGCGCAAACGGCGAGGGCGAGCGCACAGCCGAGCGCCGTGCTGACCAAGCTGCCGAACGCAGTGCTGACCAAGCTGCCGAACGCGGTGCTAACCAAGGCGCCGAACTCGGTGCTGACCAAGGCGCCGAGCGCTGTGCCGACTGCGGTTTCTGGCTCGGCAGCCAGCCACCCGCAACTGGCTCGCCCGCAGCCGCTTCGCGAAGGGCTCATCGATGCCCCCGAAGTCGCAGGCGCCACCAGAGCAGCCGTCCAGTGTCGTCGCTTGCTTCGTCGGAAATCCTCAGGACCCAGGTACCTGCCGGCGCTTCGCCCATGAAGCGCACGATGCCGAAGCGAAAGCCATCGCGGATCGGGGTGCAGGCCTCCTGGCT
>Ga0194125_10014415_pt1 | contig 10119 bp, 7 predicted proteins | sample TA2KigC250mmetaG_FD_148626 | JGI IMG/M metagenome (GOLD analysis project Ga0194125, IMG submission 148626) | Freshwater microbial communities from Lake Tanganyika, Tanzania - TA2015034 Kigoma Deep Cast 250m | ecosystem: Environmental > Aquatic > Freshwater > Lake | place: Tanzania: Lake... | reverse complement strand
ACGCAACAGCGCATCGCCAAGGCCGCCCGCTGCCACCGTCGCCGGACGATCGCTCGTCTACAAGCCCTCGGCATCACGTTGGAAAGCATAACCCAGTGTCACTGGGGGCACTTGTAGCGTTGTAGTATTAGGCGGGTCGGAGAATCTTCCGGCGCAGCCGGCTCCATAATGAGTTTTGACGAGCAAGTTCGGTAATGTGTAGGGTGGGGCTTGCCCCACCGCTTTCCTTGGGTCCGGCTTCCCGGTGGGGCAAGCCCCACCCTACAACCACACGTTGCCTGGCGCGAGGCACATCGGCGAAACGACGGGGGCGGCGCGATTGCCGGTTTTGTCCGTCAAAGTTCATTATAGTACCGCGTTTCCCAAGTACCGCGACTATGGGTGAGGTTGCTTCGTCGCCCTCGGCGCGAAGCGCCGCTGCGCGTCGGGCCTCGCAAGGACATGATTGCCGCGCTCGGCGAGCCTCGCTCGCAATGACATCGGGCGCCCCCGTATGTCATTGCGAGGAGCTTCAGCGACGAAGCAATCTCTACCCTACAGTCTCAGGACTTGCGAAATGCGGTACCAGACTGTGGAGAAATCCCGTCGGAAGCGCGGTCACAAGTTCTCGGGCTTGAATTTCTTGCTCAGGTTGAGGGAGCAGCCGGAGATCATGAAGACACCGTCGCCGCGGTAATGGAAGGTCTCGGGGTACTTCGGGGACGCTGCCACGTGGGCCTGCACCACTTCCCAGACGAACAGGCCATGCCTGGCGATTTGCCCACCGTCCGCCAGCTTGCATTCGAAATTTGCGTAGCACTCCCGGATCAGGGGGGCTTTGACCTGGGCCGCGGGCACCGGCGTGATGCCGAATTTGTGAAACTCGTCCACCGTCGCGCCCGAGCAGTTGCCGATGCCGATGGTCTCGTCGATCAGATCGGTCGTGGGCAGGTTGATCACGCACTGGCGGCTGCGGCGGATCATCGCGAAGCTGTGGTTCGCGTCCCAGATGTAGCACCCGAACCGGGCCGGGGAGAACCCCAGCATCATGTGCCAGCCCATGGTCATGACGTTGGATTTTCCCTGCCACGCCGAGCTGACGAGCACGATCGGCCCCGGCTCCAGAAACCGCCGGATCTCGGAGACCGGGAAGTCTGCCTTCCGAAACATCTTCATGCTCGATCTGTACCATACCGGTCCCCGACTGTCCCATCGGCGAACCCCTGGGACCACCGGGGAAATAATCCTACCGCCTCCCGCCCTGCCCGGTCGATCGGGCACTCACCCAGGGAAATGCGGCTCGTTTCGTTCCCCCGGTGGCGAGGCTCACGGGTTGGGAGTTCCGCGTTTACGCGGATCCAACAGTCCGGCCCTCCTTTTCTCTTGCCGTCTTGCAGAATGTGGCGCCGCGGCGCCGGAAGAACCTCCGATCCGCCGCAGGAGTCTTGACGGACGAGTTCGGCCGTCGGAACCCGGCGACGAATGCTCTTCATAGGGCGAGCGTGGGCCCCCAAACGCGATTCATCGCGTTTGGGGACCCCGTCCCCGCTCGCCTGAAGACGTCGTGCGGGGACGCACGACCTACGAAGAGTTCCTTTCGAGACCCGCGGAGTGGCTATTGCCGGTCCGGCTCGTCAAAACGTACAGGACGGTACTCCAAACACGCGACGAACCGCGCCACCACCGGACGGCCATCTACCGAGTTGTAGGGTGGGGCTTGCCCCACCAAGAACCCGAATCCAAAGAAGACGGTGGGGCAAGCCCCACCCGACACAGTGCCGAACTTGCTCGTCAAGACTCATAAGGCGGTACTCCAAACGGCGTGATCGCAGTCGCTCTACGTTCCATGCGACTTGGCTCCCCCTGGTATCGTGTTTCAGAAGTCCCGCGGCTGACGGAAGGAGATTGCTTCGTCGCTGCGCTCCTCGCAATGACATAACCGGCGGCTGTATGTCATTGCGAGCGAGGCTTGCCGAGCGCGGCAATCATGCCATTGCGAGGCCCGACGCGCAGCGGCACTTCGCGCCGAGGGCGACGAAGCAACCGCCTCCCCATAGTGTCGGAACTTGTGAATGGCCGTACTGGTGCGGACAGAGTACTACCTAGGGGCTGGTCCAGCCGAGGGCTTTGAGCATGGGGGCGATCTCGGGATTGGCCATGAAGAGGTTCCAGCACAGTTGGGTGCGGTGGTTCTCGATCATGATCACGATAGGTCCCTGGTCGATGGCCACGTAGCCGGGGGCGAACCAGTTCTGGGCCAGGTTGAAGGCGTCGGTGAATCCGAACGGGCCCCAGAGCTTCTTGCCGTAGGTGTGGTAGAGGTGCTTGAGGGTCGCCAGGGACTCGGCGGGGACATAGGGCATGGCGCTGAGGGCCGCCGTGGGGGCGATGGTGCCGTTGTCGTTGGTGGGGGAGTGGGCGCTGTAGCCCCAGGGAGTGAAACTGGCCGTCAGGCCCCAGACCAGGGCACTGTAGCCCGCGTGGCCGCGCGGGTTCTCGGTGCAATAGGCGCGGTGGATCAGGGAGATGTTGCGGCTGTTGTCGAAGTAGTTGCAGTAGGCGTCCCGCTTGTCGCGCGGATCGAAGCCCAGGTGGCTGTAGTGCGTGAAGAACAGTGGCCCGCCCTGGCTCGGGCCCACCCACTGCGGATAGCCGTAATAGGTGCGGCCGTTGACATAGTCGGCGGACTTGGCCCAGCCGCGCTCGTAGCACGAGGGAGGCATCGGATACGTCGGCGAGGCCACCGCCAGGAGATAGACGATCATGCACTCGTTGTAGCCGCCAATGGCGTGATTCATCTTCCATTCGTGCCGCGGCGACCAATGCCAGTAGAGCGTGTCGCTCCGCGCTTGCCGGCGGTACCAACTCCACTCGACCTCCTCCCACATCCGCGTGGCCCGCGCGCGGATCTCCTTTTCCACGGGGTCGCTGGCGCTGTTGAAGTACTGGCGCACCGTGAGCAGGCCCTGGACCACAAAGGCGGTTTCGACGAGGTCGCCCCCATCGTCGTACTGGCTGAACGGCTTGGTCGCGCCGGTGCCGCCGTGGAGCCAGTGCGACCAGGCGCCATGGAAGCGGGTCGCCTTTTCGTCGAGGAAGGTCAGGATCTGCAGGACGCGGCCGGCCGCCTGGGCCTGGGTGACGAAGTGCCGCTCGGCGCCGACGCAGATCGCCATCAGGCCCATGCCGGTGCCGCCGGAGGTGCACACGTCGGGACTGTGGCCGAACCCGTATCCTTCCCGCGCCAGGCCGCTGACCGGATGGCCGTAATCCCAGAAATACCGGAAGACCGCCTCCTGCACGGAGGTGAGCAACTGCTCGTCGGTCATGGCCCGCGAGGCGGCGGAGACGACCGCCGAAGGCTCGGATTCGCCGCCGCTACGCATGGCCACCGCCCTGACCTGGTAATAGTACGTCCGGCCGTTGACGCCGAAGAAGTCGCTGTAGACCGGGACCTTGTGCACCGCGTCATGGAGCTTGGTGAACGGGCCTGCCGCAGCGTCGGCGCGGTAGATGCTGTAACCTCCCAGGTTGGGGTCCGGATCGCACGGCCAGCGCAGATCGATCCTGCTGTCGTGGCCGACCGCGATCACGCCCGCGGGCGCCGGCGGCGGCGGCGGCACCGGAGGCTGGGCCTCCGCCAGCACCGCGATCTCGTCGGGCGGCAGCGCCCGGCGGTAGAGCCGTACATCATCGACAAGGCCATTCCAGAAGCGGTTGGGCGCCTGGCCGTTCTCGCCAATCAGCACACGGCTCCAGTTGCGGTTGATGAAGCCGCGCAGCGACCTGGAATCGACGCAGTCGCCGTCCTGGTACAGGGCGAGCCTGGCGCCGTCGTACACGCCGGCAATGTGGTGCCAGTTCCCGTCGTTCACGTCCCCGCTGTAGACCTCGGGCCAGCCCCCGCCGGTCAGACCCAGGCACAGAAAGGCGACGCGATTGTCGTCCCGCGTCCGGGCCAGGACCCAGTCGTCGCCCTTGGTGACGATCGCGTTCCAGTTGCGGTCCAATTGGCGGACCTTGATCCAGCACGCGACGGTGATGCTCTCGGTGAAGGTAAGGGACGGCGCGTCGCCGGCATCGAGATAGTCGCCGTCACCGTCCAGATCCAGGCACCAGCCGCGCTGCGGATCGTTCACCCACGTCGGGTTGCCCTGAAGGGTCGCGTGATGGCCGCCGACGCTGTCGAGGGCATCGCCGTCCAGTTTCCAGTGGCCGACGAGATCCGGATCGGCCGCGACGGCAGTCGGCAAGCCTGTCGGCAGAACTACCAGCGCCCAGACCCCTAGCGCTACGCTCGTGACGCCCAAGGCATTTCTTCCCATCGCTCATCTCCTATACCGTGCCTGCCTATGCCGACTGGATGACACGGGATCCTGCCGGCGATTCTACCGGTGTCGCTCGAGAAGGCAAGAAGTGTCCTTGGAGGGGGGTTCAGAGGCCGGTTCATCCTGGCGTGGGCCTCCTGCCCATGTGCCGCAGGGCCATTTTGGCCCCGCACCGTCTCGGTCTTCCGCGGCCAGGAGGCCCGTGGTGCATCGGAAACACCCCTTGGGACACAAAAAATCCGGGTGGGGCCTCTTGAGGGTTGAATTCTCCCCCCTTTGGGATATAATTCATAGAACGTGCCGCGATTGGACTCCGCGAAGGAGCCTCTGTGCTTTCGCATGTCAAAGCAAAGGTGGATTCATGCCTTCACGTGGACGGTAGTCGTAGGGTGGGTTGGCCCCCAAACGCACCATTTCGCGTTTGGGAACCCCTTCTCAACCCACGCGTAGGCTACCCGCGCCGGAACGAGGTCGGCCCTCACGGTTGCGACAACGAAGATTAGCGTCTGTCTGAGAAAGGGTCTGATGATGAAGCGATCGATCAAGCATCTGGTGGGAGTCCTGGCGGTGCTGCTGGTCTGCACCGGCGCCCGGGCGGAACTGCAACTGGTGGCGAATTTCGACGGCATGACGGGCAGTCCCGACGGGCAGGCCTGCAACGGGGTCTTGGGCGGCACCATCGACACTCAGAGCGAGAACACCGGCAATGTCACCTTCCAGAACAATGGGGGCAGCACGACCCTGAGCCCCAGCGGCCACAGCTCCGGCGGCATGTCCCGGGCCGCCGGCATCGCCCAGATCAACAACCCGATCGCCGATGACGAGACCGGCATCGCGTTCTGGCGCTTCAGTATGCAGCCCACCAACGCGATCCGCAATCACATGGGTCTGCTGGCGGATACGGGGAGCAATCCCGTCAACCAGGCACGGTCGGACGATCCCAAGGCGGTCCCGGTGGGTTTCAAGCTGGTTGAGAATGGCACGGGATTCGATCTCGCCAAGCTCGACGGCAGCGCCGTGCTCAAGAGCGGCCTGGCCCGCAACCAGTGGTACAACGTCTGGATCGTGGCCGACAACAGTACCGACACGTTCGATCTGTACCTGAGCAAGGCCACCGGTCCGGCCGGCCCGCCCACCTTGCCGGGATCCCAGGATCTCGTCGAAAGCGGCATTCCCTTTACCACCCCGACCACCGGCGCGCTGGCAGCCATGATCTTTGCCTGTCCCCTCAGTCCCACCGGCACCGGGGCGTGTGCCCGGATCTGGATCGACGAAATCTGGTGGGATGGCGATCAGGGCCTGTCGAAACCGGTCAAAGCCACCGGTCCGCAGCCCGCCGACCGCGCCACGGACGTGGCCCGGGATGGGACGCTGAGTTGGATCCCCGCCGAGTCGGCAGCCACGCACGATGTGTACTTCGGGACCTCCCTGGACGAAGTCACCGCCGCCGACCGGGCCACGCCGGCGGGCCTGCTGGTTAGCAGGGGCCAGAGCGCGACCACCTTCACCCCGGCCGGCCCGCTCGAATTCGACCGGACCTACTATTGGCGGGTCGACGAAGTCAACGGCCCGCCGGATGCCACGGTGTTCAAGGGCAGCGTCTGGTCGTTCACCGTCGAGCCGGTCTCGTACGCGGTCCGCAGCGTCAAGGCCACCGCCTCCAGCGCCAGCGAGGGCATGGGGCCGGAAAAGACCGTCGACGGCTCGGGCCTGAACAACAGCAATCAACATGGGACCGAGTCGTCCCAGATGTGGCTCAGCGCCCCCGGCGCGCCGCAGCCGGCGTGGATTCAGTATGAGTTTGACGGGGTCTATAAGATCCACCAGTTGATGGTCTGGAACTCCAACCAGTTGATGGAGCCCGCCCTGGGCGTCGGGGCCAAGAACGTGACAGTGGAGTATTCCACCGACGACGCCGCCTGGACCAGGCTCGGGGACTTCGAGTTCGCGCGGGCCCCGGGAGCAGCGACCTACACGGGCAACGCGATCGACTTTGCCGGGGCGGTGGCCAAGTATGTCCGGCTGACGATCGCCGGCAACTGGGGCAGTATCCTGCCGCAGTACGGCTTGAGCGAGGTGCGCTTCTTCTATCTCCCGGTCCTGCCGCGTGAGCCGCTTCCGGCGGTCGCCCAGAAAGACGTCGACGTCGAGGCCCTGCTGAGCTGGCGCGCCGGGCGGGAAGCGGCCTCTCACCTGGTCCATTTCGGCACGGATCGCCAGGCGGTCGGCGCCGGCACCGCGCCGGTTCAGACGGTGGCCGCCAGCCGGTTCGATCCGGGCGCGCTGGACCTCGGCAGGACCTACTTCTGGAAGGTCACCGAAGTCAATGAGGCGGCGACGCCCCAAGTCTGGGAAGGCGACGTGTGGAGCTTCGCCACGAAAGAGTACCTCGTCGTGGAGGATTTCGAGAGCTACACCGATGACGAAGGCAACCGAATCTACGAGACCTGGACCGACGGCTGGACCAACGGCACCGGCTCCGTCGTCGGGCACTTCCAGGCTCCTTTCGCCGAGCGGCTGATCATTCACGGCGGCAAGCAGTCGATGCCGTTCGAGTACAACAACGTCAACACGCCGTTCTACAGCGAGGCCGAGCGCCTGTTCGTGCCCCTGGAGAATTGGACCGTCCATGGGGCCGACACCCTGCGTCTGTGGGTCCGCGGCAACCCGGCGGCCTTCCTGGAAGAAGGGGACAAGATCACCATGAGCGCCGCCGGCCACGACATCTGGGACAATGCCGACGACTTCCGCTTTGCCTTCAAGACCCTCAACGGCAATGGCTCGATCCTGGTCCGGGTCGAGAGCCTCGTGAACACCAACGCCTGGGCCAAGGCCGGCGTCATGATCCGCCAGAGCCTCGACGACACCTCGAAGTTCGCCTACATGATCGTCTCGGCCAACTCGGGCGTCTCCTTCGGCTGGCGCCAGCAGACCGCGAGCACTCCAGGCAGCGCCACGCAGGCGGGCGTTACGGCGCCCCAGTGGGTCAAGCTCACCCGCACGGCCGACGCCTTCACCGCCCAGTACTCCGCCGACGGCAAGACCTGGCTGGACCTCAAGAACGCCGACGGCACGATCACCACGACCACCGTGACCATGACCGGTCCGGTCTACATCGGTCTGTGCGTCACCAGCCATAACCCGGCGGCGACCACGACCGCGGTCATGTCCGGGGCCGCCACCACCGGCACCGTCACCGGCGCTGCCTGGCAGGTGCTGGCGATCGGGGACGATCCCCAAACCGCCAACGGCCCGGGCGACCTGTACGTCACGGTCGAAGACAGCACCGGCAAGAAGGCCACCGTGACCCATGCCACCGCGGTGACCACCGCTGCCTGGACCGAGTGGCGGATCCCGTTGAGCAGCTTCACCGGAGTGAACCTCGCCCGAGTCAAGAAGCTGTCCCTCGGCGTGGACAACCGGGCCAATCCAACCAAGGGCGGCGCCGGCATGCTCTACGTCGATGACCTCGGCGTCGGCCACCCGGTGCAGTAACGCGGCGCAGGACGCCTACGCACGATGTCTTGATCGCTGGGGCACCACGCCTGATTCGGACGAGAACAGGTCTGGTGCCCCAGTTTGTGGTGTGCTCGCAAGAGTATACGCGAGAGATGCTGTGGCACTTGCGGCTTAGAGGTCGTGGGGCCCGCCGGTGTGGATGCGGACGTTCTGGCGGTAAACGTCCACCTCGCCGGGGCGGGAGCGTTCGAGCCGCCGCTGGAACCACAGGATCTTGAGGGCCACGACCGCACAGCCGACTCCGGCGACGAAGAACACCGCGGCCGCCAGGAACGCAAACAGCTCCGGCAGGGCCATGATCAGCAGGCCGAAGCCGATCAGCAGTAGACCGACCACCAGGATCCCGGACGCCAGGGCCCGCGAAGCCCGCGCGAGAAGATTCGTGTGAAAGTGAAAAGGCATTCCAAGACTCCTTAAGAGATCAATCGTTCTACGACAAACAGGCAATAGGCGTTCGGACCAGTCGGCGCGGTGGTCGATGAGGTTCAAAGCACCAAATTCCAAGCACCAAGTCCCAAACGAATTCAAAATCCAAAAACTCAATGACCAAAACGGCCGGAGCGGCGCTCCGGTAGGTTATTCGCTTTTCTGGAGAATCGATGCGAAGATCCGCACGAGCTCCGTGGCTTCGCCGATCAGATGTAGCCTCTCCTGATCCTGGGCGGTGCTCCCGGTCGTGTCGAGGAGCCTCAGCCAGTATCTGCTTTCTTTGGCCTCCTTGCGCGAGATCTTGACGCGCATGCGGAAGTCCTTCTTGCTCAGGGCCTCATTGGCTTCGATGTAGTTGGCGCCCACAGACCCGGACGCTTTCACAAGCTGTCGGCCGTCTTCGATGTTGCAGATGGTCCTCTTGAGTCCGCGCACAAACGCCCGGACGAGCTGTGCGAACGCAAAGGTCCGCTCCTCCAGGTCGTAAGGTTTTGGATTCTCTTCCCTTTTGGTCATTGGGATTGATCTCTCCGCTGGCGCGGTGTGTCTGGAATTTGGGATTTGGAATTTGGAATTTCGATTTCCTTGCCCTCCTCCAGAGCCTTGAGTCTCTCTTTCCGTATGTGTACGCGCCCCTTCGCCTCTTCGTACCTCCTCTTCTCCTCCGCCGTCTGCGGCACCAGCGGCGGCACCGTTATGGGTTTCTTGTTCTCATCCAGCGCCACCAGGGTCAGATGTGCGGTCGTAGCCACGAGCTGCTCGCCGCTGTAGGGGTCTTCGCGTATCACTTGGACCCCGACCTCCATGGAGGAGCGGCTGACGTAGTTGACGGCGGCCCGCAGAACGACGTGGTCGCCGATGTGGATGGGGTGGCGAAAGATCAGGGTATCGATGCCGGCGGTGACGACCTCCTTGCCGCAATGGCGCTGGCCGGCCATGGCGGCCACCATGTCGATCCAACCGACGATCGCCCCGCCGAAGGCGGTCCCCTGCGGATTGGCCTGTTGCGGCATGACGAGATACCGGGTCTCTACCGCACTCTCACTGGGTGCTTTGCCTTTTTCGCTGGTCATGCCGACCATAGTGCCGTCCGGCGGCCCGCCCCGTCAACTGCCTGCCTCCACAAAATCCCCAAATCGAGAAGCCCCGCGACTCGCCCTGACATGGAGGGGAAGGAAAAGGGGACATTCTACTTTTCCCCTTCCGAGAAGGAAAAGTAGAGTGTCCCCTTTTCCGGCGGTGGTGTGCGACGGCGTTTTGTGGGGGCAGAAGGCCCTGGTTCGTAGTGTGCGCGTAAGAGCATACGAGGAACGTACGGGAGCCAGGAATGGCACCGCCTTTCTCTCCTTATGCTCTTACGAGCACACTACGAGCCGGCACGCCCACGCAGGGACGTTCCTGCACCCCGGGAGGATCGGCAGGGGCGTCACCGCCGCGAACGAGAGCTCAGGCGACTTCCACCAGGACTTTGACGCAATCGTCGGTGCGGCCTTTGAAGGTCGCGTAGGCCTTATCGATCTGGTCCAGGCTGAAGCGATGGGTAAAGCAGAAGCTCGGGTCGATCTGGCCGCGGCGGGTGTAGTCGAAGAGTTGCGGGATGTATTTGGGCCCGTGCATCTGGCCCATGTGGAAGTGCAGCCCCTTGTTGAAGGCGACGCCCAGCGGGAACTTGTCCACGAACATCGCGTAGACGCCCCTGAATCATCGGCAGGATGCCGATGGCACGAAACCCCACGAGCAGGATGCTCGTGCCACTTTTCATACACGTTCTCAGGGCCTCCGGCCCTGGGGATGGCGTTACGCAAGCCATTTACACAGCGGCGCAGGCGTGCTATGAATACACCCATGTCCAATGCAAGTGAAA
>Ga0194125_10014411_pt1 | contig 10121 bp, 18 predicted proteins | sample TA2KigC250mmetaG_FD_148626 | JGI IMG/M metagenome (GOLD analysis project Ga0194125, IMG submission 148626) | Freshwater microbial communities from Lake Tanganyika, Tanzania - TA2015034 Kigoma Deep Cast 250m | ecosystem: Environmental > Aquatic > Freshwater > Lake | place: Tanzania: Lake... | reverse complement strand
AATGCGATAATTCCACCATATCTTAAACCATCATCTACAGTTACTGGGTTAAAGCTACTCCACCAAATGGTTTGAGTTATTCCAGCAACAATAAATAAGCTGATTCCGCTGCCTATTCCCCATCCTTTTTGGACGAGTTCATCAAGAAGCATGATTATAATTCCTGCTGCTAATAATTGAATAAAGATAGCAGCTCCTTTAATCATCGTAATTTCTCCATATGCTCCTCCAATTATGTAAAGAACTGATTGGAGGATAATCATTAGAATTGAAAGAAATTTACTAGCTGTTGTGAATAGGGCACGATCTTCTGAATTAGATCTATCAAATGAAATGATGTTAGCTCCTGCTAATAGTTGGATGATTAATCCAGCTGTAACAATAGGGCCAATGCCTAACTCCATTAATGTACCACGTTGTGATGCGAAAATTATTCGTATATTAGCATAAGGATCAGAAGAACCTGAGGTAGTTATTCCATAAAGGGTTATCTCTGACATAGCAAAATAGACTAATAATGCTAATAAAGTCCATAATAATCGGGATTGGAAAGAAACTTTTCTTTCCGGTGCTTTAACTTCGGGGATTATTCTTGAAATTGGTTTAAATAGGTCAAGGAATCGAGGCAAGATTTATCACTCTACTATTGATCCGCCTGCTTCCTTAATCTTTTCTTCAGCGTTAGAAGATACAGAGTCAACACGTATTTTTAATGCAGAGTTAATGCTTCCTCTTCCCAAGATTTTCTCAATGCCTAAAGATTTTAAATCTAACTCAGCACCGTTTTTTAAGCCTTCTGAACCTAAAATTTTTAGAGCTAAATCTTCAATTTCACCAACATTTATTGTAGTTATTTTCGGTAATAATCTTGAAAGAGGTGTGAATCCTATTGATCTGAATCTTAATGGCTCATATTTCACTGTACGGATCCAGAAATGTTTGTGTCCACCTGCATTACCTTTTCCTCCTCGGCTTCCAGATTTTCTATGTTGACCTACTTGACCCCATCCACAATATCTTGATCCACGTTGTTTTCTAGTTTTTCTTAATTTGTGAGGCATATTTTTCACCTATTTCTTATTATTAACACATCCGTAATGCTAATTCATTTATGGCTTCACCGCGATAACCGAGTTCGCCATTATCTGAGTACGCACGTTTTATTGTCTTTTTAAAGCCTTTCTTTGGAGGATGCATCCTAAAGAATGGTTTAATACCATTTAATTGATTAAACTCGATTTCTCCTTTTAACACGGATTCTGCAAGTTTATCTAAGCTAGAATAGCCTAGTTCTGTAAGTTTTTCATCTGAAATTTTTTTATCTCCAACCAACATTCCTCTTTTAGCAATAATACTTTTTATGGTTTCTAATGTTGGTTCTCCCCAAGTTATGTAATCTTTTGCTTTATTTAGCATTCCTGAGTATGATGGTGTATTTGTAATGAAAGTTGCGTAGTTATTTTTATCGACTCGTAGCATCATCATTGTATCTTCAATTAATTTGGGTACATCGACGCCGCCACGAATTCTTATGACAAAAAATATGTTACTTGACATTTACTTCGCCCATTCCTGTGGTGTCATTACTTTCATTGTTTCTTTAAGCGCTTCAAAAGCAGCAAAGGCAAAAGAAGTGGTTGTAGTAGTGGTTCCAGTTGCTTTTGACCAGCAATCTTGGATACCAGCAAGAGTGAGTACAATTTTTGCTGTATCACCAACAACGAGGCCAAGTCCCTGAGGACCGGGTATCAAGGTTAGTTCAACACTTCCTGCTTTCCCTGAAACCTTAAAAGGTAATGTATGTTGTTGACCACAATCACATTCCCAACTACCGCACCCTCGTTTAATTGGATACAGGTTTAGTTTAGCTGTGCGAACACCTTTTTCAATCGCGTTCCTTACTCTCTTTGCTTTTCCTACACCTAATCCAATTAATCCGTTGCTATTACCAACAGCGACAACAGCTCTGAACCTTGAGTTTTCTCCTGCATCTGTTTGTTTTTGGACTAGACCAATATCAATTACTTCATCCTTAAGATCTTGTAATAGAAAATCGATTATTTCTACTTCTTTAACTTTGTAGCCTTCTTTAAAGATCTCAAATATACTTGTTATATGACCTTCTTTAACCATCTTGCCAAGCTGAGTTTTAGGAACCCAGTTTTCAAGAGATTGTGTTTCGCTTTCTCTACTCATTTCGTCCAGTCCTCCATTATCTTCTTTTTAACTTCTTCAAAATGTTCTTGGATGCTTTCAGGATTGATTCCTTTTCTAAGGTAAGCAGAAAATTGTTTTTCATATGTTGCTGGATCTTCAATATTTTTAGCGTACTCTACAACATCTTTTCCACTTATTCTTTCTGGAGAAGGAATGACATCACTGTCACAAGGCACTTCTAATCCAGAGTCAATTGCTCCTTTAACGACTGAAAATACTTTAGAACCTTTGGTAGGCCTTTTTAATCCAATATCCAAATATGCTTTACCGATTTCTTGACTCTTCGTCTTATACCCAGCTATTAATCCTAATAGATATGCTGCTTGTATACTTTTACCACTTGCTTTCCAACCATATTTATCGAATAATTCTTTCGAGGTTACTTCTGATAATACTTTGTCGCCTTCAATTAATGACTGGATTGTTTGTACAATAAGCAATTTATTTGATACCCTCACGACGAAACGGGGAGTGTCAGATATTGCCAATATTCTTCTTGCCTGATAATCTGTTTTATGCTCACGCCTACGCCTATAGGCAAGTCTATAACGTGCTCCCTTAGCCAAATGAACGCCTCCTTAATCTTTGTTCACTAATATGTCTTTCCAGTTCAGCAATGGTTTTAAATTCTCCACCTTTAGCTTTACGATACAGCGTTCGGTAAGTGTTAACTGTAATTACTCTTTTTTCTCTCATTTCCATTAATTTTTTCCTTAATGATCTGATGCGATTAATCCATCGAGTTTTCTCTGAAATAATTGAATATTGTTTACCTTTTTTCGTTCCAGGTCCTATTCGTCTACCTGTTTGCTTCTTTTCAGATAATTTTCTTGCTCTATATCTACTTGTAGTTTTTAATTCATTAGCTTTGATTGTTCCATCTGCAATTAATTTACGAATTTCTGCTCGAGTAATTGCCATTTCTACTTCATCAATTTTTTCAGGATTAATCCAGATACGATTTTGACCAATTCCCAGTACTTCAGCTGCTAATCTTCTTTGGCTTGAAAGATTCATTTCGTAACAACCTCCTGATCAGAGGGTTTGGGAGTAATTTTTGATACATTAAGAAGTTTGATGCCAATTTTTCCTGCTTCTTCAATAATTTTTTCTTTTTTCCTTAAACCAACATTAGATGAAATTCTTCCGACCTGTGTATTAACATCAATTTTTGTTAGGTCATTAATATTGTAAATTAATACTTCTTTTTTACCAGAGGGATGTAAATTACGTACGCCTTTTGGTCCACGCCAGCCAACATTTACAGATTTAGGCCAGCCTTTTTCATTTGTTCTCATTTTATTATCTATACCTGTTGGTTTACGCCATCGTTGTCGTATTCGTTTTAATCGCCAAGTTTCGAAAGCTAAGAATTCGGGTCTTCTTTTGTTTATTATGTTTCTTACTTTCAATAGTCTTCTTTTTTCTGTATTATTCATGTCATTCACTCCTTGCTGTAAAGATAAATTCCATCAAGGAATTTTCTTAAATCTTTTTTATGGACTTTTGTTGCTGTATGCAAATTTGCTGCAGTCTGACTGACATCATTAATGTTTATTCCTTCAATAATGATGTCTTCTCCATGAATTGAGACTTTTGTGTCACCAACAATTTTTGCATATCTTGCTTGTTTTTCTCCGATAAAATTTTCAATTGATATTGTTTTGTTTTGAATTTTTAATGTCATGGGGAAGTGTACAAAAACCAGTTTCATTTTATAAATAAAGCCATCAGTTACTCCTTTTAGCATGTTTTTAATATGTGCAGTTATTGTACCAACTAAAGCAGATTCTTTTTTCTTAGGATTAATAACTTTTAATTTTATTGTGGTACCATCATGGATCATATCAATTTTAGTATGTGTGAAATCTTGAATTATACTACCTTTCTTACCGGTTATGGATATCTTTTTTCCTTCTAGGGTGAATTGAACATTTTCTGGAATTTCAATTATATTTTCAATAATTTCTGCTGACATTTTAATCACCTAGAAGACATATGCAATTACTACACCGCCAACATTCTGTTCGATGGCTTGTTTATGTTCCATAATTCCACGAGGCGTTGATAGTATAACTAATCCTAATTCACGGCTAGGTAAGAATCGTTTTTCCCATTTTTCCATATCTTTTACTTTTGTTGAATATCTAGGATTTACTCCTTTACATTCATTTATTCTACCAAATAATTGTACTTTAAATTTACCCTGCCTGCCATCATCAATAAATTCAATTTCTCCGATGTATCCTTTTGATTGTATTAGACGTAAAACACGACCAACTAAACCAGAAGCTGGAGTTATTATACATTCAGATTTTCTCCTAGACTCGTGACTCATTATAGTATTTAATGCATTAATTAGTGGGTCCATGTGATCACCTAAATTTAGTAAATCCTAGTGATGAAGCTACTTCACGGAAGCATCTTCTGCAAATATTTAAACCATATCGTCGGATTAGGCCATTATGATTTCCACACCTTACGCATGACCTTCGTCCTGAACCAGTTGTACGTTTTTTCTTTTCATTCATTTATTGAACCCACCTTGACGCCAAGTTTTGAAGATACGAATTTTTTTGTCTCTTCAGGTGTAATCAGATGTTTGTGACCAACTTTTGAGCTACCACGTTTTTTCTTATCTATTGAATACCCAGATCTTTCTACAGTGACTAGAACATCCATTCCAGTTATTCCCAGTTGAGGATCATATTTTACTCCAGGGATGTCAATATGTTCTCTTATTCCAAAAGCAAAATTTCCAAATTTATCAAAACTTTTGGAGTTAATTTTTCTTCCCACTGCTTGAAGTGCTTTCTCTAAGAAAACTTCAGCTTTATCTCTTCTTAAAGTAACCATACATGCGATAGGTTCTCTTCGACGTATTTCCCATGATCTAATTGTTTGCTTCGCTACTCTTTGACATGGTTTTTGTTGAGTGAGTTGCTCCATGATTGTCATAGCGTGGTCAAGTGGATCGCCTGAAGCACCCACACTCATATTAACCACAACTTTTCCGATCCTTAGAGCTCTCATCGGATTTGTCTCTACGATTTCGGTTGTCATTTATTTAACTCTCCGGTAAAGATATTAGGGATTCACTTTCTCCGAGGGGAAAAACATACTTTAATAGAGTTCTAATATCGTCTCCTCTGGGAGTTCTAATTGTTGCGGTTTTTTTCCACCCTGGCTCATCCCCCAAGCCAATTATCGTTCCAGTTTCACCTTGAGATCTTCCACCAGTTATTATTGTGGGTAGCATATCCTTGAACTTAATATGTTCTAAAATCTCAAGCTCTGGTAGTTTAATTTTTAAAATATCATTAACTTTATATGCATTATCATTTGAGACTTGGATATTTTTACCATCATGAAGTCTCAATTGAGTAAGATTATCTTTAAGAGTATACTTTCCAACTATTTTACATAGTTTAAAGTTATTCTCTTCTCCTTTAATTGAATGTAATTTATATCTTCCACCTTTTTCAGGTAATATTCTAAAGGTTTCACGTGCATCAGGTATAGCAATAACATCCATTAATCCCGCAGGATATCTTTCATTGAATCGTACCTTTCCATCAACTTTTACTTTGCCTTGTTTAACTATCATTTTAGCTTCTCGATTTGTTGAAGCATGTTTTAAGAAATCTCTTAAAATTACATTTATTGGTATAGAAGATGAAAAATTATGTGGCCCAGGACTTGTTTTTGTTGCCCACACTTTTTCCTTTTTATGTAAAGGCCAGAATGCGGGGCTTTTGTGTCTTTTCAGATGTCTTGTTGGTCCTTTTTTTCCCAATTATTTATGCCTCCTTTTCAGTTTTGAAGCCTTTGCGCTCCAAAATTTTCTTGCGCCATTTGTCATCAGTTTTAATTTTGGTTAAGATAATATTTGATGCCTTAATCGGAATTTGTATAGTTGTTCCATCAAGTCTCTGTTTAGTTAATCCTTCAACATAAACTGAATTTATTTTTGTATTAACTCTAAGAACCTTACCTTCAGCTAATTTACGGTCACCTTTAATTATTTGAATTGTATCATCTTCAATTACTACTAAACGTTTTGCTCCATGTTGTGTTTTCAAACTAGGTGATAATGGTGCTGAAATAAACTTTCTCTTAACATGTGGAGAAGCATTATTTTGTTTCTTTCTTGCGTTTGATGGTTTGATAACTCCATTTTTTTTCATTATACAATCACCCTTGCTGCAGTTCCAATCCTTGCCCAACGATCCACTGCTTCTTTTGCTACAGGTCCTTTAATGTCAGAACCTCTTAAAGTTCCTTCAGGAGTTAAAATTACTGCAGCATTATCTTCAAATTGTATCCAGCTCCCATCTTTTCGTAGGTAAGGTTTTCTTTGTCTAACAACAACTGCGTTTAACATTTGCCTTCTCATTTCAGGTGTGCCTTCTCGACATGACACCATTATCAAATCACCAACACCTGCAATTGGAAGTCTTCTTCTACGACCTTTATATCCCATGACTTGAATTAACCTGAGTACACGAGCACCACTATTATCCGCACAAACAAATACGGAGCCTGATGTTAAACCGCCACTAATTTTTCGCCTTGGCATAACTCGCTTCTTAAGCCTTTTACTCATTCAGTTACTCCTCCTCAGTTAATTTTTCTACAACGCAGAAAGATTTTGTTTTACTTAGAGGCCGGCATTCAGCAATTCGTACTCTATCTCCTCTTTTTGCGTCAATACATTGGGGATTATGCGCGGTGATTCTACTACTCGCCCTTGCGTACCTTTCGTACTTTCGGTCGAACCTGGTGTAGTCGATGCGGATAACAACGGATTTTGACATCCTATCACTAACCACCACACCATCCAAAACTCGCCCTCTCACCGCTAAAGAGCCATGGAATGGACAGTCTGGGTCACTACACTCGTTTTCGGGTTTTTTTAGGCTCATCATTTTATTTCTCTACCAACTACGTTTATTTTTCTTTTTTAATCGATCTTCAGGTCGATTATTGAGGTTTTTTCCCTCAACTTTTACAATGTTATCAGTAATTTTAAAAATTAAAACGGAATTATTTTTAATAATTCTTTTATTTTTTCCATTATAATTAATAACTAACGTATTTTTAGTTTCATCAATTATTGTTCCTAACTTATAATCATCATATTTTTTATTATGAGTACATTTTAATCCAATAAATTCATGTTGTAAAAAATTTGAAAAATTTAAGACCATTAAACTTTCTCCTGGTTCATGACTGTTTCAATTTTGGCTATTGCTTTTTTGAGACCTTTAATTCTGCCAGGATTCTCAATAGAACCGCCTGCGTTAATTAATGTGCGCATTTTTGATAGTTCTGTTTTTAGTTCTTCAAGCTTTTCAATCCTTTTTTCAGGGGACATTTCTCTTAGTTCATCCATTCGAATAATTGGCATTAAATTTACTCTCCTAGTTTTGATTCTTTATCAATTTTTTTTTCGGTTTTATTCGATGATTCTTGGGGATTAACAACATCTATGGTCGTTGATTCTTTCGATTCAACGACTGTTTCTGTTGTTTGCTTCTCTTGTGTTATTTTTGGTTCTTCAGTATATTGTATTTCAGGTAAATTATTTAATGAGATTTTATCGGGGAACTTTGCATCAGGTGGAACAATATTCACAGTTACGCCGAGTACTCCTCTCTTCTGTTTAACATGAATTGTTGCATGTCGTAAATATTTTTTTGATGGATCTCCTGCTTTTGGAATATAGCCTTCGCTTACTTTTTCGAATTTTGCTCTCGCACTTCTAAGTGGTCCCTTTAAAATAATTTCACATCCGAGAGCTCCACTATCCATTATTCTTCTTAGTGACCAAAAGATGCTTCTTCTAAAATGAACACCTCTTTCTAATGCATTAGCTACTCTTGCAGCCATAATATGTGGGTTTAATTCTGGTACTTCAATTTCTACGACTGTAATTTGAGGATTGGTTAATCCAAGTATTTGCTCTAATTTATCTGAAGCATCTTTTATTGCTCTACCTCTTTTACCAATTACTCTGCCTGGTCTCATTGTATAAAGATTAATTTGAGCTCCCAGGGGAGTTTTTGTTAAAGTTAATCCGCCATATCCTGCTTCTTCAAATTCGGTGGATAAAAGTTCGTCAACACGCATACGTTCCTTATTATCCCGAATAATACGTTTTACAACTGACATTAAATTTCCTCTACCGCCACCTCTATGTGTGTGAGGTGTCTAAAATAGGGTGAAGCCCTACCAAAAGCCCTGGGAATATATTTTCTTATCCTTCGGCTTCTATTCGATGATATATGAATAATTTTAAGATTATCCGCGTACAAGCCTTTGAATTCTGCATTTGCTTCAGCAGCATTAAGGATTTTTAATATCTCTTCAGCTGCTTTCTGTGGATATCTTCCTGCATCAAATTTTTGAGCTTCTTTTCTATGAGCTACTTTTAGTTTATACCTAAAATAGGGTATTGGTTTTTTGAGATCTATGACCTCTTCTAAGACCTGTTTTGCCTGAATTAACTTCATACCCTTCAGGTAGTGACAGATCTCCCTAGCTGCTTTGGGTTTGATCCTAAGATCCCTACCACTAGCTATAGCTGTCTTATCTGGGTTCAGATCTGAGATAGAGTATTTCCAAGATGGCATATACGCACCGTTCGCCTTACAACAAATCGAGACTTAATATAAAAACATTATCAAAATGAGGTATAGTGTCAATCCTAATATTCAATATTCATTACAATTATGTTAGTAATCTAGGATAAAATAAAATTAGTATTAAAAAAGTGAAAATATGTGAATTAAATAAAAAATAGTAGTTATTAATAAGATAAAGAAAGTAATAGAAACTACTTTAATGGAATATACATTGAACTACGTGATGCACCAATACCTGGTTTACCATGTCTGACTGGGGTGTTAGTGATAACGAACTCTCCTAAGTAATGTCCTATCATTTTCTCATTGATTCTTACTTCAACAAATTTACTACCACTATGCACTTGAATTATTTTACCGATCATTTCAGGTAATACCACCAAATCACGTGCATGTGTTTTAATTGGTTTTGTAGATTCGCTTCTAATCTTCTCCATTACAATTCTTTGTTCGTTAGTTAAACCTCTTTTTAGGCTTCGTCTCATACGGGAAGGTAATAATGAAATAAATTCATCCATAGACATAGATTGTAAATCATCTATAGATTTTCCTCTATATTGGAAGTTTTTAGGCATATCATTCACCTCATATAATATCCTCTATTTTAACCTTCAGCTCCTCGAGTTCTTTTACCACCACGTCCTGAAGTCCTTGCAGCAATTAAACCAACTTTAGCTCCAGGTGGTAATCGTCTACCAACAGTTGTAGATTTACCTGGTCTTCTATGTCTTCCTCCACCGTGAGGATGTGTGCCAGCATACATTTTAACACCATGAGCCGTGGGATATACTCGATTTGCTGACTTTGCTGCATGCCACGCCTCTCCAGCTTTTAAGTATGGTTTCTCTAGTCTACCCCCACCAGAGATTACTCCAATTGTAGCTCGTGATTCACTTTGTATGGCAATATTTCTTCTTGAAGGCAATTTAACTACTGTTTTATTGGGATTATGGGCAATGACTGTAGCGAAGCTCCCTCCACTTCTAGCAATCCTGCCTCCATCTCCAGGTTTAATTTCAATATTACAAACAAGCGTTCCTTCAGGGATTTTATTTAATGGAAGGATATTACCTACTTGAATTATAGCGTCTTTACCAATTTGAATTTCTTGATTAATGTATGATCCTTCTGGTGCAACCGTGTAGTAACCTTCATTATTGGATAATTCAATATATGCTAAAGGTGCACCTCTACCAGATTCATGAACTATTTCTTTTATTTTTCCATTTATTTGTTTATCTGAAACATCTGGGTATT
>Ga0194125_10014410_pt1 | contig 10121 bp, 5 predicted proteins | sample TA2KigC250mmetaG_FD_148626 | JGI IMG/M metagenome (GOLD analysis project Ga0194125, IMG submission 148626) | Freshwater microbial communities from Lake Tanganyika, Tanzania - TA2015034 Kigoma Deep Cast 250m | ecosystem: Environmental > Aquatic > Freshwater > Lake | place: Tanzania: Lake... | reverse complement strand
TCGTCGGCATCTTGGCCGGCCTGCCCGACAACAGGGGCGTCGCCCATCTCGCGTCCTTTGTCAGTTTCCAGAACCGGGACGTCAGGATGACCGCTATCCAGGCCCTCGGCCGAACCCGTCAGGAAGTCGCCAACCGGATCCTCATGGGTTTCCTGAACGACCCGGACGAAGAGCTGAGGATCCAAGCGGCCATGAAGCTCAGCCCGATCGAAGAAACGTCCCGGATCCAGCACTTCGTGCGCGAGGCCTCTTCCCGGGAATTCCGGGCCAAGAGCCTGAAGGAAAAAGAGGCCGTGCTGGCCTTTCTGGGCCGAACGCGTTCGCCCGCGGCGCTGGAATTCCTGAGCCGTACGCTTTTTCGCTCCGCCTTGTTCCCCTCCAGACAAGCTCTGGAGATGCGCATAGCGGCCGTCTCCGGGCTGGAAAGCATGGGCACGGCCGAGGCGGCGAGGGCCCTGGAAAAGGGGGCTCTCGGCCGAACCAAGAGGATCCGCGAAGCTTGCGCGGCGGCGCTCATCAGGATGCCGCCCGCGGGGGCTTGAGGAGGCGACGTGGGCGACAGCGAACGACTGACCGCGGGTTCGGAGGAAAGACGCCGCCCGGTCCACGGGGAGGAGGCCAAAGCCTTCCAGAAGTCGGCCGTCGACCTTCTCATCCGATTCCACATCGTTGACAAGATCGCCAAGATCTATGATCCCAAGAATGATGCCTTCCAGGAGCAGGGGCGCCTGTTCTTCGCGGCCCTCGACGCCATGTTGAAAAAGGAGCCGGAGGCGGCCTTTCGCATCCGGCACGGATCCCTGCTGCTCAACGGCGTCCGTTTGAAGTTCGGCGTCGGGACCTATCCCCTCTTCAAGTCCGTGCTGGAGGAGTTCCGCGCCCGGGAGATCGAGGCGCTCGCGTTCCTTCCCGGCCTGACCATGGAGGAGCTTTTCCTGTTCATGTCCGTTTTCGCCAAAAGGGAGAAGAGGACGGAGCGGAGCTTCGACGGTCTCGTCTCCGATCTCGACGCCGCCGGCGTCACCCATGTCTTGCTCGAAAAGACCTCGTCCGAGGAAATCGCCCAGGCCCTCCATAAGAACACGGCCCGGATGTTTTTCCTCAGCATCATCCACCTCAAAGAGTCCTTCGCCCGGGACCAGAAGGGCGAGGGCATCAAGATCAACACGACGCGGCGGCTCATGCAATCGATCTACAACCACATCGTCGAGAACGAAGCTTTCATCCACGGCCTGACGAATATCAAGAACCATGACGAATACACCCTCAATCATTCGGTCAACGTCTGTCTCCTGGCCACGGCTTTGGGGCGAAGGCTGGGGCTCAGCCGCTCGGAGCTCGTCGACCTGGGCATGGCCGCCTTTTTCCACGACCTGGGCAAGACCGACACCCCGCTCGAGATCCTCAACAAGCCGGCCCGCCTGAGCGACGACGAGCGGGAGATCATGGAGCAGCACCCGTTCAAGGGCGCCGAGAAGCTGGCCTGCCATATGGAGTTCCGGCGCCTTCCCTTGCGGGCCATCCATGTCGCCCTGGAACACCACATCAGGGAGGACTCCGCCGGCTACCCGCGGTATTTCAAGAAAGAAGACATCAACCTCTTCAGCAAGATCGTCAAGGTCGTCGACTTCTTCGACGCCGTGACCACCAAGCGCGTCTACCGAGCCCGGGTCTTCACCCGGACCGAGGCCTTGAACATGATGCTCGAAGCCAGCGGGACGGAGTTCAACGCGGTCATCCTCAAGGCCTTCGTCAACATGATGGGCGTCTATCCGGTCGGCTCGCTCGTCGTCCTGACCTCGGGCGAGGTCGCTCTCGTCTGCGACATCAATCCGGACCCCAAGCTGGTCCTGCGCCCGTCCGTCAAGCTCATCACCGACAAAGACGGGAACAAGATCGACGGCGAAGCGGTGGACCTGGCCGAGAAAGACCCCGTTTCGGGCCGTTATCGCCGGTCCGTGGCCTCCGCCATCGACCCCGACAAGTACGGGATCGAGGTTTCCGACTATTTCCTGGCTCAGGCCCAATAGGAGCCCCTCATGTCGCCCCCAGTCCCGACCCGCCTGCGCTGCGAATATCTGACCGAGCCGCTCGGCGTGGATACCGCCGCGCCCCGCCTTTCTTGGGCCCTCGAAAGCCCGCGGCGGGGAGACCTCCAGACGGCCTTCCAGATCCTGGTCTCTTCCGCCCCCGAGCTTCTCCGCAGCGACATCGGCGACTTCTGGGACACCGGCAAAGTCCAAGAGGAGAGAGCTCCAATCGTGGAATACGCGGGGGAACAGCTCCTGAGCTGCGCCCGCTACCACTGGAAGATCCGCTGGTGGGACCTCAACGGCACGCCGAGCCCGTGGAGCGAGCCGGCGTCCTTCTTGACCGGGTTCCTCAACGAAGGCGACTGGAAGCCGAAATGGATCGCGCCCCGCGAGGTCAGGGAGTTCCGCTCCAAGGGGACGGTCCTTCTGGGGCATCCCGGCGCCGACGAGGCCCAGGCCCTGGCGGTGTACCTGCGGAAGGAATTCGCCCTCAAGGAAAGAGCCTCCCTGGCCATGATCTTCATCTCCGGGCTCGGGCAGTACGAGCTCCGCCTGAACGGCGAGAAGGTCGGCACGAGCGTGCTCGATCCCGGGTGGACGGACTACGCGAAAAGGGCCCTGTACGCCAGCCACGACATAACGCCTCTCGTCCGCGGCAAGAACGCCGTCGGTGTCATCTTGGGCAACGGCCGCCACATCAAGGGCTACGGGTTTGACGGGCCCAAGCTCGCCTGCCGCGTCGAGGTCGAGTACGAGAGCGGCGACCGGGCGGTCTTCTTCGCCGACGAGAGCTGGAAGACGTCCCCCGGCCCTCTTCAAGAGAACGGCCTGTATCACGGAGAACGGTACGACGCGCGCCTCGACCTCGACGGCTGGGACCGGCCCGGATTCGACGACCGCAGCTGGGCGAAGGCCATCCCGGCCGCGGGCCCCGCCCTGGTCTCCCAGATGATGCCCCCCGTCCGCGTGACGGAGCGCCTCAGGCCGAAGTCGGTCAAGCCCCAGCCCTCCGGCGCCTTCGTTTTCGACTTCGGCCAGAACTTCTCGGGCTGGGTGCGACTGAGCGTCGAGGGGCCGAAGGGAACGGAAGTCCGCCTTCGCCACGCCGAGCTGCTCCACGAGGACGGCTCGATCAACGTCGGACCGAACGAGAACGCCGAGGCCACGGACGTCTATGTCCTCCGGGGCGGCGGCCCCGAGGTCTTCGAGCCGCGGTTCACTTACCACGGCTTCCGCTACGTCGAGGTCACGGGTTACCCCGGGCAACCGGGGATCGGGGCCCTCGAGGGCTGCTTCGTCCACTCCGACGTCCCCCGCGCCGGTTCCTTCCGCTGCTCGAACGACATGCTCAACCGGATCCATCAGAACGTGCTTTGGGGACAGCTCTCCAACCTCATGAGCATCCCGACCGACTGCCCCCAGCGCGACGAGCGGCACGGCTGGCTCGGCGACGCCCACCTGTCGGCCGAAGAAGCCGTCTTCAACTTCGACATGGCGGCCTTCTACTCGAAGTTCCTGGAGGACATCCGGCTGGCCCAGAAAGAGGACGGAAGCCTGCCCGACGTCGTGCCGCCCTATCTGCCCCGCCTCTACCCCGCGGACCCGGCCTGGAGCTCGGCCTATCCGACCCTTGTCGCCCTGCTGTGGGAGCATTACGGCGACAAGCGGACGATCGCCCGCCACTACCTCCATCTCAAGCGATACATCGACTTCCTCGCGGCCAACGCCGACCGGCATATCATCAGGACGCTCGGGAAGTACGGGGACTGGTGCCCGCCCGGAAGCATCGTCCCCAAGAAAACGCCCGTGGAGCTGACCTCGACCTGGTATTTCTATCACGACGTTCTCATCCTCGCCCGCCTGGCCTCCGTGCTCGGCCGAGCGGAGGAGGTCCGGCAGTACGAACAGCTCGCGGGGGCGGTCCGGGACGCCTTCAACGTGACATTTCTGGGCGAGACCCAGTATGCCGCCGTCCGGGTCAGCTCCGTCGACACCTACCCCAATCAGACCTCCAACGCCCTGCCGCTTTTCCTGGACATGGTCCCGGCCGCGAAAAAGGACGCCGTCCTGGCCAGCCTCCTCCAGAGCATCGTTCGCCAGCAGGACGGCCACGTCGACACCGGGATCCTCGGGACGAGGTACATCCTCGACGTCCTCGTCGACAACGGGCACGGCGACGTCGCCTACCGGATGGTGACCCACAAGAGCTACCCGGGCTGGGGCTACATGCTCGCCGAGGACGCGACGACCCTCTGGGAAAGGTGGGAGAAGCTGACCGGCCACGCCATGAACTCCCAGAACCACATCATGCTCGGCAGCGTGGACGCCTGGTTCTACAGGACGATCGCCGGGCTGAGCCCGCTTCGGCCGGGTTGGAAGTCCGTCCGCGTGCGGCCCCACGTCCTGGGAGATCTGACATCGGCCGAGGCCAGCCTCGAGACGGCGGCCGGAAAGGTCCGCTCAGCCTGGAAAAAGGGGGCGGATTCGTTCACCCTGGAGGTCACGGTCCCGGTCGGTTCGAGCGCCGAGGTCCAACTGCCTTTGCTCTGGCCCGCGGCCCGTCTCTTCGAATCCGGGAAGCCGCTTCGGCGGCCGGGGCCGGCCGCCGAGCCCATCCCCGACCTGACCTACGAGGGCGATGAGGGGGGGCGGGCCCATGTCCGGACGGGCAGCGGAGACTACAAGTTCGAGTTGAGAAAAGAGGACTGAGGGCCGGCCCGGACTAAGCCAGGAACTTCCTGAAGAGCTTGGCCGTCTCTCCGTAGGCCTCGATCGTCCGCCGGAGGTCCTGCTCCCGGTGGGAGACAGAGATGGCGCCGCCGCCGTGGACGACGTTGACGCCGTGGACGAGCAGGGCCAGCTTGAGGATCTCCTCTCTCAAAGCGATGTCCGACCGCCGGTCGTCGAGGACGTCCTGAGGACTGGAGACGGCAGCCCCTCCCCTTGGGAAATGGACCATGAAGAGCGAGCTCCCGGGGACGACTTCGTTGCCGGATCCGGTGCACCTGGCGTCGATCCCCTCGGCCGCGAAGGCCCGCTCGATGCCCGCCCTCAGCGCGTCTCCTTGACGGGCCAGCCGGGGATAGATCGAGGCGGCCTTGCCGACGAGATGCCCGAGCATGATCAACCCGGCCTTCATGTACTCGGAATGGGCCGAGAACGTCCCGCCCTCGAACAGGACCCGGCCGCCGGCGCTCTTGCCGCGCTCGCAGCCTTCCATGATCCGCCGGTCGCCGACCACCGCCGAGACCGCGTGGCCGCCGCCGATGATCTTGCCGAAAGCGGACAGATCGGGCCGCACGCCGTAAAGCGTCTGGAGGCCCGTGGGCGCGAACCGGAAGCCTGATATGATCTCGTCAAAGACCAGAAGGACCCCGTGCTTGCGGGTCAGCTCCCTGGCCCGCCGAAGGTATTCCCTCGAAGCGGGCAGGAAGCCGCCCACGCCCATGAACGGTTCGACGATGAAGCAGGCAAGGCGGTCGCCTTTCTCCTTGAAGGTCCGTTCCAGGGCATCGCCGTCGTTGAACCGGGTGACGAGGGTCCGCCGATGGATGTCGTCGAGGATGCCCGCCGAATCCCGGCCCTCGAAACCCGGCCCTTGATGGAACTTGACGCCCTTGAGGAGATAGGGGGAGGAACCGTGCCAGCCGCCGCCGATCTTCAAGACGAGCTCGCGCCCGGTCAGGCCCTGGGCCAGCATCACCGCGTACATCGTCGCCAGCGTCCCCGAAGTGGTGAACCGGACCTTGAGGTCCCCCCCGCCGAGGCGGCGGACCATCAGTTCCGCAAGCTCCACCTGATGGCCGGCCTCGAAGCCCGTGTGCAAGGCTCCCTTGCCGAGGCAAGCCGTGATGTTCCGGCGGATCAGCGCAGGGTTGTGCCCCAGGATGTTGGCGTAGTGACCCTGCCAGTAATCGATATATTCGTTGCCGTCGACGTCCCGCACGCGCGCCCCTTCGGCCCCGGCGGCGAAAAAGGGATAGGGGCGCCAGAGCCGGATAGTGTGGCTGCCGCCTTCGACGAGGACCTTCTCGGCTCGGCCGAACGCGGCCCGGCTCTTCGCCGTTCTTTTCTTGTATTCGCGGACCAGGTGTCCGCGGAGCCTGTCGATTCCTGTCATGGGTCCTCTCGAAGACCACCCATTTAACAACCTCGACCGCGCAAAGTCAAATCCGGAGGGGCGGGAGCGCGAATTTGACGCCCTGAGCGTAAATCGAGTGAAATGATAAGAATTATCTGGAAGTCATTGACGCGCCGATAGTTATATTGGTATAATATTTTTTCAGATCATGGCCAAGTCACTGACCAAGAAAACCGAGCGGGCCTGTGTCATCGGGCTCGACGGCGTGCCTCACGGCATGATCGTCGATCTGGCCCAGCGCGGCATCATGTCGACCATGGCCCGTCTCATGGATTCCGGGCACCTCCACCGGATCAAAGCCAGCCTGCCGGAGATCTCGGCGGTCTCCTGGACGAACTTCATGACCGGCACGAACCCGGGGACCCACGGCATTTTCGGCTTCACCGATTTCAAGCCCCGGTCCTACGAGGTCCGCTTCCCGAATTACTTGGACGTCAAAACGCCGACCATTTGGGATAAGCTGGGGGCCAAGGGCAGGCGATGCGTCGTCATCAACCAGCCGTCGACCTACCCGGCCCGCGAGATCAAGGGCGTTCTCGTCTCCGGGTTCGTGGCCATCGAGCTGGCTAAAGCGGTCCGGCCCCTGTCCAACCTGGCGGTCCTCGAGCGGATGGGCTACCAGATCGATATCGACATCATGAAGTGCCGGGAGAACCCGGCCGTCCTCTGGCAGGAGCTCTCGAAAACCATGTCCGGCCGCCAGAAGGCCCTGAACCATTACTGGGAGGAAGACTGGGACTATTTCGAGTTCGTCATCACCGGAACGGACAGGCTCCATCACTTCCTCTGGAAGGCCTACGAGGACCCCTCGCACCCGTCCCACCAGAATTTCCTCGACTTCTACCGCCATATCGACCGGCTCATCGGCAAGATCATCTCGTCCTACCAGAAGCTCACGGGAAGCGATGAGGGGCTTTATATTCTGTCCGATCACGGCTTCACCGGCATCACCCAGGAGGTCTACTTGAACGCCTGGCTGGCGAAGGCCGGCTATCTGAAGTTCGCCAAGCCCGACCCCGAGGGCCTTCAGGACATCGCCCCCCGGACCAGGGCCTTCGCCCTCGACCCCAACAGGATCTATCTGAACTACAAGAACAAGTTCCCCAAGGGCACGGTCGAAAGGTCGGCCAAGCGGGCCCTCAAGGAAGAGATCGCCCGCAAGCTCGAAAAGCTCGAGCACCAGGGGCGCAAGGTCGTCCGCAAGGTCTTCTTCGCCGATGAGATCTATTCGGGCCCCCACAAGGCGAACGGGCCGGACCTCATCGTCCTGGGCCATCCGGGATTCGACATGAAGGGCTCCATCCGGAAGAAGGAGGTCTTCGGCCGTTCCGGCCTCCAGGGCATGCACACCTGGGACGACGCCTTCTTCTGGGCCTCGAAGGACCACGGTCCCGACCTGGCCATCGACGACCTGGCCCCGATCATCCTGGGAAACTTCTCATGATCCGAACGGGGCGAAAGCGGGCGCTCCCGTTCTTGGCTTCGGCCGCGGCTCTGGGTTCGCTCGCGCTCCCCCTTCAGGCCTACGTCGGCCCGGGCGCGGGCTTCGCCTTCCTGTCCTCGTTCCTGGTCCTGTTCCTGACGTTCCTCATGGCTCTCTTCACGTTCCTGTCCTGGCCCTTCCGCTTCCTTTGGAAGGTCGTCCGCGGACAGCGGGCCTACAGGAAAAGCTCCATCGACCGGCTGGTCATCCTGGGACTCGACGGGATGGAACCCACGCTGGCCGAAAAATTCATGGCCGAGGGCAAGCTTCCGAACCTGGCCCGCCTCAAAAAGGAAGGCTCGTACGCGCGTCTCAGGACGACGACGCCGGCCATTTCCCCCGTGGCCTGGTCGTCCTTCATGACCGGGTCCGAGCCGTCCAAGCACAACATCTTCGACTTCCTGAGCCGCGACCCGCGGACCTACCTCCCCGACCTGTCCTCGGCCCGGATCGGGAAGCCGCGCCGGACCGTACCTTTAGGGAAATATCTCGTCCCGCTCTCCAAGCCCGACATCCGCGGGCTCCGCCGCAGCGTCCCTTTCTGGAAGATCCTGGGCGAGAAGGGCATTTTCAGCACCGTTCTCCGGGTGCCCATCACTTTCCCCCCCGAAAAATTCAAGGGCCACCTGCTGTCCGGGATGTGCGCTCCCGACCTCAAGGGCAGCCAGGGGACCTTCGCCTTCTACACCGAGGACGAGGACAAGGTCCGCAAGCGGGAGGGCGGAGTGGCGGTGTTCGTGGCCCGCGACGGGGACCGCATCCGGACGGAGATCTCGGGCCCCGAGAATTCCCTCCTGCGTGAGCCGGCGGAGATGCGCCTGCCGTTGACCATAACCGTGGACAAGAAGGCGGGCGGGGCCCGGCTCGAGATCAAAGGACAAAAGACGTTCTTTCTCAAGCAACGGTCCTTCAGCCCGTGGGTCCCGGTGGTTTTCAAGCCCGGGCCGGGTTTCAAGGTCCGGGCCATCTGCCGTTTCTACATCTCCTCCCTCGAACCGCGCTTCGAGATGTACATGACGCCCCTCAATATCGACCCGGAGAAGCCGGCCCTGCCGATCTCACACCCGTTCATCTACTCCGTGTACCTGTCCAAGCTCCTCGGCCGGTTCATCACCCTCGGAGAGGCCAACGACACGTGGGCCCTCAACGAGGGGGCCCTCGACGAGACCGCCTTCCTGGAGCTCACCTATTCCAACCACGCCGAATGGGAAGCCATGCTCGGCAACGCCCTGAGGAAAACCCGCCGGGGCCTGGTGACCATCGTGTTCGAGACGACCGACAGCATCCAGCACATGTTCTTCCGGTACCTCGACAAGTCCCATCCGTCGTTGAAGGCCGCCCCGGCCCGCATGAGCGGGGCGGTCATCGAGGAGCTCTACAAAAGAATGGACGACCTCGTCGGACGCACGGCCGCCGCGCTGGGCGACAGGAGCGTCCTTTTCGTCATGTCGGACCACGGCTTCAAATCGTTCCGGCGGGGCGTCAACCTCAACTCCTGGTTCCATCGGAACGGATATCTGACCCTGAAGGACGGCAAGACCGAGAGCGGGGAATGGTTCCGGGACGTGGACTGGGAGAGGACCCGGGCCTATGCCCTCGGGCTCGGGGGCGTCTATCTCAACCTCCGGGGCCGGGAAGCCAAGGGTGTCGTCACGCCCGGGGAAGACGCCGCCGGCTTGAAGGCCGAGCTGGTCCGCAAGCTGGCCGGGTTGAAGGACAGCGCCGGCGGCTCCACGGCCATCCTCCGTGTCTACGACCGGGATTCCGTTTATGCCGGGCCCTTCAAGGACAACGCCCCCGATCTCATCATCGGCTACAACGAAGGCTACCGGGCCTCCTGGGACGGGGTCACCGGGATCGTCAACGCCGTCGTCTTCGAGGACAACACCAAGGCCTGGAGCGGGGACCACTGCATCGACCCCGCCCTTGTCCCCGGAGTGTTCTTCTCCAACCGGAAGATCAGGACCAAAGACCCGTCCATCATGGATATCGCCCCGACGGCCCTCGAGCTTTTCGGCCTCGCTCCCCCGCCCCACATGGACGGCCGCGGGCTCATCGAGATCGCGGCCCTTGCCGGACCGGAAGAAAGGAAGTCATCATGAGCTCTAGAGGCCGGGCGGCCCTCAGCCGCCGGGAATTCATCAAGGCCGGGGTCGCGGCGGCGACGGCCCTCGGGGTCGGCGGCGCGTCGCGCTTCGTGCCCCAGGTCCACGGCCGGGCGAGAACGGCCAAGAAAATGATCGTCCTGGGGCTCGACGGTCTCGACCCAGGGCTGATCCGGAGGTGGCTGGACGAAGGCCGCCTGCCGGCCTTCAGCCGGCTTCTCCGCGGCGGGGGAGATTTCAAGGCCCTCGAGACCAGCCTGCCTCCCCAGACCCCCGTGGCTTGGTCGAACTTCATCACCGGCATGGACCCCGGCGGGCACGCCATCTTCGACTTCATCCATCGCGACCCCGCGTCGTAC
>Ga0194125_10014409_pt1 | contig 10121 bp, 6 predicted proteins | sample TA2KigC250mmetaG_FD_148626 | JGI IMG/M metagenome (GOLD analysis project Ga0194125, IMG submission 148626) | Freshwater microbial communities from Lake Tanganyika, Tanzania - TA2015034 Kigoma Deep Cast 250m | ecosystem: Environmental > Aquatic > Freshwater > Lake | place: Tanzania: Lake... | reverse complement strand
ACGGACGGCCGCCGCCCCGACGCCGTGCGCGAGGCCGACGCCCGCGAGGACGCGCTCCGCCGCGACTTCACCATCAACGGCCTCTTCTTCGACCCACTCAAGGGCGAGACGCTCGACTTCGTGGGCGGCCAGCGGGACATCCGCGACGGCGTCGTCCGCGCCATCGGCGACCCCGACGCCCGCTTCGGCGAGGACTCGCTCCGCCTCCTGCGCGCCGTTCGCTTCGCCGCACGCTACGGCTACCACATCGAGCCCGCCACGGAGGCCGCGCTGCGGCGCCACGCCCCCGAAATCCGCCGCGTGAGCGCCGAACGCATCGGCGAAGAGCTCGCCCGCATCCTCACCGGCCCCAACCGCGGCGCCGCACTCGGCCTCCTCCACGACGCCGGCCTCCTCGCCCACGTCCTCCCAGAGGTCGAGGCCATGGTCGGCGTGGCGCAGCCGCCCCAGTTCCACCCCGAGGGCGACGTGTTCACCCACACCCGCCTCGCCCTCGACGCCCTTGAGGAGCCGGGCGTCGTCCTCGCCTTCGCCACGCTCCTCCACGACGTCGGGAAGCCGCCCACCTGGGCCGAGGCCGACCGCATCCGCTTCGACCTCCACGACAAGGCGGGCGCCCACATCGCCCGCGCGGTCTGCGAGCGCCTCCGCGTCCCAGCCGGCCAGACCGAGGCCATCGCCGCCATCGTCCTCGACCACATGCGCTTCATGGCCGTGCCCCACATGCGGCCGAGCACCCTCAAGCGGTTCCTGCGCTCGGCCCACTTCGCCGAGGGGCTGGCCCTCCACCGCGCCGATTGCCTGGCCAGCCACGGCGACCTCACCAACTACGAGTTCTGCCGCGAGAAGCTCGCCAGCCTCGGCGAAGAGGAGATACGCCCCCCCCGGCTCATCACCGGCCACGACCTCATCGCCCTCGGCTACGACCCCGGCCCCCTCTTCACCGCCATCCTCACCCGCATCGAGGACGCCCAGCTCGAGGGGGAGCTCGCCACCCGCGCCGACGCTCTGGCCCTCCTCCAACGCGAATTCCCTCTGCCCTAGACCACTTTCCGCAACAGGAACTATGTAGCCTCCCGAAGGTGTTGGGACCCTTCGCGAGGCCCGGTGCAGGCTCTTCGGGAGGGGCTCGCGGGCGGCCGGCGGAGGCGCCCGGAGAGGAGGAACGCCCATAGTGGGTCAAACATCAGGCGCGCAGTTGACCCACTATGGGAGAAACGGCCCCGGATGCGTCCGGCTGGCCAAAATGCCCATACTGGGCAACGTCCGGGCTTGACCCAGTATGGTGGGACCGCCCCGGAAGCGTCCGGATCGCCAGAACAGCCATAGTGGGCCAAGTGTGAGGGGCGCGGGGTTGACACAGTATGGAGCGAGGGCACGGTGGGCAATCGGGGCGACTGGGCTCTATCGCGCCGCGGTGACTTTGACCGCTATGTCGCGGGTGAAGGGGGGGACTTTGAGGGCGAGGGGCTGGGCGGATGCGGCGGCCTTGCTCTCGGCCAGCGGCTTGCCCTCCCAGGTGTGCCACCACTCGACCCGGTAGCTGCCCGGGGCGAGGCCCTGGATGGTGAGGGTGGCGCCGCTGGTCTCGGCGGGCTTGACGCCCTCCTTGTGGATGTTCCACCAGGTGGCCTGGGGGTCGGAGAGCCAGAGGTAGGCGGCGGCGTCGGCCTGGAGGCCGACGAGGCGCAGCCCCTTGTCCACCGCGGCAGTGGCGGCGCGGAGCTTCGCCGTCGTGTAGGGGATGCCCTTCACGAACGCCGACACCGGCTTGTAGTGGTGGTACTGGTTCTTCTTGTGCATGTCGTCCCACCACCAGCTCATGACGGTGCTGGCGAAGCCTGAGAGCGCGGAGGCCCAGAGTGCGTTGTGGAGGTGGGTGTAGTCCTTGTCCGCGTCGTACTCGGGGGAGCGCATGAAGTTGTCGTCGGCTAGGCCGAACTCGCTGAAGAGGACGGGCTTGGCGGGCGCGGCGTCGCGGGCGAGCTTGGCGCGGGAGAGGACGCTCGCCACCTCGTCCTTGAAAAGCTCCTTCTCGGCGGGGCGCATGTAGAAGTGCAGGTCGGCGGTGTCGAGCTTCGGGTGCTTGTAGTCCTTCGAGGGGGAGTGCCAGGTGCTGTTGCACCTGATGCGGCGGGCAGGATCAAGCCGCTCGAAGAGCTCGCCAAGCTCGGTGTAGAGGCGCTCGGTGGGGAGGCCGGGGTCCTGCTCGTTGGAGTATTCCCAGGCGGCGACGTGGGGGGAGTAGCCCCACCTGGCGACGAAGTAGCGGACGAGGTTGCGGCCGTGGGCGAGCGCGCGGTCGTAGTCGCGGCTGTTGGCCCGCCGCAGGAGCTTCATGTAGTGGTCGCGGGTGAACATGGTGAGCTGGAGGTAGACTCCGCTGGCCTCGGCGGTCTCGACGAGGGCGTCGAGCATGCGGCAGTCGAGCTGGTTGTACCAGCCGAGGAGCGGGCGGTTGGCGTCGGCCTCCCAGAGGAGTTCGGGGCCGCCCGCGGCCTCCTTGAGCGAGAGGTCGCGGAGGTACATCGCGCACTTGGCGATGGTGCGGAAGGCGAGTCGCCCGAGCCACCACTGGCCGTCGCGTGAGGCGAAGTCGTGCTGGAAGGGGGTCCAGCCCTTGCCGCCCTTGAGGATGATCGGCTCGCGGGAGCCGTCGAGTTCCACAGCGATGCCGACTCCTGTGCTGGTCCGCAGTTTGCCCGTCAGGCGGTACTTGGTGTTGGGCTTGAGGGCGAGGGGGCGAGTGGGCTGGAAGGCGACGGTGGCGTCGGTCTCTCCGCTCGTGCCCACGCACCGGTCGTCGGAGTGGTAGCCGTCGCGGTCGGGCGCGGCCACGATGGGCGGGAACCAGCCCCAGGAGCGCGCCCAGCCGCTCTTGCGGGCCTCGATGCCCATCGCCCAGTCCTCGCAGCAGCACCAGATTCGGGCGTAGTTCGCCCCGTTCTCGCCCAGGCGCTGGAGCATCTCGCCCTGCTTGTAGGAGTCGGTGACGAACGCGACGTTCTGGCCGACTGGGAAGAAGGCCGAGCCGTCGTCGAAGGCCAGGAAGCGGGGGTCTTTGTCGGAGACACGGACGAAGCCCCTGCCTTCGGCCGGCGTGCACTCGAAGGCCACGGGTGCCGAACGGATGGCGCCATCGCGGGTGGCCACTGTGGCGATAGCCGTCCAGTTCCCCACCTCGGTGGGGGCGAAGCGTGCCCGCCAGCCCGGCGCGCCGCTGGGGTAGAGCCATTCGGTTTCGCGGCCGCTGTGCTGCCGCCGCTCGCGCTCGACGGGCTGGAACCAGAAGGCGGGATAGGCGAGCTTCCTCCCGCCGGGGGCGGTGAGCTCGAGGGACACCTCGACCTCCGCCGCGTCGTAGGGGTTCTCGGCGGGCACGCTCGTGGCGATGGTGAAGTCGAGCCGCCCGAGCCGCTTCACTTGCCTTGCCCCGGCCTCGATGGCCACCTGCCGCTCCGCGGCCGCCGCCGTCATCGAGCAGGCCACGGCCAGCGCCAGCACGCCGCGACGTGACTTCCCCATCTGGCGTCTCCTCGATGTCCTGAGGTACCACCCGGGAACCGCGTGGTGGACATTATATGCCTTGCCCCCCGCCTGGCGCAATGGCCCTACACTTGCACACAACGCAACCGCCTCGAGCAGAAGGGCTTGCGCTCGCGGCCGATTTCCCTATAGTGGCGGAGGGAGTGTCCCACGCGAGGAGAACAGCCGTGTCCAGAGAAGCGGATGGCCAAGGCGGGGGAGTTGCCCGCCGCGCGTTCCTCGCACTCACGGCGGCGGGCGCAGCGGGCCTGCTCGCTCCCGCCTCACTCGCCCAGGAGAAGACGCGAATGACCGATGACGAGTTGCGCAGGAAGCTGCTCGCCTGCCTCGGCGGGCCGTGGCCCGAAGCGTGCGACCTCAAGCCCATCGTGCGCGAGACGATGAAGAAGGAGGGCTATCGCATCGAGTCAGTGACTTACGAGGCGGAGCCAGGCGACCGGGTGCCGGCCTACCTCCTGGTGCCCGACGGGGTTGACGCGGCGCACCCGGCCCCCGCAATCGCAGTGTGGCACCAGCACAACGGCGCGTGGCACCTGGGCAAGGTGGAGCCGGCCGGCCTCGCGGGCATGCCCATGCACCAGACGGGCGTGGCCCTGGCGAAGGAGGGCTACGTGGTGCTCTGCCCCGACGCGCTCTGCTTCGGCGAGCGCCAGAGCAAACGCCTCCAGGGCGGCAACTTCGAGCGGTTCGAGTTCCTCCGCTACGTGGTCGCCGGCAAGTGCCTGGCCTGGAAGTACATCCTCGACATGCGGCGGGCGGTTGACTTCCTCTGCTCGCGGCCGGAGGTGAAGAAGGACAAGCTCGGCTGCTACGGCCACTCGATGGGCTCGACCTGCACCTGGCTCGTCGGCCCGTGGGAGCCGCGGCTGAAGGCCCTCGTGGGCAACTGCTGCCTGCCCACCTACGCCGGCATCCATCGCACCCGCATCCTCCACTGCTTCCCCAACTTCGTCCCTGGCTGGTTCCAGTATGGCGACACGCCGGAGATAGCCGGCCTCATCGCCCCGCGCGCGCTCCACCTGAACCTCGGCGAGAAGGACGGCGGCAGCCCCATCGAGGAGGCTCGCGAGGGCGTCAAGCGCATCGCCGCCGCCTACCAGCGCGCCGGCGCCCCAGAGAACTTCAGCCACTTCATCGAGGAGGGCGCCGGCCACATCCTCTCCGAGGTCATGTGGTCCCGCGCCAAGGCCTGGTTCGCAAAGCACCTCCGTTAGGAGGCCGGCCGTGCTCCGAACTTCTGCCATCGTCCTGCCCCTCGCCCTCTCCTGGTGCGCGGGCGCGGGGGAGGCCATCTTCGAGAATCCACGAATCCGACTCGTCCTGGGCGAGGACGCCGTTTGGCGAAGCGCGACGGATAAGGCGACAGGCAAGGACTACTGCGCCCAGGCCAAACGCCTGCCACTGGCCACCGCCCGCATCGCCGAGAGGACCTATAGGTCCCATAGGTCCTATTGGAAACAGGCCAGCACCACCGATATGTCGCAGCTCACCCTCGCCCTCGAGGGCTGCGACACGAGGCTCACCTACGCGGTCAAGGGCGAGCCAGATTGGATTCTCCTGCGGCTTGAGCGGGTGGAGGGCACGCGGCCGAGCCACCTCACGCTCGCGCAGCTCGGTGTCAGGCTCACCGAACACGTCGGGCCGAGGCTCGGCGGGGCGTGGAGCGACGACTATGCGGTCTGCCTGATGGCCGCGAACCTCCAGACGCAGTGCTCTGCGACCCGCCGCGGCGACTTCGCGGAGCTTTCGGCTACGACCCAGGACGCCCCAGGCCCGAAGCTGGAGGGGGCCGCAGCCGCAATCGTCGCCTGCCCTACAAAGGAACTCGACGCCATCCTGGACAAGCTCGCCGTCGCGCACGGCCTGCCGCGGAACAGCGACGAGAAGGTCACGCCCTCGCGCTGCCTGCCCCTCGCCCGCCAGAGCTACTGGTTCCTGTCGTTTGGCGAGAAGGAGGCCGACAAGGTGGTGGACCTGTGCAAGCGGAGCGGCTTCCGACAGGTCATGATGAACAGCGGCTCCTGGTGCCGAACCGTCGGACACTACACCTTCAACGCCAGCTACCCCGACGGGGTGGAGAGCCTGCGGCGGACAGTGGCAAAGCTGCACGACGCTGGGATTCTGGTGGGCATGCACTGCTTCGCCTCAAAGGTCTCGAAGACCGATGCCTACGTGACCCCCGTGCCCGACAAGCGGTTCTGGGTGGACATGACCGCGACGCTGGCCGCCGACGTTGGCCCGGACGCCACGGAGATTCGCACGTCGAGCGACCTCAGCCAGTGGCCCGGCAGCCCAGCCGCCAAGCAGAAGCTCTGGGAGGGCGGCGTGGCTAAGCACCAGGAGGTGATCATTGACGATGAGATAATCAGATACAAAGAGATCGGACGCGGAGCGTCCAAGACAGCGCGTCCCCACGCGGAGCGTAGGGACGAGAAAGGGGGGGCGGAGCGTGGGAACGAGAAGGGTGAGGAGGGGAAGCTCGACACCTTCCTCGGCTGCGAGCGGGGCGCCTGGGGGACGAAGAAGGCCGAGCACAAGGCGGGCGCCGCCTGCCGGCACTACGGCGTGGACGGCTGCATCAACGGCTATATCGTTGACCAGGAGACGACGCTGCTGGACGAGACGACGACCCGCCTGGCCGAGGTCTTCAACACCTGCGGCTTCGACATGGTCTACTTCGACGGCGGGGAGGACGTTGACCGCCGCCGCTTCAACCACTACGTCTCCAAGTTCCAGGCCACCGCGATGGCCAAGTTCAAGAAGCGGCCCCTCATCCACATGGGCACCATCATGACCCACAACCTCATCGGCTCATTCACCCGCAGCGGCACGGTGGACACCTACCTCAACACCCTCTATGGCCACATCATCGCCGGCGGCAAGGTGGAGACCTGGCCGACGGTGAAGAGCCACATAGACCGCTCCGTGGCCTACATGCAGAGCGTGGGCGAGGACAGGATTCCTGGCGAGCTCGGCTGGTTCGGCATCTGGCCCAAGGGCAAGAACACCGACGGCCTCCAGCTCGACGAGGCCGAGTACCTGATGTGCAAGAGCCTCGCCCACAACGCGCCGATCTCGCTCCAAACCAGCTTCGGCCAGATGGACAGCCATCCCCTCACCCCCGGCATCCTTGAGATCGTGCGGGCATACGAGGAGCTTCGCCTCGCGGGCATTGTGCCCGAGGCCACGCGCAAGCAGCTCCGGGAGAAAGGCAAGGACTTCCTCCTCCTTGGCGCGAGGGCCCACGGCTGGTTCACCGCAACGCCCGATATAACCTACCACCAGAAGGTGTGGGTGGACTTCGCCGCGGTCGAGCCGGTGCCGAAGGTTGCTGGCGGGAGCGAGGTGCGAGCCGTCGCCGGCAAGTGCGAGAGCGGCGCCGTCGCATCCGTCTGGCACCACACAGGCGTGGAGGGCAAGCTGGTCATGCCTACCCACACGATCGCCTTCGGCGGCATGACCGCGAAGAGAAGCGGCAACGCCGTGGCCGCTGAGAAGACGCCCGCGGGCGAGGCAGTGCCCATCGGCGGCCGGCGCACGCTGCTGACCTTCGTTGGGCTTGCCTCCGATCACGTCCGCCAGCTCCTCGCCGCGTCGCGCTTCGAGCCCACCAAACCCTTGGAGAAGAGCAAGTGAGAACCGTCGGCGTGCGCGATTTGCAGAGAAACATGGGGGCAGTTCGGCGGCAACTGGCTGAGGAGCGCTACCTGGTGCTCACGGCGAGTGACCGTCCGTTCGCCATCCTGTTCTCATCTCACCCTGACAGCATAGAGGACGACCTCCGGGCCATCCGCAGTGCCCGCGCACTCGAAGCCATGAGACGTATTCAAGCGGACGCCAAGGCCAGAGGGCTCGACAAGATGACGATGGAGGAGATCAACGCTCTGATCGCCAAGGTGCGGCGTGAGCGGAGCAAGAGGAAGGGTCGCTGACCGTGTGGCTTTGGATCGCCGAACTCGTGGCCGTGGCCCTCGTCGTGGCGGCGCTGCCCGTGGTGCTCGTGCAGCGGCGGGCGCCCGTGGCCACGTTGGCCTGGGTGCTTGCCATCCTGCTTCTCCCGTTCCTCGGCGTCCTGCTGTTCTTCCTCCTCTCGTGGCGGCGGCCCGAGCGGGTGCGCGAGAAGTACCACCGCAAGGCTAGGGCACTGGACGAGCGCGCCGGCGAGTGGCCATCGCTCGACGCGGCCGAGGAGGACGAGTTCGCACACGCGGAGTTCCGCACGCTCGCCGCGGCGCTCGACCGCATGGAGGGCTTCCCGCCGCGGCCCGGCAACGCCGTGGAGTTCACGGCCGACGGCCCGAGCTTCCACCAGATGCTCCTCTCAGGCATCCGCTCCGCAAGAGACCACGTCCACCTCGAGTTCTACATCTACACCAACGACGCCACGGGGAACGCCGTCACCGCCGCCCTCTGCGAGAAGGCCCGCAAGGGGGTCGAGTGCCGCCTCCTCCTCGACGCCCTGGGCGCCGTCTGGTTCCACAAGAGCTGCCTCGCCCGCCTGCGCGAGGCCGGCGTGAAGGTGGACTTCTTCCACCCGCTCGGCCCGCTGCGGAAGCGGTTCTACCTTAACTACCGGCTGCACAGGAAGATAGCGGTCTTCGACGGCGTGGCGGCCCTCACCGGCGGGCGCAACGTCGGCGACGAATACGCCACCCGCCGCAAGGGCAAGCGCGCCTGGCAGGACCTCTCGATGTTCATCCGCGGCCCAGCCGCGCTCGACCTCCAGCAGGTGTTCCTCAAGGACTGGTACTACACGACCGACGAGCCGATTGAGGTTTCCCGCTACTGTCCGCCCCCGCCGGCCGCGGGCGACGAGGTGGTGCAGGTGCTCCCCAGCGAGCCGAACGCGCTCGGCAGCGCCGCCGAGTTCGCACACCTCCTCGCCATGCGCTCCGCCCGCCGCTCCCTCAGAATCGTCACCCCATACTTCGTCCCCCCCGAGCCGATGGTCTCCGCGCTCATCAGCGCCGCGCTCTCCGGCGTCAACGTCGAGATCGTCGTCCCCGTCATCAGCGACTCCAAGCTCAGCCTCTGGGCCGGACGCTCCGCCTACCGCGAGCTCATCGAGGGCGGCGTCCGCATCTTCGAATACCAGGACGGCATGCTCCACGGCAAGCTGATGATCGTGGACGACCACTGGTGCACGGCGGGGTCGGCGAACATGGACTCCCGCAGCTTCCGCCTCTCCTTCGAGGTCACGTGCTTCGTCTACTCGCGGCACGACATCCCCCAGCTCCTCACCCTCTTCGACCAGTACCGCTCCCGTTCCACCCCCGTCGAGGACCCCCTCGAGTATGAGAAGCGGCTGCGCGACCGCATCTTCTGCGCCGTCACCCGCCTCGCCTCCCCGCTCCTGTGAGTGCCAGCCCTGTAGTGGAGGAGAAGATGGGACCCGCGCAGGCCTTTTCCGCAGTCCCGAAGGGACGCCAGTGGGTTGCCGGCGGCTTTAGCCGCCGGATCGGGGCGCACCCACGGCCCAGTCCCAAAGGGACGGCAGAAGCCCGCGGCAGTGGGGGCGGGCACTCCTTCTGCCGTCCCTTCGGGACTGCTGGTTCCCGCATCCGAGTCTTTTCCGCAGTCCCGAAGGGACGCCAGTGGGTTGCCGGCGGCTTTAGCCGCCGGATCGGGGCGCACCCACGGCCCAGTCCCAAAGGGACGGCAGAAGCCCGCGGCAGGGGGGGCCGGCCCACCCCTCTGCCGTCCCTTCGGGACTGCTGGTTCCCGCATCCGAGTCTCTTCCGCAGTCCCGAAGGGACGCCAGTGGGTTGCCGGCGGCTTCAGCCGCCGGATCGGGGCGCACCCACGGCCCAGTCCCAAAGGGACGGCAGAAGCCCGCGGCAGGGGGGGCGGGCACTCCTTCTGCCGTCCCTTCGGGACTGCTGGTTCCCGCATCCGAGTCTTTTCCGCAGTCCCGAAGGGACGCCAGTGGGTTGCCGGCGGCTTCAGCCGCCGGATCGGGGCGCACCCACGGCCCAGTCCCAAGGGGACGGCAGAAGCCCGCGGCAGTGGGGGCCGGCCCACCCCTCTGCCGTCCCTTCGGGACTGCTGGTTCCACCACCCGAGTCCGGCGGCTGAAGCCGCCGGCAGCCCACTACGCTCCCTTTGGGAGCAAGACAGCGGTGCGCCCGGCGGTTGCAATGCCCCTGGCGATGGGCTATGCTGGCGCCCGGCCGTGGATTGTATGAGCGTCTGCGGGAATGAGCGAGTTCGTAGTGCGGGCTTCAGCCCGTGCCCTGGGAGACGGCCTGAAGGCCGCACTACAAACCACTCGACTTGGAAGGAGGGTTGCCATGCCTCGCGACTGGTTAAGCCGAAGCTGGCTGGCCTGGGCTGTTGCGTCGCTCGCGCTGGCGCTGGCGGCGGGGGCGCCCGACGTCGTGCCCGACCTCGACAAGGTGGTGGGGATCGAGCGCTTCGACGGGCCGCCCGCCGCGCGCCAACTCCTCAAGAAGAACGGCTTCGTCGTCGTCCCGCGCTTCTACCGCCAGATTTTCTCCCCCTACGTCCGCAGCGTCCTGCCCCCGTTCATCACCACCGACTCCCTTCATCGCACCTTCCACGTCATCTTCGAGGAG
>Ga0194125_10014406_pt1 | contig 10122 bp, 11 predicted proteins | sample TA2KigC250mmetaG_FD_148626 | JGI IMG/M metagenome (GOLD analysis project Ga0194125, IMG submission 148626) | Freshwater microbial communities from Lake Tanganyika, Tanzania - TA2015034 Kigoma Deep Cast 250m | ecosystem: Environmental > Aquatic > Freshwater > Lake | place: Tanzania: Lake... | reverse complement strand
GGCAGCGGCGGGTGCCACTGAGTACACTAAGCAATATCCGGGCGCCAGATTCTGGTCAAAATCCTTGATACCCTCGGGCAGGGATCAAGGGGCCGCCAAGGAACGACAACTTTCCATCCCCCTCGTTTTTCGCTAGGATAGCGCCCATCGCCTTGGCAGTTCGTGCTGCCCCCTGTCTCTTTGCCTTGAACACCCTAAGGAAGTCCCATGAGTGAACACATTCATTATGTAACCGACGCCACCTTCGAACAGGAAGTCCTGCAGTCGCCGCTGCCCGTTCTGGTGGATTACTGGGCCGACTGGTGCGGTCCGTGCAAGATGATCTCCCCCATCCTTGACGATGTCTCCAAGGAATACAACGGCCGCATCAAGGTCTGCAAACTGAACATCGACGACAATCAGGCCACCCCGCCCAAGTACGGCATCCGTGGCATCCCGACCCTGATGCTGTTCAAGAATGGCAATGTCGAAGCCACCAAGGTCGGCGCCTTGTCCAAGTCGCAACTGACCGCCTTTGTTGACAGCAACATCTAAGTTTCGTTAATCTGCGCGCACCCGGTCTCTTGCCGGGTGCCATTCAGGCCTCTTTGACGCACAGGCCCCCGTGGCCACCTTGGTCTCATCGCTTCCCCTGGTTCTTCCCGCTGAGCGTTTCGCGTGTCCCTACGCACACCCAGCGCACCTCTGCCCTCCAGCGAATTCCTGACTCCTTGCCATGCATCTATCCGATCTAAAAGTTCTCCACATCAGCAAACTCCTCGAAATGGCGGAAACAGAGGGCATTGAAAACGCCCACCGCATGCGCAAGCAGGAGCTGATCTTCGCCCTCCTGAAAGACAAGGCCAAGAAAGGCGAGACCGTCTTTGGCGATGGGGTGCTGGAGGTCCTGTCCGATGGCTTCGGTTTTCTGCGTACGCCGGAAACCTCCTATCTCTCCAGCCCGGACGACATCTATATCTCGCCCTCGCAGATCCGTCGCTTCAATCTGCGCACCGGCGACAGCATCGAAGGCGAGGTCCGCACCCCCAAGGATGGCGAGCGCTACTTCGCCCTCGCCAAGCTCGGCAGCGTCAATGGCTACGCCCCGGAGACGATCAAGAACAAGATCATGTTCGAGAACTTGACGCCGCTGTTCCCGACCGAACCCTATGTTCTGGAACGCGACATCAAGAGCGAAGAAAATCTGACCGGCCGCATCGTCGACATCATTGCACCGCTCGGCAAGGGCTCGCGTGGCCTTCTGGTGGCGGCACCCAAGTCCGGCAAAACGGTGATGATGCAAAACATCGCCCATGCCATCACCACCAATTACCCCGACGCTGTCCTCATCGTCCTGCTGATTGATGAGCGCCCGGAAGAAGTGACCGAGATGTCGCGTACGGTACGCGGCGAGGTGGTGGCATCCACCTTCGACGAACCGGCTGCCCGCCATGTGCAAGTGGCCGAGATGGTCATCGCCAAGGCCCGCCGGCTGGTCGAGCACAAGAAGGATGTCGTCATCCTGCTCGACTCCATCACCCGCCTGGCCCGGGCCTACAACACCGTAGCCCCCTCCTCCGGCAAGGTCCTGACCGGTGGCGTCGATGCCAGCGCCCTGCAAAAACCCAAGCGTTTCTTCGGCGCCGCTCGCAATATCGAAGAAGGCGGTTCGCTCACCATCCTTGCCACCGCCCTGATCGACACCGGCAGCCGCATGGACGATGTGATCTACGAAGAATTCAAAGGCACCGGCAACATGGAGATTCACCTCGACCGCCGCATGGCCGAGAAGCGCGTCTATCCGGCCATCAATGTCAACCGTTCCGGCACCCGCAAGGAAGAGTTGCTGATCAAGCCCGATGTCCTGCAAAAGACCTGGGTCCTGCGCAAACTGCTCTACCCGATGGACGATCTGGCGGCCATGGAGTTCCTGGTCGACAAGGTGCGCATCACCAAAAACAACGCCGACTTCTTCGATTCGATGCGGCGCGGCTAACCGGGCTGAACGAGCACGCGTTGCACCATGGAACTCTTCTACCGTTTCCGCCTTGAGGCCGCCCGCCGGCTCCCGCATCTACCCGACGAACACCCCTGTTCGCGCCTGCACGGCCACAGCTTCCGCCTTGAGGTCCGCGTCAGCGGACCGCTCGACCCTACCCTGGGCTGGGTCTGTGATTTTTCCGAAATCGAGACCGCCTGTAATGCCTTGCGTGATCAACTCGATCACCGCACGCTGAACGAGATCAACGGCCTTGAAAACCCCACCAGCGAACATCTGGCCCTTTGGTTCTGGACTCGCCTTCAGCCGCAGCTCCCGGGCCTGACGGAGATCCGGATTCAGGAAACCGACCGCGCCGGCTGTATCTATCGCGGCACATAATTCAGTAAGGCGCGCACAGGCCCGCCTCAGCATTGCACTTGCAAACCATCTGCCGCAGTATGCGCAACATGCCCTCCCTGTTGAGCGCCTCGTTGCGCGGAATGTCCATGCTACGAACAATTACACGCCTGGCCCTGCTCCTGCTCCTCACCGTTGCCCGTAGCGCTTACGCGGCCGATGAGGTACCGATCCTGATCCGCAATCTGCCCGGTTACAGCCTCGACCAGGCCAATGCGGCCCTGATTAGCGCGATTACCAACCACAACTACACCTTCGTGCGTCAGCAGGCGGCCGACGCCCGCCTTGTTCCCCAAGTCCTGGAGGGACGCAAGGTCCGCATCGTCTATTTCTGCAATTTCGCCAAGATGGAGCGCGCCCTCAATATTGATGTGCGTGCCGCCCAAATGCTGCCCTGCCGCTTCACCCTGGTCGAGGCCGAGAATGGCAGCGTGTCCCTCATTGCCATCAATCCAGCCTGGCTCTCGGAGGGGCTCAACAACCCCCTCCTGCATCCGGATTGCCTTGAACTGAAGCGCGACTACCTCTCCATCATGGACGAGGTGTCCCTGTGAGCCGCGCCATGATTGCCACCCTAAAGGTCGCCGGCAGGCTGCTCTGTCTCCTGACCCTCAGTCTGGGTAGCGTCCAGGCGGCGCCGCTCATCGCCAGCAAGAAAACCGATCCGCGCGCCGCCTTCGATGATCTCGCTATCGCGGCCAGTAACCACGGTTACACCATCGTCAAACTGCAACCCGTGGACAGTGCCATGACCAAGCGTGGTTTTGATAATCCCCATGTCCGGCTCTTTTTCATCGGCAAGGCGGAGGCCGTACGCGAGGCAGAAGAGAAAGCACCGCTCCTGATGCAAATGTTGCCCCTGCGCATTGTCATGATCCTGCGCAAGGATGAGGTCGCCCTGATGAGTGACGACTTCGAATACTGGCGCCAGTTCTTCTCCGACACCTGGTCGCGCCCGCTACTCAAGCAATGGGAAGAGGATATGCGCGCCATCCTGAACGATTACGCCGGCAACGGCAGGCCCGCAACGGCTAGCCCTTAACGACAAGCCCCTAAAGTAAGGCCAACAGACGCCCCGCCAGCCGATCGGCCACCCCGCCCGGCGGCAGTGAACACCCCTGATCCTGCATCTGCGTTACGGCCAATCCCGCATAACCGCACGGGTTGATCGCCACAAAAGGGCTCAGGTCCATCGCCACATTGAGGCTGACGCCGTGGTAGCTGCAACCGTTGCGGATGCGCAGACCCAAGGCCGCAATCTTGGCCCCACCCGCATCCTCCCCGACATAGACGCCCGGGGCCCCGTCACGGCGCCCCGCCACGATCCCCTCAGCCGCCAGCACCTCGATCACCGCACCTTCCAGGCGCCGCACCAACTCCTTGACGCCATAACCGCGTCGGCGCAGATCCAGCAGGACATACGCCACCACCTGCCCCGGACCGTGATAGGTCACCTGCCCCCCCCGATCAATCGCCACCACCGGGATGCCGACATCGGCCAGAAGGTGTTCACGCCGACCGGCCTGACCCAAGGTAAAGACGGGCGGGTGTTCCACCAGCCAGATCTCGTCCTCGGTGTTGGCATCGCGTTCCGCCGTGAAGGACTGCATGGCCCGCCAGGTGGCTTCATAGGGCACGAGGCCAAGCGGACGCACTCGGACGGGCAGCGTCACGACCCGCCTCGGTGACTCATGCCGTGCCTCATGCCCCGTGCCTCATGAGTTAGCGCTCAACTCTCCGCCCACCCAGAAGGTATCGCCCTTGGTCAGGAACTCGTCCCATGGCAAATAATGCGTCCCGTCGCAGGAGAAGGTCAGGGCCACCATGCCGTTAAAGATGTTCAGGGTCGCCGAGCGCAGATAGAAGGTCTCGTCCACAAAACGCAGCCGCTTGATGGTCTGGAGGATGTCGCGGATGCGCTCGGCCGGGACCAGCGCCGCCCCCGGGACAGCCGCGCCACACCGTGAACCCGCCCGAAAGTGAGCGCACGCTCCGTCCTTGGCAGGCTCTGCCGAAGGGTAATTACAGCGCGGGAAGGTCAGACAGATATCCGGCCGGGTCAGGCTGGCAATATCGAGCAGGCGGTAACGGTAAGGATCGTCCATCAACCACAGCGTCACCCGGCTGCTGGACAGGTGCAGTTTGCAGTGGAATACGCCATGGTCGAGGATCAGTTCCTCCATCACCCCCAACACGGTGTCGATATGGAGATCCATCTGGCTATCACTGCGCGACTGGTGAAACACCGTGCCGCGAATCGCCGGATCGCCCTTGATCTGGCGCCAGTTGCGCGGCTCATCGGCCAGTTCGCGGGTCAAAGGCAGGTCGCGCAGGTCAAAATCGGCCCCGATATAACCCAGCACATGACCGGTATCGTCCCGGACCAACTGGATGGCCGTCAGCGACGGGCGCTTCACCCGCATGCTGATATAGGCCTGCGACAACAAAAAACCACTGATGGGCACCGCCTCACGCATGTAGGGACGCTGCGAGCGATCACGGCCGACATCGCCGGCATCACGGCCGTCTTGCATCAGGTTAGCGCTGATCTGGATGCCGTCCGGTCGCAGCGCATACATGAACTTGCAATAGGGAATGCCATGGATAGCCGCCTCCAGCACATCATTGAGATGCGCCGCGTTGCCCCAGGCCTCACTGGCCGCGTGGGCTGCATCAGCCAGCGGCAGGGAAAGCATCTCTGCCAAGGCCTGGCGCTGGCGATCAATGAGCATGGGCAAGGATTCAGTCGCCAAAATTCGTCCCCACTCTGCGTGCGCTGGTAATCCACTCGTGCTCGAGCGGAACGGTCTTGATCTTCCCTGCCACCTCATCGAGGGCCACGGGCTGTGTTCCCTCGCCCACCGCGGCCACCATCACGCCATAGGTGCCCGCGGCGACCCAGTCTGCCGCCGCCGTCCCCAGACGGGTCGCCAACAGGCGATCGGCGGCCGATGGCGCACCCCCCCGTTGCAAATGCCCCAAGATGGTGACCCGCGCCTCCAGGCCGGTCAGTTTCTGCAGCTGCTCAGAGAGGTGCAGGGTGCGGCTGGCGAGGACCAGTTCCGTCTCCGCCTCAACCTTTTTCTTTTTACCGGCCGCCGCCTTGAGCGCCGCGTGATGCTCCAGAGACAGCGCCCCTTCAGCGACCGCCACAATGGAGAATGGCTTGCCATTGCGGCTACGCTCCCGAATCGCCGCGGCAACACTCTCCACCGCATACGGGATCTCAGGCAGCAAGATGACATCCGCGCCACCCGCAATCCCCGCGCCCAGAGCCAGCCAGCCGGCGTGATGGCCCATGATCTCGACCACAATGATGCGGTGATGGCTGTGCGCCGTGCTGTGCAAGCGGTCAATCGCCTCGGTGGCAATACCCAGCGCCGTATCAAAACCGAAAGTCATGTCCGTACCCCAGACATCGTTGTCGATCGTCTTGGGCAGATGGATGACATTAAGCCCCTTGTTGGCAAGACGCAGGGCGTTCTTTTGCGTGCCATTACCGCCCAGGCAAACCAGGGCATCCAGGCCGTTCTCCTGGTAATTGCGGGCAATCGCGTCCGTCATGTCCGTCGGCCGGCCATTCACCAACATCCGGTGCGGTTTGTCGCGACTGGTTCCCAGCAAGGTGCCGCCCTGTGTGAGGATGCCCGAGAGTTGGCCGCCCTCCAGCGCCATGCTGCGGTTCTCGGCCAGGCCCCTGAAGCCATCGCGAAAACCGATGATCTGGAAGCCATGGTGACCCAGGCAGGCCTTACCGACCGCACGAATGGCGGCGTTGAGGCCGGGGCTATCGCCCCCGGCTGTCAGGATCCCGATGCGTTTCTTGCCCATGATCGTGGTACTCGAAGAAATAACCGCACTTTACAACACAAACTTTACACCCGGATGGCGCGTCAAGGCCTGATACAAGGCATCGAGTTGAACCTGCGAGCGCGCCGTCACCGTCACCGTCACCGACAGGTATTTCCCGCCCTGCGAGGCCCGCATTTCCACCGTCTCAGGCCTAAAGTCAGGAACTAGCGCCTGCACCACGGCCACGATCTGCTGCGCAAAATCATCGCTGCGCACCCCAACCACCTTGAGCGGAAAGTCACAAGGGAATTGCAACAGGGTTCCGCTCTCGCTCATTGCCGTGCCTCAAAGTCCATCAGCGTGTCCATCAGCGTTTTGTCCACATCCGATATTTCAGACGCAGATTATCCCAAAGCCGCCCGAAAAAGCCGGCGCGCTCCATCTCGGTCAAGGCCTGCAAGGGAAACTCGCCGATCGTCTTCCCTTCCGCTGTTACGCGCAGGGTCGCAACGGTCTGGCCAAGACGAAAGGGCGCCAGCAGGGGTTCGCGACGAATCACCTGCGCCTTCAGCGGCCCGGTACCCCGTGGCACCGTGACATAAAAATCCGCCACAAAGCCCGCCTCCAGGGTGGATCGCTGACCATGAAAGACCTCCAGGCTCACCACCCCCTGCCCGGCTGAATACAGGCGCAGCGTCTGGAAATGCTCAAAGCCATAGTTCAGCAACCGCAGGCTGTCCGCCGTTCGTGCGGATTCCGTAGCCGCACCCATGACCACCGAGATCAAGCGCCGCCCCTCCCGACGCGCTGAGGCCAGCAAGGCATAGCCTGCACTCGCCGTATGCCCTGTCTTCAGGCCATCAACATGCGGGTCCAACCACAGCAAGGTATTGCGGTTGGACTGCGTGATCCGGTTGTAGGTGTATGCACGCTCCGCAAAACGCGGATAGTGCTGGGGGAAATCGCGCATCAAGGCCCGCGCCAGGCGCACCAGATCCCGCGCCGTCGTCCGATGCTCCGGGTGCGGCAGACCCGTGGCGTTCATGAAGTGGGTCTGGTTCATACCCAGACGGCGCGCCTCCTTGTTCATGGTCTGGACAAAGACCGCCTCGCTGCCGGCCACGACCTCGGCCAGAGCCACCGCCGCATCGTTGGCCGACACTGTGATCAGACCGTGCAACAACGCGTCCACCGTGGGCGGTGTCGCCGGGAGCAAGAACATCCGTGCCCCGCTGGTTTTCATGGCCGCCTCCGACACCGGGACACTCTGCGCCAGCGTCAGGCGCTGATCACGCAAGGCGGCAAAGGTCAGGTAGGCCGTCATCAGTTTGGTCAGCGAGGCCGGTTCAACACTGCTATCGGCCTGCTGCTCGGCGAGCGTACGGCCACTGTTGGCATCCACCAACATCCACGCGCGTGCGGCCACGCTGGGGGGCGCCGGAGTGACCGCAACAGATTCGGCCGCCACGGATATGGAGAGTGCGCACAGCCATGCCACAAGAGCGCCCATCAGTAACCGCATCGCACCCCCAGGCAATCAGCGCGTGACGCGGAAGGGCCTGACGCCCAGGATCTTCTCCAGAGCAGCAGCGGCTTCATCGGCCTGGGCCGGGGTCGCAAACGGCCCGGTCTGGATCTTGATCAGCGAGCCGGCCTCAATCCGATGCACACCCGGTCCGGTAGCCGCGCCCATCCGGGCCACCAAGGCCTCGGCCGCCTCCGTTTTCGAGACCGCACCGACTTGCAGATAAAGGCCCGGCGCCGGGGCCGCTGCTGCGGCAGGTGCAGGAGGTGCAGCCGGGGCAGGTGCAGGAGGTGCAGCCGGGGCAGGTGCAGGAGATGCGGGTGGGGCGGCGTTTACAGCCCCTCCTGAGGCAAGGGGTTGTGCCGTGACCGCCTTCTCTGCCGTGACCGCCTTCTCTGCCGCGGCTGGCTTGGCCTCGGCGACGCGATACGGTCTCAGACCCAGTCGCTCGGCCAGCATCTGACTCACCCGGTCGGCCTCAGCCGGCGAGGTGAAGGGCCCGACCTGGACACGCACCAAACCCCCTCCCTCGCGCTGCACCACCAGGTTCGACCCCAAGACCTGGCCCGCCTGCTGCTGTAGTTGCGCGGCCGTCTCGCGTTTGCCAAAGGCGCCCAGTTGCAGCCAGATCGGCTCGCCCACGGCTTGGGCCGTCTCGCTGGGCAAGGGCTGAGCGCGAATCACCGGAGTCTCCTGCGCCTTGTAGATGCGGATGGGTTCGGCCAGCGGCGCGGGTTCAGGCACCGCATCCGGGGCGGTCATGCGCTCCGGATCAATGCGTTCCACCTCGACGCGCGTCACCCCCTTGAGAATGTCTAGCTTGTAAGCCGCCGTATAGGACAGGTCAATCACACGATCGTTATGGAACGGCCCCCGGTCGTTAACCCGCAAGACCACACTGCGACCGTTCTCCACATTGGTCACCCGCACAAAAGACGGGATCGGCAGGGTCCGATGCGCCGCCGTCATGCCATACATGTCATAGATCTCGCCGGAAGAGGTCGGCTTGCCGTGGAATTTGCGCCCATACCACGAGGCCAGGCCTTTTTGCTTGAACGGCCGGCCCGAGATGTCCGGGGTGTAGGAGACGCCCATGACCCGATAGGTGTCGTTAGCGTAGCGGTGTAGCGGCTCGGCCCGAGGCACGGCATCGGGAACGGTCTCCAGATGGGCCGGTGGATTCGCCCCCGGGCCATCATCCTTATAATAGCCGCCGCCGTTATAGGGTGGGGTCGCCGACGGCGTCATCGCCAGGCCATTGGCTGCCGGGGCTGGGGGCTGCGTTGAAACCGGCGCCGCGCAGCCACCCAGCAATCCTGCCAGGCTGGCGGACAAGCTCGAAATCACCACAGCTTTCAACAGCAAGCTCATGTTTTGACCAAGCTCTTATTCGACGCGACGCTCATCAAGATACCAAATCCAAGCAGGACTGTCACCATTGAGGTGCCCCCATAGCTCACCAGCGGCAGGGGCACGCCCACAACCGGCAGGAGACCAGAGACCATGCCCATGTTGATCAGGGCATAGGTAAAGAAGGTCAGCGTAATGGCCCCACACAACAAACGGCCGAACAATCCCGAGGCGTTATAGGAAAGCGTGAGGCCACGCGTGACCATGGCCGCATAAATCCCCAGCAGCAGCAGATTCCCCAACAAACCGAACTCCTCGGAGTACACCGCGAAGACGAAATCGGTATGCCCCTCCGGCAGGAAATCGAGTCGCGCCTGCGTTCCCTGGCCCCAGCCCTTGCCAAACAGCCCCCCAGAGCCAATCGCGATGGTAGATTGGATGATGTGATAGCCCGCCCCGAGCGGGTCGCTCGTCGGATCAAACAAGGTCAGGACACGCTGCTTCTGGTAGTCATGCAGAAAGAACATCCACGCCAGTGGCACGATCGCGCCCAAGAGCAGAACCAAACCGGCCATGACTCGCCAGTCCAGCCCCGCCAGGAACAAGACAAAAAATCCGGAGGCCAGGATCAGCAGACTGGTGCCCAGATCCGGCTGGCGCAGAATAAAACCGACGGGCAACACCAGAAGCAGGCCGGCCAGCGCAAAATGACGGCTGCTCAAGTGTTCCTGGCGGTAATGCAGATAGGCGGCCATGGCCATCGGCACCGCCAGACGCATCAACTCGGAAGGCTGGATGCGCGTCACGCCCAGATTGAGCCAACGCCGCGAACCATTGACCACATCACCCGCCACCGCCACGCCCAGAAGCAGGAACACGCCGAGCACATAGAGCGGGATCGCAAAGCGAATCAACACCTGCGGCGGCACATGCGAGAGCATCAACATCGCCACCAGGGCCACACTCATGTTGATCAGGTGTCCCACCAGATAAGTGCCACTGGTAGCGCTGGCCACCGTCAGGGTGCTCAGGGCCAGCAAGGCCAGAATAAGCCCCAGCAGGGCCGGGTCGGCATGCC
>Ga0194125_10014399_pt1 | contig 10129 bp, 9 predicted proteins | sample TA2KigC250mmetaG_FD_148626 | JGI IMG/M metagenome (GOLD analysis project Ga0194125, IMG submission 148626) | Freshwater microbial communities from Lake Tanganyika, Tanzania - TA2015034 Kigoma Deep Cast 250m | ecosystem: Environmental > Aquatic > Freshwater > Lake | place: Tanzania: Lake... | reverse complement strand
TAAAATTAAAAACCATCCAACAGAAAAACCAGTTGCAAACCTCGCAGCATTACTGACCGTTACTGCTTTAAAAAAGGTCAATACAGAATCAACAGCCATTAAACAAAATAACACTATAAGGGCTGTAATTATTTTTCTTTTAGGTAAACCTGTTTTAATTTTTCTTTCCAGGGCAAGTAAAACTATAAGAGAAAAAACAAACCCCAGATACAGCCCGGTGCACCTTGAGCACAGGGGCATGTGCAGATGACCTGAAGAAAAAGTAAGCCCCGCTCTCTGGTGACAGACTCCATAGCCTAAAAATTCTAAAAAATTCAAATTAGTAATATAAATTCAGCGAATCTGCAAATGAAGGAAGCCAGCTGAATAAACTTACTGCTGTTACTGCAATAACTATCACATATATAATTGCTCCAAATATTCCAATGGCACCTAAAATAATTCCAGTAAGTGCCATCACCTTTCCCTTTTCACTGGATTGTTTTTCTTTGATTTTTTTAAACTCAATAATTCCTATTATCAGAGCAGCAATACCAAGAGCAAAATTCAACCCCATTACCCAGCTGCAAATAATTGCCACTATACCAAGCACCAGTGCTGTTATTGCAAGGCCGCTCGGTCTTTCTTCAGTGGCAGGAGCACCAATTACCTGTGGCTGAACTTCTTCAGGTTTTTGTTCTTCTTCCATTGAATACCTCCTTAATATCCAAGCTTTTTTAAAAAATTTTTACTGTTTATTTCCAGAATCCTTTCTGCCTGCTCCTTTGTTAAACCTGCAGCAAGTGCTATTTTCTCCTGCCAGTTTTCACAGTAAAGATCATCTGCGCTGTGTGCATCACTGTTTATTAAAAACTCAACATCTGCATTCATGCCTGTTTTTGCAACTATACCATTTGTTAGGCAGTGCCCTGCTCTTTTTGTTAATTCAATGTAAATATCATTTTCTGCAGCAATTGCTGCCTCTTCATGTGTTAAAAATCCAGGGTGCGCAAGTATATCAACATACCTGGAATTGACAGCTTTTAAGTTGGTACCCTTTTCAACTTTCTCAACGATGCTTTCACCATGGGCTATAACCAGTCTTGCCCCCTTTTCTTTTGCATATTTTGCCATCTCATCAATACTTTCAGCCGGAACATTTGTAATCTCAACCCCGGGAATTGCAATTATATCCCAGTGCCTGGAAATTAATTTGCAGTCTTTTGAGATACTTTCAATAAGTTCATCAATATTGCAGTAACTTGCATGGTCGGTTATTCCGATGCATTTATAACCTGATTCTGCTGCAAATCTTACAAGTTCTACAGGGCTGTTTTCACCATCAGAAAAAAAGGTGTGTGTATGAAAATCATATATTGCCTGGTTTATTATTTTATGCCCCTTCTTAATATTATATATTCAATTTGAATTTTTTCTAATTTTACCACTCATAAAATAAAAAACTATAAAAAATTTAAATGAGAAAGAATTAGCCTATGGGTATCCAAAAAGTATGGGTATTTCCAACTTAATTGCAGGAACAAAATTAAGACTTTAGGAATCAACGGCTGTGTATGTAGATACCCGCGCACTAAAGTGCGTGGCCTTACTTAAATTCAAGCTTTTGCTTGTCGTATATCCATTCACCCACGTACTGAAAAGTGCGTGGAACTCTGCCCTTACGGGTTTTTAGAAAACCTTTTTAAGGCTTAATAGGGCACGGTTTCTCTTGCCAATTAAACTTTAACATATATAATTTTTTCTAATTAATTTATGCTGAATAATTCAGTAATTTTCTGAAATTATAAGTCTGGTAAGCTTTTTTTCTTTAATATCTTTAATTTTAATCAATTATTCAGCAAGAACTGATTTATAATGAATAACTGGGTGGAAAATTTAAATTTAAAAATTTTTAGCATAGTTTTAACAGTTAATTCAATAAATACTGAATTATTCTGAAAAATAATTAACTTATCTATTTTTTGTCAGTGGATAATTGGCTTATTAAATTTATTAAAATTATTGGCTCATCTGTGTGCCATCAGCTGCCGGCGCGAAGTCTGGGGAATGAAACATTAATTATGCCGGTATGTTCCAGGTGTGAAGGAATTTATGCTGGTTTTTTAATCTCAGCAATAATACTTTTTTTACTGTTTAAAAAAAAGGAAAACGAGCTTCCCCCAATTCACATTCTCATCACAATGATTATATTTGTTATTTCAACAATCATTGAAGGTGCACTTGGACTTTTCTCAATTATTCAAACAACCAATATCTCAAGATTTACAACCGGCTACCTTTCCGGTTCTGCAGTAATGGTAGTTATATTTCCAATATTTAACTATCAGTATTATAAGGATTCAATAACAGTTAGAATTTTTTTAAAGCCCTGGCAATTTATAACATTTTTATCAGTAAATATTATAACCATTGTAATTATTCTTTTAGAATTTAAATTTATAAACTATTTCCTTTTTTACTTTTCCGGTACTGCAGTTTTATTTACATTTTATTTTATCAATCTTGTTCTTTTACTTCTAATTCCTGTTTTTTCCAAAAAGGCAACATTTCTGTTCAGCAGATATCTTATATTTCCTACAATTCTTTCATTAATACTTACGTTTATAGAAATATATCTGTCTTATAGATTTCACCAGTTCCTGTTTAAATTTCATTAATTCGCTGAATTGTAGACATACTGCACTACACCCTATGATTGGAATCATCTAAAATTATGTGATAGCAATAAGAGTTATTTTTGCCCTGAACAAGAAAAAGAAATGCTAACTTATGATTATGTTCAATTGACACTTATATTAAATAATGGTAATTTTTTTATTTGTAGTTACGGTCTTTAAGAGAATTTGATTAGTTTATAATGGATAATTGTTCTCAGCTGAATAATTTCCAAAATCAGAAAATTTAAAATTTTAATTTTTAAATTCTTTATGAAAAAAGAAGACAATGAATTTTTAAAAAAATATATTTACCTTGACCATGCTGCAACAACACCTGTTCTTCCTGAAGTTATTAAAGAAATAAATAAATGCTTTATAAAATTTTATGGCAATGCATCGGAACCCCACTATCCGGGAAGAAAGGCAAAAGAAATACTTGAAAACTCAAGAGGAATTATTGCCGGGGTATTAGGTGCCCTGCCCTCCGAAATTACCTTCACAAGCGGGGGTACGGAAAGTAATAACCTTGCATTAATTGGTTGCGCTGAAGCATACCAAAAAAAAGGCAACCATATAATAACTTCTGAAATTGAACATCCTGCAGTTATCATGCCATTAAAAACACTTGCAAAAAAAGGTTTCAGAATTACTTATCTTCCAGTTGATAAATTTGGAATTATAGACCCTGGAGCTCTAAAAAAAGAATTAACTGAGAAAACGATACTTGTTTCTGTGATGCATGCAAACAATATCGTCGGCACAATACAGCCCATTGAAGAAATAGGTAAAATATTAAAAGAAAAAAATATCCTGTTCCATACTGATGCAGTTCAAACATTTTGCAGTATTAAAACAAAAGTAAATAAACTGGGTGTGGATCTGCTCTCAATATCAGGACACAAAATTTATGGTCCCAAAGGTGTCGGTGCCCTTTATGTCAGAAAGGGGACAAAAATTTTACCTTATATTCACGGGGGCGGACAGGAACAGGGCAGGCGCTCCGGTACAGAAAACATACCTGGAATTGCAGGTCTTGCAAAAGCTGCTGAAATAAACTTTAAAATGCTTGACAGGAAAGCTTATAATCTTGAAAAACTTCGCAACTACATAAAAGAACAGGTACTTGAAAGAATTGACGGGGTTATTTTCAACGGCCATCCATCAAAAAGACTTCCTGGAAACTGCAATTTTTCATTTAAATACATTGAAGGAGAAGCAATTGTGCTAAGACTTGATAATACAGGTATAGCCGTTTCAAGTGGTTCAGCCTGTTCATCATCTTCCACAAAACCCACTCACACTCTAATTGCTATGGGTCTTTCCAATCAAGAAGCCTTTGGCTCTTTAAGAATTACACTTGGCTTTGAAAACACCAGAGATGAAATAGATTATTTTTTAAATGAATTAGAAAAAACAGTTAAAGAGCTTAGAAAAATATCACCATTGTCTAAAGGCTTTAAGCATTCAATTAATTCAAATAATTAATTTGACATTTTTTTCATAACATTTTTTTTAAATAATATATAATTAGTTCATGCTGAATAGTTCATTATTTTTTAAAAAATTTAAGTTCTTTTAGGACAAAATTTTTTAAATTCTTGAATTTCAGTCAATTATTCAGCAGGATTTAATTGGTTTTTATTTAATATAAGAATTCTTTATAATTGCTTTTTAGAGCCTGTTTTAAAGTTTTTAGAGTTTAATTTTTTATCTAATTTTTATAACAGGTTATTCAGAAAGAACAAATAAAAAATAACGGGGTTAAAAATAAAACATTAAAAATAAAAAAAACTTAACTAAAAAAGAATTAATACTTATTTGATTGGAGGAAATAAGTGCAAATTACAAAAGATGAAATTATGAAAGCTCTTTCTGAAGTTTATGACCCTGAAATTCCTATAAATATTGTAGACATGGGACTTATTTACAGGGTTGATCTGGATAGTGAAAATAATGTTGAGATAGACATGACCATGACTACACGTGGTTGTCCCATGCATTCAATGATGACATATGCCGCAAAAAAAAGGGTTGAAAAAATTGATGGAATAGGAAGTGTTAAAGTTAACCTTGTCTGGAATCCTCCCTGGACTCCCGAAATGATAAATCCCAAAATTAAAGAGCAGATGCTTAAAAATAATGAGTAGTAAAAAAATTGAAAAACTCAGGCTTTATTGTGCACAGATAAATTCTACTGTAGGTGATTTTAAAGGAAACTTTAAAAAAATTTCCTTTCACATAAATAGAGCTAAATTAAATGATGCCGACATAATTGCGTTTCCTGAAATGGCAGTTACAGGTTATCCCCCGGAAGACCTGGTGCTAAAGCCAGCTTTTATAGAAGAAAATCTAAAATATCTTGAAAAAATAAAAAAATTTTCTGAAAACATAGTAATTATAATAGGATTTATAAATAAAGATTTTGAAATTTATAATTCTGCAGCAGTATTGAATAATAAAAATCTCAGCTCTGTTTATAATAAGCAGTTCCTGCCAAATTATTCCGTTTTTGATGAGGAGAGATATTTCCAGAAAGGTTCTTGTGACTATATTTATGAGGTATGCGGTGTTCCCTTTGCTGTTAACATTTGTGAAGATATATACTACTCTTCAGGTCCAACACGGTTCCAGGCAATATATGGTGGAGCTAAACTTATAATAAATATATCAGCTTCTCCCTATCATATCGGGAAAATAGAGCAACGGGAAAAAATATTATTTACCAGAGCTGTGGATAACAGGGTAAATATTTTATACGTCAATCTTGTAGGGGGTCAGGATGAACTTGTCTTTGACGGAAATTCCTTTCTAATAAGTGAGAAGGGGGTTATTTTATACAGGGCAAAACCATTCGAAGAAGATTTCTTTATCTTTGATTTATTTATGGAAAATGTTGACTCAACAAGAATTCAGGATACAAAGTATAAAAATCAAAGAGAAAGTATGAAGGTTGAGAACAAACCCTTAAAAAAAATAAAGCTCAACATCCAAAAAACACCATACACGGAGAAAAATAAAAAGTTACCTGATAAAAAAAATACAAACATAAATATCTTAAATAATAAAGATATTAATGTAGATAAGTGTGTAGATAAATATAAAGAATTAATATCATGCCCCGAAGAGGAAATCCTTAAAGCCCTGACTCTTGGAACAAGGGATTACATTAAAAAAAATGGCTTTAAGAAAGTGGTTCTAGGCTTAAGCGGCGGAATTGATTCAGCTTTAACTTCAGTTATTGCATCCTTTGCTATTGGCAGTGAAAATGTTACAGGAATAATAATGCCATCCCTTTATTCATCTGAAGGTAGTATTAAAGATTCAGAATTACTTTCACAAAATATAAAAATAAAGACCTGCATTATTCCCATAACACCGGTTTATTCAAGTTACCTTGATAATCTTAAAAATCTTTTAAAAAAAGGTGAAATAAACATTACAAAGGAAAATTTACAGGCAAGGATAAGGGGAAATATACTTATGAGTCTTTCAAATGAATTCGGCTGGCTAGTGCTTGCAACTGGAAATAAAAGTGAGGTTAGTGTAGGTTACTGCACACTTTATGGCGATATGGCTGGTGGATTCTCCCCTATAAAGGATATTTATAAGACCTTAGTCTATGATATCTGCAATTTTCTAAACAGGAAATATAACAACATTATTCCTCAGAACATTTTAAATAAGGCACCTTCTGCAGAACTTAAGCCCGACCAGAAAGACCAGGATAAACTTCCCCCGTATGAAATACTTGATAAAATACTCAAAGCTTACATAGAAGAAGAAAAAGATTACAGAGATATAGTAAAAATGGGAATAAACAAAAAAATTACAAAGGATGTAATAAATATGGTTGATTCCAATGAATATAAAAGAAGACAGGGTGCACCCGGGATTAAAGTCACTGAAAGAGCTTTCGGAAAGGACAGGAGATATCCAATTACGAACAGGTTCAAGTTAATTTAAAAAATAAAATTTTTGTGATATAAAAAGCATATTTAAAAATATAAATGAAAGGTTGAACTTTATGACAAAAAAAGACGAAATAAAAGAGTATGTATTAAAAAAAGCACATGAAAATAAAATCAAGTTTATAAGGATGTGGTTTACAGACGTGCAGGGTATGTTAAAAAGCTTTTCAATAACTGTTGAAGAACTTGAAGGTGCGCTTTCAGATGGAATGGGTTTTGACGGTTCATCTATCGAGGGATTTTCAAGAATAGAAGAAAGTGATGTAATTGCCCTACCAGATCCAACAACTTTTCAGATACTTCCCTGGAGTCCTAAAGAAAATGGAACCGCAAGAATGTTTTGCGATATTTTAAAACCTGATGGCACCAATTTCGAAGGTGACCCAAGATGGGTTTTAAAAAGAACTTTAAAAAAAGCTGCTGATCTTGGTTATACTTACTATGTAGGCCCTGAACTTGAATACTTTTATTTCAGTTCAGACAAAGACCCTGAAATTCTGGACAATGGAGGATATTTTGATTTAGTCTCACGGGATATAGCCAGCGACTTAAGAAGAACCACAATTTTATACCTTGAGGCAATGGGAATAGGAGTTGAATATTCACACCATGAAGTTGCTCCATCACAGCATGAAATTGATCTGAGATATACTGATGCATTAACCATGGCAGATAATGCAATGACATACCGCATGGTAGTAAAAGAAGTTGCAGCAAGAAATGGAGTTTATGCAACTTTTATGCCCAAACCCATATTTGGTGTAAATGGAAGTGGAATGCATACCCATCAGTCCTTATTTAAGGGTGAAAAAAATATGTTTTTTGATCCAGATGACAAATACACTTTATCAAATGAAGGGAAATACTTTATCGCTGGACTTTTAAAACATTCAAAAGAGATTACTGCAATCACAAACCAGTGGGTTAACTCATATAAAAGACTCGTGCCCGGATATGAAGCACCTGTCTATATATCCTGGGCAAGAAGAAACAGGTCAACCATGATTAGAGTTCCAATGTATAAGCCGGGAAAAGAAAAATCTACAAGAATTGAATTCAGAAGTCCTGATCCTGCATGTAATCCCTATCTTGCATTCAGTGTAATGCTTGCAGCAGGCCTGGAAGGAATAAAAAATAAGTACTCGCTTCCTGAACCCATAGAAGAAAATATCTTTGAGTGGGATATAATAAAGAGAAGAGAAATTGGTATTGAAACGCTCCCTGACAATCTTTTCGAAGCAGTTAAGTACATGGAAGAAAGTAAGCTTGTAAGGGAAATTCTTGGTGAGCATGTTTTTAATAAATTCATAGAAAATAAAAAAATTGAATGGGATAGGTATAGAACATTTGTTACAAACTACGAGATTAAAAACTACTTATCCATTCTTTAAATAGATTAATTGAGTTCATGCTGAATAATTCATTATTTGCTAAAAATTTGAATCCATGGGGAACATTTTTTAAATTTAAGTTAATTATTCAGCAAGAATTAATTTAAATTAGTTCCAGAAGAAATCCAAGTCCAATACAGAACACTCCTGCAAGAACCATTTTTATAACACTTATAGCAAGGTTTCGCCTGGATACCCTGCCCAAAAATATTCCTATTGAAGCAAGAATTACAAAAGCAAAAGCGGCACCCACATAAAAACAGGTATTTATGGGCAGGAATCTGCCAAAGAAAAAAGGAGTTAAAGGAATAAAAGCTGCAAGACCGGAGGACAAGCCATTAACAGCCGAAAGTATTATTGAAGCATAACCCTGTGCTTTAGAAATTATAGTACCGTTAAGCATGTGAAGTGTTGACTTTTCAAGATCCTGTATTTCTTTTGTTCTTTCAGCACTTTCACTATTATAAGCACTCCAGACACCAGAAACTGTAAGAGAAATACAGACAGCAGCTCCTGCAATAATAACATTTTTATAATCTTCAAAACCTATTATATAACTTCCTAAAAGAACACCTATTATTGTTATTACACCGTCAAAACCATTTAATGCAATATATCTTCTTGATATCTGGCCTATATTTGCAATTTTATTGTAAGCTTTAAGCTTTTGAATATACTCTTTAATTTTTTTCTTCAATTAAATTAAAATAACAAATATTATTTTTAAGCTGGATTTCAAGAGGTCCATGTAGTTATAAGTTATACATAAAATTCTTATTATAAATGAAAAACTTGCCCTGCCAACACAAATACTTTAAACATTATATTTTTTTAAATCCTGTTTTAATTATAAATCAATGGATAAAAAATATGAATATACCAAATGACTTCATTTAAAAATTAGATGAAATGTTGCCCTTGCTTTTAATTATCTAAGCTTTATTTCTTGCATTATTGAAAGCAGCTGCTGCATTATACGATGATCTCACGAAAATTCCGGAAACAACATATTTGAAGTCAAGCTTTTCTGCCTCTTTTTTTATTTCTATAAACTCTTCCGGTGAATAATATTTATAAACTGGAAAATTTTTTGAACCCGGGCTTAAATACTGGCCAATAGTAATGATATCACAGTCAGCACTTTTAAGATCATGCAGCATCTTTGAAATTTCCTTTCTGCTTTCGCCCAATCCAAGCATAAAACCTGACTTTGTAATAATACCCTGGTTTATTTTTTTTGAGCTTTTAAGAATATTTATAGAACTTTTATAATCTGCTTTATTTCTAATCAAACTATAGTTTCTTTCAATAGTTTCTATATTATGATTTAAAACATCCGGGTTTGAATTAAGCAATGTTTCAAGATTTTTTAAATTACCAGCAAAATCGGGAATCAGGCATTCAACTATTGATTCAGGTAATAATTTTTTAATTTCAATTACAGTTCTGCCAAAGTGTTCTGCACCTCCATCTTCAATATCATCTCTTGTAACTGAGGTCAGAACAATATAATCAAGTTTCATATAAAGAGAAGCTCTGGCAATATTTTCAGGCTCACTGCTATCAATTTTTATTGGTGTTCCCTTCCCTACTCCACAAAATGCACAATTTCTGGTACAAATATTGCCCATCAGCATAAAAGTTGCAGTTCTTTTACTGAAACATTCATAAATATTTGGACATTTTGCGCTCTGGCAGACTGTGTGAAGGTTTAACTCAACAAGTAAGTTTTTTACATCATTGATGTTGGAGTTGTTTAACAGTACCCTTTTTTTTAACCATTGTGGTTTTTTTGCAATTTTGTTATTTGCCAATGATTTTATTTACAACCCTTTCGAATTCTTTAACTGAACCAAAGAAAATCTCTATTTTTCCTTTTTTCTTGCCAACTTTAATAGAAACAGGAACATCAAGGTAATCGGAAACTGTAGCTTCAATCTCCGGTAATTTCTCAAACTGCAGCAGTTTCAAAGGCTTTACCTGCTCTACTTTTTCTGCACCCCTTAGCATTTTACCAATAAGCTTTTCAACGGTTCTTACACTCAGGTCTTCCTCTATAATCCTATATGCAAGCTGGACTTGTTTTTCTTTATCCTCAATACTAAGCAGCGCT
>Ga0194125_10014398_pt1 | contig 10130 bp, 9 predicted proteins | sample TA2KigC250mmetaG_FD_148626 | JGI IMG/M metagenome (GOLD analysis project Ga0194125, IMG submission 148626) | Freshwater microbial communities from Lake Tanganyika, Tanzania - TA2015034 Kigoma Deep Cast 250m | ecosystem: Environmental > Aquatic > Freshwater > Lake | place: Tanzania: Lake... | reverse complement strand
GAATTGCGCAGGCCTGTGGGCGGGGCGTCTCTGCCCCGCGCAGGGTGTCGCGGGGCGCAGAGGCCCCGCCCACATTGATTCAGAATCGTGGCGAGTTATTTAGAGCGCTTGAGACGATGAGCGGGTTCGGAGTGCGGGCTTCAGCCCGTGATCACCCGATACGGCCTGAAGGCCGCACTCCAAACACGAGAACCGAAAGGAGTCAGCAGGCTCTTCTGGTTGCCAGCCCATTCTATGGCTCCCCAGCATCGCTCCCGTGTGAGAGCAAGACCACTCGCACGAGTGGTGTTCGGATAGGCCGGGCGTTGCCACGCCCGGCGTGCCGCGTGGGGCACCCGCCCCCGTGGCCCAAGCAGTCGGTCAATCTAGGAGAAGCCCAGGTGGCGGATGCCAAAGCAGTCGAGGATCAGGTCCGGCAGATCATCTGTGAGAAGCTCAGCGTCAAGCCCGAGCAAGTCACCCCGGCCACCTCGTTCGTGAACGATCTCGGCGCCGATTCGCTCGACACGGTCGAGCTGGTCATGGAGTTCGAGGACAAGTTCGGGATGCAGATACCCGACGAGGAGGCCGAGAAAATCCAGACCGTCGGCGACGCGATCCAGTACATCGTGGACCACCAGGCGCAGTCCTGAGCCAGGGCCGCACCGGCACGGCTTCGGGCCCGCGCGCCACGTAGGAGTGCTCGCAAGCGATGGCCAAGCGCCGAGTCGTCATCACGGGCCTCGGTTGTGTTACGCCCATCGGCCGGGACAGGGAGGCCTTCTGGAAGGCCGCCTGCGAAGGCCGCAGCGGCGTCTCCACCGTCACCTGCTTCGACACCACCGGCTACGATGTCCGCATCGCGGGGTGGCTGCCCGACTTCAGCCCCGAGCCCCTCATCCCCCCCCGCGAGGCCCGGCGCGTGGACCGCTACGCCCAGTTCGCCCTCGTCGCCGCCGACGAGGCGGCGCGGGACTCCGGCCTCGACTTTGCGAAGGAGGACCTCGACCGCGCCGGCTGCATCATCGGCAGCGGCATCGGCGGCCTCCAGGAGATCGAGGAGCAGAAGACCGTTCTCCTCCAGCGCGGCCCCGACCGCGTCAGCCCCTTCCTCATCCCCAAGATGATGGCTAACTCCGCCGGCGGCCTCATCGGCATCCACTTCGGCCTGCGCGGGCCCAACTCCACCGTCCTCACCGCCTGCGCCTCGTCGTCTCACGCTATTGGCGATGCCTACTTCAACATCGCCTATGACATGGCCGACATCGTGTTCACGGGCGGCGCCGAGGCCACGATCACGCCCCTCGGCCTCGCCGGCTTCATCGCCTGCAAGGCCCTCTCCAAGCGCAATGATGAGCCGGCCCGCGCCAGCCGCCCCTTCGACCGCGAGCGCGACGGCTTCGTCATGGGCGAGGGAGCGGGCATCCTGGTCTTCGAGGAACTCGAGCGCGCCCGCGCCCGCGGCGCCCGCATCTACGCCGAGGTCCTCGGCTTCGGCGCCACCTGCGACGCCTACCACATCACCGCGCCCGAACCCGAAGGCACGGGCGCCGCGCGCTCCATGGCCATCGCCATCCGCGACGCCGGCCTGGCCCCCGCCGACGTCACCTACATCAACGCCCACGGCACCTCCACCCAGCTCAACGACGTGATGGAGACCCGCGCCATGAAGCGCGTCTTCGGCGACCACGCACGGAAGCTCGCCATCAACTCCACCAAGTCCATGATCGGCCACCTCCTCGGCGCCTCGGGCGGCGTGGAACTCGTCCAGACCGCCCTCAGCGTCGCCAACAGCGTCGTGCCCCCAACCATCAACTACGAGAACCCCGACCCCGAGTGCGACCTCGACTACGTGCCCAACGTCGCCCGCGAGATGACCGTGGACGTGGCCATGTGCAACAGCTTCGGCTTCGGCGGCCACAACGCCTCGATCCTCATTGGCAAACTGCGGAACTGAGGCCGCCGGGGTTGTGGAACGTCCCTGGCTGACTAAATAACTCGCCACGATTCTGAATCAAAGGCTCAGGAAGGAACGTGTGCCGGAATTGCGCAGGCCTGTGGGCGGGGCGTCTCTGCCCCGCGCAGGGTGTCGCGGGGCGCAGAGGCCCCGCCCACATTGATTCAGAATCGTGGCGAGTTATTTAGAGAATTGCGTGACGCGTGACCCGTGACGCGTGAGAAGAGAGCCTGGCCTTCTCCGAGTCACGAGTCACGCGTCACGCGTCTGGAATCACCCATCGAGCATGGCTTTGCACGACAAGGATGGCGCCCGATGCCCTTCAAGATGGTTGTCCTGATCAAGCAGGTCCCCGACACAAAGAACATCACCGCCAAGGCGATGAACGACGACGGGACGGTGAACCGCTCGGCCCTGCCGGCCATCTTCAACCCCGAGGACCTCAACGCCCTCGAAATGGCCCTCCAGGTGCGCGACGCGCACGGCGGCCGCGTCACCGTCGTCACCATGGGCCCGCCCAGCGCCGCCGCGGCCCTCCGCGAGGCCCTGATGCGCGGCGCCGACGCCGTGGCCCTCCTCTCCGACCGCGCCTTCGCCGTCGCCGACACCCTGGCCACCGCCTACGCACTCGGCTGCGCCATCCGCCGAATCGCCGAGTTCGACCTCCTGTTCTGCGGCCGCCAGGCGATTGACGGCGACACCGCCCAGGTCGGCCCCCAGCTCGCCGGCGCGCTCGACGTGCCGCAGATCACCTACGCCCGCGACATCCTCGACCTGGCGCCCGGCCGCATCCGCGTCCGCCGCCTCATCGAGGGCGGAACCGAGGTCGTCGAGGCCCCGCTCCCGTGCCTCCTCACCGTGGTCGGAGAGGCCAACGAGCCCAGGCCCCGCCGGGCCAAGCGCGCCGCCCAATTCAAGCGCGCCCGCAGCCCCCTCGAAGTCCGCGAGAAGGTCGCCTTCCAACTCGACCCCGAGAAGGGCAAGCCCGACCCCGCCCTCCTCGCCGAGCGCGTGGACCCCATCGTGGCCGACCTCGAAGGCCAGGGACTGCTCATTCCCGTGTGGGCGCCCGCCGACGTGGCGGCCGACCCCAGCCGCTGCGGCGCCGCAGGCTCCCCCACAAAGGTCAAGAACATCGAGAGCATCGTCCTCGTCGCCTCCGAGCACAAGACCATCGCCCCGACCAAGGAGGGCATCGCCGCCCTCATGCACGAACTCATCGAGGAACACGTCCTCGACTGACATTTCCGATTGCCAATTGCCGATTTCCGATTTCAGACGTCCCCCGGCTTGGTGTCGCCCCTGTCTGAAATGGGCAATCGGAAATGGGAAATCGGAAATCCGCGGAACCAGAGAGAACTAGGGAACAGATGATATGCCCGATCTCACTGGCGGCGTCTTCGTCTTCGCGGAGCAGGACGGCGGCCGTCTCGCCGAGGTGAGCCTCGAGCTCCTGAGCAAAGGCCGCGAGCTGGCCGACGACCTCGGCCAGCACCTGGCCGCCATCCTCCTCGGCCACGCCCTCACCGACCAGCCGAGCCAGCTCATCGCCTTCGGCTGCGACGCCGTCTACGTCGCCGACGACCCGCGCCTGGCCGTCTACACCACGCTCCCCTATGCCCAGCTCGTCAGCCAGGTGGTCGCCGAGGCCAAGCCCGAGGTCGTCATCTTCGGCGCCAGCCCCGCAGGGCGCGACCTGGCCCCCCGCGTCGCCTCTCGCCTCCGCACCGGCCTCACCGCCGACTGCACGAACCTGCGGATCGGCGACCACACCGACCCCGTCCGCAAGACCGAATACAAGGGCCTCCTCCACCAGATTCGCCCCGCCTTCGGCGGCAACATCATCGCCACCATCGTCACACCAGAGCACAGGCCCCAGATGGCAACGGTCCGCGAGGGCGTCATGCGCATGCCCCAGGCCGACCCCGCCCGCACCGGCCAGGTCGTGCCCGTCAAGGTCGCCCTCGGCCCCGAGGCCGACGCCGTCCGCATCATCGAGCGGGTCAAGGCCGAGCGCAAGGTCAACCTCAAGGGCGCAAAGGTCATCGTCTCGGGCGGCGCTGGCGTCGGCTCATCCGAAGGCTTCGAGCTCGTCCGCGAGCTCGCCCGCACCCTCGGCGGCGAGGTCGGCGCATCCCGCGCCGCCGTTGACGCCGGCTACATCTCCCGCGACCACCAGGTCGGCCAGACAGGCACCACCGTCCGCCCCAAGCTCTACATTGCCGCGGGCATCTCCGGCTCCATCCAGCACCGCGCCGGCATGGCCGAATCAGGCAAGATCCTCGCCATCAACACCGACCCCGAGGCCCCCATCTTCTCCTTCGCCCACTACGGCATCGTCGGCGACCTCTTCGAGGTCATCCCCAAGATGATCGAGGCCTTCAAGTCGAAATAGTCTCGATCGATTCGATCGATTCGGTCGGTCCGATCGCCCTTTGCCAGCCAGGAGCCTTGCGAGAGCAACTGCCCATGCCCAACTTCTACGACGACAATCCTGACATCAAGTTCAACCTCGACCAGGCGCCCCTCGCCGAGATCGCGCGCCTGCGCGAGCACGACTTCGCCGAGGCCGGCCAATACCCCTACGCGCCCCGCGACGCCGCCGATGCCCTCGAGAACTACCACGCCACGCTCCGCATCGTGGGCGACATCGCCGGCGACTGCATCGCGCCCCGCGCCGAGGACGTGGACCGCGAAGGGGCAAAGTGGCACGATGGCGTCGTGACCTACGCCAAGGGCACCCAGGAGGCCCTCGACCGCCTCTCCGGCGCCGACCTCATGGGCTTCACCCTCCCGCGCAAGTACGGCGGCATCTTCATGCCCCACACCACCTACGCCGCCGCCATCGAAATGGTCTCCCGCGGCGACGCCGCCCTCATGACCCTCTTCGGCCTCGGCGACATCGCGGAGACCATCCTCCGCTTCGCCTCCGAAGAGCTGAAGGACAAGTATCTCCCCCGTTTCGCCACTGGCGAGGCCACCGGCGCCATGGTCCTCACCGAGCCCGACGCCGGCTCCGACCTCCAGGCCGTCCGACTCAAGGCCAGCCCAGACCCCAAGGACCCCAACCTCTGGCGCCTCAACGGCGTCAAGCGCTTCATCACAAACGGTTGCGGCGACATCCTCCTCGTCCTCGCCCGCTCCGAGGAGGGCACCAGGGACGGCCGCGGCCTCTCCCTCCTCCTCGCGGAGAAAGGCCCCGGGCTCCGCGTCCGACGCATCGAGGACAAGCTCGGCATCCACGGCTCCCCCACCTGCGAACTCCAATTCACCAACTGCCCCGCCTGGCTCGTCGGCCGCCGCCGCTTCGGCCTCATCAAGTACACGATGGACCTGATGAACGGCGCCCGCCTGGCCATCGCGGCCCAGAGCGTGGGCATCTGCGAGGCCGCCTATCGCGAGGCCCTCGCCTACGCCCACTCCCGCGAGCAGTTCGGCAAGGCCATCGTCCACTTCCCCGCGCTCGCCGACCTCCTGGTCGGCATGCGCCTCAAGCTCGAGCTCGCACGCACCCTCACCATTGACTGCGGCGTGGCCGTGGACTTCGAGAAGGAGTACGAAGCCCTCCAAACCGCCCCCGCCCGCGAAACACGCGAAAGGGACGCGAAAGGCGGATCAGGGACTGAAATCGGCAATCGGCAATCGGCAATCGGCAATCAGGCGGATGCCAAGGCCCTCTACAAGAAGTGGCACGCCTACGCTTCCACCCTGACTCCAATGGCGAAATACTACGCCTCCGAGGCTGCGGTCGAGCTTTCCAACTCGGCCCTGGCCGTCCTCGGCGGCAGCGGCTTCATGCGCGACTACCCCATCGAGCGCTACCTGCGCGACGCCCGCATCACCAACATCTACGAGGGCACCAGCCAGCTCCAGGTCGTCGCCATCCTAGCCGGCCTGCTCGGCGGCGACCTCGATAGCCTCTTCGCCGATTTCTCCGCAAGGTCTTATGCGGGAAGCACTTCCAAACACCTCCCCGCTGTCACCGAGGCCCTCGAACGCTTCAACAAGGCGATGGAGTACGTCAAGAAGCGCGCCGAGCGCGACTACACCGACCTCGTGGCCCGCAACCTGGCCGACATGGCGATTGACGTCTACAACACCTTCCGCCTCATGCAGTTCGGCGAGGTCAGCGAGAGCAAGGCATTGCTGGCCGACATCTTCGTCCCCGCCATGAGCCGCCGCGTCCGTGCCGCCCACGACGCCGTGACCAGCGGCAGCCGCCTCGTCCTCGACACCTACCGCACCCTTCTCCAGGCGTGAGCGGCCGGTAGAGGCGACCCAGGGCACACCGCCTTCAGCCGACGCCGCCTGCTCTGGCTTGTGAAAAACAGCACAGATTGAGACTTACGTACGGGCAACTTGCGCCCCCCGGAGGGCCAATGGGGCGCAAGTTGCCCAGGCCGAGCGGTCTGCGCCCTTGGTATTTCAGGACTTATGGAGTTACCCACATGCGCACGGGAGTGTGTGCGCAGGGGCGCAAGTTGCTTCCTCGCACGTCTAAGAGGGCTATTGGGCGATCCGGCAACTTGCGCCCCTGCCGGGGGGCGCAAGTTGCTCCCGGAGCGGCGAACGAGGTCACGGCAGGCGCTTGATGCGGACGTTGCGGAAGAGGAACTGTCCGCCCTGGGGCACCTCGGCCTGGAGGGAGATGTAGCCCTTGGGCACCTTGATGCCCTCGGCCTTCCACGCGGGCTTGCCGTTTATCTCCAGCTCCGCCCCCTCGCCGCGGATGGTGAGGACGAAGCGGTTCCACTCGCCGAGCTTGACGAGGCCCTTGCTGCTGGCACCCTTGAGTTCGGCCACATTGCCCTCAATGCCCTTGGCCAGGTTGGCCTGGTAGCGGGGAGGCCAGGGTCGGCCCTTCGGCACCTCGGTGTAGCGGAAGTAGATGCCGGAGTCCCACCGGTCCGCCTTCAGGGCCTTCCACTCGAGGTCGAGCACGAAGTCGCCATACTGCTCCTTCGTCTGGACGAGACCATTGCCGGCCTTGATCAGCAGCTCGCCGTCCTTGACCTCGGCCTCGCAGCCCAACACGTCCCAGTTGCTCAGGTCCTTGCCATTGAACAGATTGGTCCAGCCCTCGGCCCCCCCCGCCCATGCGGCGCCCGCGAGGGCGGCCATTGCGACGGCCAGCCACAACCCACGACGTACCACCACAGCGCAACCTCCTGCAACAGATGAACAAGGCGACCACAGACCGAAGCCTATCATACCAGAGCCCGTTGAGGCATGCCAACACGGGTTGACGCCTGAGTCTGGCCCGCACGTCTGGCAGCCACGAGGGCCCCAATTGTGGCACGGCTGGCTTGTCCAGCCGTGTCTTCGATGGCGGCGCAGGGACACGGCTGGACAGGCCAGCCGTGCCACGTCTCAGGCCGCGCGTTCGGCTGCACAGGGCCAAGAGGTGCAAGAACGAGAGAGTGTGTGGCATCTCGCGCTTGAAATCCGGGGGGCAAATCCCTAGTATGGGCGCGCGGCGGAGGGAAGGCGCAGGGCGGGGTCACGATCGGAGGGTGAGGATGGCGGGTCCAGACGGCGGCGCCGAGCGGCTGCAGGAGCAGACGGCGGCGATCATCTCGCAACTCAAGCGGGTCATCGTCGGGCAGGACGGGGCGATGCGGGAGGTGCTGACGGTGTTCTTCGCCGGCGGCCACTGCATGCTCACCGGCGTGCCGGGCGTGGCGAAGACCCTTCTCGTGTCGTCCCTGGCGAAGCTGATGAAGCTGTCGTTCAAGCGCATCCAGTTCACGCCCGACCTGATGCCGAGCGACATCACGGGGACGGAGATTCTCGAGGAGGACATGGCGAGCGGGCGGCGGGAGCTGAAGTTCGTCCGCGGCCCTGTGTTCGCCAACATCGTGATGGCGGACGAGATCAACCGAACTCCGCCGAAGACTCAGGCCGCGCTGCTCGAGACGATGCAGGAGCGGCAGGTGACGATAGGCGGCAAGACGTATCCGCTCGAGCAGCCCACGTTCGTCCTCGCCACGCAGATCCCCTTCGAGGAGGAGGGCACCTACCCCCTCCCCGAGGCCCAGCAGGACCGCTTCATGTTCAGCGTGCTCATGGACTACCTGGGCGAGGACGACGAGGTGACGGCCATCAAGGCGTCCACCGGCACGGCCGAGGTAGAGCTGGCCCCGATCATGGAGAAGGAGGAGCTGCTGGCCTACCAGGACCTGATTCTGAAGGTCGAGGTGCCGCAGCAGGTGATCGAGGGGATCGTGGACCTGGTATCGGCCTCCCGGCCCGAGACCAAGGGTGCTCCCGACTTCGTCAAGGAGTACATCGAGTGGGGCGCGGGGGTGCGGGCCAGCCAGTTCATCGTCCTCGGCGCAAAGGCGGGCGCGGCGATGGCCGGGCGAATGAGGGTCGAGCCGGCCGACATCCGCGGCGTGGTCGCGCCCGTGATGCGCCACCGAATCGGCCTCAACTTCAGGGCCGATGTGGACAAGGTGAGCGTGGAGGACGTGATTTCGAGGCTTGTGGAGTTGCGTAATCCGTAATCCGTAATCCGTAACCAGAGAAGACCGAGCGTTGGCCTTCTTTCCTGTTACGGATTACGCATTGCGGATTACGGATTCCCTCTTGTGAGGAATCCCGACCGTGGCAGAACCAGCGCAGGTGGCAGCGGAGCTGGATGAGGCGCGTGCGGCCGAGATGCTGGCGAAGCTCAAGGAGGGCCGCGAGCGCGTGCTCGCGCAGATTCGCCGTGTGATCATCGGCCAGGACGAGGTGGTGGACCAGGTGCTCCTGGCCTTCTTCGCCGGCGGCCACTGCCTCATCACCGGCGTGCCGGGGCTGGCCAAGACCCTGCTCATCATGAGCTTGGGCGAAGCCCTCGACCTGAGCTTCCGCCGCATACAGTTCACACCCGACCTCATGCCCTCCGACATCACGGGGACGGAAATCCTGGAGGAGGACCGCGCGAGCCGCCAGCGGACCATGAAGTTCCTCCGCGGCCCGATCTTCGCCAACATCATCCTGGCGGACGAGATCAACCGCACGCCGCCGAAGACCCAGGCTGCGCTTCTGGAGGCCATGCAGGAGCGGCAGGTCAGCGTCGGCGGCGTCACCTATCCCCTCGAGCGCCCCTTCTTCGTCCTCGCCACGCAGAACCCCATCGAGCAGGAGGGCACGTATCCGCTGCCCGCCATCCAGCAGGACCGCTTCATGTTCAGCATCATCATCGGCTACCCCAAGCGGGCCGAGGAGATAGACATCGTGGGGCAGACGACGAGCCGGCGGCGCGAGCGGCTCGACTGCGTGATGCACCGCGAGGAGTTGCTGGACTACCAGCACGTGGTGCGGGAGATACCCGTGGCCGACCCCGTGGCGCGCTACGCCGTGCGGCTGGTGGCCATGAGCCGCCCGCGGGCCGAGGGCGCGCCCGACTTCGTCCGCGACTACGTGACCTGGGGCGCCAGCCTGCGTGCCAGCCACTACCTGGTGCTTGCGGGCAAGGCGAGGGCCGTCCTCAGCGGCCGCTTCGGCGTCTCGGTCGGCGACATCGAGGCCGTGGCCCTGCCCGTGCTCCGCCACCGCATCATCACCAACTTCAAGGCCGAGGCCGCGAGGATCAGAAGCGAGCAGATCATCCAGCGCCTCTTGGAGACTGTGCCCAAGCCGGCGTCGGGGCTGTGAATGACGCGTGACCCGTGACGCGTGAGAAGAGAGGAAGCCGAGGGCGGGAGCAGTGGCATGATGTACCGTGGGGTGGACATCCCCGAGGAAAAGCTCCGGGCATTCTGCCGGCGCTGGAAGATTCGCGAGTTCGCGCTCTTCGGCTCCGTGCTGCGGGACGATTTCGGCCCGGAGAGCGACGTGGATTGCCTGGTGGACTTCGCCCCTGAGGTGGATTGGACTCTGCTCGACGTGATTCGCGCCGAGCAGGAGTTCGGCGAGCTGTTGGGCCGTCCCGTGGACCTCGTGGAGAGGCCGGCCGTGGAGAAGAGCGAGAACTGGATTCGCCGCCGCCGCATCCTCCAGAGCGCGAGGACGATCTATGCGGGATGAGGCGCCGCCCGAGGAGGAGGCCCCCGGGCCGTGAAATCATGATGTGTGCCGCGTCCCGCGTGCCAAGACAAAGCCCCGTCTTGGTTTTCTCCTGGCACGCGGGACGCGGCACGGAACACGGATGCAGGCAATGCCTGAACAGCAGGAAACAACCTTCCGCTATCTCGACTTCGACACA
>Ga0194125_10014397_pt1 | contig 10130 bp, 9 predicted proteins | sample TA2KigC250mmetaG_FD_148626 | JGI IMG/M metagenome (GOLD analysis project Ga0194125, IMG submission 148626) | Freshwater microbial communities from Lake Tanganyika, Tanzania - TA2015034 Kigoma Deep Cast 250m | ecosystem: Environmental > Aquatic > Freshwater > Lake | place: Tanzania: Lake... | reverse complement strand
ACGGCCGACCCGTGGCGCCCTCGGACTGCGCGATCTCGTTCTCGTGGTGGGGGAAGAGGTTGTCCACGCCGCCCGTGTGGATGTCGAGCGTGACGCCCAGGTGCTTCATCGCCATCGCGGAGCACTCGATCGACCAGCCGGGGCGGCCGGGGCCCCAGGGGCTGTCCCAGGTGGGCTCGGTGGGCTTGGCGGCCTTCCAGAGGGCGAAATCCTGCACGTCCTCCTTCTCGTATTCGTCGGACTCCAGGCGGCTGTAGTCGCGCGAGCGGGCGTCAGTGTCGGTCGGGCGGACCCCCGAGAGCCTCCCGTAGCCCGGGAATGACGAGATACGGAAGTACACGTTGCCCTCGATCTCGTAGGCGTACCCGCGCTCGAGGAGCTGCTGGGTGATGTCGATCATCTCCGGGATGTGCTCGGTCGCGCGCGGGTAGACGGCGGCGGGAGCCACGCGAAGGGTGGCCAGGTCCTCGAAGAAGACCTGCTCGTACCGGCGGGTGAAGTCCTGCAGGCTCATGCCCTGAGCTGCGGAGTCGCGGATCGTCTTGTCATCGACGTCGGTGATGTTCATGACCTGACGGACTTCCCAGCCCTTGTAGCGCAAGGCGCGGCAGAGGACGTCCTCGAAGACGAAGGTGCGGTAGTTGCCGATGTGCGGCGGTCCGTAGACTGTCGGCCCGCAAGTGTAGATGAGCACCGTTATCCCGTCGGCGGGCTCAAAGGGCTCCTTCTTGCGGGTCAGCGAGTTGAACAGGCGGAGCATGAGCCTTGGCCTCCCTCGCAACACAGCAGCGGAGGCCGATACACCTCCGCTGCCGATACCTCAGGTTCGGATGTGGCCGGCGCGAGCCCCATGTGGGAATCCGCGATGTCGATTCTCGGGCGCCATGAATGGCGCCCCTACATGGGCGGGCGCGATGAATCGCGCCCCTACACGGGAACGGCTCGGACGAGAATCGCGGATTCCTATTCAGCCGTTTGCGGTGATCTTCGAGGCGGTCTTCTGTAAGAAGAGCTTCGCAGCGTTGACCTCCGCGGCCGAGGTACCGTTCACCGTCACGGTACAGTAGTAGTACTTGTTCCAGGAGTGCCCCTGGAGTCCTTGCGTGGGCGTGGCCAACGAGCCGGCGGCCTGGAGCTGGACCGCCTGGTAGCCGGCCTGTCCCTGAATGTTCGGGTTCTTCTTGTTGTAGAGCGCCTTGGCCTTCTGCCAGTCGGCGCCGGTCTTGTGCAGGATCAGCGTCAGCACCTTCCCGGTCGCCGCGTTCTTGTAGTACCGCTGGAAGGCCGAGCTAACGCCGGCCTGCTTCCAGGGGCCGTCGCCGCCATTGTAGATCTTCCAGAGCTGATCGGGGCTCGCGGCGGCGGTGTCGGCCTGCAAGGCGGCCCAGCCGGGGATCTCGTTCGAGGCCGGTACGAGGCTGGAAAGCGAGGCGGCGCCCATCACCGTGCTCGCGACCAGCGCGACAGCGAACGCCAGAGCGAGTCGCGCCGCCCATCGTCTGGTGGTCGGGAACATCAGGTGCCTCCGAGGCGGCAGTCCCCGGTTGTCCGGGGGCTGTCTGTGGTCTGTCAGGTTGGGCATCTGCTATCTACTACCCAGCGTAGTCGAGACGACACGTGACCTACATCACGAGAACTCCGCCGGCACGCGCGCGGTTCCGCTCAGCTCTCGACCTTCGGCGCCTCTTCCGGGGCCGGAGGAGGAGCCGCCGGTGGAGGCGGCGCAGCGGGCGCAGCGGGTCTGGGCGCGGGCTTGGCGGGCTCCACGCGCGTAGCCTCGTCGATCTCGTCCATCGCCTTCTGGGACGCGCTCTTGAACTCGCGGATGCCCTCGCCGAATCCGCGCATGATCTCGGGAATGCGCTTCGCGCCGAAGAGGACGAGTACCAGCACCAGGATCAGGATGATCTCCTGAGCGCCGAATGAACCGAACATGGTGGACTCCTCTCACTGCCGGATGCGGCCTTGGGGGGCAGCAAACAACCACGGCCCCGGCGCGCCGCTCACGCCAGTCTACTCTCTAGAACGCTGATGCGGCCCATATCGTTCGTCCCCAGACCGCGCGCCGCTGCTGTGGCCACATGCCTGGGCGCCAGCGGGCCGAGGCCCATCTCGAAGCGCTTCTGCTCGATGACTGTGGTTCCATAAGCATCGTGGGCGACGGGATCGGTCGCCACGAGGATGGCGTTGGGCGGCCAGCGGTCGTTCGGGTTGTCCGCTCCCGGCCCGCCGTTGAAGCACCCGAGCGTCGCGTCGCAGACGATCAGGCGCGTCTTGTCCTTGATGGCGGGAATCGCGTTGAGGTCAGCGATGTACGGATCGCATTGGTTCCGGTGATGTCGGCTCGGGTTGTCGAAGGAGCCATAGTGGTTCTTGAGCGCCAGAGTGATTCCCGCGCCGCTGTGGGTCTTGAGCACGGGTACGTTGATGAGCGCCGAGCACTGCTGGGTGAGGATCTTCGCCAAGCGCCCGCTGAATGACCCTTGGCTCGTGGGGCGGTCCTCCCACTCGCCGTCCACGCCACGCACGACCACCCGGCTGGGGTCCTCGCTCAACTCGTACCCGTTCCTGATCAGCTCGCGCTTGGCGCGGTCCCAGATGATGATGTTGCCCGGACGCAGGCCAATGTCCATGAGGCGCTGCGCGATGGCCAAGGCGACGACGGGGTGGGTGAAGAGGTTCGGAGAGATCTGGTTCACCTTGATCGCGACGACATCGTCGGAGGCGAAGAGCGCCTTCCAGCCGGCGTCGGGCGAGTCCTTCCCCGTCGCGAGCTTCACGCCCTCGTCGATCATGCGCAGGACGATGTCCTGAGACAACTGCCCGGGCACCGCCCAGACGCCGCTGTGCGTGACGTGGGCGACGGGCACGCCGCCTGCCTTGGCGCCCTGATCGGGTGCGGCCGCCGGCGTCTCGGGCGGAGTAGAGGGCGTGGCAGGGGGAGCAGTGGCGACGGGCGGGGTGCGGCGGGCGCATCCGCCCGCAAGGCCGAGGCCTGCCAGGCCGACAAGGCCCGCGCCGGTGCGCTTGAGGAAATCCCGGCGATCATCGGTCATCAAGCTGCTCTCCGCTTGGGATAGGCTCAGTGAGCTTGGGCGACGGATCGAAGTGGTGGGGCGGGCATTCTTGCCCGCCAAGGCGCCCTGGCGGGCAAGAATGCCCGCCCCACCACTCCCGCATCTGTCATGGGCTCAGTCGGCGCGGTTACAGGCTTCGCTTGAGCAGGTCGATCTGAGCCAGGTCATTGGTGCCCACGCCGCGTGCGGCGGCGGAGGCGAGCTGCTTGGGCTTGCGTCCGGCGGCCTCCAGGGTCGGAAGGCCCAGCTGGACGCGCTTCTCGTCGATCATCGCGGCGCCGACCGTGTCCAGGGCGACCGGGTCGGCGCCCACCAGCAGCGTGTTGGGCTGCCAGATGTAGCGCGGGTCGGCGCCAGGCCCGCCCTCGAAGCAGGCGGAGGTCGCGTCACAGACGATCAGGCGCTGCTTGCTGCGAATCTCGGGCAGGGCGTTCACATCGGCGATGTACGGATCGCAGCCGTTGCCGTGACACTGGCTGGGGTTGCTGATCGTGCCGAAGTGGTTCTTCATCGAGATGGTGACGCCTGCGCCCGCCGCGTCCTTGAGGATGGGCACGTTCACGATTGCCGAGCAGAGGCCCAGGATTACGGGCAGGCGGCCTCGGAAGGCGCCCTGGCTGACGGTCTTGCCCTCCCAGTGGCCCTCCACCCCGCCGCACTTGAGGCCCGACCCCGTGTTCGTCTGGTAGCCGCAGGCCTGGAGCATGGCGTCGGTACGGTCATACACGACGATGTTGTCGCGGGAGATGCCCAGGCCCGTGAGTCGCTGGAGGATGGCGTCCACGACGGTCTTGCTGGTGGAGAGCAGCGGTCCGCCGGACGTGTTCACCTTCAGCGCGACGACGTCGTCGGCGACGAAGAGCTTGGCCCAGGCCTTGTCGGCAGCCTCGATGCCGGTCACGTGAGAGACTCCGGCGTCCAGGAGCCGCAGGACGACCTCAGGAATGACTCGGCCGACCGCAGGCTGGAGGCTGGTGCTGTGCAGCGCAGCGATGCGGGACCGCGGCGTGTCCTGGGCCCTCGGCAGGCCCTCGCTCAGGGCGCCGAAGCCTGCGATCCCGGCGGCCGAAGCGCCTGCCATCCTCACGAAGCTACGTCGGTCCACGGAGTGACTCCGTTGCCTGCGTGGTCTCCGCCGGGGCGGTAGCGAGCGACAGCTCATCGACGCGGCTCAGCTGGACCTCGGGGACGAGCTTGGTCACCTCGTCGCGCGTGCATCCCGCGTTGTCGAAGCGGGTGGCGTTGGCCGCTCCTGCCGCGATGGCCCAGCGCAAGCAGTCAGCGAACCCCTTGCCGCCTAGCGAGGCCGCCGCAAAGCCGGCGACCATCGCGTCCCCGCTGCCAACCGCGCTGACGGCCTCGACCTTGGGCGGCTTGGCGATCCACGAGCCCTGCTTGCGAGTGACGGCCACCGCGCCGCCCGCGCCCATGCTGATCAGCACGATGCTGATTCCACTGTCGGCGAGCTCCTGACCCGCGGCAAGGGCCTGCTGCGCGTTGTGGACGGGCCGACCCCGGAGCAGGGACAGCTCCTCGAGGTTCGGCTTGACCATCATCGGCTTGGCCTTGACGCCCTCAGCCAACAGCTCGTCGCGCGTGTCCAGGATCACCGGAACGCCCACCTTCCGGGCGACGCCGATCAGCTCGGCGTAGATGCTGAACGGCACCCCGCGCGGCGCGCTACCGGAAATGACGGCGGCCCGGCTCTTCGCCAGCAACTCGGACCACTTGCGCCGAAGCTGCTCGATCTCGGTGGGCGTAATGAGCGGACCGGGCTCGTCCACGCGAGTCTGCGTCCTGGCGCGGCGGTTGACGATGTTGATGCAGACGCGGGGCTCCTCGTCGGTCGAGACGAAGTCGGTGATGATCCCCTCGCTCTGCAGTTGGCGGATGAGAAACGCGCCGCCGGACGCCCCGGCGAAACCAGAGACGATCGTCTCGGCCCCGAGCCGGTGGGCGACCCGCGCGACGTTGATGCCCTTCCCCCCAGCCTGCACGCGCATCCGCAGCGGCCGGTAGTAGCCGCCCACGCTGAAGTCATCGACCTCGTAGGTCCGGTCAACACCTGCGTTCAGACAGAGCACCGTGAGCACACTGCACCTGTTGGCCAACGGGTCATGTCGGACGCCGGGATTATAGCAACTTGGCCGGAGAACGGCAACGGCCCACCACGCGGCCACCGCAGCGGACGAGGGCGGCGAGTTCGTGCGGCAACCGTCGGCCAGCGTGGCGGCGCTGTCACCGGAGGCGCCGATGTTCGCGAGCACCCGGAACAGCCGGGACGGGAAGCGAGGGGAGCGGCTCACCCGGCGGGCAGTCCAGGGCCTCTGCGCCAGATACTACCGGAAGGCCGGCGTCACGGGGCGGGCGCACACGTTGCGGCACACCGCCGCAACCCTCTCCCGGAGGCACGGTGCCGACCCGCGACAAGTGCAGGCGGTGCTCAGGCACACCGACCCGACGATCACCGCACAGACCACCCTCGCGAGCCATGGGGCGAAAGGGAACGTGGTGTTGGGGATGCCGGGGGACGTGCAATGGCTCACGATGGACGACGTGGGCCTACGGCTCTTGAGGGCCGTCGGCAGGGGAAGGGAGGTGCGCACCCTCGCCCTGTCTGGCCCATCTTCCCCAGCCACAACCCTCTCGGCCCCCCCCGCATTGTGGGGCCAGTGAGCCTTGCCCCCGTCCTTCACCCCTTGGCCGGACAGACTCGGGACCAGTGAGCGGCCGCCGTCGGAGTGCACGCCGGGGATGCTGCAGTGGACGGCTGGTTCGGCTGCCTCGGTCATCCATCCAGCAGCCTCGGTGCTTGCGAGGGCAGCCAGTGCGTCAGAGGTAGCCGAGCGCCCGGAGCTGCCACTCGATGCGATCCGGATGCGCGTCGCGCGCGGGCTCGAGGAGCCCGTCGATGGCGAGGTCCGCTAGCAACTGCTCCAAGGCCTCGCGCAGGCGCCCCTCGTCGGCACTCATGAAGGCGCTGGTGCCATCTTCCACGTAGGGCGCCAGGTCGGCGATGGGCGGAGAGACAAGGGGCATGCCCGTCGCCATCGCCTCCAGAGCCGATAGGTGTAGGCGCCCTTGGGGATCGGTGTTGAGGTAGACGCGGTGCGCCTGGTAGCAGGCCTTCAGGTCTCCGAAGTCCGTGGCCGCACGGGCACCCGCTATGTCCTCGTTGCCGAAGCCCACCACCTGGTTCGGGAGCCCTTCGGTGAGCCGCTCGAACAGGTCATAGCCCCGTCCCGTTGCTGAGCGTACCGGCTCGTGACATTCAGTACGGAAGCCAGTTCGCCCGAGTAGCCTCCGAACTCCGTCTCCGCGTCCACCGCCAGCCGGACCACTCGTCCTCGGCGCCCCAGAGCGCCGAAGGTGGCGCGTTTGTGCTCGCTGACATAGACCAACTCGACGTCAGGCGGCAGCGCAGCGATGAACTCGCGGTCCCAGGGGTGAAGCACGGTGTGGGAGATGAACACCTTCGGCAGCGGGAACGCGGCGATCCGTCGATACTGCTCCCGAGTAGCACAGATGGCCACATCGTAGCCGGTAGGGCCGATGTCACCGGTAAGCACTGCCGCGTTCGCAGGAAGAGGCCGAAGCGAGCAGTCCCATTGGTCCCAGCATTCGCTCGGCGCAAAGGCGAAGTTGTGCCCGAGCTTGCACAGCTCGTACTGGAACGGAGGATGAGTGACGAAGTCCAGGATCCGCACGCGGTTCGGCCCCCAGTTGACGCCGGGCCAGACTCCACGCGTCAAGGGAGCCCTCATGCTGATGCGGAGAGTCGTGGTCTTGGTACGTGTTCGCCATCAACGGGCAAGCACCCGCCTCGCGTTTTGTGGTTCGACAAGTAGGTGCAGCAGGTGAAAGTGGCTGCGGCAGGGAAAACGGCACCATCCTCCTACGGGAGGGTCGGCTGGGGCAGCGCTCGCACTAGACCGAGAGGAAGGTGTGTTCCATGGGGGCCAGCAAAGGACCGGGGCCGATGGGACCCGGCATGCCGCGTACGGGAAGCCGTGTTGATCCGCCTGCTGCGGTCTGGTGGCTGGCGGCGTACTTCTCCTGCTGCTCGTTCTTGGCGCTGTGGCTCTCCCTCCTGGCGCGCGCCGGAGCCCTGGGCGGGGTGTTCGTCTCCAGCACAGATCCCACGCTGCTCCACGCACTCTACGCTCTGTGCTGGGGAGCGCTCGGGGCCTGCCTGAACGGCGCATGGGCGGCCGCCAAACACTGCGCGGCGCGGGACTTCGATGAGAGCTGGAACTGGTGGTACCTCGCCAAGCCGCCGATGGGCGCGATTGTCGGGCTCGCCGTGTACGTCCTGTCGAAAGGTCTGGGTTCGTTCCTGGGCATGGCGCCCGCCACGAGCGGTCTCGGGGTGGCCGCCGTCGCCCTCGTTGCGGGGTTCGCGACCGAGCGGGTCACGAGGAAGATCGAGGATGTCAGCAAGACTCTCTTCGCCGTATCCGAGCCCCCACCCACTCTTACGATCTTGGAACCGGTGAGCGGGCAGCATGTCGCGGGCGACTCCGTTCGGGTGGTGGTCAATGCAATAGGCGCAGGGGGGTACGTACGCGCGACCTGCCCTCAGGAGAGCATGGCGCCGGTGGACTTGGTCTGCTCACAGGGCGGCTTGTGTGAGGCGCTCCTGCCGCTCGTCGGCCCGGCGGGCCCCAAGACGATCCGCGTCACCGCCGTCGTCGGCGCCCAGGTGCTGACGGCTGAGGCTGAGTTCGAGCATGTGGGCCCGACGCCGGCGCCCGCCGGTGGGACGGCTCCTGCGGGAGATGCCGCTGGGCCGGGAGAGGGAGGCGACACCTGAGGCTGTCGTTACCGGGGAGGGCGCTGCGGGACGACATGGTCTGGGGCGTCCGTCCGGACTTGGACGATGAGGCCTACCTCGGCTCGAGGGCCAGTCCATCGAGGCCGACACACCCGTTCTGGGCACCCGGCTCGACAAGGACGCCCCCGGCCTCCCGGACTTCGAGCATGTCTGGGTCGCTCTCAAACACATGGGAATGCCAGCAACTTAGAGCGTGTATGAAAAGGGTGGGCGGGCGCCATGAATGGCGCCCCTACACAATTGGGCGCGATGAATCGCGCCCCTACGCCACAAACGACCGTACATCGCCGTCATGTAGGGGCACGATTCATCGTGCCCGACCGTAGGGGCGTGGTTCACCACGCCCGATGCCGTGCTTCTCATACACGCTCTTACAACGTCACCCATCTGCGCTCTGGGACCGACCCGAGGCTCTACGTGTTCACCGCGTGACGCGGCCTGACCGCTACACTGCCACGCCGATCGCCCACTGGCTACGTGCGGCGCGCAGAAGGCGTAGCGACGACGCCGGAGTTCCGAACGGCTGGCGCAGCGTGTGGGGCCTCCTGCCCTCGCGGCTGTGTCGATGTCGCGCGTATCCACCGCCAGCAGTCCACGGAGCACCGCCCCGCCCCTGTGAAGCGTGGCAGCTGCTGCTCCCTTCGCAGCAACTGCACGCGTGACCCAATGCACTACCGCCCCCCGCAGCGCGCCGGCGCTCCCGTCGGAGGTCAACGGCGACGGCGGCCACCGCAGCCGGCGGGACGCCCGCGCTCCCAGGGGGACGGCGACGGCGGCCACCGCTGCCGGCGAGACGCCGGCGGTCCCAGGGAACGTCAACGGCACGACAACGGCAGGGGGGTACAAGGTGGGAAGGGGAGAGGTAGCGAACCGAGGGGAGAACGATGGCAGAGAGTCGATGACCGTGACGGAGGTGACGGCAGATGGCAGGGGACCCAGGCCGGGATCGCGCGATGGCGGAGGCGCTGCTGAAGCAGGGGGTCATCAGCCCGGACCAGCTCGCGGCGGCGAAGGCGGAGGCGGCGGGAGGCGTATCGCTGGTCCAGGCGCTGCTGCGCGCGGGGGCCTGCACGGCTCAGGACCTCGCGCGGGCGTCGTCGGTGGCGGCGGAGGAGGGGGAGGGCGGCGAGTTCGTGCTGCAACCGTCGGCCAGCGTGGCGGCGCTGTCACCGGACGCCGCGCTGGGCGGCGGGAGCCTGGATGACTACCAGGTCGATCCGGAGGCGATCCGGGAAGTGCCGCGCCCGGTGGCGGAGGAGTACTGCCTGCTGCCCTTGCAGGTCAGCGAGGGGCGAATCCTCCTCGCGATGGCGGACCCGGGGAACGTGTTCGCGATCGACGAGGTGCGGAAGCGGACGGGCCGGCGCGTCGAGGCCGTACAGGTGCCGGAGCAGGAGCTGATCGCGGCCATCGACCAGTACTACTCGACCCAGGCGAGAGCCTCCATGGCGCAGAGCGCCGTGGTGACGCGAGACCTGAGCGGCCGGCTGGGCAAGGACGAGTCGCTGCTGGACCTGTCCGACGACATCGCGGCGACGGTCGATGAGGCGCCTGTCATCCGGGTGGTCGAGCGCATGATTCGGGACGCGGCGGCGCAGCGCGCGTCGGACATCCATATCGAGCCGAAGGCCGACGTGTTCGCCATCCGGTTCCGTGTGGATGGGTTGCTGCAGACCATTACGGAGCTGCCGATCGACTTGCATCGCACGGTGGTGTCGCGCCTGAAGATCCTGGCGGGGTGTGACATCTCGGAGAACCGGATGCCACAGGACGGGCGCTTCGCGACGCTGGTGGACGACCGGCCGATCGACATCCGTTGCTCGACGCTGCCGACGTACTGGGGCGAGAAAGTCGTCCTCCGCTTGCTGGACAAGTCGGCGGCGCTGGTGTCGCTGAGCCAGTTGGGGATGCTCCCCGACATGATGAAGCAGTACGACACGCTGCTGCACACGAAGCAGGGGATGGTGCTGGTGTGTGGGCCGACGGGGTCGGGGAAATCCACTACGCTGTATGCCTCGCTCCACAAGATCAAGGACGACACGCTCAACATCACCACGGTGGAGGACCCGATCGAATACGAGGTGGAGGGCGTGAACCAGACGCAGGTGCACGCCCGGATCGACCTGTCGTTCGCGCGGAGCCTGCGGCACATCCTGCGCCAGGACCCGGACATCATCCTGGTGGGCGAGGTCCGCGACTACGAGACGGCGGAAATGGCC
>Ga0194125_10014395_pt1 | contig 10131 bp, 7 predicted proteins | sample TA2KigC250mmetaG_FD_148626 | JGI IMG/M metagenome (GOLD analysis project Ga0194125, IMG submission 148626) | Freshwater microbial communities from Lake Tanganyika, Tanzania - TA2015034 Kigoma Deep Cast 250m | ecosystem: Environmental > Aquatic > Freshwater > Lake | place: Tanzania: Lake... | reverse complement strand
ATGGAGTTTGAAGGAACGTTCGCCGCGGCCCCGTTTGTCTCAAAGCGGTACCCTCAATTCAGGTTCGCGGACGACGCTGCCACGGACTATTCTGCCGATCCCGTCGTGGTCGAAGATGAAACCAACAACGAGGGAAAGGCTGAGATTGTGTTCACTATACCGAAGAATATCACGGGCAAGGGTTTGTTAAGGGTGCGGGCTCGCGCGGCGGTATTCGACGAAGCAGGCAGGCCGGTATACCAATCGGTGCAAACGGTCGTGTACCCGAAGGACCACTTCATAGGAATCCTCAACAAGGGGGCGTACTACATCAGCCCGAACACTCCGCAGACGATTCAGATTGTGGCCGTCAATAGCGAGGATGCTCCGCTCCAGGGATTCAAAGCGAAGGTGGAGGTAATTCGACGTGAGTGGCACTCGGTGCTCCGGATGCATGCGCGGACTAATACTCTGCGATATGTCTCCGAGCAGCGCGAGATTGTTGAACAAACGAAAGAAGTCACTCTCTCCGCCGAGCCAACCGCCTTCTCGTACTCCGTTCAGCGGTCCGGGGACTACCTCGTGCGCGTTTCGAAATCCGGCGAGAGAGGTTACAATCAGTTCGCCTTCTATTCGTACAGCTGGGGCTCAACAGACATCACCTCATTTGAGATCGATCCCGATGCCCGAATTGACATCGTTATGGACAAAGATGTGTACGCTCCGGGCGACCGGGCCAAGATCCTGTTTCAATGCCCGTTCGACGGAAGGCTGCTCGCCACCGTGGAGAGAAACGAGGTGGTGAGCTATCATTATCTTGATGTGTCGAGCAACTCTGCTTCGCTCGAGGTCGCCGTTTCAGACGCTTTCCTCCCCAACGTCTACGTCACGGCAGTGCTCTTTCGCAAGGTGAAGGAACAGAGTCTTCCTTTGTTGGCCGGTCACGGTTTCGCGCCGTTGATGGTCGAGAAGAAGTCGAACAAACTCGATGTTGTGATCAGCGCGCCCGAGAAGATCCGTCCCAAGACAAAGCAGAAGGTCACGGTAACCGTTCCCGGCGAAGGAAATGTCGCCCTGACTCTCGCGGCTGTTGACGAGGGGATCCTGCAAATCAAGAAGTATGCAACCCCTGACCCGTACGGTTACTTCTATATGCGCAAGGCTCTCGAGGTCGAGTCCTACGATTTCTTCCGTGACCTCATTCCAGAGCCGCAGAGAAAGAAGGAAGTCGCGAGCAGCCCGGGCGGCGGCGACGAAGAGGCGATGTCGCTGCGCGCCAGCCCTCTGGGTGTGCAGCGATTCAAGCCCTTGTCGTTATGGTCCGGCATCCTCTCCACGCAGGCAAATGGCCAGGTCGAAGTGACCCTGGACGTCCCTGAGTTCAGCGGCGAGCTCCGGCTCATGGCTGTGGCATACAAAGAGAAGCGGTATGGTTCTGCGCAGCGAGCAATGAAGGTCGCAGACCCGGTCGTTATCAATGTTGGCCTCCCGCGCTTTATGAGTCCGAACGACGCAGTCATCATGCCGATCACGGCGTTCAACACGACCGACAAGAAGGCGTCGCTCTCGTTTTCCGTTGAAACCGAGGGTCCGATCACCGCCCTCCAATCCCGCGCCTCCCTGGACGTTGGACCGAACCAGGAGCGGGTGGTCAGTGTGACGATGCGATCGACGGAACAGATCGGCAAGGCCGTGGTGCGAGTGAAAACCGAGGCCTTCGGTGAGAAGATGGAGTCGGTCACAGAGTTGCCCGTTCGGCCCATCTCCCCCTATGTAACGGAGAGTATCAGCGGCGTGGTCCTGGGCGGTCAGAGCGTCCAGCATGATATCAAGGACGTCTATCTCCCGTACGGCCGACGGGCACACCTGGTCGTGAGCCCGTTCCCGGTCGCCAATTTCGCGAAGCAGTTAAAACACCTGGTAGGTTATCCTCATGGCTGCATCGAACAGACGACATCGAAGGCGTTTCCTCAGATCTACCTGAGGGATATCGCGCTCATGCTCGATCCGTCAATCCTGGAGAAAGGAAGCCCAACGTACTTCGTTAATGAGGCGATCACCAAGATCGGTGCAATGCAGCTTGCGGACGGGAATTTTTCGTACTGGCCCGAAGGAGGCTCTGCCAATTCGTGGTCAACCGTGTATGCAACGCACTTCCTTGTCGAGGCAAAGAAAGCCGGGTACAGCGTCCCCGAGGCAACCCTGAAGTCCGCGCTGAACGCTCTGGCACAGATCGCACGAAGCAGTGCTACGTACGACTATGTTTACTCAGTTCAAAACAGAACCAGCTTCAAGCGGATTGCTGACAAGAGCGTTCTGTATGCGATCTACGTTCTCGCGGTCGCCGGTCAGCCTCAGACCAATGTCATGAACTTCTACCGCACGGCCAAAGGTCTGCTCACGACGGATACGCAATACCTGCTGGCTGCCGCGTTTGCCTTGAGCGGTGACAGGAAGAGCTACGTCGATCTCATGCCGACGCAATTCGAATCGGAGGAAGCCCAACGGACAACGGGGCTCTGCTACGATTCCCCGATCCGGGCCAATGCGCTGATCCTCGGCGTCCTCCTGGAGACCGATCCCCTGAACCCGAACATCGCCCGATATATGGAATACCTTTCGCGAGCCTATGAGCGGATTTCCTGGTACAGCACTCAGGATAATGCATTCACCCTGCTTGCCTTTGGGAAAGCAGCACGGCTGAGCAAGGCCGAGAAGCTCGCGGGATCCGTCACTGTCGGCGGCAGGCAATACCAGTATGACGGCGGAACCAAGAAATATGATCTTGGATCATCCGGAGAATCAGTGTCGATCCAGCTCAGGGGGGAGGGTCGCGTGTACTATTCGCTCGTGACGGAAGGGATACGAAAGGACGGAAAGGTGCGGATCGAGGACAAGAACCTCCGTGTCCGGAGAGAGTTCTTTGACCGAAATGGTGCTCCGGTAAACTTGCAGGGCGTGAAAGCGAACTCCGTCGTCATCGTGAAGCTCACGCTCGGTTCCGACGTGGATGCACTGGAGAATGTCGCGATCTCCGACCTTCTCCCTGCCGGCTTCGAGGTAGAGAATCCTCGCCTGACGGAAACATCACAATATCGCTTCATTTCGAAGCCGGATGTGCCTGCATACACCGACATACGGGATGATCGAATCAACTTCTATACGAATTTCGGGCGGGGGGAGCGCCTGCGAACATTCTTCTACGTTGTTCGTGCAGTAACGAGGGGAGGGTTTCGGTATCCGCCGATTGTGGCCGAGACGATGTATGACGGCAATTACTACTCGGCGAGCGACGTCGGATCTGTGAGGGTCGTGGACTAGCGAGTGAGGCAGCAACTAGTGTAGTGCGTCATTAATACCTTGTCAATCAGATTATTCTTCCTGTAACGGGAAATTGTCTCTCTGGGTACGTAACCCTTTCAGGGTAACTGATTGATACTGTATGTTATGATTCAGCGTGCTCGGAGTTGTCAGGGTCCATACCCTGACACTTTCTTCTAGAACGAGCGGATCAGGGAAACAATATCTAACCTTGGTCGACGGGCCTGAGGATGACGCTCACTCTTTCTGGGGGAAGCACTGTGCGGGTCAAGGACCCGCTACTACGCTACTTCACCGCCTTCACCTGCAATTCAATCCAAGGATACGTCTGCTTGATCCCATCCTCGAGATAAACCTTTGCCCGCCAGCCGAGCGAATAGATCCGGTCGTTTGAGAAGTTGCGCGACTGGACGCCCACCGGCCCGGGCACGTGCTTGATGCTGATCCTCTTCCCGGCTACCCTGGCGACCGTGTGCACCAGCTCATCCACCGAAACGTATTGCGGGCAGCCGATATTCACCGCACCGTGGAGATCCGAGTGCATCAGCATGTAGATCCCCTCGATCATGTCGCTCACGTAGGTGTACGAACGAATCGCGCTGCCATCCCCCCAGACCTCGATCGTACCGCCGTCTTCGACCTCGGCGATCTTCCGGCACATCGCTGCAGGAGCTTTTTCGCGCCCGCCGACCCAGGTCCCCTCGGGGCCGTAGCAGTTCTGGAAGCGTGCGATGCGGACCTGCATTCCGTACCGGCGTTCGTACGCCAGCGCAACGCGCTCTGAATACAGCTTCTCCCAGCCGTATTCATTGTCCGGGTGAGCGGGGATCGCTCCTTCCTCAGTCATCTCCGGCTCGCCCGGCTTCATATCGCGATAGACGCATACCGATGAGGAGAAGAAATACCGCGGCACGCCCATCCTTGCAGCCAGATCGGTCATATAGATATTGATGAGGGCGCTGTTGTGCATGATCTCGGTTTCGGCGGAGTGGATGAAGCCCATGCCCCCCATATCCGCCGCGAGCTGGTACACCTCATCGAACGTCTTGCCGTCGAGAGTGAGCGCCTTGCGGCAGTTTTCCTCGATCCGAAGATCGAGCAGCATGAATTCATCGGCCGCGTCCGGCGACCATTCGTGGCGCTTGATATCGACACCCCGCACCTGGTAGCCTTCGCCCCTGAGCTTTTTCACGAGATGGCCGCCGATGAAGCCACCCGAGCCACAGACGAGAGCGTTTTTCATGGAAGAATCGTAGATAGTAAATAGTATCCGGGTGTAGTGGTCCCGATTCGCGAACCGTGAGTCGTGAATCGTCAGCAGTCACGAATCGTGCGAGGAGAAGATACGGAAATGAAGGGAAGAATGGAAGTACGGATGTAGAGCGGGGGTGGTGAAGAGTGAATAGTAAACTCAGAGTCGGAAGACGGGAGACGGGAGAAGTGTGACGGGCGCGGGGTGCGTGATTCTGTAGTAGCCGATCCCCTGATCGGCACACCCGTATGTGCGGGTCAGGGGACCCGCTACTACTCGGCGCATCCGTGAGTGCGGGTCATAAGAACGGCGGGGTGGGCATGCCCCGACAGCTCCGTTTGACGAACATCAAGTTGGCGTGCTCGACAAGATGAGCAGGCTATTCCGTAGGAAACGATTGCTTCCTATCAGGCTTTGGAGTAGGCATCAAGGAACTCAGATCGTTCAATGCCTGCTTGAGTCAGAACGGAACGAAGTGTGCTTGACTTGATAATGCGGTGATTCGGTAGAACGAGCGGTGTTTTAGTACCGTCCGGGTTTGTTCGCTCAAGAATGATGTGGTTTTCCTCCCGGATCAATACGAAACCAAGAAGCGCGAATGCCTTGATCACATTCTTCTTCGGTGCGTCGACTGGAAACTTCATACCGCGATCGAGGCTTCAGCGATATATGCATCGAGCGTGGGGCTCCCCTCTTCAAGATGTTCGAAGAATCTCTCCTTCCCGTACTGTTCAATGAATAACTCGATCGCGCCTTCAGTATCCTTGAGCGCCGCTGCATATGTTTCTCCTTGTCCAACGATCGCACCCCGCGTGAAACCCAGTGGATACCCGACATATCCATCCTCATGGCGCTCAATAACGATTTTGATATTCCGCATCCGATTTCCTTTTCAGTGATCTTGAGGCGTGTTTGTGTGTACTTGCACGGCCTGTGTCCTTCCTTGAGGTCTAAGGTAGTGTTTTTGCCTGACATTGTCCACAACAATGGGTGAACGCACACAGAAGCAGCCCGAAGCGAAGATCCTTCTGGCGTCGAAGACCACAAGACTGCAGACTATTCGTCAGGGATGTCACGGTCCCCCCACCACAAGAACGGCAGGCTGGGACACCCTGACGCTTGGTGCAACAAGCACACGGGTCAGGAAACTGGCATGGAGTGCCTGCCACCTCAGAACTCTCTCGTCATCCCGACATGTCTCTGGTCGGGATCCGACCACGTCGCGGCTGCCAGGGTCGCCACCATTTTTCGCTTCGGTCAGAAGAACGTGAGACTTTGAGGCAGATTCTTCTGAGCCAGAGGCTCATGAGCCTCCGGCTCAAGTCGCTTCCCTGCCTGCGGCAGGCAGGGCTCCCTCAGAATGACATTAGAGTGTGAGCGGAACTCCCTGTTCCCCCTTTGTCTCGGGTGTCAGGGTCCCCCGCTGTTCCGCCACAAGAACCGCGGGATACAAAAAGCGTGAACACAGCGGGGCAGGCACGCCCTGACACTCTTTGAACGAGCGTGCGGGTCGGGGAACTGGCAGGGAGTGTCCGCCAGATCCGCCCAACCAGATTCCCGCCTGAACGACGTAGTGGTGGGGCTGAAGATCGTCTGGGCGCGGAGCGCCTGTCGTTTGCGTTCCCACGGAGACCGGGGGAACGAGCGCAAAACACCCATCCACCCTGAGCGGAGCTTCGAGCCTAATATCAGCCGCGGAGTCTCCGCCTGAGGCGGACCCGTCCGCCATGCTTTTTGGCGGATGAGCCTATGGCGGAGATGTAGTAGCAGTGGAGAAGCACCATCTCGCGGAAGTCGGTGTCGCTTCGACCGGAAATCTGCGAGAGGCCCGTGATTCTTCACTGTGAAACCTCTGGTGACTTGTAAGGCCAAACAGAGCAGTCTTGCCGAAGAGGTCGTTCAGGCAAAAAGCTCGATTCACCCTGAGCCGCCCGATGCCTTCGCGTTCTTTGTTCCGCTCTTTGCCTGCCTCAAAGAGCGGAATCCTGAGAAGCGGGACGTCTCGATGTTTTTTTATTTAGACGTCTTCTTCAAGCTCGAGACCAAGACCACGCAGAGCTTCAAGTTCCCTTCGCAGCGGTTCCCAGTATTGGTGATCGGCTTCTCTCTCCGCCTGTGCTTCACGTTCCAGTTCGGCCTCTATTCCGGCCAAATCCCCTGCCTCGGCATGACCGAGCGCGGTGCGGACATTTTTCAGCGAGGCTGCCAGTCCGCGGAATCTCTCAGAAAGTTCAACAAGCATCCCCGGTGTTCGTGATTCCAGCAACCAGAACGCTGCTTTCTGTGTGGTGGGATCGGGATGTCCGACATAATCCGCCTCGATGAGCCTGCGGATCATTGGCCAGTCTTTGTCCCGTTGCGTTTTCTTGGCGCGAATAAGGTCGGGAAGAGACAATGCGGTGTATTCTTCATCTTCGCCGATCACGAACTTCTGGCGCCGTTCCCACAATTGTTCAAACGGATCCACTCCACGCATCAGCGACATAACGTCTATGCGGATCTTCATGGCCTCGGCGTGATAACACCGGAAGTGTACTGCATGGCCGCGCATCAGATACTGCAGTTCGAAAGGCGGAAGTGTTATTCTGCGGGCGGCGAGCCTGCGGAGCGCACCTCTCAACAGTTCGACGTTTTCATCCGACGCCAGGATAGCAATGTCGGTATCCCGGCTAAACTCAGCGCCGCCATATAGGACGCACGCCTGACCCCCCATCAACAACGCTCGGACGCCGCAGGAATTGAGTGTCGAAAGGACTTTGCGAATCGGGTTCTGGATCGAGGGAGCCTCCTGAAGCGAGGTAGAATGACCAGAGCTTGTCGGTTTCGTCCCAACGCTCTGCCGGCGTGAGCCTGTACCAGTCCAACCACTCATCGTCTGTAAGCCATGGGACATCCATATTATAATATAATCACTACTCTGCTGCTTCGCAACTGCGACCGAAGGGATGGAAATGGAAGGCGACATGAACATCGCTCCTTGCCTGCCTCAAAAGAGCGGAATCCTGAGAAGCGGGACGTCCCGATGTTTCTTATCGGGATCATCGGGCGTGTCTGCGCCGAAGGCGAGAAGGGTGCTCTACAGCACAACAGGAATGGTCGCGAAGAGGATCTTGAGGTCGAACATGACAGATTGGTTCTCGATGAATCTGTAGAGAAGTCCCCAACGACCGTCACTGAGTGATGACAGCGGCCGGTTATGACAAGCGCGTCTATCTTGATACCTCAGTCATCAGCGCACTGTTTGACGAACGCGCTGGCGGATATCTATCTTCTCCCTTTCTCATACATCATCTTTGCAATATCCTCATAGAACGCGAGCAGTTTTTCTAGATCGAGCGACTTCTTAACACGCGGAAGCAGTTGGGCGTGTCCCCGAATGAAACGGATGCCGTCTTCCGGTTGAAAAGCGGCTGTGGGCGGATCATCGAGAAGCGCTTCCCTCTTCCTCGCCACTTCAAACAGATACTCGAAGCTGAATTCAGGGACCTCCTTGAGTAAGATGTAGAAGTCTACAAAATCCTTCGGTTCCACCCTGCTCACGATGGTGCACAGCTTATTCGCCCCGATATTGCTAGTGTAGTGCGCCATTAATACCTTGTCAATCAGATTAACGGGAAATTGTCTCTTGACCCCGAAGGGGTCGGATATTCAAGGGCGGGACAACGTCCCGACCGCCATTCAACATATGATTGATCGAACCCTGAAGGGGTGAGATATCATCGTTCCGCAGTGATTGCGTTATGATTATCCAAAAAGAAATCTCAGAGAGATCAGCCTGATCGTCATCCTGAGCATCGTGCTGAGCTTGTCGAAGCACGGAGTCCCGAGAGCTTTTCGAGGGGCGAAGTTGAGCCATAGGCTCATGAGCCTTCGGCTCAGAAGCATCTGAAGCGAACTCACCCCCTAACTCCCCCTCTCTTCGCTCGGAAGAGAGGGGGACGGGGGGTGAGTCAGGCAGATCCTTCGGTCACTGCGCTCCCTCAGGATGACGTCGGGCATTTTGTCATCCTGAGTCTCATTGTTTTCTGATGAGACGAAGGATCTGTTCTCTCGGGAGATGCAGATTCTTCTCCGCCACCCCGATAGAGAAGATCGGGGCAGGCATACCCTGACAGCTTCTTGAGTGGCAGGGAATGGTCCCTGCCACCCAGGACTTAATATTGAGCGGAAGTCTGGGCTGGAGGGATTCCTAGTGTGCGCCTTTGCCAAAAAGAACAACGGGAACTGTCGCGAAGAGGATGTCGAGGTCGAATAGCGCTGATTGGTACTCGATGTTATGATTCGCTACTGTGCGAAGCCCTTCACGGCTTTTGCCGCCTCTCCGCCAAGCTGGAAAGCATATAGTGCGTTCGGCAACGTTGTGTAATCCTTCGAGACCACATCATACGTTTCGAGCTCTAACTCATGAGCAAGCGTTGACAGGCGCTTGACATCGCTTTCCTCGGGATGTATTTTGACTTCGTACGCATGCATCCTACTGAGAATGAAATCTATTTCGACGCCGCTCTTTCGCTGGTAGTAATGTACCTCCCCAGCAGGAAGAAGATTCTGGAGCACGCTGTTTTCGAACAAAGGTCCTCTATCGAGCTTGGCGAAGCGGTTGAGAAGTCCGGAATCACACCCGTAGATCTTCGGCGCTTTTCGGATCTCGATGTCTTTTCCCTTGCTCAATGGAGGGACGGTGTTGACAAAAAAAGTGCCCTGCAAAAATGCAATGTACTCTTTGATTGTCGGCCGGGCGATTCCTAACTCCTTGGAAATCTTCTGTATGTCAAGTCTTGTTCCTGCCCGCTGCATCAGCAACAGCATCAGATCACGTATCACGTTGTTCCTTTTGAAATCACCTAACTGAGTGACTTCAAGATGAAAGAACGACGTAAAGATGTCGTCAAGCGATCTGTTCTTTTCCTCGACAGTATCCTTCAAAACGACGCCGGGAAAACCGCCGTACAAAACATATTCATCGTAGAGATTGGAGATCGTATCGTGGAGTGGTTTTGTAACATTCTCCGGACGTGCGGGAAGGGTTATGGAACTCCCTTTGAACTGCAGGAACTCCTGAAAACTGAGGGGGTAGAGGTGAAAGAGATACTTGCGGCCTGCCAATGTTTCTGTAAAGAGGTTCTTGAGATAGAAGCTTGCCGATCCGGTCAAGAAGAATTTCGTCTCATAGTGATCGATAAAATACTTGACAACAGACGGCAAGGAGCGGACGAACTGAATCTCATCCAGAAAAAGGTACGCCGGCTGTGAGAAGTCGATTCCTAATCCGATCAGCGTTGTTTTTATCCGTTCGTAGTTTTCCTCCTCGAAATATCTTCTGTTGAGAGGGTTCTCTAAGTCGATGAAGAGCTTGTTCCCGCTCTTGATGTCATTGTAGATATGTTGCAGGACAGTGGTTTTCCCAGTCCTTCTCATCCCGGTGATAATAACAGCTTCGGGCGAGGAATAGCATAGCTTGAGGTTTTTGAAGATTTTTCTCGGCTTGATCACGTCTCATATTACAAAAAGTGCTACTTTATGTCAAGTCCATCTTACAGAAGGTAAGGGATGAAGGTATCCTCTGCCCGGCGTGAAGC
>Ga0194125_10014393_pt1 | contig 10132 bp, 10 predicted proteins | sample TA2KigC250mmetaG_FD_148626 | JGI IMG/M metagenome (GOLD analysis project Ga0194125, IMG submission 148626) | Freshwater microbial communities from Lake Tanganyika, Tanzania - TA2015034 Kigoma Deep Cast 250m | ecosystem: Environmental > Aquatic > Freshwater > Lake | place: Tanzania: Lake... | reverse complement strand
TCTACAATCGCCAAAGACGGCAAGCACGGCTGGGGTACCTATCCCCGGCTCTCTATGAACGGCAGTTCTATGCAAAGCAGGTGGCAGTATAAAAATATTTCGTGTCCACTATTGACATCAGGGGTCAGCTTACCGGCTTTGACGTAAAGAACCTTCACACGATGTACGTTGACAAACCCATGCGGGGCCATGGGTTGATGCAGGCAATAGCAAGGGTAAACAGGGTTTTCAAGGACAAGCCCGGCGGCCTGGTGGTTGACTACATTGGCATAGCAGACGAATTAAAGAAAGCCCTGGCGGACTACACAGAAGGCGACAGGAAAGAAGTAGGCATAGACCAGGAAGAAGCAGTAGAGATAATGCTCGAAAAGTATGAGATAGTCAGCAACCTCATGCGAGGATTCAACTATAAGGCCTTTTTCAAGGCTGTGCCAAAAGAGAAGATGGAGATAATCGCCTCGGCAATGGAGCATATCCTTGCGCAGAAAGACGGCAAGGAGCGGTTTGTGAAATACACAACAGAGCTTCTGCAGGCATTTGCCCTCTCGGTCCCTAACAAGGAAGCGCTGAAAATCAGGGATGACGTCGGCTTCTTCCAGGCAGTGAAGGCCCAGCTTGTAAAGAGCACTGTAACGCCCGGCAAGATGCAGGAAGAGCTTGACACGGCGATCAGGCAAATCATCTCAAAAGCAATCGTGTCAGACAAGGTGGTGGACATCTTTGACGCCCTGGGAATGAAGAAGCCAGACATTTCTATCCTGTCAGACGAATTCCTTGAGGAAATCAAAGGGATGAAACAAAAGAATCTGGCATTTGAATTATTGAAGAAACTTCTCAATGACGAGATCAAGGTGAGGTCAAGGAAGAACCTTGTCCAGTCAAAGTCCTTTGCGGATATGCTGGAAAAATCCATAAGGAAATATCAGAACAAAAGCATCGAGACGGCAAAAGTCATCGAAGAGTTGATCAACCTCGCGAAAGACATGCGGGAGGCAAATAGAAGGGGAGAAAAGCTAAACCTCACTGAAGACGAGCTTGCCTTTTACGATGCCTTGGAGGTCAACGACAGCGCAGTTAAGGTATTAGGCGATGAGACGTTAAGGACAATAGCAAGGGAATTGGCAAATACAATCCGAAACAATGTAACCATAGACTGGACATTAAGGGAGAGCGTCCAGGCAAGGCTCAGGGTAATGGTAAAAAGAGTCCTCAAGAGATACGGCTACCCGCCTGACAAACAGAAGAAGGCTACAGAGACAGTCCTTGAGCAAGCAACTTTGATTGCAAAGGACTGGGCAGAAAAAGCGGCCTGAGTGTAATTGGTGTAATTGGGGACGGGTTCCTATTTTATTAAATACCGCATGGGCCTGGGGCGGGAGAGGAAACAGAAACGAGATCACAGAAACGAGATCAGTTGACTCGTGAGGTGCATTGTGGGAATATTTTCTTGAACATTATCGTGTGGTGAGATAAATTAATAAAAAAGAAGGGCTCTCCCGTCCATGATTTAAGTGAGAATGTAGATATATCGGCAGAAGGGGTAAGTGTGAACTTCAAACTCTCAGGTCATGTAAAGGAGGAAATTCGACGTTGAAATATCCCATTACGGTTATTGGAGTCTGTTCTTGAAAATCCTGGGCAGATTGTTATGGGAAGGGGCGAGAAAAAGGCGTATCAGTCACAGGTTGATTTCGGCCAAGGCAAGGTTTTTTTACTGAGGGCTATTGTAAATGATTCAGTCGATCCGGCTGTCGTCATCACAGCCTACCGAACGAGCAAAATCAGTAAATATTGGAGGTCCATATGAAAGTGACTTATGATCCCGAGGTGGATGTGGTTCGAATCGTATTCAGTAATGTGCCCATAGAAGAGAGCGATGAAGAAAAGCCTGGGATGATTCTTGACTACGATAAGGATGGCAATATTGTAGGTTTAGAGATTTTGGATGCCTCCAAGCGAATGGAAAATCCAAGGGCCGTTGAGTATGCAGTAGCAAGCTAATTTGTGAGCTCCCCTCATAAATAATCTTCTTCACCGAATCACCCTCATTGAGACTGAAATATTAGAGAATTATTTTATGAAGCTTCCTAAAATCGGTATTACCATGGGGGATCCCACTGGAGTGGGGCCTGAGATCATCGTTAAAGCTCTTTCCATGGGAGAGGTCTATCAGGCCTGTCGGCCTGTTGTCTTTGGAGATGAACAGGTTCTTCTAAAGGCGATTCGAATAGAGAATCTTTCTGTTCAGATAAGGGTGATTGATGAAATTCCAGAAGAGGGATATCAACCTGGGAAAATCTTTCTCTTTCCCTCCACCCAATTGGGGACCGATTCCCTTATTTTCGGTAAGCCCGACAAGAAATGTGGCGAGGCTATGGTGAGATATGTCCAAGAAGCAGTTAAGTGGGTGAAAAAGAAAGAACTCGATGCCATCACAACCTGTCCCATCAATAAACAGGCGATCAATAGCGCAGGTTATTTTTTCTCAGGCCATACCGAACTCCTGGCTCATCTGGCCCAATCGCCCTCCGCGGCCATGATGTTTTTAGGGCCAAAGTGGAAAGTTGTTCTGGCCACAACCCATCTCCCCCTAAAGGAAATTTCTAAAATGATCACGCGTGATCGCATCCTGACTATTATCCAGCTCACCGAAGAGGGCCTGCGAAGGTACTTTGGGATTTCCCAACCCAAGTTAGCCATTCTCGGCCTTAACCCTCACTGCGGAGAAGAGGGGCTCTTAGGGGTGGAGGAGAAAGAAGAGATTATTCCAGCCATTGAGGGGGCGCAATCCCAAGGGATAGAAATTCAAGGACCTTTCCCAGCGGATTCTTTTTTTGATATTTCGAGTCCACATCCTTATGATGCTGTCATCGCCATGTATCATGACCAGGGCCTTATTCCTGTAAAGGCTTTGGGTTTTAAAGAGTCAGTCAATGTCACAGTTGGTCTGCCTTTTATTCGCACCTCGGTTGCTCATGGAACCGGTTACGATATTGCTGGAAGGGGATTGGCTGACCCAGCCAATCTGATCAATGCTATTGTCACCGCTGCTAACCTATCAAAATTAAACAAAGAATTTTGATGTCCACGTTTTAGAAAAAATTATTGACAAACGAGATTATTTCGGCTAAAAAAAGACATTTGTGAAAAATATCATTTGATATAGGAGCGGAATATGAAAGAAGTTGTTGTTGTGAGCGGTGCGAGAACTGCCATTGGGAATTTTGGAGGCTCTTTGAAAGATGTTCAGGTGGTTAAATTGGGTGCCACTGTGATCCATGAGGTTTTAAAGAAGGCAGGCCTTAAACCCATTCCGAGAAAAGAATATTCAGAAATTGGCCCGGATATGCTGAAAGGGGCAGGGATGACAGAATTGGAGAAGACCCATTATCAGTGGGAAGGGTCTTTAAAAGAGGTAGAAGTCGATGAGGTCATCATGGGCAATGTGCTTCAGGCTGGGCAGGGACAGAACCCAGCCCGGCAGGCGGTCATCCAAGGAGGGGTTCCAAAGGAGACTCCTGCGTTCACCATCAATAAGGTCTGCGCATCGGGTCTGAAGGCGGTTGCTTTGGGAACCCAGTCCATTATGGCCGGGGAAGCAGAGGTGGTCATTGCTGGGGGAATGGAGAATATGAGCCAGGTTCCCTATGCCTTTCCGCAGGGTCGCTGGGGTGCCAGAATGTTCAACCAGGAGATGGTGGACCTCATGGTCTTTGATGGCCTCTTTGAGATCTTCTACGGATATCACATGGGGGTCACCGCAGAAAATATTGCCGAGAAGTACGGGATTTCGAGAAAAGATCAGGATGAGATCGGACTGCTCAGTCACCAGAGAGCAAGGGCCGCCATTCAAAAGGGGATTTTAAAAGAGGAGATCATTCCAGTTGTCATCCCTCAGAAGAAGGGAGAACCTCTTGTCTTTGATACGGATGAGAGACCCATGGATACCTCGCTGGAGAAGATGGGCAAACTCCCGACGGCTTTCAAGAAAGGCGGAACAGTCACGGCAGGCAATGCTTCTGGGATTAATGATGCAGCTGCATCGGTTCTTCTGATGTCAAAAGAGAGAGCGAAAGAACTTGGCCTAGAACCTCTGGGCAAGATAAGAGCCTACGCCTCTGCAGGGATCGATCCAGCTTATATGGGACTGGGTCCCATTCCTGCTGTGAGAAAGGTCCTTAAAAAGGCAGGCCTCTCCTTGAATGACATCGGTCTGATCGAACTGAACGAGGCTTTTGCTTCTCAGGCAATCGCCTGCATCCGGGAACTGAAGTTTGATCTGGAGAAGACGAATGTGAATGGAAGCGGGATCTCCCTGGGTCACCCCATCGGCTGCACAGGGGCGAGACTGATCGTCTCACTCCTTTATGAGATGAGAAGAAAAAAAGTGAATCTCGGGCTGGCGACACTTTGTATTGGCGGCGGCCAGGGCATGGCAATGGTTGTTGAGAAAAGTTAGGAGTTCGGAGTTCGTAGTTCGGAGTAGTCTGGTTTTTTCTTATTCTCCGAACGCCGAACTCATAACTCCGAACTAAAAGCAGGAGGCAAGATGGAATATAAAAATGTCATGGTGTCTTTTGAAGGCGAGATCGGACTCCTGACGATTAACCGTCCGAAGGCTCTCAATGCCCTGAACGTTGAAACGCTTCAAGATATTCAGTTAGGTATCGGTGAGGCAAAGGATCAACCCGGGCTGAAGGTTCTCATTGTTACCGGGGCTGGTGAGAAAGCCTTTGTGGCCGGGGCCGATATCCTTCAAATGAAGGAGATGAATTCGATCGAAGCGCTCAACTTTTCAAAGATGGGCCATTACACCCTGAAGATGCTCCAGGATTTCCACTGTCCTGTGATTGCGGCGGTCAATGGGTTTGCCTTAGGAGGGGGAACGGAGATCGCCCTTGCCTGTGACTTCATCTATGCCTCTGAAAATGCAAAGTTCGGGCTTCCCGAGACGACTCTGGGCATCTTTCCCGGTTTCGGAGGAACTCAGAGGCTTCCCCGTCTGATCGGAAAGGGGAACGCCAAAGAACTGATCTTCACCGGAAAGATGATCAGCGCCCAGGAGGCATTTCAGATGGGGATCGTCAACAAGATTTTTCCCCAAGCCTCACTGATGGAAGAGACAAAGAAAACAGCCCTTCAGATCTCCAACAATGGATCAGTCGGCATCAGGCTGGCGAAGATGGTTATGGATGGCGGCTTTAATATGGATCTCACAGAGGCCTGCAACCTCGAATCTTATGCCTTTGGCATTGGGTTTGCGTCGGAGGATCAGAAAGAGGGGATGCGGGCTTTTATCGAGAAGAGAAAACCCGATTTTAAGGGAAGATAAGGAGGAGTAAGGTGAAGATCGTTGTCTGTATCAAACAGGTCCCAGATACCACAGCGGATGTGAAGATCAATCCCGAGAACAATACCCTGATGCGGGAAGGGGTGGCTAGCATTACCAACCCTTTCGATGAATTTGCCATTGAAGAGGGGCTCCGCACGAAAGAGAAGTACGGCGGGGAGGTTCATGTGATCACCATGGGGCCTCCGCAGGCCATCGATATCCTGAAGAATGCACTAGCCGTGGGTTGCGACAAGGTCTACCTCGTCTCGGACAAAGCGTTTGCAGGGGCCGATACCTTAGCCACTGCCTATGCCGTGTCAAAGACCATTGAGCATATCGGAGGCGCAGATCTCATCTTCTGCGGAAAACAGGCGATTGACGGAGATACGGCTCAGGTTGGTCCGGGTGTTGCCACCCGTCTGGGGATCCCGCAACTGACCTATGTCTGTAAGGTGAGGGAGATCAACATGGAGCAGAAGAAGATTGTGGTCGAACGATTAATGGAGAATGGGAAAGAGGTGACCGAGTCATCGCTTCCTGCGCTCATCACGGTTGTTAAAGATATCAATGAGCCCAGGCTTCCTTCTCTCCTCGGAATTAAAAAGGCGGCCAAAGCACAGATTACGACCCTTTCAGCTAAGGATATCAATGCCGACGAAAATCGCATCGGGCTGAAGGGATCGCCCACCTGGGTGACGAAAGTTTTCACACCGGAGCCCAGAGGTGGAGGAGAAGTATTGAAAGGGGAATTGACAGATGTGATTCCTCTGCTGATCAATAAATTGATGGATTCGAAATTTATTAAATAAACGTGATTTGTGACTCGTGATCCATGAATCGTGAGAAGGTGAAATTGAGTTGGATGTATCTGGAATCACCAATCACGATTCACGGAATATGATGGAGGAGGAGACTAGGATGGCGACATTATTGATCGATAAAGAGACCTGCACAGGATGCGAAGCCTGTATTCCTTCATGTCCCTTTGGCGCATTGAGCATGAAGGATAAGATTGCTGTTGTTGACGAGAAATGCACCTTCTGCGGAGCTTGCGTGGATGTCTGTCCGGTAAGCGCGATCACCTTAAAGAAAGATGAAAAGGCTGTAACCATTGATTTGAGCGCCTACAAGAATGTCTGGGTTTTTATCGAGCATGAACAGGGAAAGGTCTCCAGCGTCTCCTTCGAGCTTCTGGGAGAAGGAAGGAAGTTAGCCGATGTCCTGGGATGTCAATTATGCGGATTCATCTTTGGCAACGAGGTGGAGGGATTTATTAAGGAAGCCATCGCCTATGGTGCAGAAAAAGTCTATGTGACCGAAAGTCCTCTACTCGTACCTTATCGAACCGATCCTTATGCCTGCGCTGCGGTCAACCTCATCAGAAAATATAAACCTGAGATTGTCCTCTTCGGCGCTACGATTCAGGGTAGAGATTTTGCTGGAACAGTTGCCACCACTCTGGAAGCGGGATTGACAGCCGACTGCACAGGCCTTGAGATCGATCCCGAGACGAAATATCTCAAACAGACCCGGCCTGCGTTTGGTGGCAACATCATGGCGACCATCCTTGATTACCCCAATTACCGACCCCAGATGTCAACGGTCCGCCCGAAGGTTTTTCCCATGCCTGTAAGGGATGATTCAAAAAAGGGAGAGATTATCCGGGAACCCCTGCCCATGACCGAGGATCAGATCCGGACCAAGGTTCTCGAATTCATCAGGGGAGCGGAGGCAGTCAATTTGGCTGATGCAGAGATCATCGTTTCAGGAGGCAGAGGGATTGGGAGCCCCGAGAACTTCAAGGTGATTCGTGACCTGGCCGGTGTCTTAGGAGCGGCGGTTGGAGCCTCACGTGCCGCTGTAGATGCGGGCTGGATTCCTTATGAACATCAGGTTGGACAGACCGGCCGGACCGTCAGGCCGAAGATCTATTTTGCCTGCGGGATTTCAGGTTCAATTCAACACCAGGCAGGGATGAAAACTTCAGACATCATTGTGGCCATCAACAAGGACCCGGAAGCCCCCATTTTTAAGATTGCCACCTATGGTGTGGTCGGCGACCTCTTCACCATCCTCCCCATGATCCAGGAGGAGTTCAAGAAGAGGTTAGGACGTTAGTCATCAAGGAAATCAGGATATCGGGGTATCAGGATATCAGGGTATAAGAAATAACTCTTCATACATTCATTTTGTAATTTAGATTTCCTGGTCTCCTGATTTCCTGATAACCTGATATCCTACTCTTTTTTTCCCCTTGCTTTTTCCTTCCCCTTTTATCATAATTAAAAAAATTACTCGAAGGGGGGTTCCATCCATGATTGTCACTTGTGCCTCCTGTTTGACAAAGTATCAGCTCGATGATGCGCGAATTTCAGAAAAGGGGGCAAAGGTTCGCTGTTCCCGATGCAAACATGTCTTCTATGTCGTCCCGCCTCCGGAAACAAAAGAGGAAGTGGCTGAGAATTTCGAGTCGTTTGCCAAATTTCATGAAGAGTTGATCGGAAAAGATCAGAAGGTGACCGGACTCCCTTCTTTAAAGGATGAGGAAGAGGGGGAGGTGAGGAAGCAAGAGGCAGCGCCTGTGGGGCCAGAAGATGAAGAAGAAAAACTTCTCTTTTCTGACCAATCTTCTCAGGAGCAGATGGAATCCTTTACTCTTCCAGAATTGGAAGAGCCGAAGGAGACTGGGATCCAAGAGGACAGACCCAAGAAGGTCCCGATGGATGAGAGGAGAATGAAAAGGGAGAGAAGAAGACCTTCCCGTTTATTTGCCCTTGTGGCTGTCATTGCCGTTCTGGTATTTGGCCTTTTCTACCTGTGGACGGAGATGGGATCAGGTGGCAAGTTATCTTCGTATTTAGAAAGTCCTTTGAGGACAATGACCCAACTATGGGAAAAACTCTGGGGAACGGAGAGTGAAGGCCTAGTCGTTAAAGACCTGACCGGATATGAGGAAAAAATGGGAGAAATTCCCCTTTATGTCATCGAGGGCAAGGTGGATAACCAGTCCCAAAAAGCAAAGAAACAGATCAAGGTTAAAGTGATCATCTTTGATCAGAACAGAATGAAAGTGGCTGAGAAAGAGACCCTCTGTGGCCGAACCATCGGTCGCGGAGAGTTGAAAAACTTCCCTCCCGACTTCTTTTCCGGAGAGATGATCATTCAGCCCAAAGCGGAAAATGAGATGACCGTCCCTTCGGGTAAAGCCATTCCCTTTGTGATCGTCTTTAAGGATTTGCCTGCTCAAGCCAAAGAGTTCAAGGTCGAGATCGTCGAAGCCCCCAGCCTTTAATAATAGTTCGGAGTTCGGAGTCAACAGTTCGGAGTTATTTGGGATAGCTCCGAACTACGAACTCATCACTCCGAACTTTTTATTCCTTGGATGTAGATTTCTACAAGGGTGAGAGCAAGGGTCATGATCAAGGGGCCTCCTACCAAACCGATCATCCCGAAAGCCTGAATTCCTCCGAGAACGGAGAAGAAGAGCAAAAGAGGATGAATATTGGTTTTTGTGCTGACCAAGAGGGGACGGAGAAGATTGTCGATCATACTGATGAGTAAGACCCCCAGCCCCAGAAGGATGATTCCTTTCAAAATAGCTCCCTGAAGTAATAAAAAGATGGCTGCCGGACACCAGATGAGGGCTGTTCCGCCCATTGGTATAAAAGAGAGAAAAGCCATCATGGTTCCCCAGAAGACCGGGGAGGAAATACCCAAAACCCAAAAGGATACCCCTCCTAAAATCCCCTGAAGTATAGCAATCAATATTCCACCATAGAGGGTTGCAGAGATCATGGCTTTGAATCGCTCAATGGTCATTTGGCTCTCTATTGGAGGAAGAGGAACGATCTCTTTGATCCTTTTAAGAAGATGATCCCCATCTTTGAAAAGGTAATAAAGTGAGAGAAGGGTGAAGAAGAAACCGGCGACAAAGGTTGATACGCCCTTTAGGAGGTTGGAGGTCTGGTTGAAGAGAAAGGTGCTGATCTGCTGAACATTCTTGAGAAGAAAACGGAGCGGGTCAACCTGGGAAAGATCCACATGTGGCTTAAGCCTTTCCAGAACCCATTTGAGCAGGGGAAATTCCCCAATCTGACTCAATGAGGCTTGCAACTGGCCTGTTTTCATCATCTCATCGAGATGATGATAGAAGTCAATCACCTCATTGGCAAGAGAGATCATCAGAAGACTTACTGGAAGAACGATTACCAGGAGAGCGAAGAGGGTCATCGCCAGAGCAGAGAGGACCCTCTTTTTCTTTAAAAGGCGTTCGAGTTTCAGAAAGAGGGGGTAGAAGACGATAGCCAGAAGTATCGCCCATATGATCGACGCTAAAAAAGGAGAAAGGATCTGGTATAGATAGTAAAATGTGAGAGTGGTGAGAAGGAGTATGAAGACCAGAAAGATATACTTTTTCTTCATTTTTAATTCCGCCTTTTTGCAAGTGTGATTTTATCCATCTATCTCCTGTCTTCTACCCCCATAGATCTATATCCTGCCCGGCTTTTCACCAGGTAGATCAGGGGAAGGCTTACAAGGGTGATGGCCATCTTGACGACATACTGGCCTTCGATGAGGGGCCAGATTGGCATGATGCCATAGAAAGCCAGAGTGATGAAGATGATACTGTCCACGCCGGTTGAAATGATATTGCTCACCAGAACCCTCAACCACTTTGGGCCACGGATCCGGGATCTCCAGAAGGCGAAGATTTCTGCATCGATGAGCGAACTGATCAAGTATGCCGTAAGACTGGCAAAGACGATCCTCGGAGTGCTTCCTAAGACAGAAGCAAAGCCT
>Ga0194125_10014384_pt1 | contig 10135 bp, 5 predicted proteins | sample TA2KigC250mmetaG_FD_148626 | JGI IMG/M metagenome (GOLD analysis project Ga0194125, IMG submission 148626) | Freshwater microbial communities from Lake Tanganyika, Tanzania - TA2015034 Kigoma Deep Cast 250m | ecosystem: Environmental > Aquatic > Freshwater > Lake | place: Tanzania: Lake... | reverse complement strand
TAGGGAATCCTCGGCATCCTGGCGTCTAGCCTTTCTGCTGTTTCCGCGCCTGCTCGGCCAACTTCCGCAACTCCTCGTCCGACATCCCCCGGACGGTCCGTAACAGGTCCGGTAACACGGTCGGATTCTCCCGGATGATCTCGTTCAGTTCCGGGTCCACGCGTCCCGCCAGCGCCAGCAGTTCGTCCGCGTCCACGCCGAGCAGCTCGGCCATCTTCATGATCTTGTCCGCCGCCGGCGGATCGAACTCACCGCGCTCCACCTTACTCAGGAAGGTCGCGCTGATCCCCGCCGCCGTCGCGAACTGACGCAAGGTGAAGGAAGGGTTCGTCCTGGCCTTCGCAAGCCTCAGATCCCGCACCCGATCACCGAACTTCTTGTTTCCTGCCATAGGTCTAATCCTCGTCAAGCGTTTAGGACACGCTAAACGGTTCCCTCTGGAATGTCAACGCCAGAATGTTCCGCCGTGCCGCAGCCTGTTCCAATCCGACGCTTCAATCGGACGATTCCCGCTTGCCGCTACCCCCTTGTCCTGCTATACCTCTGCCCATGTCTAGACGTTCCACGTCGAAAGCGCAGCCCCGACCCGATTCACTGGGCGCCTGGCTCCGCCAGTTGCGCAAGGCCCGCAAACTCCCGCTCCGCACAGTCGCCGCCGCGGCCGAGATCGACACCACCCTCATGAGCAAGATCGAACTGGGACAGCGCCTGCCGACCGAGGCCCAAACACATGCGCTGGCCAGGTTCTTCGGACTACCGGTCGACGAGGTCGCTGCCAAACGCATTGCGGAAAGGTTTTGGATCGACCATCACAGAGACCCCGCCGCCCACCGTGCGGCCCTGCTCATTCAGGAGACGGCAAGACACAAGGAGCCAGGCCGCCACGCGCGTCAGAACAGTCGGCATCAACGTCGATGCTCATAATGAGGACACAAAATGAAGAAGCCTAGGCCACGCGCCTCAATGGCGAAGCCCGATGGGATCCCATCCAACCCCCACGCCAAAGATGCTCCTCTCGAACCCAACGTCCAAGGCAACTGGATCTGGTGCCCACTCAAGGCTGAGTGGCGTGTCCGCCTCCCAGAGGAGCACGTCCGCCAGAAGTTCATACTTCTCCTTCACACCCGCTACAAGTTCGCCTTCGAGCAAATGGATCAGGAGCGTCGGACCAAACACGGGCACAAGTCGCCGAAGGCGGACGTCGCCGTATGGGAGTCAGTGGCAGACAAGAAGGATGGCAAAGCCCCCGTGATAGTGGTCGAGTGCAAGAGCGACAACGTCACTATCGATCCGGACGACTACGAGCAGGGCGATTCCTACGCCCGCGCTATAGGGGACCCATGTGAGTTCCTTGTGATGCACAATACCAAGGAGACGCGGATCTTTAGGATTGTGCGTGGCCTGCCAGGCACCAGGGAGGATATTGAGAACATCCCAGCGGCCGACGAACTGGGCGACGCAAAGAAAATGGCCGCAATCCGCAAAGCGACCAAGACTTTTTCCAGAGAGGAGTTCCGCCGTCTCTTGTTCGACTGCCACTGCATACTTCGGGACAACCACAAGATGGAACCCGGCAAAGCGTTTGACGAGATATCCAAGATCCTCTTCATAAAGATGTACATCGAGCGAACCGGGAATCTTGACAAGTTCACCATCGGATATCTCGACGAGTACGCCCGCATCCGTCGCCGGAACCTGGAAGAGGTAATGCACGATCTCTTCGACGACACGAAGGCCCACTACGAAACGGACGAACTGTTTGGCAAAGACGACCGTCTCGCAATCTCCTTCGCAACCTTCAGACGCATTGTGCAACTGCTGGAGAGGTTCAACCTTGGGGCGACCAGCGACGACGTCAAGGGAATCGCATTCGAACGCTTCCTTGGGCAGACATTCAGGGGCGATCTCGGCCAGTTCTTCACACCGCGCCCTATCGTCGATTTCATGGTCGAAGTACTGGACCCTTCAGAAGAACAGGTGATGTGCGATCCTGCATCCGGTTCAGGCGGGTTCCTCATTAAGTACTTTGAACACATCCGCCGGAAGATCGAGACCGATGTTCACTCAGCGAAGCAGAAAGCGCGCGCCCAGCTAGAGGCCAAGCATCTAGGAGACGCGGCCGAGGCTGCGGCAGTCAGCAAGGCGTTTGCCAGATTGAACGACGCCTTGGACGTGACCAAGAAGGGCTCGCGGCTTTGGCGCATCGCCCACGAAGCCATCTTCGGCACCGATGCAGAACCCCGCGCTGCCCGCACAAGTAAGATGAACATGATCATGCACGGTGACGGCCACGGGGGCATTCACCATCACGACGGCCTCGTTGACTTCAATGGCGTCTTCCCCTGCCGTTTTGACGTCATACTGACCAATCCGCCATTCGGCGCCACCGTCCAGGATGATCAGGTCGTTGGCGCAACCCCGGAAACGCGCGTATCAACATCACCAGAGTCAACGAAACTCTACGAGAAGACATACGGGAAGGCCTACAAAGCCTCCCACGAACGAATGGTACGCGCCGAACAGAACAAAGAGACGATCCTTTCCCTCTTTGATATCTCCAAGGAGGCAAAGACCGAGAAGACGGAAGTCCTCTTCCTCGAGCGATGCTTGAAACTACTCCGCCCTGGAGGCCGCATTGGCATCGTCGTCCCAGACGGTGTCCTCAACAACCCATCACAGGTTGGCCTTCGGGAGTATATAGAGGACAGGGCCGAAGTTCTCGCCGTCGTATCCATCCCGGACAAGACCTTCCGGTCCGCAAAGACCAACGTCAAGGCCAGCCTCCTCTTCCTTCGTCGACTCTCTCAGCCCGAGATGATTGCGCGCGACCGCGTCCGCACGAAGGCGGAGACGAAGGCACGCAGGGGGACCAAACGTTTGGCCTCAACGCTTGAGGGCATGATCTCCGTCAACTGGCAACAATACAGCGCCAAGAAGGCCATGCCCGTTGCACGAATCGGCAACAAGGCAATTGCTGCCGCCGTGCGCTTCTACGGTCCCGCACTTGACGAGTCGGCTTTCGGGGCAGCACGCAAGTCGGCCCGTGACCGCCTGCGTGCTCTCAAGGCGCAACCTGCCCTGGCCGGCAGGACGGCGGTCAAGAAGGCGTTCGACTACCCGATCTTCATGGCGGTCACGGAACACGTCGGCATCCGGGCGTCCGGCAGGGAAGACCCACAGAACGACCTCTCAGCGGTCCTTGAGAGTTGGGGTCGGTTCATCAGCAATCCCCGTGCAGTGCCGCAGGACGTACGTTCTCCGATGTTCTCAATCCCATGGTCAAGCATCGACCGATGGGACCCCCTTTCCTTCAAACCAATCGACTGGCAGTGCGACACCAAACTCCTCAAGCCGCTCGGTTCTGTCTTGCGTGAAAGGACGGAACAGGTAGACAGAGAAGCGTTCGACTTCTCAGAACTCACGCCCATAACGATCCACTTTGACGGAAGCATCGACCCACGTGACACGAGTGATGCGGATGACTACACGATGGCCCTCTTCTTCGCAAGAGCTGGCGATATCGTTGTATCGAAGATCGATCTGAAGAACGGTGCGGTCGGTATCGTCCCGCCGGAAATGTCCAACGTCGTTGTCACCAACCACTTTGTCGTATACGAACCCGACACATCCCAACTCCACCCCCCGTATCTACTCCGCCTGATTCAGAGCGGCTTCTTCAAAGACTACCTCTGGCGCAAGAAGGTAGGTTCTGAAGGGCGAAAGGAAGTGAAGATTGACCTCTTCGAGTCTACACTGATCCCCATCCCAGACGTGCCAGTTCAGCAGGCGATGGTCAAGACATGGTGCGAACTAGACGACGACAGGAAAGCCATAGTCGCGAAGATGGACAAAGAGAAACCCATACTCGACGCCAAACTGATTTGCGGGGCTCTCCCCCCCGAACCGGCTTCAGTTGCGCCACCACGGGACCCTTCATGACTCCCATCACAGAACCCACGTACTACGTTGAGGCGGCACAATGGCCCAGATAATCCGATTCGGGGAGTTCATCGGTCCGGGCGAGCAACGCACCGCCCAGTACCTTGAGCGCAACCTGCCGGACACCTGGACCGTCATCTGCAACAAGGAACTCGTCTCCCGTCAGGGCTCCGCCCGCGATGTGGACTTCCTGATCGTCGGCGAGAACTGCATCTTTCTGGCCGAAGAGAAGAGCTGGACCGGCAACATCCACGGCAACGAAAATGCCTGGGTGTTGCCGAACGGCGAGAGTTGCCTGAGCCCACTCCACACAGTGGACACCCTCGCCCGCCGCCTCGCCGGCCTGCTCCGCGATCAGGTCCCCGGCGTGCGCGACGGCGTCGAACAGCATTTCGTCTTCGGTATCGTCATCCTCTCCGGCGAGAACGCGAAGTCCTTTATCAGCGACCCCCGCGCGCCTCGTCAGGTCTTCCGCCTCCAAGGCTGCGAGGAGGACCTGAAACGATTCGACGGCCGCGGTGCCGGTAAAGGCTCCATCGCCCCGTTCCGCAAGGGCATTCTGGAACGTCTCGCCGGTCTCCCAGCCAGACCCAAGATCCCGCGTAAGATCGGCGACTTCACCATTTCCGAAGCCCTGCCCACGCAAGGGCCAATTCGCTGCTTCCGCGCCGAACACGTGTCCGGCGCGAAGCGCACCCTGAAGGTCGTCGTCAAACCCGTGACCCTCGACGAGAGGGCTTACAAGGCCGACCTGAACGTCATCACACGCGAGTACGAAGCCCTGACCCGCCTTGCATCGCACAACTGCGTGCCCCGCGTGGACCCATTCTTCAGTTGGGACAACGACCAATTCTACGTGATCCCCATCCATCCGGTCCCCGGCCGCTCCCTCCGGGCCGAACGCACGGACGCCCCGCCGTCACCGGAGAAGGTCCGGGACGTGGCCGAGGCTGTCTTCACCGCCTTGGCGACCATCCACGAGGCCGGCGTGATCCACAGAGCCATCACGCCGGACCGCGTCTTCGTTGACCGCAACGCCGCCTTTTTCACCGATTTCATCATCGCGCGCTTGTCCGAATGCGCCACGATCGCCGAGCAGGCAACGGAACTCGACCCGGACACCGTTTACCGCGCCCCCGAGTGCCGCGCCGATCTCGGGCTTGCCGATCCCGCGAGCGACGTGTACGGCCTTGCCGCGACCCTGGTTTTCTGGGCAACAGGCGCCGAACCCCCGTTGGAAGAAACCTGGGAAGCCATGCTGAACGCGCTCGATTCGTCCTTACCCTCCGAAATGGCGGGCAACCTTGCCGACATCCTCCGCTCGTGCATGCAGGAGGACGAACGGCCCCGCCCGACGGCAAAGGCGGTCGCAGACCGCATCGCCGCCCTGCGCAAGCCGACTTCGACCTCTGCCCAAACAACCCCACAACCAGACGAATTGTCCCCCGGTTCGATCATCGAGAATCAGTACAAGATCATCCGCATTTTGGGCTCCGGGGCCACCGCCACAACGTACCTGGCCGAAGACATCACGGCCGAAGGCCTGTGTGTCCTGAAGGTGATCCGCAACCCGGAACTCGCCCTCCGTCTTGCGCGAGCGGAGTTCAGATCGCTCCGGAATCTCCACCACCCTAATCTCCCGCGCGTTTTCGACATCCGCCCGGCCACGGCGCCGTTTCATCTCAAACTCGAATACGTCCAGGGCACCCCCCTCCGCGACATGGCGGACGCCTACCGCGACAACCCCGATGCGGTGGTCAAAATGGGGCGCCAAGTCCTAAGCGCCCTCCAGTACCTCTCCGAACAGAACCTCATTCACAGGGACGTCTCGCCTGCCAACATACTCATTCCGGACGACGAGAACCGGACCGTGCGACTCATAGACTTTGGCTTGGCCACTGCAAAGGAGCAGGCCGAGACACAGGTCGGCACTCCCCGCTACCGACCCCCAGAAGTCGACCGAGGCGGAGCATGGCTGCCGTCCTCCGACTTGTACTCACTGGGCGTCGTCATGTTCGAAGCCCTAACCGGGCGCCCTCCTTACGAAGTCGGCCGCAACACCGTTCAGAAAGAAGCACTCCTCCCGCCGACTCCTGAGGAATCCGAGAAGTGGGGCGCACGCCTCGTGGATGTCATGCTCCACATGGTCGCGCCCGATCCCACACAACGTTTCCAAGCGCCCCAGGAGATAGACCAGGCCCTTCAGAATGCGATCCTGCCGCCCCCCGAGCCCGTCCAGGGCGTCGAACGCATCAACCCCTTCGTGAACGAATTGCGGCAGGCCTACCGCAACAGCCGCCTCGGGAACCCGGACAACCGCGGACTGGACAGCGAGTTCACACGCTCAACGTACGTTCGCACCAACTTGGACAACAATCTCCTGCCCCAAATCCTACGCGGCCAATACCGCCTCGTGGTGCTCAGCGGCAACCCCGGAGACGGCAAGACGGCCTTCCTCCAGCGGGTGGGGGATCATCTCAAAGACATCGGCGCTCAGCTCGACCAATCCGCACCGTCAGGATGGGCCTACACCCTCAAGGGGCATCGCTACACCGCCCTCTTCGATGCATCGGAGTCCGACGGTACCCGCACGTCGGACCAACTCGTCGAGAGCATCCTCGATCCTTTGGATGGGGCTGATCGCCCGGAACAGCCCTACACCGCTATCATGGCTGCGAACGACGGCCGGCTCATCAACTTCTTCGAGCGCAAAGAGAAGGACGGCCGCTACGCCTGGCTCTGGCAGCAACTCAAGCCACAGATCTTCGAGAAGGCACAGTCCGACCCCGCCGTCCTTGTTGTAGACCTCAAGCGCCGGTCCCTGGCCAGCGCGAACCCAAATCAGCAGTGCTTCCTGTCGCGTATCCTCGATGAGTTCGTATCCGAGCCCCATTGGCGCGTGTGTGAGGACTGCGTAGCCAGAATGGAATGCCCGATTCGGTTCAACGTCCTGTCCTTCCAGAACCAACAGCCGGGACGTCCGGTCCGGCAGCAACTGAACCAACTGCTGTTTGCCGTGCACTTGCGGCGTGAACGGCGCGCAACCGTCCGGGATCTCCGGTCGGCGCTCGCCTTCCTGCTCACACACGACATGGCATGCGCCGAGGTGCATGCCGAGATTCGCAGGAACCGGCGCCCCCTCACCATCCCGGACCGCCTCTACTTCAACGCGGCGTTCAACCGGTCCGGCGGCGCCGATCTCCTCCTCGACGCCATGAGCGATCTCGATCCCGCATTGCTCCCCACGCCGAAACTCGACCGCCATCTCTACTTCCACCGCCGAAGCAGCCAGTCCAACGTCCTCCGCCGCATGTTCATTCCGGGGCCTGGCCGCGCTGACCCCCTCCTGCCGGCCGAACCGCTACAGGATAACATCACATGGATGGCAGGCCTCAAACGCCGCTTCTACTTCGAAGGGGTCACCGGCGACACGGAACTCGACATGCCCAACCCGTCGCGACTCCTCCCATACCGCCATTTCGCGTCCTTCGCCCGCGCCCTTGCCGCGAATCACGCTCCGCCCGACCGGGCGCGCCTGCTCCGCTTTCTCCTCAGCGGCATCTCTCGTGCCGATGGCGTACCCCCAGGGGCTACGGAGGATGGATTGGCGCTGCAAGTGTCTGAATCCTCCACGGAAGAACTCGCGGTGACAAAAGTGTTCGACGCGGGTCAGTTCCGCATCGTGCTTCCGCCATCCGCGCGCCAGTTTACCGAGGAATGCACGGATCACATCGTCCTCGAACACGTCGACGGGTTTCCGTCGCTCGTGATCGGGCTCGATCTGTACGAACTCCTCGGTCGCGCAGCCGACGGATTCATGCCGGGTCCGGAGGAACAGCGCGCGCTCCTCGAAGAGTTGACGGCCTTTAAGAACCAACTGCTGTCTCGGCCGACCGAAGAAGTCGTCCTGATCGAGAACGGCCATCATCTAAGCCGAGTCAAACGGGAACAGGGCCGCATCGTCCTTGAGAGGGTCACCGCATGAAACTCGTCATTCCCAAAGCGATGCGGGGCACCCAGTTCGACCGCCTCTTTCCAATCGAGATGAACGACTTCGATGTCGAACGGCTCTTGCCGTCTCTCTTCTATCTCATTGTCACTAAGGGTCGGGAGCGCGGCCCACAGCGCAACGACGCCAAAGACATTGTCGGTTTCGTCACAAGACTCTCTCGCCATTCGAAAATGACGGGCTTTGATTCGGACGAGGGGCGCCGCCTTCTCGACCGATGGATTCGAACCAGCATAATCAGGACAAGTGCTGTTGGCCGCGCAAAGACCGGAGAGCAAGTCGAGTTTGTCCTGCCCCTCACACTTTTGTGCTACAAGTCGGGTTTCCCGGCCGAGAAGAGCCGTCAACGCAATGTTCATCTTTTCATCTACAGCATTCTCCTGCGCTACCTCAGGTCAACCGGCGATGCGGATGCCGCAGCCCAAGAACACCTCTCTGAATTCTTCAAGACAGTCTTTGGCCAAGGAGTTCAGATCCAAGCAGAACCGGAATACAACGGGTGCTACGACGGTCACACCCAACTCGACATCCACGCACTCCTGAGTCTTTACTACCTCGACGGTCTTAATCCTACCCGTGCCAGCAATCGTATTCCGGGCTTCGACTCGGACCCCGCCATGCCTCGAATCGCCGAGAACTTTGCGCAGGACATCCTGCGCTACCTCCTTGCGTACAACAGAAAGATGCCGGCCTTGGCCCTCACGCGCCGCCTGATCGCCTTAATCAACTTCGAGCTTTTCATCTATACAATCAAACTCACTTATGCCGTCAACCATCTCGTCCGCAATGGAACGCTACCACCCGTTATCCAAGGGCGCCACGGCACTTCCGACCCCGAAATGTACGTCGACTTCACGCGCGACCGCGGGAGCCACAGTGATTCACTTGCATGTGCGTGTGTCGAACGCGACCTCGAAGAACTGGCTAATTTCTCGGAAAGCTTCATGCTGCTTCGCACCCTCGCATCATTCGCATCCCAAGATCCTGCCATCGACACGCACTTGAAAGGCCGCCGAACCCCGGACTATCTCGAGAAGCTTATTGCTATCAGGACTGACAGAGATATTGCAGCAAGTGCTCGGCTCGCCATAGAGATGATCAAGCGCGAGACACTGGATCAGGCCACAACCGATGTCGCCCGCGCCGACGTCACCCAGTGGTTCGCCGGTTTCATGACCCAGTCCGAAGGCACGGATGTAGACCGCGCCGTCCGGCTCCTATTGCACGAGCAGAACAAGAAGGCCGTCCAGAAAGCGGTACAGTGGTTCTGGAACGTGGGCGGACTCAAGAAGTCCTTCGGCATCCTGACAGGCAACCTGCGCGGCAAGAGAACCTGGCGCTACTGCATGGGCGACGACCTCCTCGCCGCCCTCGTCCAACTTGCTATGATCGATGACCAGAACGAAAGCCTGCACAACGTGACCATTCGCGATCGGATGCCGATCGACAAGTTCTTGCGCTTCCTGGAGATACGCTTCGGCATTCTCGTCAATCGCCCACCACCGTTCATGGATACCGTCACCGCCCGAGACGCCGCGCGAGACAATGTTGAAAGCATGAAACGTCGCCTCCGGCAAATGGGCTTCTTTGAAGCCTTGTCCGACGATTTCACGGCCCAGTACATCCGCATCCCAACCGCGGGAGACCAAGAGGCATGAATCTCTCCCCACTACTGATCGAAAGACTCGCCGACTCCCTCCGCGCCGCCATGACGAATGCCGTTATGGGTTCATGCCTGCGCGTAGACCACCTGGACCGAGACGACGCCAAGGCGCTCTGCGAGAACCTGGCGGCTGCGTTCCCGGACAACACCGTGCTCTTTCTCATTCTCGATCCTCGTGCAAGCCACGCCGACCCACTAACCGTCACGCCTGAACGCGCCATTGAGATTCGGAACCGCAAACAGTGCCGGCTCTGCCTCTTCGTGCCGGCCGGGTTAATGGATCCAGCCGCCAGTTCGCTGGTCAATTCCTTTTCGGCATTCGATCTCAACGCGGCAATGCAGCACATCGCAACTGCGATTCTCGACCAATTGCCGCCGGATCTGAAGGCGGCCGTGCGGCATGTGCTCAACGCACTCCGGGGGCCCTCCCGGCCGCCTGCGGAGTTCTGGGCCGCCTACTTGAGCAGTGTCCTTGCCGACCCCTCGTTTGACCGCGCGGGCATTGAACTCTGGCGCGTCGGCCT
>Ga0194125_10014378_pt1 | contig 10136 bp, 15 predicted proteins | sample TA2KigC250mmetaG_FD_148626 | JGI IMG/M metagenome (GOLD analysis project Ga0194125, IMG submission 148626) | Freshwater microbial communities from Lake Tanganyika, Tanzania - TA2015034 Kigoma Deep Cast 250m | ecosystem: Environmental > Aquatic > Freshwater > Lake | place: Tanzania: Lake... | reverse complement strand
GGAAGCTGGTGGAATCGACGGTGGTGGAGGATGGAGGGCAGCAGGCGGCATGAGCATCGCGTTTGACGAGAACGATATCGTAGCCAGCATTTGCAGAAAGTCCTTGTACCAGTTCGTATTGGAGTTCTGGGATACGATTTCGGCCGGGCAGGAATACGTGGACAATTGGCATGTCCCGTATCTGTGCCAACAGGTACAGGAAGAAGTGGACCGCGTTCTCCGCAGGGAGCCCAAGCAATTCGATTACGTCATTGTCAATCAGCCGCCCGTCACGCTCAAGTCCACCATCTTCTCCATCGTGCTCAATGGGTACGTGTGGGCGAACAATCCTTCGCAGAACTTCATCGGCTTGTCCTACGAAAAGGAGTTGATGATCGGTCACGCTCTCAAAGCTCGGGACCTCGTCACGTCGGATAAGTACCAGCGGTGCTTTCCCAAGGTCCGGCTCCGCAAGGATATGGCGGCCAAGGGCATCTACGGCACCACGGCAGGAGGCGTGCGTTATAGCTCCGGCACCAGGGGCAACGTAACGGGAAAGCATGGGGATATCGTGGTGGTGGATGATCCGCTGAATCCCAAGGCGGCACGGTCCGCGGCGGAGAGTTTGGCGGTGAGGCAGTGCGTTTTGGAATCCCTGCCGAACCGCAAGCGGAATTCCAATATCAGCCCTACGTTTCTCATCATGCAACGGCTGGCCCAGGATGATACGACGGGTATGCTGTTGGAAATGGCGGATCAGGGAAAGATTCGTGTCAAGTATATCTGCCTGTCGGCGGAAGATCGGGAGCATATCAAGCCTGCAAATCTCCGCAAGCGGTACAAGCAGCAGGGAGGATTGCTGTTCCCGGCTCGCTTGCCTTGGAGTGCCCTGAATGAATTCAAAGCCAGCGGCGACTATTTCTACGCTGGGCAATACGACCAGCTTCCCATCCCGGTCAGCGGCGGTATGTTCATGGTGGATAAGCTGGTGCGGGGAATCCGTCCGCCCGATCCTAATGACCCGAAGAAATGGGTGAAGCAAGTGCGGTATTGGGACAAGGCCGCCGGGCATGATGAGGGATGCTGGACGGTGGGTGTGCGGATCGGCAAGGACTTGGACCAGCACTATTGGATTTTGCACGTGGACCGCTTCCGCAAGGAGTCATACGGACGGGAGGCACGAATAGCCAAACGAGCCCGGCAGGACGGCAAGCACGTCATTCAGGTGGTGGAGCAGGAGCCGGGCAGCGGCGGCAAAGATTCGGCACAAGGGACGATTCGGAACTTGGCGGGCTTTCGTGTACTGGCGAACCGTCCTACCGGATCGAAGGAAGAGCGGGCCGATCCGTTCGCTGCCCAGGTGAATGGCGGGAACGTGTACCTGGCTCCGGAGAATTGCATTGAGACGAATACGGACACAGTGACAAGTAAAGATGAGCAGGGCCTTTTGGAAGGTACATGGCAGCGGGACTACGTGGATGAATTGAAATACGCCCCCGTCAGCAAGTTCAAGGATCAGTGGGATGCGTCAGCCGGGGGATTCAATCAGTTGACCAAACCTATATTCCGGGTTGGATTCGGCAAGAGAAAGGACAGGAGATAGACGATGGCGAAGAAACGTATCGCGAAAGCACCTCAGACGGAAACGGAGCCCCAGCGGCAGGTAGTCCCTTGGAATCAAGGGATGTCCATGCGGGCGTTGCTGGCGGCGAATTCAAGCAGTACGATGGCCCGCGACGCTTTCCTGCGGCGGTTCCAGGTGCGGGACGTGGACATGAATTATGAGTGTCGCTGGCCCACGAGGATCGATCCGGCGGATTACAAGAGTCTGTTCGAGCGGAATTCCGTCGCGGGGCGGGTGGTGACGGTATGGCCGAACGAATGCTGGATCTTACCGCCGGAAATCTATGATGTGGAAGATCAGGATACGGAAACGGCGGCGGAGAAGGAGTGGAAGGTCCTCAACAAGAATCTGGCCTTGCTCAGCGAGCTTTTCATCCTGGACATTTTGTCTGGCATTGGGAGATATGGCTTGCTGGTGTTCGGGCTATCCGACCTCCAGGACAACGAGACGTTCAAAAAGCCGGTGGAGGGATTCGACCTCACGACGGGGGAAGTCACGTCCCCGTTGAAGCTGGAATTGCTCTACACCCGCGTCTATCAGGAGGCGGACGTGGAAATTGTGCAATGGGATCAGGATCGGAACCACAAGCGGTACGGGCAGCCGGTGCTATACCGGGTCCAGATGGAAGACCCCGCCAGCGGCACGATCCGCACGGAGGAAGTCCACTTCACTCGTGTCTTGCACCAGGTGGACAATCGACTGTCCAGCCGCGTGTTCGGCGAGCCGCGGATGAAGCCGGTCTACAATGACATCATCGACGCCATGAAGGTCAAGGGCGGATCGTCCGAAGGGTATTGGCGGGCGTGCCTGAGCGGTATCGTATGGGGGCTGGACCCGTCCTTGATGGACCCGAACGCCGTCATCGACACGGACACCAAAGACGAAATGAAGGACGATTTCGAGAAGATGTGGAACTCCATGCAGCGGTTCATGTTCTCGGAAGGCTTGATTCCGCACGACGTGGCTCCACATCTGGTGGACCCGACGCCGTATTTGGATAATCTGCTCAAGCTCATCTGCATCCGCATCAACGTGCCTATGCCGATCTTCGTAGGGCGGGAAGAGGGCAAGCTGGCGGCTCCGGACCAGTGGAAAGGATGGATCGACCGCGTGATTGGACGGCAGAACAATTACCTCACGCCCTGCATGATTCAGCCGTTCCTGCGGCGGTTGCAGATGTATGGCGTGCTGCCTTGGACGGAAGAAGAGTTGATGGTGGACTGGCCGGACCGCAACGCCCCCACGGACAGCCAGATCGCCGAGACGGCTGACAAGGTGACTACCGCCCTCGCCAAATACGTGCAGGGTGGAGTCAATCAACTGGTCGGCGAGCGGGAATTCCTGGGCCAGGTGATGAAGAAGAGTCAGGATGAAATTGAGGCGATTTCCGACGAAGTGGAAGAGTGGGAGCGGCTCAACAGCCCGCCGGAAGATAATATGGGGGAAGGCATGGAGAATCCAAATGACGGACGATCCGAAGGGCAAAACGTGTAGGCCGTGCGATTGGGCGGATTGGTCGCCGGACGGTAGAGAGTTGATTTGCACCTGTCGTCCGGAGTGGATAGTGGTTGATCCGGACCAGCCCGCCTGCGAAAACTTTGTGGAGACGGAAGAATGAAAATGTGCGACGATTGTGGTAGACTGGATATTCCTCAGTGGACGTGCTCTGTGACTGGTCAGCCTATCAAGCCGGGAGATAGGGCATGTGGAGGATTCAGAAAGAAGCCAATCCGCAAGTTCATTTCCAATGTCCCACCGAAGCAGACGGATTTCGCCGAACAGATAACAGAGGCCCAGGATACGTTCCGAATGATCCAGGACATTTACTGCGATTGAGGAATGAGCATGAGATGCTTCAAAGGACGATTTTTGGACAACTCTCCTGCAAAGTTGGGTATGGGCCAGTGTCACGGTGGGCCGGTGGTGGAAGGCGTGAAGTGGAAGCCGTGCAAGTATTTGGAGCGATGTTTGGGGATGACCGTGGGGCTTTTGGAGGATCAGGTCAAAAGGAATGATTCACGGATGGTGGAAGATAATAGGGTTGTGAAGGGTAAGTAATGTACTTGCCTTAGTAGGGTTGACGGATTGTGGTAAGGAGAAAGAAAATGATGCAGGTAGTGAAGTTCAAGATGTCGAGCGTGGCTCCGATGTTGATGCACAATGGAGACTTGGCGAATCCTTTCAACAAGTGGGCGAAGGAGATGAAGGCTCTGAGTGCCAAGAGGAAGAAGATGGAAGAAGATTTGATGGATATGGCCGAGTGTGAGTTTAACGGGAGCCTGTATCGGGACGCGGACGACAATGTTGTGATTCCCGCTCGTGTGCTTATTGGCGTTCTGGTGGCTGGGGCCAAGAAGAGCAAGCTTGGGACTTCCTTCAAGTCCAGTGTCTTTTGCGAGGAGGACGCCTTGTTGAATTTCGGCGTGAATATCAAGGCGTCCAAGCTGTTCAAGCGGGAGGAGTTTATAGACCAGCGCCCTGTTGCCGTGAAGACAAGCAAGGTGCTCCGTACGCGGCCCATCTTCAAGGAGTGGTCCTGCGTGGCCTCCTTCTCGTTCGACGACAAGTATATCAGCCGGGAACAAATGCTGCAAGCGATGGTGGACGGCGGCAGGCTTTGCGGAGTGGGCGACTACGTTCCGCAGTATGGCCGTTTCTCGGTCAAGGAAATCAAGTGAGGTAGGGTGGGGTAAGGTATGGTGAGGTTGGGTAAGGTCAGGTGAGGTTTGGGATTTTTATAATGGAGAAAGAAACGAATGAATGAGGTGCGGTCTGGTAAGGTGCGGTCTGGTCAGGTACGGTAAGGTATGGTACGGTTTGGGATTTTATAATGGAGAAAGAAACGAATGAAGTGCGGTTGGGTTAGGTCCGGTAAGGTGTGGTTTGATCGGGTAGGGTGTGGTTGGGTGTGGTTGGGTTTGGGTTTTTTATAATGGAGAAAGAAACGAATGAATGTGGTGAGGTATGGTGGGGTGAGGTAGGGTGAGGTGAGGTGGGGTAAGGTAAGGTTTGGGATTTTTTGATTTCAATAACGGCAAAATGACAGGAGAAAGAAGATGGCGACGGCAGTAGTGGAAAAAGAACAGGTGACGATGAAGGGCATCGACGTGACGGCTATTGTGGAGACCCTCTTGAAGGGAGACACGCTGACACAAAAGCAGATGGAGGTGTTGTTCGGCGTGAAGAGGGGGAAGACCGGGGAGCAATGGAAGAGATTCGATCTGCTCGTCATGCAACTGCAAGGGGTGATCCAGCAAAGGCTGTTCGCCCAGGATAAGTTGTATACCGTCGTGATGAATAAGGGGGATATTCATATTTGCACGGACAGAGAGGCGTCCACGTACCATCGGAATCGACACCAATCCCTTTGTCGGGCGATCCGGAAGTCGTCCACGCTGAACAAGGCGGTGGATACGTCTGGGTTTTCTTCGGAAGAGAAGCACACGCATGACAATACCGTGATGAAGCAGACGATGTTGGTGCAGGAAATGCAGGAAATCAACGCCAAGATGGCTCGCCGGGAACGTCTTGGCTTGGAGTGACTTTTCTTTCTCCCATAGGGAGGCAGGGAGACATCCCTCCTCCCTTTTGACAAATGAATGAGGTCGGGTAAGGTCAGGTCGGGTGAGGTATGGTTTGGTTGGGTGAGGTCAGGTTTGGTATGGTTTGGGATTTTTATAATGGAGAAAGAGGCAAATGAATGTGGCTCTTGGATGTATGTCTTGCTCTCGGACGCCTGTGGTTCAGGGAGAGGAGTGGGTCTCCGTGATCGAGAAGTGGCTGGAGTTGAACAATGGCAAAACAGCGTAAGCGATGGACCAAGCTCGATCCCAGCCGCACCAAGACGGAGCGGCAGCGGTTCATGCGGGAAATGACGCGGCGGTTTCGGGCGTTGGACAAGGCCGTGCAGAAGTTCCTGGTGGAAGAGGATGCGTTCGGGCTGGGTGAACGGAAACCTTTTCAACTCAGTGGGTATCAGCCAGAGCAGAACGAGCCAATCATCGAGAACAAACGACAATACGCATTCCTCACTGACCCGGACAAGCTTAAGCAATTCCAACGATGGCTCCAGCAGCAGATCGACGCGGGCTTGCTCCAAGTGTCCGGCGGCATTCAGGGTCAGCCCTGGACGGCGGAGTACGTGGAATCGGCATGGCGTAAAGGCATGATGCGGGCTTATACCGACGTGCACAAGCAGGACTTGTCCCGTACGCCGGAATGGTATCGGGGCACCAAGGAGCAATTTCTCATTTCGTCGTTCCGCCAGCCGGAAATGATGAGCAAGGTGCAGCTTCTCGCCACGCGGGCTTTCGAGGGCCTGAAGGGTGTCACGGAGCAGATGTCCACGCAGATGTCCCGCATTTTGGCGGATGGGATGGTGAACGGGTACGGCCCGAAGAAGATTGCCAAGATGATGTCCGATTCTATCGGCAGATTGACGCGGACGCGGGCTCTGGTGATTGCGAGAACGGAGATCATCCATGCCCATGCCGAAGGACAGTTGGACGGGTACAAGCTGCTCGGCATCGAGCAGGTGGACGCGGAAGTGGAGTGGAGCACTGCCGGGGACGTGCTGGTGTGTCCGGAGTGCTCAGATTTGGAGGGTAATGTCTACACGATTAAAGAGGCTCATGGGATGATTCCTTTGCACCCGAATTGCAGATGCGCATGGAAGCCCCATATCGAATTGAAGGGGAAGCGATAATGGATCAAGCTACGTTGGACAGCTACGCTCAAGGGAGCAATGAGGCTCTCGGTGAGATCGTGCGGGCGTATAGCGGCGTCCTACGGTCGTTCATCTATGGCATCGTCCGCAACTCCACGGATGCGGATGACGTGCTGCAAGAGACGTTCATTCAGATGCATATCAGCCGGCACACTTTCGATCCGTCCCGTCCCTTGTATCCGTGGATGATGCGGATCGCCGGGAATAAGGCGAAGGACGCCTTGCGGAAACGGCAGAAAAACCCCTGCACGGTTTTGTCCGACGTGTATGAGGACTTCCCGCTCTTGGAACAGTTGGCCGTTTGGGAAGAGGATGACGGGGTATGGTCTTCGTTGGATGGGATGATCGGGAAAGAGGAAGGCCCGCGGCTGCGGAGTTATCTGGACCGGTTGTGCTATCCGCATCGGGAGATTCTGACGCTGTATTACTTTGGTGGTTTGAAATACGAGCAGATTTCTCAGGCGTTGCATATCCCGTTAGGGACGGTGCGGAGCAGATTGTATGCGGCCAAACGCTCTCTCCGGCGGATTTATGCCGCGGAGCCCTGCTGACCAGCGATAATACGGATGTAGTGCTAAACGGAACTTGAGGAATCGTATTTGGAAAGGGTAGACGATGAGCAGGCAGTTGATCGCGTGCGGGTTTTTCTTTTTCAGCTTTGGAGTGTTGAGCGGGTATACCCTCGTCAAGTGGAACGCGATGAAGGAGCAGGTGGTCCGGTGTGAGAATTGCCAGTGGCTCAGCCGCGGGATCGATCGCGCTGAAGAGCAATGGATGGAGGAAGAGGGATTGTTTGATATAGGTCCCGCGTCAGCTTATGGGCAATCTCGCATCCCTTTGGAGGATCGGCGTATCCTGGATGATGTAGCGAGGGCGTACAATTTGGACTTGAAGTCCCATCGGCTGCTGTACACGATCTATATCGTGGAGAATGGCGGACCGGGACGGGAGATGGGCGTGCTGCTGGAGGCGGCTCAGCGGTACAAGGGGAATCGTGAGAAGTCTTTGCGTTTGCAGGCCATGTACGCGGCGGGGACGATCCAAAAGAGGTTCGACGGAAACCTGGAAACGTTCGCCGCTCGGTGGTGTCCTCTTGGGGCGGAGAATGATCCGCAGGGATTGAACCGACACTGGCTCCCGAACGCCCGCAAGATCATGGCGGAAATGGAATCGTAGCTTTTCATCACCCTCCTCCGGAGATGGGCCGTGAGCAGGTCCGGCCCATTTCTACGCAAAGAAACGGCGAAACGTGATTCGCCAAAATAGGATAGAGAAAAGGAGAAACAAGATGAAGTGGACGAAGTGGTTGGTGGTTGTGTTGGCGTTGTGTTTGCCGTCCGTGGTGGGGGCCTTCGAGGTGGTGCCGTCGATTTATGGCAATAACCAATTCCTCAAGGTCTGGTGCGGTTTCGGCAATCCCGACGGCGGGTTGATCGGGCCGTACGGTACATGGAATGACCAGGACCCGAAGCATCTGTGGGGTGGTGGCATTCGTGGACAGATCGACGTGTCTGAGAAGGCGAGGGACGTGCTGGGTAAAGCGTTTCGCGTGCCGGAGCAGTGGTGGGAGTCCTTGGATGCGGTAGGGGCGAGGGTATATCTGGCCCATGAAGTGGGTGTTTCCGACTTGGCAGGATCGACGCGTGCCGATACTATTCCCATGATCGGTGCCCGGCTGTTCGTGCTGAATGCGGAATGGGGTTACAAGATCCTTGACGGCGGTCGGATTGAGGGTCCGGACGGGATTCTTGACAAGTCCGGCTTCAAGTGGTTCATCGGGATCAGCCGTCCGTTCCGGTTTTGAGATACATGGAGTCCTCCTGCATAGGAGCTTGTGGGCCAGCGTGGCATGCTCCGTTGGTCCACGGCTCTTTTTGGAAAGGGTACATGCGATGAATTGGCTGGTCAAATTGCTGTTTCCGTTTTTGAGCAAGTGGGCTCTGACCAAGGGGGCCAAGGTGTTCCGCGGCAAGTACAGTCCGCAAGAGCACGCGATGAAATCCCGCAAGTTCATGTGGGATAATCATTGGAGGCCAAAGGTCATGGACAAGGCCGCCCGCTCGCCGAATCAGTGGGATGACATTGGGGCGGATTTCGTTTACACTTATAACGCCAACTGGATCGAAGACGGCACGCTCGCCGCGACGATCCGGACGGGAATGAGGGCGTTGCAGCAGGGCGACACTCGGACGGCGGAAATGGCGTTCAACGGAATCGCCAAATTGGCCTGGCTTGATGGTAAGGATTTTCAGCCGTAGGTTGACGTGGCCGGGAAGGAGGACCCCCGATGAAAGCCTGTCGTCTGTGCAACGGCGCTTCGCAGTACAGCGGGATAAACCCGCCCAATCTGACCGTCTTGCGGTGTCGGCAGTGCGGCTTCAGTTATCTGGCGGTTGCCGATGATGAGATCGCCCGGGCGAACGAGTGCGGGGCGGAACAGGAGTCGTTGTATCAGCAAATGCAATCCGCGTTCGACCGGGCATATTTTCGTGTATTGGTCCGTCGTCTGTGCCCATCTGGAGGGCGCTTGCTGGACGTGGGCTGCGGGAATGGGATGCTTCTGGGAGAGGCGTACCGGCTCGGGCTGGCTGTCGAAGGCATGGACCCGTCGCCGTGGGCGCAGGGCCGCCCGTGGCGGGTACATCGATCCTGGTGCGATTGCCCACGGGTGGCCTACGACGTGGTAACGTGCACCAGCGTCTTGGAGCACGTCCCGTATCCGGTGGAATTCGTGGCAGAGTGCCTCTTGCGGTTGCGGCCGGGTGGGGTCGCGTGTTTCACAGTCCCCAATTACGCAGGCTTGGAGTCGCTGGGCATCCCCACATTGCTGCGCCCGCAGCATCGGCCGTACCACTGCAATTTCTTTCGGCCCCGAGACCTGCGCCGGATTGCCGCGCTCGTGGGCGGCACCTGTTCGGTGCGGGCGTACGGCATTCCGCACGCCTGGACAGTCTGGCGGTGGTTGCGATTCCGTCGGAAGAGGCCGACAAGCGGCCCATCGTGCCCGGTGCCGACCTGGAAACACCGGCTGGCGGTGGCGCTCTATGACTGGGGCGGGCGGGTGCTCGGCAGCAAGCTGGAAATGATAATCGCGATCAAGAGCGGTGCGTAGTTGGGAAGGATTGGGATCGTGATCAATTCCATTCTTCTGCATTTGCGATAATGGATGCGTCTTATGGTGGAAGTCCCGCGGTATACATTTCGTGCTGCGGGCAAGGCTGTCAGAGATTGCCGGGACTTGAGGCGGCAGGAGACGGCTTTGCCTGGGGAGCGGATACGGAGATGGAAATGCGTGAATTGTGGATTCACTATGTCCATTTCGACGCCTCGCGAATATGTGAACCTTCTCAGCCATTGTCCGAAATGCAGAGATGGAAAGCGTCATGTTTTTCTGCTCGTGCGGGGCTGGCTGCGATAATAAGGACATGCAAACGGCATCGTTATGACGATTTGACAAGACCTACAAGAAAGGGAGGTGTCATATGGTGAGGCGTGCCCGATGCGTCCGGGCTATCCCTCCTGCGGGGTAAGAGGTTGCCCGCCTCAGAGGGAAGTTTGATCCACGTGAAGTAAAGGAGATTGGAATGAAGAGAAATTAGTTTTCGCTGCATTACCTTGACTGCTACATGAGGGCCGGAGTTCGCCAGATTCTCCGGCCCTTCTTTTTTCTGAAAAAATCTTGCCGCACGCCCACCCTCCTGATTTTTACGTAAACCCGCTTCCGCAATCTTCTTTCATCCTATCGCCTTTTCCGCCTTCTGTGCTTACGTAAAGACTTATCGGGGACTCCCCCTCCAAATTCATTTC
>Ga0194125_10014371_pt1 | contig 10139 bp, 11 predicted proteins | sample TA2KigC250mmetaG_FD_148626 | JGI IMG/M metagenome (GOLD analysis project Ga0194125, IMG submission 148626) | Freshwater microbial communities from Lake Tanganyika, Tanzania - TA2015034 Kigoma Deep Cast 250m | ecosystem: Environmental > Aquatic > Freshwater > Lake | place: Tanzania: Lake... | reverse complement strand
GGCCGGTCTCTTAGATACGAGCCCTTTAACTTCAACCTCCCCCTTTGTTTCCTTCAGGTGCTGTATGGAAGCAACGAGGTGGTTTATCCGTTGACGAATGTAAATATTACGAAAGGATATTAACCGTTATGAAGAGAATAGGCGTATTGACAGGCGGCGGCGATTGCCCCGGGCTGAATGCCGTTATCCGTGGAGTTGTAAAATCTGCTGCGGTAAAACATAACTGCGAAGTGGTTGGAATAGAGGACGGATTTGACGGCCTTGTTTTACCCAATAAAACCCGGAACTTAACACTGTGGAATGTTCGTGGAATCCTTCCTATCGGAGGAACGATCCTGGGAACATCCAACAGGGCAAATCCCTTTGAATATAAGGTCACTGTAAACGGTAAGCCTGAGGTCAGAGATGTCTCTAAAGACGTGATCAAAAACGTTCAGTCGCTGGGCCTTGACGCACTGGTTGTTATCGGGGGAGACGGTTCACTCAATATTGCATATGAATTATTCAAAATGGGTTGTCCGGTCGTCGGCGTTCCGAAGACTATCGATAACGATATCCTGGCAACGGACGTTACTTTTGGATTTAACACCGCCGTGGAAACAGCCACAGAGGCGCTGGATCGGCTGCACACTACGGCGGAAAGCCATCACCGCGTCATGGTCGTTGAGGTAATGGGGCGCTATGTAGGCTGGATAGCGCTGGAAACGGGAATCGGCGGAGGCGCTGACGTGATCCTCATCCCTGAAATCCCTTTTGATATTAACAAAGCATGCCAGAAGATCGTCAGCCGTAAAAAAAGTGGAAGTAAGGCGAGCATCGTGGTCGTATCCGAGGGCGCAAAACCGACAGGAGGTGAAGTATCGATACTCTGCGCATCGGATGTGGGCGGGAGCGCTGAACGTCTCGGCGGTATTGGGAACAAGGTTGGGGCGGATATCGGCAGGTGTACGGAAATGGAGGTGCGTGTCATCGTCCTCGGACATTTACAGAGAGGAGGTTCCCCCTCTGCCTTTGACCGTATCCTCTCAACCCGTTTTGGTGTTGCAGCGGTAGACCTGATAGCCCATAAGCGTTTCGGAGAAATGGTCTGTTTAAAGGGGCAAAGGATTGAATCCGTATCCTTGAATGAAGTTGCCAAAGGGCAAAAAAGAGTGCCGACGGAAGAGGGCCTGGTAAAAACAGCCGAGTCAATAGGAATTAGCTTTGGTCGATAAAAATAATAAAACAGGCGCTTAAATAAATTTTATCCTGCGGGAATACCTGTTGAGCACGAATTACATTGTCATTGGAAATGGGGTGGCAGGGACAGAAGCGGCAAAGGCCATTCTGAAAAGAGATCCGCAGGCGGAAATAATGATTTTTACGGAGGATCATTACCCATTTTATTCCAGACCGCGTCTGCCAGAACTATTAGCCAAAGAGGTCGCTGTCGAAGAGATTTTTGTATATAAACGCGAATGGTATAATAAAAATAAAATCCAGTTAAACCTCAACTGTAGGGTAAAAAGCATCGATCCAAAAAATCAAAGGATCACCCTCACCGACGAGTCTAATTTTACCTACAATAAATTGTTACTCGTAACCGGTAGCAGCGGTATCCTGCCATCTATTGATGGAATCAATACTGCTGAAGGAGTTTTTACTTTACGAACGGTAGAAGACGCACTAACCATTATAAAACGTGCCGCATGCGCAAAGACGGTTACCCTCATTTGTTGAAATAATCTAAATGACATTTTTCGGACTCTCAGAAAATTTCAAGCATTAATATCATGAGACCGATTACAACTTCTCTATTAGCATTGAGCTTACTTATTATCGGCATTGTTGCCGTTACGCTTATCCTCATTCTGCTTGGGAGAATCAAAGCCACACAGCATCCCGGGTTTTTCCGGTGGGCACATCGTATCGCAGGATATATTTTTATCATCCTCTATTTATTCATCTGCGTTACTATGTTCCAAAAGTTTACCAGCAACTCCGTTGCTCTATCGGCAAAGGATGCCATCCATGCTTATCTTGGCATCGTTATTTTCCCTATGCTCATAGTCAAGATATGCGTCGTGAGACTCTTTAAAAAGTATTATCTGCGATTGCCCATTTACGGTATGATTATAATGATTGCTGTCTTCATGACAGTTACCTTGAGCGCCGGGTATTTCATGCTTTCCACTGCCAGAAGCCAATACATTATCCTTTCCGAAAAGGGAAGGCTTGTCAAAGTAAATGTAAATATTGGCCGAAAAATTGTACAGCAAAAATGCTCCACCTGTCATTCACTGGAAAGGGTATTTTCTTATGTTAAGACAGAGGCTGGCTGGCGAGACTACGTTTCACGCATGCGCGCAAAAGATCAGGCAATCCTGAACGACCAGGAGACAGTAGAAGCAGTAGGTTATTTAGTAAAAAACCTGGGGATCGACGATACGAAAATGGATGTGCAATTGGGCATGAAAATTATTTTGGAAAAGTGTCATAAATGCCATACCCTTGAACGTATATTTACGTTTAAAAAGACACAGGCAGAATGGGCGCAGACCGTAGAATTAATGAGATCGTTCGATCCTCACTTACTCAATAATTCTGAGGCGCGTCAGGTTAATTACTACCTCAGTAAAATCCTTGCCAAACAAAAACCGGAATCATAATAGTGTACCACAGTGAAAGGTGACGAGTGGCGAGTGACGTAGAAATCGCCACCCGCCACATGTCACTCGTCACTATTTATAAATAACTGTAAATTTAGTATGGGGGTTTGAGAGTATGAGAATATCAAATATCACAAAATCTGTTTTAGGATGTGCCCTTTTTCTGTTTTTAACAATGCAAGGTATTCATGGGAACGATTTCCCATTATTTCCCCCTATCGGGAATCTTCCACCCGTAACAATTCCTCCAAACAATCCACAAACTGCTGCGAAGGTAGACTTGGGCAAAAAACTCTATTTCGACCCGCGTCTCTCAGGAAATAACTGGATTAGCTGTGCCACTTGCCATAATCCGGTCCTGGGTTTTACCGATGGCCTGCCCAGGATGCTTGGAGGGCCAACCTCGAAAGAAGGTGGTAGAAATTCCCCAACCATAATCAACAGCGCCTATAATGAACTTCAGTTCTGGGATGGACGTGCTGCAACACTTGAAGAGCAGGCGCTTGGACCTATCCAGAACCCGAACGAGATGTTTGAAACCCTGGATAATGTTGTGAAAAAGTTAAGCGGCATTCCCGATTATGCCAAGTCATTTAAAGAGGTCTTTGGGACAGGGGTGACCTCTGATGGCATAGCAAAGGCCATTGCTGCTTTTGAACGAACAATTATCTATGCAAACTCACCTTTTGACAGGTACATGATGGGTGATGAACATGCCATGAGTGAGTCGGCAAAGCGGGGCATGCTCCTGTTTAACACCAAGGCGGAGTGTATCACGTGTCATAATGGCCCCAACTTTACCGATAACAAATTTCATAATATCGGAGTGCCGGCAGATGGTCCGCTAAAAGAAGATTTGGGGCGGTATAATGTAACGAAGGTGGAAGCCGACAAGGGGGCATTCAAGACTCCTACCCTTCGAAATATCACGGAAACAGGACCGTATATGCATAACGGATTTTTCCCCACATTGTTTGAAGTGGTGCAATTTTATAACGGAGGAGGCGGCCGCAGCGAAAATAAGAGTCCTCTCATCCATGGACTGAACTTAACCGGTCAGGATGTCAACGACCTTATTGAATTCATGAAGGCATTGACCGGGGAACTGGTCCAGATAAAATACGATGCCATTCCCCTTATATTTCCCAATTTACCAAAAGGATTTTAATGTATGGATATCATTTTAAGATCGTTCATCAATCGCCTGGAATCTTTACCAGATAAACCATCTCTTGATGTACTGAAAAAATGCATCCTGGAGATGGATGGAAGACAACTGCCGATAGATGAATATGTCAGCTTTTCAGACAAGGATTATAAAAGGAATATCGTGCATGTCAGCAGTAAGTGCGAATTTACGGTGCTGTGCTTCAAGAAAGGACAGATTACTCCGATACACGATCACGGCGGCTCTACAGGGATTACAATCATCCGAGAGGGCACTATAACAGAAGAACTTTTCAACAAACTGCCCACGGGTATGATTGTCCCTACCTTTACCCGCCGGTTTCATACGAGCGAACTGTCATACATAAACCTCACAACCGTCCATCGTGTGTCGAATGCTCATAATGGGAATCTGGTTACTATGAATATCTACTTTCCCCCATTAACCTTGATGAACATCTATAACCTTGAAAATACACAGACGGAAAAATGGACTGCCGATTACACCGATACTAAGGGTGAATAGTTTCTTATAAAAAACGTTTTGACCCTTTTATCAAAAATTTACGATTTACAATTTTATTAAATCCCAAATCGTAAATCCCATTCAAGGACTCTTCCGACTTGTTCGGGTTAGGAGGTTTAGGTGCCTGAAAAGATACCGGCAAACAGCGCATGGCAAACGGCATTAACGCAATTCGATAACGTGTCAAAAATCATGCTGCTTTCAGATGATGTTCATCAACAGCTCAGGAGTTTCGAGCGCATATTGACCGTTTCTATTCCGGTGCGGCTGGATAATGGTTCTCTAAGCGTTTTCAACGGATTTCGTGTACAGCACAACTCGGCGCGAGGCCCTTATAAAGGCGGTGTCAGGTATCACCCCGACCTTACCCTTGACGATTTGAAGGCGCTGGCAATGGAAATGACGTGGAAGTGCTCTCTGGTGGGCGTACCGTTTGGAGGCGCAAAAGGAGGAATTATTTGCAATCCCAAGACGCTTTCCAAAGGCGAAATTGAAAGACTTACACGCCGTTTCACGTATGCAATTATGCCGATCATTGGTATCGAAAAAGACATCCCGGCCCCGGATGTGAATACCAATGAACAGATCATGGCATGGATGATGGATACGTACAGTATGAATAACGGGTATTGTACGCCGGGGATCGTAACGGGTAAACCCATCAATATCGGAGGTTCTCTTGGGCGAACAGATGCGACCGGTCTTGGTATTACCTTTTCCATTGCCAGCGCCATCAAATCTAAAAAAATAAATTTTAAGGGTCTCAAAGTGGCGATTCAGGGTTATGGTAACGTGGGATCGACTGTGGGAAAATTGCTCAGCGAAATGGGCTGTAAGATTGTCGCCGTGAGCAGCTCGAAGGGAGGAGTCTATAATCCAAAAGGACTCCGACATACTGCCCTCATGAAACACTATAGAGAACAGGGTTCTTTCGAAAATTTTCCAAATGCTGAAAGTATAACAAATGAAGCCCTGCTGGAACTCCCGTGCGACGTCCTCGTTCCCGCAGCGTTAGGTAATCAAATTACGAAAGAGAATGCCGGTAAGATAAAAGCAAAACTGATTGTCGAGGGCGCTAACGGGCCTACTACGCTGGAAGCAGACCAAATATTGACCGAACGGAAAATACCCGTCGTTCCCGATATCCTGGCGAATGCGGGCGGCGTGATTGTCTCCTATTTCGAATGGGTACAGGATGTACAGTGTTATTTCTGGTGTGAGCACGAGGTAAATGCACGGCTCAAAAATCTCCTGGACCGGTCTTACGAAGAAGTCATTCGCCTTTCTCAAGAAAGGAAGGTTAACTTACGCGCCGCAGCCATGATACTGGCCGTGAAAAAAGTCGCAGACGCAACTATGGTCAGAGGTTTGTATCCATAATTTTTTTTAAAGAGGATAATAAAATATGAAATATGAAAATTTTGACGATGCAGAAGCGCTGAGGATCGCTATAATTGTTGAGGAAGAGGGATTAGAATTCTATACAACCCTCATGAATAACGCTAAAGACAGCAAGACAAAAGAATTATTTTCAAAACTCGCCTCTTACGAGAAGGAACATCTAGCCCGTTTTCAACAGGCCTATCGTGAAATAAACTCTCCGATAAGTCCCGTGCAAGGCTGCGAGGACTACACGGTGGATTTGTATCTAAAATATTTGGTCGATACGGGTATCTTTACGGAAAAAGGCGAAGCCAGGAGGCTCGCCGCGGAAATAAAGACAGATATCGACGCCTTGAAAATCGGTATCCAGGCCGAGAAGGACTCCATCCTTTATTACACCGAGGCCGCAAAAAAGACGAAATATCCTAAGGGGAAAATGGCATTTGAGCAATTGGCAAACGAAGAGAAAGCACACTTAAAGTTACTTGCGGAACAACTGAAGGCATTAAAAAAACCGGTATCGTAAAACGTACAGAAATTTCAAAGTTAGAAACATAGCAGTCAGACAACCCCCTGAATCCCCCTTTACTAAGGGGGACTTAAGGAAATCCCCCTGAAGGGGTGTTACAAAGTCCCCCTTAAAAAAGGGGGCGAGGGGGTTGTTTTAAATGGTATTTGCTTTGTGTATAAAAAGTCGCTACCGAAAGCAGCATAATTTAACAGAAAGGAGTATGAATATGAGAGGAGGAATATTAAATTACGGAAGAGCGCTGTTGGTAATGTTCGCCACAATGCTCATTACCTTGGGGTTAACCTATGCCCAGGAAGAGAAAACCGGCAAGGAAGGAAAACCTGTAAAAATCGTCATCCAGAAAAAGAAGGCCGTAAAGACGAGTTATGCGCCTGTGACTATAACTGAGTCCTTTGAAGACACAATGGCTCGGATGAAGGCTGCTAAACCAAAGGTAATGAAGCGTCATATGGATTTACTTAATGAACGTTACGATTTAAGCGATAGCCCGGCTAAAGACGTAACCATGTTCCGGGGAAAATCCATACAACAAGGCGTGCGGGTTAAACTCCCGAAAGACGTGACCTGGGAAACCCTGGCAGCCATGACACCGGAAGACATCCGGGCAAAAGACCTTTTCCCAAAAGGCCTTTTGCCGCTTCCCCACCCAAATCATGCTGAAGGCGGGATGCTCTTCCCCAAGTTCCACATCGACGAGATCAAGAAACAGGAGGGGAGAGACCTCACCCGCTTTGACCTGGATTATGACCTCCCTGACCACTTTTTGCCGGAATTTCCACCGCCAATTTACCTGACCACACGGCCGGATCTGGGCGACGTCTCTCAGGGCAAGCTGGTAACCATTGCCAACTACTATGAGTTATTTAATGGAATACTGAATCCCAAACAGCTAGAAGGCTTGAGACTGCTGGTAACGCCTTTCCCTCAGCAGAATTTCAACCAAACAGAAGACCGCCGCTCGGAACAACCTAGTCGTGGGGTTGTCTGCTTTGACTGCCACGTAAATGGACATACCAATGGCGCTACCCATCTGGTGGGCGACATCCGCCCGCAGGAATTTCGTCATCGTCTCGATACCCCTTCTTTGCGCGGGGTGAATATTCAAAGGTTATTCGGTTCTCAGCGGGCATTGAAAAGTGTCGAGGATTTTACCGAATTTGAACAGCGCGCCGCCTACTTTGACGGCGACCCGGTCATTGCTACAAAAAAAGGCGCCAATATCCTCGAACGCGGGAGTCAGGTGCACTTCATGGCAGAAGTTCAGGAGCTATTCGACTTTCCCCCGGCTCCCAAGTTGAACATCTACGGCATGCTGGATCAGAAAAAAGCCACAGAGGTTGAGCTTCGCGGGCAGGACTTGTTCTTTGGTAAAGCGAGATGTTCTTTTTGTCATCATCCTCCATACTACACGGATAACCTTATGCACAACCTTAAAGCGGAGCGTTTCTACAAGCCGCACATGTTCAATGGAGTTATGGCCAGCGCCGACGGTCCCATCAAGACCTTTCCACTGCGCGGTATCAAGGATTCACCGCCCTACCTGCACGATGGGAGACTGTTGACACTGGAAGATACGGTAGAATTCTTTAACCTGATTCTTGAGGTCCAGCTTACAAAACAAGAAAAGGATGACTTGGTAGCCTTTCTGAGGGCATTATAGTGTTTGGTATTACATAACAGTTCAGCAGGTATTCAAGAAAAGCCAGAAATACAACCCCCTACCCCCTTTATTAAGGGGGATTTTTAAAGTCCCCCTTAGAAAAGGGGGAAACAGGGGGTTGTTATCAGACATTACATATGCCAAAGGAGGATTTCAGGCTTGTTATATTATGTCCTTTTTAATAATCATTGAATAGATAGCGGCAAAACTAAAATAACTATTTTGTAATTGGGTGGGCCAGAAATAATAAACAAACGAAAGGAGTTGAAAATGAGGAAAATAGGAGTATTGATAGTAGCAATTTCTCTGTTTAGTCTTCTTTACATGAGTCTGTCATTTGCCCAACAGGGGATGCAATGGAGAGGAGGAGGCGGGTGGGGTAAGGACGCTCCGTACAGCAGGATGTACGACCCAAAAACCGTTGAGACCATCAGCGGTGAAGTGGTCAGCGTGGATATCATTACTCCGATGAAAGGGATGTGCTACGGCGTGCATCTGATGGTAAAGACGTCCAAGGAAACCGTTTCTGTCCATTTAGGGCCGGGATGGTACATTGAAAACCAGGACACCAGGATTGAGCCGAAGGACAAGGTTGAAGTTACGGGTTCGAGAATCACCCTTGAGGGGAAACCCGCTATCATTGCCGCCGAAGTAAAGAAAGGTGAAGAAATATTGAAGCTTCGAAATAAAAAAGGTTTTCCGTTTTGGAGTGGCTGGAGAAGAAACCAGTAGGGGCGCCGTGCCTTACGGACATTCAGGAACGGACATTCAGGAATGTCGATGAATAAATCAAAAATTAATCTTATAATCGATGCCGTGATGTTTCTCTGTGTGATGGCAATTGCAGGAATTGGATGCCTCACAAAGTTTATCCTGCTGCCCGGCAAGGAGACTGCGGCTGTATATGGGCAAAAAGTAGATATGTTCTTGTTTGGAATGGATCGCCACGCATGGGGAACAATTCATTTTATCATTGCGTGTGTCTTTCTCGCACTATTAACCGCCCACATAGTCCTTCACTGGAACATGATAGTGTCAATATATTGCAGATTAATCGGGAGTGCAGTAGCAAGGCGCATAGTCGCCATAACCATTTTCATCAGCGGCATATTTCTTGTAGTCTCTCCTTTTTTTGTAAAGCCAGAAGTGCAGCAATCTGAACAAAAGGGACGACGGCATCATGAAAATACGAATTATCAAAAAAAGAGCAAATAAATTACCGAAAATATCGGAGGACAATGATGAAAAAATCTTTAGGGGCAAAAACGATAGTATATCCAACACCCGTATTTATTGTAGGAACCTACGATACGGCGGGAAAACCAAATGCGATGAACGTTGCCTGGGGAGGGCTTTGTTGCTCCAGTCCGCCCAGTGTTGCGATTTCTCTCAGGAAGGCTACCTATACCTACGGGAATATTGTGGAACGGAAGGCATTCACGGTGAATATCCCTTCTGAGACCTATGTAAAGGAAGCCGATCACTTCGGGATTGTATCGGGAGGTAAAGAAGACAAGTTTTCAGCAACAAAACTCACTGCTGTAAAGAGCGATCTCGTGGATGCCCCTTATATCAAGGAATTCCCCCTCGTACTGGAATGTAAATTAACCCATACGGTTGAAATAGGACTGCATACCCAGTTTATCGGCGAGATCGTGGACGTCAAGGTTGAAGAATCGGTGCTTGGTGAAGGTGGAACGATCGATATAGAAAAACTGCGCCCTTTCTCATACGCCCCGGAAATCCGCGCCTATTACGGAATCGGCAAATGTCTCGGCAAGGCATTTTCTGTCGGCAAACAGATTTAAAAACCATTTATTTCCCAAAATCAAGCAGAAAATCTTCCCTTCCACCTCCTTACGAAGGAGGGGGAACGAGGGGTGGTTAAAATTTCAAAACAAATATGTCCATTACCAACGCAGATATCAGCGTCCTGATAGAAAAATTCGGGAGTGTCACTCCCGATATTCTGAAAACCATCGGTTGGACGCCTTTGGTAAGATTGAATAAGATCACGCGTGACATAAAGCCAAACATCTTTGCCAAGCTGGAATTTCTCAACCCTGCCGGCAGTGTAAAAGACAGGATGGCCTTGTTCATCATCGAAGATGCAGAAAGGAAGGGACTTTTAAAACCCGGCGGAACTATCGTAGAAAATTCATCCGGCAATACCGGCGCCGCCCTTGCCATGATTGCAGCGGTAAAGGGCTATAAGTGCATAAT